>Ga0164242_10001660_pt1 | contig 26378 bp, 21 predicted proteins | sample OricomgcompostMG_FD_108783 | JGI IMG/M metagenome (GOLD analysis project Ga0164242, IMG submission 108783) | Miracle-Growth compost microbial communities from Emeryville, California, USA - Original compost - Miracle growth compost (MG) ...
CGACCTGGTCGCGCACCGCGAGTTCGCCACTGCCGCCTTCGCACTGATCTGCTCGGCGGGCTGGCTGCGCCTGATGTGGATGACGGTCGACGTCTTCTGGAGCCCGGGCAAGGAGATGCTCAACCTCTACGGTATCCAGTTCGCACCAGCGTTCCTGACGACCGGCACCATCGTCTACGTCTCGAAGTTCTGGAAGGGCAAGCGCGGCGCGGACAGCCCCTTGGCGACCACCGGTGCGCTGCGCATCGCCGGCGCCGTCGGGGCGGTCGGCGTCGCCGCCCTGGCCATCGTCGCGGCCACCGCCACCGACTGGTCGGCACCGCACCCCTACTGGTTCTCGCCGGGCTGGACGCCTGTGCTGACCGGAACGGTGATCCCGTCCGTGGCCATCACGCTCTGGCTTGCCTGGATGGCCCGGCGAGCAGGCAGGTCGGGCAACGTCGCAGCGCAGGCGGCTTGGCGGACCTACCTCGCCGGGGCGTTCCTCTCCCCGACGGTCGGCGCGGCCGGCTATGGCTTCGGCGTCTGGCTGCTCGGCTTCAACGCCCAGGAAGCCTGGTACATCGTCGGGTACCTGTGTGGCGTCACCGTCCTGATGGCCTACGCCGCCCACGCCACCGTCACGACACGGTGGGCCAAGCGCGCCAAACACGTCCATCAACCCCGGAGCGTCGAGGAGGCGCATCAGACGGCACCGACCGCTGAACCGGTCTCGGCCTGACATGGGCGGCCTGCGCAGGATCTGGGCGTTCCTTCTGTTGTCGCTGGCGCTGTTGTCGCTGGCGGCCAGCAGCGTCGTCTTTCCCCTCTTCCTTCTCGTCCGCAGCAACCCCTTGCCTCGATCCCCAGCCACCCAGGAGGATGCATGACCGAGTCCGCACCGGCCACCGAGCGCGAGCTCCGCGCCGAGATCGATATCAACGCCACTCCGGCGAAGGTCTGGGCGATACTCACCGACTTCGCCAACCTCGCCGACGCGAGCCCCGAACTGGTCGCCATGAAGCCGCTCCTGCCCGGCGGGCTGCGGCTCGGTCAGCATTACCTCGGCTGGAACCGCCGCAAGAGCTTCTTCTGGCCCACCCTGAACACCGTCATCACCCTCGAGGACGAGAAGACGATCGCGTGGGACACCATCGGGAGCGGCGCGCGCTGGATCTTCGAACTCACGCCGACCACGACCGGCACCCGCGTCGTACAACGTCGTCCGATCCCGGTGGGTCGGGCCGCGATCGGCAGATTCGTCGCGACATATTTCCTGGGCGGCGCGACCAGCCACGACGACGAACTCCAAGCCGGGATGGGCCAGACCCTCATCCACCTCAAGCAGCTCGCCGAAGCCCCGCACTGACCTGCATGAGGGAGCTCGGCCCTGAGCAGCGCTCAGGCTGTCTCCGTGCCCGTGACCAGCGGCCAGAGCCCGTCGGGCCCCGCGAGTCGGGCGAGGTCGGCGACCCGCGCGTCCCAGACACGGGTGGATCCGAACTCTGAACGCCAGGACAATGCGGCCAACGTCGACCGGTGGAGATCGTGCTCGCGAGTAGTCCCGATCGCGCCGTGCAGCTGATGCCCGTTGCGGACCACCACAGAGGCCGCGTGGCCCGCGCAGGACCTGGCCACCGCGACGAGGAAACCGAATCGCGGGGATCCCGTGTCACCGGCATGTACGGCGGCTTCCACGCAGGACCGGGCCAGCGAGACCTCGGCTGCCATATCGGCCACCTGATGCTGCACCACCTGGAACCGGGACAGCGGCCGGCCGAACTGCTGCCGCGACCCGACGTGATCGATCGTGAGTTGCAGGATCCGTTCCAGGGCGCCGGTCAGCTGGACGGCCCGAGCCAGTCCGCCGCGCAGCATGAGATCCTCGACCGTCGTCTGGTCAAGCTCGACGCCGTCGCGGGACGAGACCTGGATGTCGTCTCGGGGCTCGCCGAGGAGATTGCGCCCACGCGTGAGGGAGATCGTCGAGGCGTCGACGTCCGCCACCGACGTCCTGCCGTCGTCGACCCGCACCGTCACCACGCGCTCCACGGCACTCGCCCACGGCACCGACCGGCTCCGCCCGTCACGATCGAGTACGGCGACGGTTCGCAGCCGGTCGTCCATCGGCAGCCCTGCCTGCTCCAGCAGCCACCCCGCGAGCAGGTCGTGCTCGGCCAGCGGCATCGAGACTGCATGGGTCGCCGCTACACCGAGCAGCGCGGCCGCCTCGCGCCAGCCGGCCCCACTGCCGCCGGCCACCGCGTCACCGGTGAGGCGGGTGAACCCGAGCTCAGTCAGCCGCCGCCACAGCTCACGGTCGAGCGCGATCCCGTCCGTCTCGTCACGCCCTGACGGACCATGCTCACCGAACAGCTGCTCCATGGTCCGACGCAGATCGCGGTCCAGCTGCTCATCCATCGCGGTGGCACTCATCGCATCCCCAGCTCCCGCGCGATCACGCCTCGCAACACCTCGTTGGTGCCACCCCTGAGGGTGAATCCGGGCCGTTGCAGGACGCCACGATCCCCCATCTCGCGGAGTTCCTCCGACATCGTCTCGTCCGCGAGGAGCGAGGCCAGCTCGGCGATGTCGCCCTCCAGCGTCGTACCGAGGACCTTGACGACAGCCGCAGCGGTCGAGACGTTCTCGTGCTTCTCGAGCGCACCGGCGACTGCCGTCGACATCTGGTGCAGGCCGGCGAGCCGCGCCACATAGCGACCGACGTCCGGATGATCCTCCTGCGTCATCGCGGCGAGCAGTCGATAGGTCGAGAGGAACCGCTCGGGCCCGGAGCGCTCGTAGGACAGCTCCGCGGTGACCTGGTGCCAGCCGTCGCCGACGGAGCCGAGCACCCGGCTATCGGGAACGAACACGTCGGCGAGGTGGACCTCGTTGAAGTGATGCGAGCCGGACATCGAGATGATCGGGCGGATCTCGACACCGGGCGTGTCCAGCTCGACGATGAGCTGCGACAGACCAGCATGGCGGTGCTCGGTGTCCAGCGGCGCCGTCCGAGCGAGCGCGAAGAACGCGTGCGCGCGGTGGGCGCCTGACGTCCACACCTTGGTGCCGGTGACCCGCCAACCGCCGTCGACCCGGACGGCTCTGGTGCGCACCGAGGCCAGATCGGAGCCGGCGTCGGGCTCGCTCATGCCGATCGCCCAGAACAGCTCCCCGCGCGCGATCGCCGGCAGGTAGCGCTGCTTCTGCTCCTCGGTACCGAAGCGCAGCAACGATGGCGCCGCCTGCCGGTCGGCGATCCAGTGGGCCGCGACCGGCGCACCCGCGGCGAGCAGCTCCTCGGTGACGACGAACCTCTCCAGGAAGGTCCGTCCGTGGCCGCCGTACTCCAACGGGATCGTCATGCCCAGCCAACCCCGCTCGCCCAGCGCACGGCTGAACTCCTCGTCCCAGCCCGAAAGCCAGGTGTCGATGCCGAAGGTCGGTCTCTGCGCTGCCACGAACTCACGCACCTCCGTGCGCAGCGCTCTCAACTCCTCGCCTTCGACGACCGTGGGCGGTATCAGCGACATGACGATCGGCTCCTCGTCCGAGTGATCAGCGACCGGTGAAGCGAGGCTGACGCTTGTCGACGAACGCGGAGACCGCCTCGCGGTGGTCCTCCGTCGTGTGGGCGATGGCCTGCATCGCCGCCGACAGTTCGAGTACGTCGTCCAGCGACCGGCCGGCGGCCTGGCGGAGCAGCTTCTTCGTCATCCGTACGGCTGTCGGCGGGTTCGCTGCCACCCGGCCGGCAACGGCCCGGGCTGCTGGCAGCAGTTCCTCGGCAGCGACCACGTCGGACACCAGTCCCCAGTCCCGCGCCCGCTCCGCCGTGATCCGGTCTCCGGTCAGAGCCATCTCGGTGGCGCGCGCGACCCCGATAACGCGCGGCAGGAAGTAAGCGCCGCCGTCGCCGGGCACGAGCCCGACCTTCACGAACGACTCCGCGAACCATGCCTGCGTCGATGCGATGCGTAGGTCGCACATCAGGGCGAGGTCGCACCCCGCCCCAATCGCCGGCCCGTTGACGGCGGCGATGAGCGGCACTTCGAGCGCCTCGAGCGCTCGGGGGATCCGCTGGATGCCGTCGCGGTACGCCGTCCGCAGCGTGTGCGCCGCTGAGCCGAACATGCCACGGCCCTCGGCCATGTCACGCACGTTGCCCCCGGAGGAGAAGACCGAACCGGCGCCGGTCAGGATCACCGCGCGCACGCTGGCGTCGCGGTCGACCCGGTCGGCTGCGCCGACCAGGCCGCTGATCATCGCCTCCCCGGAGATCGCGTTGCGCGAGCCGGGCTCGTCGAGCGTCCAGGTCTCGACGTAGCCATCCCGCCCGACCCGAAGCACCTCCTCAGACACCGGCGTCCACCCGCCGGCCGAGCCGGCCCTGGATGAAGCCGACGACGTCGGAGATCGCCGTGCCGGGGCCGAAGGCGCCGTCGATACCCAGCGCGGCCAGGTCCGCCCGCGTCGCCGCTGGGACGATCCCGCCGACCACGATGAGGACATCATCGAGACCACGCGCGGCCAACGCCTCCTGCATCGCCGAGGCCAACGGCACCACGGCGCCGGAGAGGATGCTCAGCCCGATCACGTCCGCGTCCTCCTGGAGGACGATCTCGGCCAGCTCCTGTGGGGTGCGCCGCAGTCCGGTGTAGATCACTTCCATGCCGGCATCGCGCAGGCCGCGCGCGATCACCTTGGCGCCGCGATCGTGGCCATCCAGCCCGATCTTGCTGACCACGGCGCGGATCGCTGGGTTGTCGTCGTTCACAGCTTGCTCATCTCCGATCGATACTCACCAAACACCGAGCGCCACACCTGGGAGATCTCGCCCGTGGTGGCGTAGTTCCGCACGCAGTCGAGGACAGCAGGCATCACGTTCTCGTCGGTCGCACACACCTCGGCGAGGCGGCGCAGCGAGGCTTCGGCCGCTTCGTTGTCGCGTTCTTTGCGGAGTCGCCCCAGCCGATCGAGCTGCCGGTTGATCCCGTCCTCGTTGAGCGTGAAGACAGGCACCGGGGTCTCGTCGTCGAGCTGGAACCGGTTGACGCCGACGATCACCTTCTCGCCGGAGTCGACGGCGACCTGGTCGCGGTAGGCGCCATCGGCAAGCTTCTGCTGGAAGTAGCCCTGGCGGGTGGCCTCCACCGCGCCGCCCATCTCATCGACGCGGGCGATCTCCTCCCAGATCAGGCGGCGGAACTCGTGGGTCAGCGTCTCGACGTAGTAGGAGCCGGCGAGCGGGTCGACCGTGGCCGGCACACCCGACTCGTAGGCGATGATCTGGTTCGCTCGGATCGAGGTGCGTGCCGCTTCTTCGGTGGGGATGCCCAACGCCTCGTCGAAGGAGGCGGTCCGGGTCTGCTCACAGCCGCCGAGGATCTGGGCGAGGATCTGCAAGGTGATCCGCGAGATGTTGTTCAGCGGCTGCTGAGCCGTCAGCGGACGTCCGGACGTGGCGGCGTGGAGGCGGAAGTGCTGCGCCGCCTCCGTCGTACCGCCGAAGCGCTCACGCACCAGCTGGGTCCAGACCGCACGGACGGCGCGGTACTTGGCGACCTCCTCGAAGAAGTCCATCTCGGTGCAGAAGTGCAGCTCGATGTTCTCACCGAAGTCGTCGATGCGCATGCCCTTGGCCAGGCAGGTCTCGACGTACGCGATGCCGTTGCAGATCGTGAACGCCGCCTCCTGCACGCACGTCGAGCCGGCCTGTTTCATGTGCGAGCCCGAGACACTGATCGGCAGCCAGTTGGGGGCCACCTGGTTCATGTGCTGGAGCATGTCGGTGGCCAAGCGCACCGAGGCCTCGATCGGCAGGAACTGGGTCCCGCGCGCGATGTACTCCTTGATCGGGTCGTTCTGGATCTGCACGTCGAAGGTGGAGGTGTCGACGCCCTGCTTCTCGGCGAGCACGAGGAACCAGGCAGCGGCGATCGGCCCGATGCAGTTCGCCGTGGTGAAGATGTGGCCGACGCGGTCGAGCGGGATCCCGTCGAAGACGCGCTCGACGTCGGCGAAGGACGACAGCGCGACACCCATCTGTCCGACCTCGATGCGGGCCATCGGGTCATCGGAGTCCATCCCGATCTGGGTCGGCAGGTCCAGTGCCATCGAGACGCCGCCGGTGCTGCCCTGCTCGATGAGATATCGGTAGCGCCGGTTGGCGTCCTCCGCCGAGCCGAAGCCGGCGTACATCTCCATCTTCCACAGCTTCGAGCGATAGCCGGCGGCGCTGAAGCCGCGGGTGTACGGCGCCTCCCCCGGCAGGCCGAGCTCGCGCTCGTAGGACCAGCCGATCTGCTCCAGGTCCAAGGGCGTGTACAGCGGCTTGATCGGGATGCCGCTCGAGGTGCTGAGCTCGCCCGCTCCCGCAAGCTCTGCGGCGTGCTCGTCGAGCCAGCGGTCGTAGTGGCCCTCGAGCGCGTGGTGGTCGGTCGACGTCATCGGCGTACCTCCGGTACAGGTGGGGTGATGGGGTCCAGGTCCTCGCTCAGCCTGAGATGGCCGAGGAGTCTCGCGATGAGCAACTGCGGGTCCGACGTGAGCTCTGCCGAGGTGAGCCTGCTCTGACGCTCGGCCCAGATGCGGGCCTGCTCGGCGACGGTCGTCGCGACCCGGTCGACGAGTGCTGCCGCAGTGATGCTCGGGCCATGGGCGGCGAGGTGCTCACGGTGTCCCTGGATCGCCTCCCACAGGTCGCTAACGTGCGAGTCGTCGGCGAGCGCGATCGTCCGGACCACCGGCGGCGTCCACACCCGGCGGGGACCGATGCTCTGCATCGCCTTGACCGCCCGCGCGAACGCCTCCGCCCCGGGCAGGTCCGCCTTGTTGATCGCGAAGACGTCGGCGATCTCGACGATGCCCGCCTTCTCCAGCTGGATCGAGTCGCCGGCACCGGGTGTCAGGACGACGACCGTGGTGTCGGCGAGAGCGGCCAGGCCGTGCTCCGACTGCCCAGCTCCGACCGACTCGACGATGACCTCGTCGAATCCGAACGCCCGCAGCAGCCAGACCGCCTCCGCCGCCCGCGGCGAGAGCCCGCCGAGTTGTCCTCGGGCGCTCATGCTGCGCACGAAGACGCCGGGGTCGAGGATGAACTCGCTCATCCGGAGCCGGTCACCGAGCAGCGCGCCGCCCGAGTACGGCGAGCTCGGGTCGACCGCGAGTACGGCGACGGTCCGTCCCGCACGCCGCGCCGCCCCGATGAGGGCCGAGGTCAGGGTGGATTTGCCCGCGCCGGGCGCGCCCGTGAGGCCGACAGTGGGCGCGAGGTCCCCGGGGCGCTCAGAGGCCAGCTCTTCGAGGAGCTCCTGCGCCTCGGGCCTACCCTGTTCGATGACGGTGATGGCGCGCGAGAGCGCTCGGACGTCGCCGTTCAGGAACCGCTTCGCGAGCTCGTTCACCATGCCTCCTGCAGCAGCTGCTCAACCTCGGCCACATTGCGCACCGGCCGCGGGTTGGCATAGATGTGCCGGTCGGCGAAGGCGTGCGCCGCGATCTCGGGGAGGTCCTCCTGGCTCAACCCGAGGGCGCGCAGACCGGTGGGGGCGCCGATCCGCCGCAGCAGGTCGCCCATGACCTCGGCCGCCTGCTGTGGTGGAGCGCCGAGGGCCCGCTCGATGACGGACTGCTGCGAGCCGAGCGAGTCGCGGTTGAAGCGCAGTCCGTGCACCACCATCACGGAGTTCGCTCCCCCGTGTGAGGCACCGAAGGCACCGAGCGCGTGGCACACGGCGTGGGCGATGCCCAGGCCCGTCGCCGGCAACGCCATGCCAGCCAGGTGTGCCGCGGTCTGGCAGCGACCGAGCGCCTCCAGATCACCCGCCACCGCGTCCTCCACGGAGGAGACCAGCAGCGAGAGCGCCGTCGTGGCGAAGGCGTCGGTGAGGGGACCGTGGCCGCGCGAGTAGAGCGCCTCGACGCAGTGGTTGAGGGCGTTGCCGGCCGAGCCGGCCAGCACCAACTGTGGAGTCGTGGCCACGACACAGGGGTCCAGGACGACCGCTCGCACGGGAGCCTCGGGGTCCACGATCACCATCTTGCTCCGCCGCACAGGGTCGGTGAACCCTGCAGAGATGGTGGCGTCCGAGGCCGAGAGCGTGGTGGGGACGGCCACCACCGGCACACGCGGTCCGGAGAGCGGCGGGACGACGTACTGTGCCGGTGGTTCGAACCTGGTCGCCATGTCTGCCAGCACCCCGCCGGCGGCGGCGAGCACCGAGGCGCCCTTCGCCGCGTCGAGGGTGCTGCCGCCGCCGAGCGCGACGATCCCGTCGGCCTCGACGCCGCGTACTGCGTCGACGATCCGGTCCACCGTCTCGACCTGCGCGTGTGGCGTGCACTCGTCGAAGACCCGGGCCACCCGGCCGCCGAGCGCTTCCAGGACCACGGCCAGGGCCGGCCCGGCGGCGATGTTCTTGCCACAGATGACCAGAACCCGGGCGATGCCGACCTGGTCGAGCAGGCCGGGCAGGTGCGCGACGGCGCCTGCGCCGCTGACGACGCGACGTCGCTGGGTGATCGTGGTCGTCACCGCGCCCGTGGCCGGCGACAGGGTCGTTGGCATCGACGACATGGGTCCCTCAGGCCTCCAGCGGCTCGAAGTAGAACGGCGGTACGACGTCCGATACCTCGTTGAGCACGATCCGGACGGCCAGCGGCACGTGGTGCTCCTCGGTGATCCTCCGGCCGTGGGCGAAGATCCGGACCCCATCCTCGATGTCGACCTGACCGAGGATGTACGGCGTCGGCAGGCCGGGTCGCGGCACCCACACGCTGGTGAAGGTGATGAGGGTGCCGCGGTCGGAGAGGTCGAGCTTCCGGGTGGCCGCCTCGCCGCAACGCTGGCACACGGCCCTGGACGGCCACGAGACCGAGCCGCAGTTCTCGCAGCGGCTGCCGATCAGACGGCCTGTTGCCCGGTTGATCCGTGACCGCGCGCCGGTGTTCGTCGCCCCGAGCACCGCGTTCAGCTCCATGGGTCGGTCCTCTCCAGGATGTGCACGTTGCAGGCGGCCGGCTCGCCCGACAGCCATCCGCCGCTGTTCTGTGCCAGCGCGATGCGGGGTTGTCCCGACTGGCGCGGGCCGGCCTCACCACGCAGCTGCCAGGTCATCTCGCAGATCTGCGCGAGGCCGGTCGCGCCGACCGGGTGGCCCCGCGACGAGAGGCCACCGCTCGGGTTCACCGCCACGCGGCCGCCGATCGAGGTGGCGCCGGAGCGCAGCAGCTCCCCGGCCTCGCCGGGCTTGCAAAGCCCGAGCTGCTCGTAATAGAGCAGCTCGCCGGGCGCCATCGCGTCGTGGCACTCTGCGACGTCGATGTCCTCGGGGCCGAGTCCGGCACTCTCGTAGGCCTTCTGCGCGGCGTCGGTCGCAGTCGAGGGCAGGTAGTCCTCCTCGGGACCTGCCGAGTAGCCGGAGACGCCGACGGCGGCCCGGACCCGGATGTGCGGGCGGCCGTCCACTCCCGCGCCTGCTCGCCGTACGACGACCGCAGCGGCGCCGTCGAGAACGAGCTGCACATCAGCAGCGTGAGCGGGTCGGCGATCCGTCGGGATCCGCGGACCTGCTCGGCGGTCACCTCGGTGCGGTGCTGGGCGTTGGGGTTCAGCGAGCCGTTGCGGTGGCTCTTGATCGTCACGTCGACCAAGTCCTGCTCGGTAAGCAGCCCGGCGTCGATCCGCTTGCGCAGCCGCATCGCATAGACCGCGGTGAACTGCAGTCCGAGTCCGCCGGTCAGCTCGATGTCGGCAGCCGTCTCGAGAGCCGCCAGCGTCCGATCGCGGTCCTCGACGAACATCTTCTCGAAGCCGACCACGAGGACGGTGTCGGCAACACCGGCCCGCACCGCGATGGTTGCCTCCCGCAGAGCGCTTGAGCCGCCGGCACAGGCGTTGTCGATGTTCACGATCGGGACGCGCTCGATGCCGATGTCGCGCAGCGCGGACTGTCCGCGGACCTGCTCCTGGCCCTGCAACATCCCCGCCATCCCGTTGGAGCAGTAGACGGCGTCGATGTCGTGGATGCCCAGGCCGGCATCCACCAGAGCCCGGCCCGCAGCCTCCCGGACCATGTCCTTGAGGCTCTTCTCGGGGAACCTCCCGAACGGGTGCATCCCGACGCCGGTGATCTCCACCTGGCCCACAGCGCTCATAACGCGACCTTCCGTACAGAGGTGAGGTTCTGATGCAGTACGCCGACGTCCGGCGTGTCCTGTGCGAGCTCGGCGGCCACGGCTAGGACGAGCCCTTCGTCGGCCTCGGAGCGCAGCGCCAGGCCGGCGGCCGCGGCGGACAGCTCGGCCCAGGTCGGGTAGAGGATGGCGTCGGCGCTGGTCCCGGCGACGATCTCCTCGCCGTCGTCGAGCGTGATACGCAGCTCGGCGACGTTCTCCTCCAGGGCCGGATCGGGCCGCACGGTGAGCCGCTCGAGGAGATCCGCGACGTCGGCATCGTTCGGCTTCTCAAGCCGCCCAAGGCGGACGGTGCCGTCCAGCAGCCCGCTGGCGACGCAGAACGCGACGCTCATCAGGGCGTCGGAGCGGGAGGTGAAGGGTCCCGTGTTCGAGGAGCCTGGGTAGGCGTACTCGATCGGCGACATCGCGACGGTGACGCTCCTGGGGGTGCGGCTGGCGAGCTGGCCGTGGGCGCGACAGGCGAGCTCGGTCGGCACCTGGGCGATGCCGCTGACCGGGTAGGGCTTGACCGCGACGACCGCGGGGCCGGCCACCGGACCGTCGAGGACCGCCACCAGATCGGTGGCTCCCGACTGGCCGAAGAACGCCTCGGACCAGCCGGCCTTGCCCTCGAACGCATCTGCTCCGCCACGTGCCCCGGCGAGGGTGAAGAGGGCAGCCTCGACGCCCGCGCGGGCGGCCGCTCCGACCTCGATGATCCACTCGTCGCTCCCCGCGACCCAGGCGTGGTTGTGCCCACCAGCCGCGGCCGCGGCGATCGCGATCGCGTTGGTGGCCTGCTCGGGGGTGAGGCCCAGGGCGACCGACGCGGCCGCAGCCGCTCCGATCGGCCCGAACACGCCGGAGGGACGCAGGCCTCGGCCCTGCGCGGTGGCGGAGTACGCCGCCGACACGTCGCACATCGCCCGGTAGCCGGCCGCGAGGCATGGGAACAGCCGGTCGCCGACGCGGTCGGACAGCGCGAGCGTGGCGGCGAGTGCTATCGCGCCGACGTGGACGCGGCCGTCGGGGTAGAAGTCGTCCTGCGTCCGAGCGTGCAGCTGCGCGGCGAGCAGGAACGCCTCGTCGCCCGGCTTCCCCGGCATGAGCGGAAGGCTGTCGGTGACCGCACCGATCTCTCCGCGCTCCCCCAGCGCGGCGGCGAGATTGGTCAGCGTGAGACTCCGCAGCGACTCGATGTCCTCCGCCGTGACGGGCGCCAGCGCGCGCCGCGCGAGGAGCCCCGCGACAGTGATCCCGCTCATGCCGCGCCTCCGTCTGTCCCGGCGAAAGCGCTGACGACGCTGGCGCGGTCGACCTTGCCGTAGGCGTTCTTGGGGACCCGCTCGGTGACGAGAATCCGCTTCGGTGTCCGGAAGGTGAGTCTGGGGCGGGCGAAGTCGAGGAGCTCGTCGACGGTGACGCTCACCTCAGGCCGGAGCTTGACCATCGCGTTGACCGCCGTACCCCAACGCTCATCGGGCAGCCCGATGACCACGCACTCCTGCACGGCCGGATGTCCGTGCAGGACGTGCTCGACCTCCCGCGGCGAAACGTTGAAGCCGCCCGAGTTGATCATCTCGTCCTTGCGGCCCATCAGGTGGACGTAGCCCTCCTCGTCGATGACCCCCATGTCCTTGGTCCACACCCAGCCGTCACGGAGCACTTCGGCGGTCGCCTCCTCGAGATGGTGGTACGCCGTCATATGGTGCGGACCTTGGAGGGTGATCTCGCCCAGCTCGCCGGCAGGCAGGGGGTTGCCGTCAGGATCGCGGACCTCGATCGCCACCGAGCGCCACGGCCGGCCGGCGGAGGTCCGGTGCTCACCGGGCCGGGCGTGGTCCTGCTTCGACAGCGCCGAGATAGTGACAGGAGCCTCGGACTGGCCGTAGATCTGCACCAGCACCGGCCCGAACCGGTCGAGTGCGCTCTCCAGGATCGGGCCGGGCATCGGTGCGGCGCCGTAGACGGCGGTCTCGTAACCGAATGGGAGCCCGGCCTGCTCGTAGGCCTCGAGCAGCGGCGGGAACATCGCCGGCACCAGCTTGAGAGTCGTGACGTCCGGGGCGCGACCGATCGAGACCACCTCGTCGGGGTCGAAGGAGTTCATCACGTAGATGCCGCCCCCCGAGATGAGCTGTGGCAGGACGAAGTAGCCGGCGCCGTGAGACAGCGGCTGGGTGAGCACCATCCGCTCGCCTGCGCTGAGCGGGCCCAGCTGGAGCAGCACGTTGAGCGCGACCTGCCCGACGGCCCGGTGGCTGAGCACCACCCCCTTGGGGCGCCCTGTGGTGCCGGAGGTGTAGCTGAACCACGCCGGGTCCTCAGCGGATCCGGGGCGTACCACGGTGGCCGCCGGTGCCTCCGCGATCAGCTTCCCGTAGCTGAACTCGCCGTACTGCGGGTCGTCGAGGGTGACGCCGATGATGTCGAGGTCCGCGCAGATCGCGGCCGCGTCCTCGGCGAATGCCGCCGAGTGGACCAGCACGCGTGCCTGGGCATCGGCGAGGGCGAAGCGGAAGTCCGCGCGAGCCAGCCTGCTGTTGAGCGCGACCCTGATGCGACGACCGAGAGCGAGACCGAGGTCGACCTCCGGGTACTCCACGCGGTTCTCGGCCAGGACACCGACGGCGCCACCGGGCGGGACCCCGAGGGCATCGAGGGCGTTGGCGAACCGCTCGGCGCGGTCGACGACGGTCCGCAGGTCAGAGATGCCGCCGCGGTCCGCGACCGCCGGAGCGTCGGGGAACTGTCGAGCCGCGCGGCGGATCATGTAGGCAAGGTCCATCAGTGCCTCCCAAGTGAGGGTGTCGTGGTGAGGGAGTGCATACGCAGGAGCGGCATCACGTCGTGCGCGAAGGCCCGGACGTGTGCGGCGCCCTCGGTGGGCGTCATGTCCGGCCAGGCAAGTCGCACTACGAGCGTGTCGGCGTGCCCAACGCGAGCGCGCCGGGCCAGCGCCTCGGCGACCCGCTCCGCCGGACCGGTGAGCACTCCGGCGGCCGAGTCGGTGAAGCCCCATGCGCCGAGGGCGTCGTACTTCGGCGCGACGAAGCGCGTCCAGAGGCCGCCGGGGTCGCTATCGGCGCCATCCGTCAGCAGTACGTCGCACCGGATCACCCCGGGCTCCGGGCTCGCGGTCGCGAACGAGGCCAGCTCGTCCTCGGAGGCGGTCGCCGGGGCGTACCAGCGCGCGCCGTCCTGCCCCGCCCGGGCAGCGGCCGTGGTAGTCCGGGCGGCGGACCAGACCGGCCCGCTGCCGGAGAGCGCCGAGCGTAGCTCTGCGCGCGTCCGGTAACGGTCGTCGTACTCCCGCGCGGCTGCGGCGAAGTCCTCGCGGCGATAGCCGGCCGCGAGCGCGACGCCGACGCTGCCCGCCCCGATAGCGGCGACAGTCGTCATGTCACCGCGGAGCTGGGCCTCGGACGTCAGCCCCGCCACCACCGATCCGATCGCGTCGAAGGACCCGAGCCGGGCGCGGAGCCCGGCGAGCAGCGGCCAGGGCCGGAGCATCGCGTACGGGGACGCGTCGAGATGCTCGGGTGCCACGAGCAGGCTGATGCCGGCCTCGGTCGCCACGGCCGCCTCGTCGGCGACCGCCGCGAAGAGTTCGTGGCGGCTGAGGCCAGCTCGCTGGTTCCCGAGCAGGAGGCCGAGACGCAGACTCATGCGGCACCGCCTGCAGCCAGGCCCAGATAAGCCCGGCGTACGTCGTCCATCGCGGAGATCTCGGCCGGGGTTCCGGAAGCGACCACCTTGCCCTGCGCGATGACGTACACCCGGTCCGCCAGCGAGAGCGCCAGCGGCACGTTCTGCTCGCTCAGCAGGACCGTGCGTCCGGCCTCCTTGAGTCGGGCGATGAGCGCCGCGACGTCGTCGATGATGGTGGGAGCCAGCCCGACCGATGGCTCGTCGAGCAACAACAGCTTCGGCTCCGGCATCAGGCCGCGCGCGATGGCGACCATCTGCTGTTGCCCGCCGCTGAGCGTGTGCGCGAGCGCGTCGAGCCGCTCCCCGACCACCGGAAAGGCGGCGGTCAGTTCTTCGATCCGCTTCTCGAGGTCCGTGGTACGCCGCACGCTGTGGCCGCCGAGCAGGAGGTTCTCCCGGACGGTCAGCCCCCCGAAGAGGTGTCGTCCCTGCGGGACCTGGGAGATGCCGCGAGTGACGATGTCGGTGGCAGATCGCCGCAGGATGGAGGCTCCGTCGAACTCGATGCTGCCACCGGTGGGCCGCAGCGTCCCGCTGATCGCGCGCAGCAGCGTGGTCTTGCCTGCGCCGTTCGGCCCGATGATCGACACGGTGGTGTTCGGCTCGACCGCCAAGTCGATGCCCTGAAGGACGTCGCCGCGACCGTATCCGGCACGCAACTGCGAGACGCGCAGGAGCGTCATGCCGACACCCCCTTGCGCAGCGTCGAGGTGGCAGCCCGGTCGCCGAACGAGCCGAGGTAGGCGGCCACCACCTCGGGATGGGCGGCCACCTCCGCCGGCGTACCGCTGGCGATCTTCTGCCCGCTGCTGAACACGACGACCCGGTCGCACACCTCCATGACCATCTCCATGTGATGCTCGATCAGGACGACCGAGATCTCGTTGCTGCTCGCCATCCGGATCATGTCGCCGATCGCCCGGGCCTCGTCGGGTCCGAGCCCTGCGGCAGGCTCGTCGAGGAGGATCACCGAGGGCGACGAGGCAAACGCCAGCGTGATGGCGACCAGCCGCTGGGCGCCATGGGAGAGCTCGCCGACGATCACCCGGCCGTCCGGCGACCGTTCGGCACGCTCGCGGATCGCCAGGCCGATCATGCTTGCGATTCCACCTGCGCTGCCGGCCACGCGGGCGACCAGCTGACACTCCGCGACCGAGAGGGTCGGGAAGGCAGCCTCCTCCTGGAAGGTGCGCACCAATCCACGGCCGGCGATCCGCTCGGGCGGCAGACCGACGATGTCGACACCGGCGAGCTTGACCGTGCCGCTGTCCGGCTTGGTGAACCCGCTGATGACGTTGAAGACGGTGGTCTTGCCGGAGCCGTTCGGCCCGATCAGACCGAGGACCTCCCCACCGGCGCGGACGTCGAAGCTCACGTCCTTCAGTGCATGTACGCCGCCGAACCGCTTGGCCACGCCGTCGACCGACAGCGCGACGTCCTCACTCGTCCTGGCGGTTGCCGGGCCGTCGCTCACCGCGACAGGGCGGCCCACGGCTGGGACGGGCACCGAAAGGTCGCTGCCCGATGTCCTCCGAAGCCGGTGGAGGGCCCGCAGCGCGGCGCCGCCCAGCCCGTCCGGGATCAGCGTGACGACCAGGATCATGACGGCGCCGAAGATGAGCCACCGCACGTCATCGCTGATCGACACCTCGTTGGGCACGACCTCGAACAGGGCGGCCCCGATCATCGGCGTCCAAAAGTGCCCCTTGCCGCCGAGCACGATCATCAGCACGAGCAGCAGCGAGGCTTGGAGGTTGAACGTGTCAGGGCTGACGAAGGCGAAGTAGGCGAAGTAGAAGACGCCGGCGACCGCGCCGACGGACGAGGCGACCACGAAGGCGATCAGCTTCAGTGCCGTGGTCCGCACACCCAGGCTGCGGGCGAGCGCCTCGTTGTCACGTACGGCGACCGCGAGCCGACCGAGGCCGGAGCGCATCAGCAGCCACAGCGCCACCACGATGACGGCGGCGAAGACCAGCGTGACCCGGTACGAGGTGACGTAGTCCGCGAGCATGACCGTCTTTCCCGGCAGCGGCAGTCGCAGGACGTCGGAGAAGACGATCCCGTTGGTGCCGCCGGTCAGGCCGCTCATGTCGGTGAGCACGAGCCCGAACATCTGGGCAAGGGCGAGCGTGATGATCGCGAAGTAGAGGCCGCGCATGTGGAGCGTCAACCGGCCCACGATGAGGCTGACCACGACCGCGATGCCGATCGCGATCCCCAGGCACGCCCAGAGGTTCGTGGTCAGCCGGGTGCCGACGATCGCGCCGGTGTAGCCGCCCAGACCGAAGAACGCCACCTGGCTGAACGGGAGGTAGCCCAAGTAGCCGACCATCACGTTGAGCCCGAGCACCACGACGCCGTAAACGACGACCAGGTCGAGCAGCTCGAGATCGAACGAACTGGTGAAGGCATGGGGCGCGAGCAGGCCGACGACGATGATCGCCGCCGCGACGCCGATGCCGGTCGCTCCCGTGCGCAATGCGGGTCGCGCCGCTCCGAGGCCGCTCATGCGACCACAGCTCGGGACGTGGCGCGCTCGGGGAAGATCCCCTGCGGCCGCAGCAGCAGGACGATGACGACGAGGACGTAGGAGACCCACTGGCGTGCCCCCGTCGGGAGGTAGCCGGCGGCCATCGCCTCGAGGATGCCGAGACCGAGCCCGACCGCCACCGCGCCCTGGAGACTGCCGAGGCCGGCGACGATGACCACGATGAATGCGGTGATCAGGATGTCCTGCCCCGAGTAGGGATTGATCGAGTACATCGGTGCGACGGCGGCTCCCGCGGTCGCGGCCAGGCCGGCCGCAACCGCGAAGGCGCCCCAGTAGACGAGCTCGACCCGGATGCCCATGAGGGCGCCCGTGCTCCGGTCCTGTGCGACCGCACGGAGCACCACGCCCAGATAGCTGCGCTGCAGCGTCACGAAGAGCGCGGCGACCAGCACGACCGTGACGGCGAGCACGAAGACCTGCTGCGAGGTGATCGCAATGCCGCCTAGCCGGAAGGTATGCCCGAAGGACGAGGAGACCGGCCGCGGGCGTCCACCGATGAGCAGCTTGACGCCGTACAACAGCACGAGCGACAGGCCGAAGGTCGACAGGAACACCGACTCCTCGGGCGCGCCGCGCAGCGGCCGGATCGCAAGCCTCTCGGCGATACCACCGACGACGATGCCCGCGACGAGTGCCAGGACGACACTGAGCCAGTACGGCCAGGCGAGGGTGTGGGTGACGAAGTAGGCGACGAAGCCGCCGACCACGTAGAACTCACCGTGGGCGAAGTTGACGATCTTGAGTACGCCGAAGACGAGACTCAGGCCGATGGCCACCAGCACGTAGACCGCGCCTTGGACGATCCCGTTCACCAGTTCCTGAGCGAAGAGTGACATAGCTGTTCGCACCTCTTCCGTCGGTCGACAGGCGGTGTCAGTCGCCGGCCGCCACGAAGTTCTTGCCGCTCACCTTCTGCAGCTCCGTGGCGGCATTGATGTTCTGGCCGGTCTTGTCGAACTTGACGGTGCCGATCGGGCTGTCCCAGCTGACCGCCGACATCGCACTGGCCAACTTGCTCGGGTCGTCAGCGCCACCGGCGGTCTGGATCGCCTGGGCGAGCGTGCGCAGCGCCGTGTAGGCCTCGGCCGAGATGCTCGACGGGGCGCTCCCGTACTTGGCCTGGAACTCGGCCGCGAACTTCTTCGCGGTCGGCGTCGTCGTCGGGAGCGTCGACCACGCGTACTGGCCCTCCATCGCGCCCTTGCTGAGCGTGATCAGGTCCGGGCTGGTCATGCCTGAGCTGGCGACGAGCTTGGAGGTCAGCCCGATGGTCTTGGCCTGCTGGGAGATCAGCGCGCCGTGGTTTGCCTCACCGATCATCAGCAGGACGTCCGGGTTGGACCCCTTGACCTTGGTCAGCTCGGGGCTGAAGTCGGTTTGGGTGGCGTCGAACGAGGCGCTGTAGGTGACGGGGACGTTCGCGGCCTTGAAGGCGGCCGTGAAGCGCTTGAGCTCGTCCTGACCGAAGGAGTTGTTCTCGGCGAGGATGCCGATCGACTTCGGCTTCAGCGTCTGGAGGATCTGGGGCGTGACCTTCTGCACCTCGACCTCGCCGGAGATGCCGGTACGGAACAGGTCCTTCGTGCCCTGTGCGGTCAGGATCGTGTCGCGCTGGGACGGAAGCAGCGCCACGACGCCGGACCGACCGGTGACGGCGGAGTCAGCGAGCGCGTCCGGGCTCGCAGTATCGAGGATGACGGTCTTGAGGCCGTCCTGAGATATCAGCTTGCGGGTGCAGGCCGTGCTCTGGTCGACGTTGACCTGATCCTCGCAGGTCACGAGGCTGATCTTCGGGCCGCCGGCGGCCGTGATGTCGCTCTGAGCGAGCGCGAAGCCCTGCTTCATGTGGTCCTCGTTGGCGCCGACCGGGCCTGACAGGATCACCAGTCCAACCTTGGCGCTCGTCGTCTTGGCACCCGAGGCCGAGTCGCTTCCCGAGCTGCTGCTGCCGCACGCGGCCAGACCGGCCGCCATCAGGACCGCACTGCTCAGCGCGGCTCCCACTCGCATGACGCTGTGACTGCTCATTTACGAAACTCCAGTTCCGCTAGATGGGACACAAGGAATGTAACGCCGATCACATCCGATGGGAAGGATCGCAGCGAAATCAGGGCTTCAAGGGGAGACGGAAGCGCCATTCGCGACATGACCACGCCGTTGTGTTTCATTGGATGGAACCGGTGTACGCTCCGGGCATGGAGCAGATGGAGACCACCTCGGGGTCGTCGTCCGGCGGGCCCCGACTCGTCGAGCGGGCGCTCGACGTACTGACCGCGTTGTCGGAGGGCCCGCGGGCACTGACGGTGGTGGCGCAGGAGGTCGGGCTCTCGAAGGCGACGGTGCACCGGATCCTCGCGGGGCTTGCCTATCGCGACTTCGTCATGCAGAGCCCTCAGACCGGCGAGTACATGCTGGGCGCCGGCAGTCTGCGCCTCAGTCGAAGGATCACCGATGCCAACGGCGGCCTGGTCGCGCTGGTCAGTCCGACCCTGAGTCGGCTGCGCGACGAGACCGGCGAGACGGTCGTCATGCACGCCCGCCTCGGGCGGCGGCGGGTCTGCCTCGCCGAGTTCGAGTCGCCGCACCCATTGCGGTACACGGTGGGGGTTGGCGCCGACGCTCCGCTCCACGTGGGCGGAGCCGGGAAGGTCCTGATCGCCTGGCTACCGGAGTCCGAGCTCACCCAGGTCCTCCCTCCGGACCTGGAGGCGTTGACCGATTTCACTATCACCAGCTGGGACGTGCTGCATGCTGAGCTGGCCGATGTGCGAGCGCAGGGCTGGGCGGAAAGTCACGGAGAGCGAGTGGTGGGTGCCTTCGCCCTCTCCGCCCCGGTGTTCTCCTCCGACGGGAACGTGGTCGCAGTCGCGAGCATTCTCGGTCCCGAAGCGCGGCTCAGCCATGCCCGTGCGGTCGAGCTGCGGCTCGCGCTCCTGCGGGCGAGCCGCGAGGCGAGCAAGGCAATGGGCGCCAGCGCCTAACTGGCCTACGGGCCAGCCCATCCGCTGCATGACCTGCTCGCCCGCTGAATCGACCAGCACTGATCGAGGCAGCGACGCGGACTCCCGACGGGTCAGGCCGCCGCGGCTTCAAGCGCCGCTCGCCTAACCAGATCGCCTCCTCGCCCCTGAGGCGCACACCGGCCCCGTGCGGACGCGGTCGACGTCATCGGCAAGCCCGTGAGGACGCTCCGACGAGACATCGCAGCCGGATCCATCTGGCATGTACCACAGGCCGACGCCTCAATCATGGAACTGTTCCGGTGCGGCTACCTCGACGGAGGGCCGAGGGGCTCTCGGAGTCCGAGTTAACTGGGGACTCGTGCACCCGTCGGGCACTACGTTGAGCGACGAGTGCAGGAGTCGCGCGTCAGGCATGACCGGCGCGACGGCCTGGCAGGAGTAGCGCGAGGGCGCCACCGAGCACCGTGAAGGCCGTCGCCCACCAGAACGCCTGGTGGAAGCCAGAGACCGGGGTGCCGCCATGGCGGACCGCGGACTCGAGCACGACGGCGAGTACGGCGGTGCCGAACGACCCGCCGAGCTGCTGGGCGACTCTGGTGATGATGCTGGCGTCGGGCGTCTCCTGTTTCTCCAGGCCGACGAAGGCGACGCTCATGATCGGGGTCATGACGAGGCCGAGTCCGGCGCCGCGTACCAGCAGAACGAGGAGCAACCACCACGTCGCCGTACTCGTGCCGGCGAAGGCGAACGGCAGCGTGCCCAGGGCGGTGACCAGGAATCCGGCGATCGCCACCTGGCGCGGTCCGACATCGTCGGTGAGTCGGCCGCCGAGGGTGCGTGACAGCAGCGCGCCGACGCCCTGCGGGATGAGCAGCAGGCCCGCCGCGAGCGCGTCGTGGCCGCGCAGCTGCTGGAAGTAGAGCGGGAAGAGCAGCATCGCTCCGTACAGCGCGATGCACATCAGGAAGAGCAGGAACGATCCGACCGCGAGCGGGCGGTGGCCGAGGAGGCGTACGTCGAGAAGGGCGCACTTGCCGTGCCGCAGGCCCCAGAGCACGAACGCGCCGGTGAGCACGGCGCCGACAGCGAGCGGGAGCCAGACATCGCCGCGGCCGGCGCCTCCGTCCTTGGAGATGTTGCTCAGCCCGTAGATGATCCCGACCAGCCCGGGCACGAGTTGGATCAGCCCCAGGCCGTCGAGGGTTGGCCGAGGGCCAGGCGCGGGGCGGTCGTCAGGAAGGATCCGCCAGGCCAGGAAGGCGCCGACCAGGCAGACCGGCACGTTGACCAGGAAGAGCCAGTGCCAGGTAAGCCAGCTGAGGATGACGCCGCCGATGACCGGCCCGAGGATCGGGCCCAGGGAGATGGGAAGGCCGATCAGCGCCATCAGTCGACCCATGCTCTGCCCGCGCGCTGCTTGCAGGATCAGCGTGGTCATCAGCGGCATCATGATGCCGCCGCCCAGGCCCTGGACGACGCGGAAGGCGATCAGGCTGGGCGCGTCCCAGGCGAAGGCGCACAGCACCGAGCCGAGCAGGAACAGGCCCAGCGCGGCGATCCAGAGCCGCTTGCCGCCCAGTCGTGCCTGGAGCCAGGCGGAGGGCGGGATGGCCACGAACATCGCCAGCAGGTAGCCGGTCGAGACCCACTGGATGGTGCCCAGCGAGGCGTGCAGGTGGTCGCCGAGCTGATCGATCGCGATGCTGACGATCGTGGAGTCGAAGATGACCGCGATGCCGCCGGCGATGACGGCCATGGCGATGCGGACAACGGCAGGGTCGAGCTTGGTCGGGGCGGGCGCGGTGCCGGTCTGGCTCATCAGATGTCCTAAGAGACGTTTCTGTATCTAACGGGACCTTAATCGGATGCGTTAAGATACGCAAGTGGATCTAACCAAGTCGCCGCAGCGCCGACGTGGGCCTGCATTGGAGGCGGCGCTGCTCGACGCTGCCTGGGCCGAGCTCAGCGAAGCCGGCTACGGCGCGATGACCTTCGACGGTGTGGCGAGACGGGCCGGCACCAGCCGGTCCGTGGTGTATCGCCGCTGGGCGACCAAGCACGAGCTGGTGCTCGCGGCGGTGCAGCGCTACTTCGAGTCGACGCCCGTCGAGATCCCCAACACCGGCTCGTTGCGCGGAGACACGGTCGCGCTCCTGGAGGACTTTAGCCTCAAGCGCTCCGACGTGATCGCTGCCTTCACCATCCGCCTGGGCGCCTATTTCGAGGAGACCGGCACCAGCCTCGCCGAACTGCGCGACGCCCTGGTCAACAGCTTCGGCCGCGGCAGCGTGATGGTCCCGATCCTTGCGCGGGCGGCAGGCCGCGGCGAGGTGGACCTCACGACGATCACCCCGCGGGTTGCCCACCTTCCCGTCGACCTGTTGCGCAACGAGCTGCTCGTGAGCGGACCGCCTTCGCGGGAGACGATCGAGAGCATCGTGGATGATGTGTTCCTGCCGCTCGTCACCCGGCGGACATGACTCCGCTCGCAGCCTGACCGAGCACTCCCGGCTTACCTGTGTGTCGTCCGACCTGATTCCTGTGGCGGTGCGCGAGCCCGCCGACCGCTACACCAGCGGTGCGGCGTCTGCGGATCGGACGGCTAGCTGTGATGCCCAGGCACGTCGTGCGATCGGGTACGGCGAGCCGTACATAGGTGACGGCCTCCCGATTGTCGACGACGCCTGAAAACTGACGCCTTTCCGTCGGGCGGGTTCGCTTCCAGGCCCTGAGCGCCGCGTGGAAGGCGGCGACCTGCGAAGCGGAGACCCAGAGGACGCCAGCCTATGGATGCGCTTCCAGACGGCGTACCTCATGGGACGCGAACCCGAGCATCGCGAGGCGATCCGGTCCAAGGTCGAAGTCATCGACGAGTTGTCTCACCTGATCGGTAACGACCATTGGAAGCTTGCCCTCGCTCGCGCAGTCGATCTCCTTGAGACCTGGTTGGGCTCGCGCAGATTCCCGCCACTTTGAGCGTCTCGCCGCTCTCAGCGGTTCTGACAGCAGCAGCTTGTGGCAACGCTCCTGTCGGTTTCCGGCCCGCACATCAGCGACGACCTCGGCCCTGGCGAGACTCGCTGAACCGACGCGGAGCAGTTATGAGCGCCGACTCGAACGGTCCACGAGAAGCGTCGGCCGGGGTCGCCAACGACCGCTCACACCACCGACCTGCGTACACATCGCGTTTCTCGAACACGAAGGGTGGTACGACGAGGCGCTGCAGGACCGCATCGACCGGTGGCCAGCGCCCATTCGCGACGTACTCCAAGATCAGCAGGAGCATCGTCGACGCCACGATGCCAACGCAGCACGCCGTCGCGAGGACTGGATCGAGCTACAGCGCACGGCCCGCGGTCAACCCCTCAACCTGATCGTCGAACGGCTCCGCGCTATCGAAGAACATGATGACGACGACCCCAACCTGGAACTCGGCTACGAGTTGACCGCGCGGGTGTTCAGCAACCGCCATTGGCTCTACCGGCATCCGATCGACTCTCTGCGTCTTGCCTGGCGCTTCCGAGCGATCCGACGCCCCTGGCGAACGATCGACTGGCTTCGTCGCCCTCGCTTCATCGGTCGACCTCGCCAGAACACACTAGGGTCCACGGAATGGTGACGGCCGCGAGGCTACGCCGGCTTGTCCGCGGCATCGCCATGCACGCTTGGTGGCTTTCCTCATGATCGCCTTCGTGGGCTGGCTGGGCTTCCAGGTCCTCCGATCACGATGCGTCGACGACCGGAGCCTCGTTCCTCGCCGTCAGTGCCTTCGGTCGTGGATGATCGGTGGTACTCCAAGCTTCGGGCAGCCCAATCGCCGGCCGGGAGCGGCGACCTGGCCACGCGTCATAGCAGGGGCACGGCGGCATGCCGGTTCATCGGTGGTTGGCGAAGATCTTCTCGACTTCCCCGCTGACGTGATCGGCGAAGGCTCGGTCCGCAAGGATGGGAAGTCCCGCGTCCGTCGCCGAGGCGGAAAGGTGCGACACCACCGCGTCAAGAGAACCGAAGCCCGAGGGCGGCTTAAGCAGCCAAAGCCGCCCCGGTGGTCGCGGAGCGAATCCGCACTCCGCGAGCAGGCGGTTGATGTCGGCTTCGGTTTCGAAGTAGTCCCATGTCGACCACGGCACCCGCGTGGCATGTCCTCCGCCGGCCGATGCCACGAGTCCATGTCGGATGCGGGCGTCACGAATCCATGCGCGTGCTTCGCCCGGCCACACCGCGGGGAGGAAACAGAACAGCGGCGCTTCGGGTACCGGTTCGAAGCCGAGCGCTCCGGCAGCTCGGACACCGGGTAGCTTCGCTGGGTCATCGGTATCAACCCCGAGCAAGCTGTCCTGCTCCCACGAGAACCGCGTCTCGTCGGCGTCGACGGCCCAATCTCCTCGCACCATGGGCCGATTCTGGCAAACCCCGCATTCGCAGCAATCGAATACGCCCTCCTGGCCGAACCCATTGGTGGCCGGCTGTTGCCGCTGCCCGTGAGAAGGTGTCGGCCGTGAGGACCAAACTGATTGCGCTGGCTGTGGTCCTCGGACTGGTGGCGCTGGCAGTCTTCACGGAATGGACGTTTGAGGTGGTCCCGTTCGAGCGGCGCGACGTCGCCATGCCTCCCGGGTCTGCAAGCCCTCAGCAAGTCGTCGCGACGTACGTCGAGGCGCTCGACGCGCACGATTGCGACACCGCTGAAGAGCTCTGGCTGAACGACAAGGCCGATCCTGAAATGTGGTGCTCACAGATCAGCCGCGCTCGCATCGTCGGTGCCGCAGACGCATCTCGTGAGAGCGCGGGACGAATCGACGTCTCGCTCACGCTGAACGTGCGCTGGCGCCCGTTCCAGAACGACGGCACCATCGCTGGCGATCCATTCAGCTGGACCTATATCCTCACGCAGGACCGCCGCGGCGCATGGAGGATCATCGACAACGGCCAGGGCTGATCGACTTCCTGCCCCTGGGTTGAGCGGGCAAGGCAATCCGCGCCGCGGTCTAGAGCCGGCGTCCGACTCGGCCGGAGGTCGGCGGTGCCAAAAGGAAGAGCGCACGGCCCAGTCGGAGGCGGTCGCCGGCACGGACCGAGGTATCGCCGCTTACCCGCTGCCCGTTGACCCACGTGCCGTTGGTCGAGCCGTGGTCGAGCACGAACCAGCACCCGAAGGCTTGATTGGTGCGGTGGCCCGACCGTTTTCACCGAGGTCATCGGGTATGGGTGTGCCGCGGTGATGTGCGGAGCTGCCCGTTGCGACACGCGTCTAACCGCCGCTCGGGGGTACCGGTGCGAGCCCGGTGGACGCGCCTCGTCGGGATTGCACCAGAGCCCGCGGATCGTGTCGGACGCATCCATTCGCCCGACAACCGCTCGCGTCGATCTCCACGGGCACCGTCATACGCGCACGAAGATGGATCCAGAGAGGACTGGTGGTCAACCGATGAAGCGGTCATATGCCTACAGCTCAGACCTCTACCCGCCGCAATCGCCTGCTGCAGCGGGACGATGCACATGGCATGAGCCCGGCAGCCGCGACGCGGCCACCTGCACCGGTGAGGCTGTGGTGTCCTTCCAGGACCGCGAGGATCGGTGGCAGGCGGGTTGCTCGGCCGCCCTTGAGCAGCTCGTCGAGCGCGGCGAGATCGAACCCTTGGGCCAAGGCGCCTGAACCTGCGCCAGGGGACGTAGCTCATGCTCCGTTGGCGGCCTCATGCCAGTCCCAATGGACTTGGGCGTAGCCTCCCTCGGCAGGCACGAGTGCTCCGCACACCCGGCATACGAGTTGGCCGTCGAGCCCATCGAAGATGGCCATGGCGTCCGCCGCTTCAGCATCGCCGTCGTTCATACAACCCGGTAGCCCAGCGTTCAGCCTCCATGTCGTTCGGCGCACTGCTTCGTACCGTTTACCTGGCGAACCAGCAAGCCGGATCAGACGAGCCGCACCAGTGCAAGGCGAATCAGAAAAGGGCCCCCGACCTGCGTTTCCGCAGGTCAGGGGCCCTTCTCGTTGGCTCCCCGAGTTGGACTCGAACCAACAACCGTCCGATTAACAGTCGGAAGCTCTGCCAATTGAGCTATCGGGGATCAGCCGCCGCGTTCAGCAGCAGGCGAAACCTTAGCAACGGCCTCGGCAGCACCTCCAAATCGGGGCCACCTCCCGGACGTCGAGACTTTGGGGGTGCAAGGCCGTTCGTCCTAGTGCATCATTCAAAGTGACTAGTCATGGTCTAGTCACCTGCTCGGGGGGAGGTGCGCTGTTGCGCACACATCGCACTGCTGTCGGCGCCGGGAGCGCCGGCGCTCCTCGCGTTGCCGTCATCGTCACGCCGGAGTCGCGTCTCATCCGCGAACCCGCCCACGAGCCACGGCCACCGGCCGTCGGCGGCATCTGAGCTGGGTCGTCATAGAGGGGTATGGGAAAGCATTCAATGAAGAGGATGCAGGCGGTCCGGGCCAGCCTTGCCGGCGCACTGATCGTGGGGGCGGGCGTACTGACGATCGCCCCAGCACAGGCAGCGACGGGAAGCGAGTCCAACGCGGCCGCACAGTTCCTTGACCTGTCCGCGCTCGGGATCGACACCTCCGGGATCGTCGGCATCGACGGCGCCTCGGCGCAGTACGTCGACGGCACGACCGCCGGGACCTCCGTCACCGACGACCAGCCGCTGGACGTGTCGGCACTCAGCGCGCTGACGCTCCCCCTCCCGAACAACATCGGACTGACCGACCTGCTGGACCTCGGGCTGATCACCCAGCAGGCTGAGGCGGATCCCAACGGCGTCTCCAACGCGAACACCGACACCGCGAGCCTCGGCCTCGATCTCGACAGCCTGCTCGGCTCCGTTTCCGGCCTGTCGGGTGTCATCGACACGGCAGGCCTGGACCTGGGCGCTGTCGGCTCGACCGCGTCGATCGACGCCTCGGACCCGAGCTCCCTGACGCGCACCACCGAGATCGCCAACGCCAACCTCACCCTGCACTCGCCCACGGTGGCGACG
>Ga0164242_10001661_pt1 | contig 26364 bp, 20 predicted proteins | sample OricomgcompostMG_FD_108783 | JGI IMG/M metagenome (GOLD analysis project Ga0164242, IMG submission 108783) | Miracle-Growth compost microbial communities from Emeryville, California, USA - Original compost - Miracle growth compost (MG) ...
GCCACCCCTGTGCGCGGGCGCTGCCCGGCGCGGGGGAGACTGGGCGCCATGAGCACCACCTCGGCCGCAGCGGCCACCGCGACACCCGGCACCCCGCCCCATGGCCACCCCGGCGGGCCGCCGTCCGGCACCGTGCTGCTGCGCGGCGGCTTCGTCTACAGCCCCGCCGACCCCTTCGCCACCGCCATGGTCGTCGACGGCGGCACCGTCGCCTGGGTCGGGTCCGAGGGCGCCGCCGAGTCCTTCGCCGACGGTGTCGACGAGGTCGTCCACCTCGACGGCGCCCTGGTCACCCCCGCCTTCATCGACGCCCACGTGCACACCACCAGCACCGGCCTGGCGCTGACCGGGCTCGACCTGTCCGGATCCGGCTCCCTCACCGAGGCCCTGGCCCGCACCGCGGCGCACGCGGCCGCCCGCCCCGGCGAGCGGGTACTCCTCGGCCACGGCTGGGACGAGACCGGCTGGCCCGAGGGCCGCCCGCCCAGCCGTGCCGAGCTCGACGCCGCCACCGGCGGGCGCCCCCTCTACCTCGCCCGCACCGACGTGCACTCCGCCGCGGTCACCACCGCCCTGCTCGACCTCGTGCCCGGCATCCGCGACCTGCCCGGCTTCCGCGCCGACGGGCCGCTCACCCGCGACGCCCACCACGCGGCCCGCGCCGCCGCCCACGCCGCCGTGAGTGCGGCCCAGCGGGCCGCCGCCCAGCGCGCCGCCCTGCGGCAGGCCGCCGCCCGCGGCATCGGCAGCGTCCACGAGTGCGCCGGACCCGACATCTCCTCCGAGGACGACCTGGCCGGCCTGCTCGCTCTGGCCGCCCGGGAGCCCGGCCCGAGGGTGTACGGCTACTGGGCCGAACCCATGCGCGGGGAGGCCGACCTGGAGCGGCTGCGCGACCTCGGCGCGGTCGGCGCCGGCGGCGACCTCTTCGTCGACGGCTCCCTCGGCTCCCACACCGCCGCCCTGAGCGCCCCCTACGCAGACGCCCCGCACACCGGCACCACCTACCTCGACGCCGAGACCGTCGCCCGGCACCTGGCCGTGTGCACCCGCGCGGGCGTCCAGGCGGGCTTCCACGCCATCGGGGACGCCGCCACCGCGGCGGTGGCCGCCGGGATCCGCGCCGCGGCCCAGGAGGCCGGCACCGACCGGGTACGGGCCCTGCGGCACCGGGTGGAGCACGCCGAACTGCTCTCACCCGACACCGTCGCGGCCTTCGCCGAGTTCGGGGTCATCGCCTCCGTCCAGCCGGCCTTCGACGCCGCCTGGGGCGGCGCCGACGGCATGTACGCGACCCGGCTCGGGGCCGAACGGGCCCGCGCCCTCAACCCGTTCGCCGCGCTGGCCCGGGCCGGCGTGCCCCTGGCCCTGGGCTCCGACAGCCCGGTCACCCCGCTCGACCCCTGGGGCGCGGTCCGCGCAGCCGCGTTCCACCGCACCCCCGAGCACCGGATCTCGGCCCGCGGCGCCTTCCACGCCCACACCCGCGGCGGCTGGCGGGCCGTCGGCCGGGACGACGCGGGCGTGCTGGTGCCGGGCGCGCCGGCGGACTACGCGGTGTGGCGGGTGGGCGACCTCGTCGTGCAGGCCCCCGACGAGCGGGTCGCCAACTGGTCCACCGACCCGCGCTCCGGCACCCCCGGGCTGCCCGACCTGAGCCCTGGCGCGCCGCTGCCGGAACTGCTCCGCACGGTGGTCGCCGGGCGGCCCCTGTTCCCGCCGCCGAACGGGTGAGCTGGGCTTTTGTCGATGCGCCCGAACGGTGTGCGGTCCTTTGGCGGCGGCGTGTCGCCAGACTGCGTGAGCCTCGCCACTGACCTGCCGGTTTGTCGGAAATCCGCAGGTCACGCCAGTGTTGACAGCCGCTGGTCGGAGGCGGGTAGTTTCGGCGACGTCCACCACAGGACGTCGGACCGGGGGCTTCCCGCGGTCGCGTCGGCCACCGCTGGGCCATGGGGCGCCGCGCCGCACGCGCGCCGCCACTGGCAGCCAGGTCCAGCGCGGCGGCGCGCAACGCGGGGGGAGTGCCGCCCGATCCGCAGGTGTGACCCGGGAAGGGCCCGGACGCCCAGTAGACAACGGCCTCGGCGCGGCCCGCAGCCAGCGGTCCCCAGGTCGGCCCGAAGGGCGTCCGGGCTCGTTCCGTCGCACCGCGCGCAGCGGAAAAGCACCTGAGCTTTGCCGCCCCTGGGGGCGGTCCCCTGGGATCACGAGGTACGGTCACCTTCAACCGTTCCCGAGAAGCCCCAGGAAACACCGTGCGCCTGCGCCCCCCGAACGCCCCCGCGGCGCCTTCCGCGCCCGGCGGCGCCGTCGCGCCGCAGGACCCCGCCGAGCCCGCCGCGCAGGCGCCTGCCGGGGCGCGCGTCGAGCCTGAGGCAGCACCGCCCGCGGCGTCCGGGGCCGCGCCGGGAACCCCGGCCGGCTCCGGGCCGCCGTCCGTGCCGGAGCCCGGGAGCGCGCAGGCCGTTCTGGAGGCCCTCCCGGACGCGGCCCCCACCGGGGCGGCGGCCCCAGAGCCGGGGCTCGAAACCGCACCCGCGACCGCCCTGGAGACCGAACCCGGCACCGGCGGGACGCGGCGGCCCACCCGCCTGCAGCGGTTCGCGGCCGCCGCGCGCCGGGCCGCGCCCAGCAGCGCCGTCGCCGCCGGCGCGGGCCTCGCGATGGCCGCCGCCTTCCCGCCCTACGGGGTGTGGCCGCTGTCGGTCGTGTCGGTCGCCGCGCTCACGCTGCTGCTGCGCGGCCGCACCGTCCGGCAGGGCGCCTGGCTCGGCTTCGCCTACGCCTTCCCGTTCTTCCTGTGGCTCGTCGTGTGGCTGCGGTCCGTGATGTGGCTCGCCGTCGTCGTCCTCGCCGCCGTCGAGGCGGTCTACTTCGTCGCCATGGCCGCCATGACCGTGCCGGTGCTGCGCCGGCGCGCCTGGCCGCTGTGGTCCGCCTGCCTGTGGGTGACGCAGGAGTTCGTCCGGGACCGGTGGCCGTTCGGCGGCTTCTCCTGGGGCCGGCTGGCCTTCGCCAACACCGCCTCGCCGTTCACCCCGCTCGCCGCGCTCGGCGGCGCCCCTCTGGTGACGTTCGCCGTGGCGCTGTGCGGCACGCTGCTGGCCGCCGCCGTGCTGGCCGCTGCCCGCCTCGCCCCGGCCCGTTGGGTGCCCGCACGGCTCGTCCCCGCACGCTTCGCACCGCGCCCCGGCGGGTGGCCGGTGCGGACGGCGCTGGTCGGCGCCGCCAGCCTGGTGCTGGCCGCCGCGGTGTTCTGCGCCGGCCTGTTCGTCCCGGTGCGCACCGACGCGGCCGGGCACGTCCGGATCGCCGTCGTGCAGGGCAACGTCCAGCAGCCGGGCATGCACTTCCTCGGGCGCCCGATGAAGATCCTCGACAACCACGTGCAGGCCACCCTGAAGCTGGCCGCCGACATCAAGGCCGGCAAGGTGCCCAAGCCCGACCTGGTGCTGTGGCCGGAGAACTCCTCCGACCTGGACCCCTTCACCTACCCGCAGGCGTACGCCAAGATCACCGAGGCCGTGCAGGCGGTCGGCGTCCCCGTGCTGGTGGGCACCCTCGTGGACGGCCCGGACCAGTACCACGTGCAGAACGAGGGCATCGTCTGGGACCCGCTGTCCGGCCCCGGCGCCAGCTACACCAAGCAGCACCCGGTGCCCTTCGGCGAGTACGTGCCGTTCCGGAGCGAGCTGACGAAGATCGTCCCGGCGCTCAAGGAGATCCCCCGCGACTTCTACCCGGGCGACCACACCGGTGTCCTCCAGGTCGGCCCGGCCCGGCTCGGCGACGTGATCTGCTTCGAGGTCGCCTACGACGGCATCGTCCGCGACACCGTCAACGCCGGTGCCCGCGCCATCGTCGTCCAGACCAACAACGCCACCTACGGCCGCACCGGCGAGCCCGAGCAGCAGCTGGCGATGTCCAGGCTGAGGGCCGTCGAGCACGGCCGCTCCGTGGTGATCGCGGCCACCAGCGGGATCAGCGCGGTCGTCGCCCCCGACGGGAGGATCGAGCAGCGCACGAAGGAGTTCACCCAGGCCGTGCTCAGCGCCGACATCCCGCTGCGGGACGGGAAGACCGTCGCCGACCGCGTCGGTGCGGCACCCGAGTGGACCATCGCTATGGTGGGGCTCCTGTCCTGTGCGGCCGCGGTCGCGATCGGCAGGATCGAGCGCACCCGCACGGCGAAAGGGCGAACCCAGCAGTGAACGACGACGAGCAGCGAAGCTTCGAGCCGCTCGGCAGGGTCCTGGTCATCATCCCGACCTACAACGAGGCCGACAACGTCAAGCCCATCGTCGGCCGGGTCCGTGCGTCCGTACCCGACGCGCACGTCCTGATCGCCGACGACAACAGCCCCGACGGCACCGGCAAGCTCGCCGACGAGCTGGCCGCAGCCGACGACCAGGTCCACGTCCTGCACCGCAAGGGCAAGGAGGGGCTGGGCGCCGCCTACCTGGCGGGTTTCAGCTGGGGCATCGAGCACGACTACGACGTGCTCGTGGAGATGGACGCCGACGGTTCCCACCAGCCGGAGGAGCTGCCGCGCCTGCTCACCGCCCTCAAGGGCGCCGACCTGGTGCTCGGTTCGCGCTGGATCCCCGGGGGACGGGTGGTCAACTGGCCCAAGTCCCGCGAGATCCTCTCCCGCGGAGGCAGCACCTACTCGCGGCTCATGCTGGACATGCCGCTGCGCGACATCACCGGCGGCTACCGGGCCTTCCGCCGCGCCACCCTGGAGGGCCTGGGCATGGGTGACGTCGCCTCCGCCGGGTACTGCTTCCAGGTCGACCTCGCCTGGCGCGCCGTCAAGGCCGGCTTCCACGTGGTGGAGGTGCCGATCACCTTCGTCGAACGGGAGCGCGGCGACAGCAAGATGAGCCGCGGCATCGTCGCCGAGGCCCTGTGGCGCGTCACGGCCTGGGGCGTCACCTCCCGGGCCGGGAAGATCACCGGTCGCCGTCCGCTGCCGTAGCGGGGCGTCCAGGGCCCTTCCCGGGCCGGACCGGGGAAGCGGACGAGCCGGGAGCGGGCCGTGGTGCCCGCTCCCGCCGGACGCTCAGCCGAGGATGTTGACCGCCCGCGCCACCACGAGCACCACCGTGATCAGCGACACCGCCGACTGTGTGAGCATCGAGCCCTTGGCCTTGCGGGTCAGGGGCATCACGTCGGTCGGGCTGAACGCGGTCGAGTTGGTGAACGACAGGTACACGTAGTCGAAGTAGGCGGGCTCCCAGTCGGGCTCGGCCAGCTCCGGGGACTGCATCTGCGGGAAGAGGAAGTCCGGCACCTGGCGCACGCCCGCGGCGCGGGCGGCCGGTCCGCCCCGGTCCAGCTCCCAGTAGGTGAGCGCGAAGATCACCACGTTGACCAGCCACATGCCGCCGCCGGTCAGCAGCAGCGGACCGGCCGCGAGGTGGTCCCGGCCGTGCACCAGGTCGGCCACGAGCCGCACCGCCGCGAAGAGGTTGGCCGCGGTGAGGGCGGCCGTGAACAGCAGGCTCAGCGCCCGGTAGGCGGCCGAACGCCGCTCGATCCGGTGCGGGTTGAGCGCGATCAGGCACGCCAGCAGCGCGAGCTCCACCGCGAGGACCAGCCACCGCGGGTGCACCACCAGCCGGGCGGGCAGCCGCCACTGCACGAGCAGCACCACGCCGACCGACGCGGTCACCGCCCACCGGGTCTCGCCGTGGGTCACACGCCGCCACGCCGGCACCCGCGCCCGCCGGCCCTCCTGCGGCGGCACCGCGCCGCCGGCACCGCCCTGTGCGGCCGCGGACGGGCCGGGCCGGACGGGGACCGGAGATCCGGCCGGCTCGTGGGACAGGTCGACGCCCTGTGCGGGCTCCTCGTGGGTCACGCCGGACATCGTGGCCGCCGCGCGGACGCCGGTCCACCTCGGACGGCATCCGCCGTCCGGCCTTTACCTGCTCTTTGGCACACTTGGGGGTATGACGACGACACCGCCCCCGCTGCGGTCGGGGGAGCGTCACCGGCAGCGTCCGCCGCGGCCGTCCCGCCGCCCGCGCCGGGGGACCGTGGTCCCCCTCGCCGTGGCGGCCTGGGCCGTGCTGGAGATCTGGCTGCTGATCCTGGTGGCCGAGGCCACCAGCGGGTTCGTGGTGCTGCTCGTCCTCGTGGCCGGGCTGGTACTGGGGGCCGTGGCCGTCAAACGGGCCGGGCGCAGCGCGTGGCGGAACCTGTCCGAGTCCGTCGCCGCCCAGCAGCGCGGCGGGCCCCCCGCCACCCCGAACCGCGAGGGCCGCAACGGTCTCTTCATGCTCGGCGGGCTGCTCCTGATGGTGCCCGGCCTGCTCTCCGACGCCGCCGCGCTGCTTCTGCTCGCGCCGCCGACCCGCCGCCTGGCCGGCCGCTTCGTCGACCGCGCCCTACGCCGCCGCGGCCTCCCCGTGGACGCCTTCCCACCCCCCGGCCCGGCTCCGACCCCCCACGGTGCCACTCCCACGCAGGACGGCACCGTCATCCAGGGCGAGGTCGTCGACCGCGACGAGTAGCCCCTGCCAGGGTCACGGTGAACGGCGCGAGCGGCCACGGGGCGCGCCCGGCGGGCGGCGACGCGCGTGAGGACGGGGAGCCCCCTGCCGGGGCGCGAGCCACCGGAGGGGCGAGCCACCTGTCAGCGGGGCCCAGGCCGCCGGGTCCCCGCACGGCGCGGGCACGTCCACCGCATCCGCCCTGACCCCGGAAACTCGTGCGCCCGGCCCGGAGCGACAGCCCCGGCCGGGCGTGAAGTGTGCGTCTCGCCTCGCCGAGCCCCCGCCGAAGCGGGAGGCCCTGGCCCGCCGGGCCCGCCGCGTCGCGGACCCGGCGCCCGGCCTGCTCGGGCAGGTCAGGCGGTCTTGCGGTTGTCTCGCGGATGCACCGCGATGTTCATCGCGCCGGAGCGCAGGACGGCCAGCCGCTCGGCCAGCACCTCCTCCAGCTCCTCCAACGTGCGCCGCTCCATGAGCATGTCCCAGTGCGTGCGCGTCGGCTTCGTCGTCTTCTCCTCAGGCCCCTCGCCGTCCACCAGCAGCGCGGTCTGGCCGCAGGCGCGGCACTCCCACTCCGGCGGGATCTCGGCCTCCACCGAGAACGGCATCTCGAACCGATGGCCGTTCCTGCATGCGTACTCCACGGTCTGGCGCGGTGCCAGATCGATGCCGCGGTCCGTCTCGTAGCTGGTGGCCCCGAGTCGCGTGCCGCGGAGAGCTCGCTCACTCATGAATCGTGCCTCCCGGGCATGTGGTCGCCCACAGGACAGGTGTCGCTGTCGTCGTCATCCGGTCAACGTCCGGTCGGCGGTGAAGATTCCCGTTCAAGGGATGTGCGTCGCCCGTCGTGTCGCCCCTGTTTGTACCCAGCGACATCCGATTTGTCACATGTGTCCGGATTTGTCACCCGGGGTCGGGGCATCTTTTGCGTGCAGTGACGGTCAGCTCGCTGGGCCAACCGCGTACACTACCCGCCCGCACCGCCGAGGGCTAAACCGGGTCCACTGCCGAGGCTTCCGGCGGTTCCCGGACAACCTCCGCACAAGCCGCGGATCCGGTGGCCGCCGGCGGCACGGGGACGGGGGACCGGCGGCCGCCGGCCCCGCCGCCGCGCGCCGCCCGGACCGCCGCCGCCTTCCGCGCCTCCGCGTCGAAGCGGTGCAGGAAGAACTGGGCCAGCGGTCCGATCGCCACCGCGTAGAGCACCGTCCCCACCCCTACCCCGCCTCCCAGCAGGTAACCGGCGGTCAGCACGCCGAGCTCGATGCCGCTGCGGATCAGCCGCAGCGACCGGCCGGTCCTGCGGTGCAGCCCGGTCATCAGCCCGTCACGCGGCCCCGGACCGTACCGCGCGGAGATGTACAGCCCGGTCGCGACGCCGTTCAGCAGCACCCCGAGGATCAGCAGCGGGATCCGGACGGCCGGCTGCGGGTGGTAGGGGAGCACCGCCATGACGGCGTCGATGGTCCCGCCGACCACCACCACGTTGGAGAGCGTGCCCAGCCGCGGACGCTGTCGCAGCGGCCACCACAACAGCAGCACCATCGCGCCGACGATGACGGAGACGGTGCCGATGCCGATCCCGAACCGCTCGGCCAGCCCCTGGTGGAAGACGTCCCACGGGTCCAGGCCGAGCGCGGCGCGGACCAGCATCGCGTCGCTGACCCCGTAGAGGACGAGGCCGGTGTACAGGCGGACAAGACGGCGCAACATGGAAGGACCCCCCTGGCCGGCCGGTGATCATCCGTGACACTATGTGGCCTGCTGTGGGCTTCCTGCCATAGCCAATCAACGAGAGGTGGACTGGATTCCATGCCGCAGTGGACCGCTTCGGTCAGCGCCGCCCATCTCGCCCGGTTGCTGCGCCCCCGGGCGGTCGCCGAGGCCCGCGGCGGTGGCCGGCCGGGCGCCGCACGGCGGGCCCCCGCCTACCGGGAGCTGGCCGACGGGGTGCGGACGCTGGTGCTCGAAGGCCGGGTCCAGGTCGCCGCGCGGCTGCCCGCCGAACGGGAGCTCGCCCTGGCGCTGGGAGTCAGCCGCACCACCGTGGCCGCCGCGTACGAGGCGCTGCGGGACGAGGGCTTCGCCCGCTCCCGGCGCGGCGCCGGCAGTTGGACGGCCATCCCCGAGGGCCACATCCTGCCCTCGCGCAGCCTGGAGCCGCTGCCGCCGGACCGCGCCGGCTCGGTGATCGACCTGGGCTGCGCCTCGCTGCCGGCCCCCGAGCCCTGGCTGAGCCGGGCCATGGAGGGCGCCCTCGCCGACCTGCCCGCCTACGCGGCCACCCACGGCGACTTCCCGGCCGGGCTCCCGGTGCTGCGCGAGGCCATCGCGGACCGCTACACCGTCCGCGGAGTGCCCACCATGCCCGAGCAGGTCATGATCACCACCGGGGCGATGGGCGCGATCGCGGCGGCCACCCGCCGGCTGGTCGGCTTCGGGGAGCGGGTCGCCGTGGAGTCGCCCAGCTACGCCAACGTACTGGAGCTGTTCCGCGAGACCGGCGCCCGCGCGGTGCCGGTGGCGCTGCGGGACGGACTGGCCGGCTGGGACCTGCCCGCCTGGCGCCGGGTGCTGCGCGAGGCCGCCCCGCGGATGGTCTACGTCCAGCCGGACTACCACAACCCCACCGGCACCCTCGTCGGTGACGACCAGCGCCGCGAGCTGGTGGAGGCCGCCCGCGCCGCCGGCACGGTCGTCGTCGCCGACGAGACGATGGCCGAGCTCGTCCTCGACCCCGGGCAGCCGCCGGTGCGGCCGATGGCCGCGTTCGACCACGGCGGCACCGTGATCACGGTCGGCTCGGCCAGCAAGGCGATCTGGGCCGGGCTGCGGATCGGCTGGGTGCGCAGCACCCCCGACGTGGTGCGCCGGCTCGTGTCGGCCCGTGCCTACCTCGACCTGGCCTCCCCGGTGGTGGACCAGTTGGCGGTGGCCTGGCTGCTGCGCGGCGGCCGCTGGGACCAGGCCCTGGCCGAGCGTCGGGCGCGGGCGCGCGAGTGCCGCGACGACCTGGCCGCCGCGCTGCGCGCCCGGGTGCCCGACTGGAGCTTCACCGTGCCCACCGGCGGCATGACCATGTGGGTGCGCACCGGTGACGTCTCCGGCTCCCGGGTGGCCGTGGCCGGGGAGCGGCTGGGCGTGCGGGTGCCGTCCGGCCCCCGGTTCGGCGTGGACGGCGCCTTCGAGTCGTACGTGCGCATCCCCTTCACGGTCGGCGGCTCCGTCGCCGAGGAGGCCGCGGCCCGGCTGGCCCAGGCCGCGGACCTGGTCCGCTCCGGTGCCGGCGCGGACGGTGAGCAGGCGGGCCTCGTCGTCGCGTGACGGCGCCCCATCACCGCGCCGCGAGGCGGGGAGGGGCGCCGACGGTCACCCGGGGACGTCAGCCCAGTTCGAGGTCGGCGACGGTCCGCACGACCGCCTCCTTGCGCAGGGCCACCGCCTCGGGGACGGCCTCGGGCACCGGCCCCGGCTCCGGTCGCACCCCGTCCGGCGCGGCGTCCGCGCCCACCGGCTCCGGGTCCGGGCTCTTGCGCGGGCCCGGCTCCGCCCCGGCGGCGTCCGCCGGCGCCGCGGCACCGGTGTCCTGTCCGGCGCCGTCGGGCGGGACACCGTGCGTGGGCAGCAGCGCCACGACGGCCGCCCGCTGGGCCTGCGGGGCCTCCTCGTCGAACGGGTCCGGCGTGGCCGGGACCTGGAGCCGCAGCACCGGGCCGGCGCCCAGCCGGGCATAGCCCCGCCCGGGCGGTACCTCGGCGGCCGGCGTGGTGCGCTGCGGCGCCCCGAGCACCGCCTGCACGTGCTCCGGGGCGAGCGGGCCGAGCACCACCCGGGCCCGGGTCTGGGCGATGACCACCGGGGCCAGCGTCTCCGTGGCGTCCAGCTGGTCGGCGACGGCGACCGCCACGTTCGCCGCCCGCCCGTGCCGCAGCGGCACCTCGAGGAGCGCCTGCGGGTCCTGGCTGCCCTCGGCGTGGGCCAGCTGGGTCAGCACGGTCGGCCGGTCCACCAGCACCCACAGCGGGCGGCGGGCGTCGTCCGGGGCCTGGGTGCCGGACTGGCGGGCCCGGTTGACCGCGATCAGCCGCCGCTCGGTCTCGTGGGCCACCCACTCCAGGGTCGCGGCCGCGCCCATCAGCCCGTCCTCCACCGCGAGCACGCCCGGCCTCCCGGCCAGGCACGCGTACTCCCCGGTACCGCTGCCGTCGACCACCACCACGTCACCGTCGGCCAGGGCCTGGAGCGCGATCGAGCGCAGCAGCGTCGTCGTGCCGGTGCCCGGCTGGCCCAGGGCCAGCAGGTGCGGCTCGGTGGAACGCGGGCCGGTGCGCCACACCACCGGCGGCGCGTCCCGTACGACGGTGCCGCCGGCCGTCGCGGCGTCCGTGCCCTGGTCGCCGTCCCCGGCCGGCACCGCCACCGGGAGGGTGCGCTGCACCGCGGCGCCGTCGGTGAAGCCCAGCACGGTCTCGCCCGGGCCGGTGACGAACCGTTGTGCCGCCACGTCCGTGGGCAGCGGCGGCAGGACGGTGAGGGTCAGGTGGTTCTCCTCCTCGTTCCAGTCGAAGCGGTACTCGCGGCCCCGCCCCGCCTTGGCGTACAGCAACTGCTCGACCCGGGCCCGGGAGTCCGCCTCGCCGTCGGTGAAGTACGCCGGGTAGCGCAGGTGCAGCCGGGCGAGCCGGCCGTCCTGGAACTCGTACGAGGTGAACGCCCGCTCCCAGGCGCCGTCGTGGGCGTACAGCGGGGCGGGGTCGGCGGCGTCCGACAGGTAGGGCACCAGCGCCTCGTACAGGGACTGCAGGCGCACCCCCTCGGCCTCGCTCGGGCCGCGCCCGGCAGCGGGAGCGCCGCGGTCGCGGCCCATCCACGCCGCCGACACCACGATCGCCGCGACCCCGGCGATCGGCCCGTACGGCATCATCACCACGATCACCACGGCGGCCGCCGCCAGCAGCAGCGCCGGGCCGCGGCGGTCCTTCGGGGTGCGGTTCCACCAGTTCCCCGCCCACGCGGCCTGGCGGCGCATGCCGCGGGCGATGGTGATGACGGGGTGCAGGACGTCGCCGGCGCCGTCGGCCGCCGTACGCGCCAGGTCGCGGCCTCGGACGAGGGCGGGCCGGGTGGTGAGGATGCTGGGAAGGGGACGCCTGGCCACGGATGCTCCATGGGTGTTTCGAGGGTGTGGGGATCGGTGCGGGCGCGGCAGGGAACGCGCGTGCGGGTGACGGCTCGCGACGGGGCGGCGGTCTGCGGCTGCTCAGCAGCTGCTCCCGGGCCGGTCTGGAGCCGGTCTGCGGCTGTCTGCGGCGGTCGGCTGGGAGCGTCGGGGGTGTCGGCGGGGCGGCGACCGGAACGGGCACGGGCCCGGCGGCGGTGGTGCGACCGCTGCCGGGCCCGCGGAAGGGTGGGGCAGGAGTGGCCGTTCGCGGACGGCCTAGATCTTGAGCCCGCCGATCAGGCTGGCCAGGCTCGCCCCGCCCGCGGTGATGCTCGGGGCGATGGCCGTACCCGCGAGGTAGAACCCGAACAGGGCGCAGACCACTCCGTGGGACACCTTCAGGCCGTCCTTGCGGAAGAACAGGAAGCAGATGACGCCGAGCAGGACGACGCCGGAGATGGACAGGATCATGGGGCTCTTCTCCTGAGGTGATGGGGACGGTCACCATGAGTTCTTCCAGGCTCACAAAAAGTCATCGATCACGCGCGGCGGCGAACGGGTGATTCCGCGCGGGGTGCCGGGAAGCCCGGCCGAACAGGTGAGGCCGGTCGCGCCGCGGCTCCGCCCGCTCGCGGCCCGCCGGCCTGCACGGGACGTGCCGGAGACGGCCTCCCGGCGCGCGGCGCCGGCTGCGCCGTCCGAGTGACGTTGCGCCTGTGTCGGCCATCGGCGGTCCCCGGTGCCGCTCGGCGTTCTTCGGCGGCCCTCCGCCTCCTGCCAGGTGGCCGCCGGGCCGGGCCGCGGGTGGGGCAGGATGGCTGAGGTGAGGCTGACCCCCATCACCTGGCCCAAGCTCGCCGGCGCCCTCGCCCAGCGGATCGCCGACGGCACCCCGCCCGGACCCTGGTGGCGGGTCGCGATCGACGGCGCCCCGGCCGCCCGCCCGCAGGACCTCGCCGACGCGATCGCCGAGGAGCTGCCCCCACTCGGCCACCCCGTGCTGCGGGTCAGCGCGGCCGCCTTCTGGCGGTCGGCCTCGCTGCGGCTGGAGTACGGGCACGAGGACGTCGACGCGTACTCCTCGCTGTGGCTCGACACCGGGGCGCTGCGGCGCGAGGTCCTCGACCCGCTCGGCCCCGGCGGAACCGGCCGGGCGCTGCCGTCCCTGCGGGATCCGCTGACCGACCGCTCCACCCGGGCCGGCTACACCGAGCTGCCGCCCGGCGGGGTCCTGCTGCTGGACGGGCCACTGCTGCTCGGGCAGGGACTGCCGATCGACCTGGCCGTGCACGTGCAGCTCTCCGCCGGGGCCCTGCGGCGCCGGACCCCGGCCGAGGAGCAGTGGACGCTTCCCGCGTACGAGCGGTACGGGAGGGAGACGGTGCCGGAGGAAGCGGCTGACGTCCTGGTCCGGGCCGACGATCCGCGGCACCCGGCCTGGTCCGGCTGACGTGCCCGGTCCGCACCCGGATCGCCCCGGGCGGGGGCGCCTTGCCGTCGGGGGGTGGGCCCCGATAGCGTCCGCGAGCACCATGACTGTCGCCATCGCGCCGCTGACCCCTGAGCACATACCCCTCGCCGCGCAGCGGTACGACCGCTGGTTCGCCCGCGCGCGGCGCCCTCCCTCGCAGCGGTCCTGGCTGGCCGACGGCCCCGTGCGGGGCGCCGAGCTGCTGGAGCGGCTGGCCGGCGCCCACGGCCTGGAGGCGTGCCGGGCTCTGGACGGCGACGGCAACCTCGTCGGCCATCTCGCGGCCGTCCCCGTCGACCTCGCCCCAGGCGACCCGGCCGCGCTGCGCAGCCACCCCCGTTCCGCCCACGTCCCGCACGGCGGCCACGCGCTGCCCTCCGGCCGGGAGAGCGAGGTGCTGCGGGCGCTGTACGCGCGGGTGGCCGAGCGGCTCGTCGCCGACCGGCGCCTGGTCCACTACGCGGACGTCCCCGCCGGGGAGACGGCCACCACGCCCTGGTCCGACCTCGGGTTCGGGCGGGAGCTCGTGCACGGCCTGATGGCCGTCAAGCCCCGCGGCCGGCAGCCGCGCGGGGTGGACGGGCTGGCGATCCGCCGGGCCGGGCCGGGCGACCTGCCGCAGGTGGGCCGGATGGCCGCCGACTCCGCCCGTCGCCAACGCGGTTCGGCCACCTTCCAGCCGCAGCCCGAGGAGGCGCTGGCCGCACTGCGGGTGAAGTACGCCGACGCGCTGGCCGACCCGCGCTGCGGCGCGTGGATCGCCTCCCGCCGCGGCGAGGAGATCGGCATGGTGCTGCTGGTGCCGGCCGAGCCCGGCCCGGTGGTGCCCGCCTCGTGCGTCGAGCTGGTGGAGACCTACGTCGAGCCGGCCGCCCGCGGGGAGGGCGTGAGCCGGGTGCTGCTGGCCACGGCCGTCGCCTGGGCCTACGACAACGGGCACCGGTACATGTCGGCCCGCTGGCCGTCCGCCTCGCCCCTGGCCGCGGGCCACTTCCCGGCGATCGGCTTCCGCCCGGTCGCCTACCGGCTCAGCCGGGTCCTCGACGCCCGGCTCGCCGGTTCGGTCGGAACCTTCTGACGCCGCGGCGTCGAGGCCCGGCCCTCCTCCTGCATCCGGACAAACGGGACATAGTGCCGTTTTGTGAGCGGCCTCACCCGGAACATGCGGCCCGTCGCCGTATGGCTACACCCCGTGGTGGATCGGGCGCGGTCCGCCCCGTTCCGTCACGCGGGCCGGGGTGACTGGGGGCGGAGGGTGCGTGGGGCTCTCGCGATCCGTCCGCGGGCAAACACGGCGCGTAAGGGAGAGGCGCCGCCGGAAAGGCGGCGGTTTGCCCGGTCCGGGCGAATCCGCCTACCTTGCGATCAGCAAGCGGGCCGAGGAAGCGCCCGCACCCGCCGGGCGGACCGCCGAATCCTGCCGCCGCCCGGTCACGCGGGAGCACCGACCACCGACGGCAGGAGCGGGGGACCCACAGGTAGGCCGCCGTCCGCGACCGCGGACGGCTCGGGGTGAAGCCGTGCCCGAAGGGCCGGCCGGGCATCTCCTGCCCGAACCCGACAGCTCACCTCGCAGGCGTAGGAGAGGACGTTTCCCATGCCTGCAAGCGACCGCAACCGCAAGTCCCGCCGCCTCGCCCGTCTTTACGCCACCGCCGGGGTCGGCGCCGTCGCCGTCGCCCTGCCGCTGCTGACCGGGGCGGCCGCCCACGCTGCCACCCCGGCGCAGGCCAAGCCGGCCACCTACCGCGTGGTCAAGGGCGACACCCTGGCGAGCATCGCCCGCACGCACCACGTCAAGGGCGGCTGGAAGCAGCTGTACGCCCAGAACAAGGCCGTCATCGGCGACAACCCGTCGGTCATCACGCCGGGCGAGGTCCTGGCGCTGGCCGCCCCGGCCCACGCCGAGCCGGCGGCGAAGGCGCCCGTCACCCACGTGGTCAAGCACGCCGTCCAGGCCCCGGCCCGCACCACGACCAAGGCCGTGGCCACGCCCGCGGCGGACGCGAAGGCCGGCACCGGCTGGATGAAGCCGGTCGGGGACGCCGCCATCGGCACCGGCTACAAGGCCTCCGGCTCGCTGTGGGCCAGCGGCGCCCACACCGGCGTCGACTTCCTCGTCAACAGCGGCACCCCGGTGCACGCGGTGGCCGCCGGCACCGTGGTGTCGGCCGGCTGGGACGGGGCCTACGGCAACGACGTGATCATCAAGCACGCCGACGGCAGGTACACGCTGTACGGTCACCTGACCAAGCCGCTGGTGTCCGCCGGCCAGACCGTCACCGAGGGCCAGGAGATCGGCATCTCCGGTGCCACCGGCAACGTCACCGGCCCGCACCTGCACTTCGAGGTGCGCACCACGCCGTACTACGGCTCCGACATCGACCCCGTCGCCTACATGGCGAGCCACGGCGTCACCATCTGAGTCCCGTGCGCCGGCGCCCCTTTCGGTGCCGGACGCCTTCGAGGCGCCTGGCCGGTCGTTCCGCGACCGGGCAGGCGCCTTTCGGCGCGGCGGTCGGGTCCTGCGCGCGGGCGCGGCCCGTGGGCGCGTGCGGGCTCGTCAGGCGTGCTCGGCGAGGGGCACCTCGGCGCCGCCCCCCGAGGGCCGGCCGGCGCCCCGAGGCGCTTGCCGGAGGGCCCTGAGTTCCAGGAGGAGTACCCGTGGGCACCGGAGCGGCTGCTGCGCGGCCTGCCGGCGGACCGGGCGGGCCGAACCGTCCGACGGGCCGGAGCGGTCAGGGGCGCTCCGGCCGGGGCTCGCGGCCCAGGCCGATCCGGATCGCCCGTTCCACCGGCGAGTACGCGCCGTCGGGCCGGTCCAGCCGCAGTTGCTCGGCCGGGTGGAGGGGCGGCTGGGCCATGAAGCGCGGCCGGGTGCCGTGGTGCGGCTGGGCCGCGTGCACCAGGAACGGATGGCACAGGAAGACGTCGCCGGCCCGCCCGGTGGCCAGGGCGAGCGGACGGTGGGCGGTGGCGGCGTCCACCTCGGCGGCAACCGCGAAGATCGACGTGCCGTGCTCGCCGTGGGGGGCCAGCACCGGCGGCACGTCGAGGTGGGAGCCGACCCGGATACGGGTGGGGGCGTCCTCCGGGTCGACGTCGGAGAACAGGAAGAGCATCAGCAGCGCCCGGTCGCGGCTCCGGGAGTTCGTGAACCAGCCGTCCTCGCCGGGCAGTCGGTAGCTGGCTTCGATGTGCCAGCCGGCGTCGTCGGGCTCCTCGTCGTGTGGGAAGCGCAGCGGGAAGGAGCCGAGCGAACGGCGCGGCGCCCACCGGCCTTTGCCGACCAGGGCGTCGAACGCGGCGTGGAGCGCGGGCGAGTTGGCGGCGGCCTCGAAGGGAGGCTGCGCCATGTCGCCGACCCAGTGCACGGGCCGGGTCCACGTCGCGGGGTCGTCCGGGACGCAGCCCGTCTGCTCCCACAGCAGGGCCGCGCACTCCCGCGCGACCTCCCGGGGGACCGCCCCCGGGACCTTGACGAATCCGTCGCGCAGGAAGTCCTCGGCCAGCCGGTGTGTGTCCATCGGGCGATCCTGACCGCCGGCGCCCCGGCGCCGCCACCGGTTTTCGCCCCGGCCGTGCGGCGCCGCGGCCGGCCCCTTGCGGCCGGGCGGGCGTTCAGCCGGCGGACGGCACGGTCGCGAGGGCGTGGCGGACGAAGGCCGCGTTGTCCCGGGTCTGTCGCAGCCGTTCCAGGATCGTGTCGAGCCCGCTGTGCGGGTCGCGTCCGGACAGGGCGCGCCGCAAACCGTGCTGGACGGCCGACTCGGCGGCGGAGAGCAGCAGTTCGTCGCGACGGGTGCCGCTGGCGGCCAGGTCGAGGGCGGGGTGCACATGGCGCTGGGCGAGGGCGCGGTCAAGCCGCAGCTCCATGTTGCCGGTGCCCTTGAGCTCCTCGAAGCAGAAGTCGTCGGCCCGGGAGCCGGTGTCGACCAGGGCGGTGGCCAGGATGGTCAGCGAGCCCGCCTCCTCGGTCCGGCGGGCGGCGCCGAAGAACCGTTTCGGGCCGAGCAGCGCCGCCGCGTCCACGCCGCCGGACAGGGTGCGTCCGGAACCGGGCGAGGCGGTGTTGTGGGCCCGGCACAGCCGGGTCAGCGAGTCCAGCAGCAGCACGACGTCGTGGCCCTGCTCGACCATCCGCTTCGCCCGCTCCAGGGCGAGATCGGCCAGCGCGATGTGGCGGCGCGGGGGCTCGTCGAAGGTGGAGGCCAGCACCTCTCCGCCGTGCGCCCTCACCCGCGCGCGCATGTCGGTCACCTCCTCGGGCCGCTCGTCGACCAGCAGCACCATCAGACGGCAGTCGGGATGGTTGGCGGCCACGGCCGAGGCGAGCGTCTGGAGCAGCACCGTCTTGCCGGCCTTCGGCGGGGCGGCGATGAGGCCGCGCTGGCCCTTGCCGATCGGCGCCATCAGGTCGACCAGCCGGCCGGTCACGGCGGCCGTCCCGCGTAGCTGCGGGCTCTCCAGCCGCAAGCGCTCGCCGGGGTGGACGGGTGTCAGGTCGGCGAAGTGCGGGCGGGGCACGTCCGGCGGCAGTCCGCCCACCTGCCGGACCTGCCCGAGGGCGCCGGGCCGGGCCAGTTCGCCGTCGACGAGGTCGCCGGGGCGCAGCCCGTGCCGGCGGATCAGGGCCCGGGGGACGGCGGGGTCGTCCGGCGAGGGGTGCAGGCCGGGGCCGCGCAGCCGTCCCGAGCCGTCGCGCCCGATGTCGAGTACACCGGCGGCCCGGGGCGCGGCCGCCGGATGCGCCCTGTCGAGGGCCGGTCCGGCGGCCACGGGGCGTTCGAGGGTTTCGGTCATGGGGTTCGTCCTTTCCGGACGGGGGGAGGGCGGGCGCCGGACGCGGCGCGGCCCAAGGGGACAAGGCACAGCGGGGGAGGGGGCGGGTGCGGAACGTCACGCGACCCGCGCTGACGGCGGCGGATGACACGGCGGCGGACCGGGGCGCGGACGCGGCGACGGACAGCCGCCGCGGACCGGGTACGCGGGTGCGCCACACCGAACGTCATGGCCGGTGGGGAAACGGGCTTCTCCGGCACGCGGAGGGGAAAACCCAGAAAAGAAGGGGGACACGCCGTCCGCGAACGCCGTGGAGAACGGCGGGACGGCTCAGATGCGTCGGGCTCGCATAAAAGTGGAGCCTGCAACCCCCCGACATAAGTCTAACACGTGCCGGGGTGCCGCACAGCAGTCGGACGTCTCGGGCGGCGTCAACCGGCAGCCGATCGCGGTCAGTCGACCTCTATGCCGTACTCCTGGACCAGTTCCACGAGCCCGGCCTCGCCCTCGTAGCCCTTGCCGCCGGGTACGAAATCCCAGTCGCCGCCGGCCCGGCGGCGGAAGGAGCCCAGCACCAGCGCCGTCTCTCCCGGCCGGCCGTCGGAGACCGCCAGCCGGTCCACCTCCGTCCCGCCGGGGTCGGTCAGCCGCAGGGCCGCCCCGGTGAACCCCGACAGGTCGGCCGCAGGGCCGGCCTCAGGGTCGACCGCCGCCACCAGCACCACCCGGTCGGCCGTGGCCGGCAGCCGGTCGAAGTCCACCCAGACCGCGGCCCGGTCGCCACCCGCGGCGGGCATCATCCGCACGGTTCCGTCAGGGGTGCGCGGGTTGTTGAAGAAGACCAGCCAGTCGTCGCCCAGGGCGCGGGCACCCGCGCAGACCAGGGCGCACACGTCCAGCGCCACCGGTCCCCGCCAGCGCAGTCCCAGCACGCTCGCGTCCGGCTCGTCGTCCGCGCCGGCGTCCGGCGCGCCGCCGGCGTCGGGCGCGCCGTCCCGCGCCGGGCCCAACCTCCCTGTCAAACCGTGTTGGTGGAGCAGTTCCACCAGGTCGGTCCCGGACACCAGGGTCAGCGGCTTGCCGCCCGCGAACGCGTAGGAGGTCGGCCCGAAGCCCGACGTGGTGATCAGCACGCCCTTGTTCGCGCCCTGGTCCTGGACGGTGCCGTACAGGTCCCGCACCGCGGTGGGCGGCACGGTGTTGCGGTACCGCTTGACCTGGACCACGATCCGGCCGCCACGGATCGGATCCGGGTCGAGCGCGTCCACGTCGACGCCGCCGTCGCCGGAGCGGACGGTGGTCACGGCGCGCATGCCCATCTCCCGGAACAACTCGGCGACCAGCTCCTCGAACTCCAGCGGGTCCATGGCCAGCAGATCCGGTTCCTCGCCGCCGCCGTGCTCCGCGACCGCGCGGCCCGCGCCGCCCGGCAGCCGCTGCGGGTCCACCGCCGCCCGCCGGTCCGGCCGCGCCGACAGCTGCCCGCCCAGGCCGTCCACCAGGCAGTCGACGGCGTTGACCTGGGCCAGGTTGACGGCGGTGAAGGCCTCCCGCGAGACGAGCACGGTGGCCAGGAAGACCGCGGAGCGGTGCCCGGTGGCCGGGTCGGTGTCGTCGACGAAGCCGTTGAGGGCAACCGACTCCAGCAGCCCGAACGGGTCGGCGGCGAAGAGCTGGTGGAGCACCAGCAGCATCACCTGCGCCACCAGGTCCCGGTAGGCGGCCCGCCGCTCGGTGACCGGGCGGGCCGTCTCCTTGTCCCGGTCGGCACCCGGCAGGTAGCGCACCAGCGCCGTCTGCGGCACGACGGCGAGCGGCGGCAGCTCCCAGTTGAGCACCAGCCGCCGCTCCGGCCCCTCGTACGTGGCCGCCACCTGGCGCGGCAGGCCCTCCGGGAAGGCTGCCGACGCGTACAGTGCGGCCGTCAGGTACTCCTCGACCGCGTCCGGTTCACCCCGGCGCACCCGCTCCAGCACCGCGCGCACGCCCTCGTTGTGGGCGCGTATCTCCGCTCGCCGCCGCCTCGCCCAGTCCTCGTACCGGGCGGTGTAGTCGGCCAGTTGGGCCTGGCGCCGGGCCTCTGCGGCCCGGGCCGTGCGCAGGTCGCGCTCGTACGCCTCGCGGGCCGCCCGCTGTTCGCGGCCGCCGCCCGGGCGCCGGCCCGGGGCTGCCACCCGGTACGCGTCCTCGCGCGGCATCGGGACCGGGACCGCCAGCGGCCCCGGGGCGAACGGCTCGATCCGCTCGGGCAGTTCGAGGGCTGAGGGGGCGAAGAGCGGGGCCGCGCAGCCGGCCCGCAGCAGCCCGGCCAGCTCGGCGGAGCGCCGCTCCAACGCCTCGGTGCGGCGCCGGGCATCCTCCTCGCGCCGCTGCCGGTAGGCCGCCTGCTGCTCGCGTCGGGAGCGGGCCAGCGCGCGTTCGGCGGCGAGCTGCTGCCTCTCGGCCGTGCGCTGCTGCTGGAGCACGGCGCGGTGCTGGGCCTCCGCCTGCCGCTGGTGCTGCCGCTGGTTCTCTGCCCACGTGGACACCAGCCCGGTCTGACGACGGCTCATGCGGCTCTTCGCTCCCCCCGGCGGCGCCCCGATCTGCGGCGGTCGGCCCCCGCCGCCGCCCGGCCGGGCCGCCGGTCACAGAGGGTACCCCCTCGAGCCGTGGATCAGCCCTTGGATGCGGCCCGGCGGCGCAGCAGCACCACGCAGCCCGCGGCCACCAGCACCAGCCCGCCGCCCACGTACCAGGCGGCCGCCGACACCGGCGAGGAGTGGGCGGCGGCCCTGGCCGGGAGGGCGCGTGCCTCGGCGGGGGTCGTCGCCTCCTCCTCGCGGTCCCGGCCGGACGCGGCCGTCGCGCCGCCCGCCGCCGCGGAGGCGGGCGACGCCGGCCGGGAGGGCAGGGCGGCGTTGAGGGTGCCCACGGAGGAGGTGTGGCCGGCGGCTTCGAAGCCCCAGTTCAGCAGCTCGGTCGCCTCGGAGTAGACGGCGTTGTACACGCCGGACTGCGGGTTCATCACCGACACGATGAGGGTGCGGTCGCCGCGCTTGGCCGCCGCGACGAGGGTGTTGCCGGCGTTGGTGGTGTAGCCGTTCTTCACGCCGATCAGGCCGGGATAGGGGGTGACGCCCTTCGCGCCGGTCAGCAGCCGGTTGGTGTTCTCGATACCGAAGGACGCCACGTAGCTGCCCGAGCTGTCGTAGCCGCCGGGGAACTGGGCGTCCTTGGTGGAGACGTAGGAGGCGAAGTCGGGGTTGGCCAGGCCCGCCCGCGCGAACACGGCGAGGTCGTAGGCGGAGGAGACCTGGCCCGGCTCGTCGTACCCGTCCGGGGTGACGACGTGGGTGTCGTCGGCGCCGAGCATCCGCGCCTTGGCCTGCATCTCGGCGACCGTGTGGGCGACCGAGCCGTTCATGTTGGCCAGCACGTGCACGGCGTCGTTGCCGGACGCCAGGAAGACGCCGCGCCACAGGTCGGCGACCGTGTACGTCTGTCCCGGCTGCACCCCGACGAGGCTGCTGCCCTCGCCCAGGCCCGCGAGGTCGGCGTCGGTGACCTTGTGCCGCGTCGTCGCCGCGAACCGCGGCAGCACCGTGTCGGCGAAGAGCGTCTTCAGGGTGGAGGCCGGCGGCAGCTTCCGGTGGGCGTCCTTGGCGGCGAGCACCTCACCGGTGCGGGCGTCGCTGACGGTCCACGACAGCGCGGACAGGTCCGAGGGCAGGGGCGGGGTGTCGGACTCGGGCCGCACGTGCACGCCCGGCTCGGCCAGCAGCGCGCCGCCGACGGCACGGGACGCGGAGGCGTCGGTGGCGGAGCCGTCGCCCCCGTCGCCGGCGGCGGCCGGCGGGGCCGCGAGCGCGGCCAGGCAGCAGGTGGCGGCCACTGCGGCCGCGGCAGGAGCGAGGAGACGCGGCAGGGGGCGGCGGGACCGACGGCAGGCATTCATGTGGTCACCGTAAGAACGGATTGCCATACTGGCGCGGCAATGCGGCCCATCCCGGTGACAACGCCGCGCGTGTGGGTGACCTTGCTCCCGCCAAGCGGACGTACCGTCATATCTCCGCAGCGGTACCGGCGATCCCCACGAGGCCGCACGGAACCGAAGAGGTGACGGGCCGCCATGGTCGACCCGTGCCGACGGCCCGTCACATGGGCCCACTGTGCCGACGGACCGGCACCCCGTGGTGCTCGCCGACCCGGAACCGGTGATAGCCGAGCGCCTCGGCCTCCCACGCTGGCCCGTAAGCGCCTCGGGACCGTCCGCCCCCTCCCGGACCCGGGAGCGGTCGAGGACGGAGAACGGGGTGTCGCGCAGCACGGGACTCACCCCGGTGACAACGCCCGGGATGCGCCCGCTCATCCCACCTGTGGCGTTGCGGGAGGCCTTGTGGCGGGGTGAACGGCGGGCCTACTCTTTGCCCCGCCCGGGACCGCCCGGGTGCACGGCCGCGCAGGCCCCCGCCAGGGGCCGTCCCGGAGAGGACACGTGTCATGGCCTTACGCGGACGCCACCGCCGCTACCGTCCGAGCCGGGTGTCCCAGGCGTCGCTGACCGTCACCGCCGGCGGGGCCGGCCTCGCCCTCCCGCTCGTCGCCGCCACGGGCGCGCACGCCGCGACGGAGAGCGTCTGGGACAAGGTCGCCAAGTGCGAGTCGTCCGGCAACTGGCAGATCAACACCGGCAACGGTTACTACGGCGGCCTCCAGTTCACGGCGGCCACGTGGAAGGCGTACGGCGGGGGCGCCTTCGCACCGCGGGCCGACGAGGCCACCAAGGGCGAGCAGATCGCCGTCGCCGAGAAGGTACTGGCCGCCCAGGGCCCGCGGGCCTGGCCGGTGTGCTCGGTACGGGCCGGGCTCACCCGGCAGGCGGCCACCGCGTCGCACACCGTGCAGGTCGCCACCCGACAGAAGGCGAAGGCGGGAGCCGAGCCGGCCGGGAACGGGGCGGAGCGGAAGCGGACCGCCTCGACGACCGCCGTACCGAAGGCCCAGCCGGCCGGCGCGGCCACGAAGACCTCGCGCCCCGGGAAGGCCGGAGCGAAGGCCGCGGGGGAGCGTTACACCGTCGTCCCGGGAGACAACCTCTCGCAGATCGCCGCCGACCACGACGTCAAGGGCGGCTGGCCGCGGCTGTACGCCGACAACCGCGCGGTCGTCGGCGGCGACCCCGACCTGATCCTCCCGGGCCAGCACCTCACCCTCGACGGCACCGCCGCACCCGCCGGCAAGCCCCGGACCGCGCCGCGGAAGACGGCCGCGCCCGCGAAGCCGGCCGCCCAACCCGCGCACCCCGGCGGCGCCGCGCCGGCCGCCCGGACGGTCGAACCCACCGCGAGGCCGGCGACGAAGCCGGCCGCCGGACCTGCCGCCACGCCGGCGCACCACACCACCTCGACCGTCTCCTCCGGCTGGACGGTGCCGGTGCACGCGCCGATCGGCACCGGTTACCACGTGGGCGGCAGCAGTTGGGCCAGCGGCTACCACACCGGCGTCGACTTCCTGGTCGGCACCGGCACCGCCGTCCACGCCGCGGCGTCCGGCACCGTGGTCACCGCGGGCTGGGGCGGGTCGTACGGGTACCAGGTCGTCATCCGGCACGCCGACGGCCACTACACCCAGTACGGGCACCTGTCGCAGATCTCGGTGAAGGTCGGCCAGCACGTCAACGAGGGCCAGCGGATCGCGCGTTCCGGCGCCACCGGCAACGCCACCGGCCCGCACCTGCACTTCGAGGTGCGCACCGGGCCGGTCTACGGCGACGACATCGACCCGCTGAAGTTCCTGCGCGCGCACGGCGTCCACGTCTGAGGCCCGCGGCAGTGCCGCCCGGAGCCCTCGACCCGGGCGGCACGTCAGGGGGTCCCGGTCCCGGGCCGTCGGACGAACGCGGTCAGCGCCGGCACCACCAGGCACAGCCAGCAGCAGGCCAGCAGCCAGCCGCCGACGACGTCGCTCGGCCAGTGCACGCCCAGGTAGACCCGGGAGCAGCCGACGGCGGCCGCCGCGAGCCCGCACACCACGGCACCCGCCCGGCCGGCCGCCGGCGGCAGCGCTGTCAGCAGCCCCCAGGCGAGCAGGCCCGCCGCCACCGCGCTCGACGTGGCGTGCCCGGACGGGAAGGCGTGCCCGGTGGCGTGGACGGCCCAGTCCGCGGCCGGCGGCCTGGGCCGACGAAAGGCCGCCATGAGGGCGGTCCGCACGAACTGTTCGGCCGGCAGCGCGCACACCGCGAGCAGCGCGGCCGCCACGCCCGCCCGCAGCCGGCGCCCCGGCCGGCCGGCCCCACCGGCCAGCAGCCCGCCGGCCGCCGCCGCGAGGTACGGGTACGGCCAGGCGCCGGCGTGCGTGGTGATCCGCGCCGCCGTCAGCCAGTCGTGCGGGCGGTGCGCCACGGACCAGCGGTGCGGACCGGTGTCGAAGCCGTACGGCGTGCCGTGCCGGGCCAGCACCAGCCGGGCCAGCAGGGCGAAGGCGGCCGCGGACACCGCTGCCGCGGCGAGGGCGCACCGCCTGAACGGGCCCGGTCCGCCGTGCGGTTGCCCGGTGTCCGGCGGCTCCGCGCCCCGGCCGGACCGGACGCCCGCTCTGCGGCCGGGATCAGGGCCCGGGGCCGGCCCGGGGCCGGAACGCCTGCCGTGGTTCGGACGGGGCCCCGGACTCGCGCCCGGCTCGCCGCCCGGCTTCGGGGGCGGGCGGCGCCGCGGGCCTGGCGGATCGGGCCGGGTCATCGCGTGCGGGCCGTTCCTCTCGCCGGGGGCCGGTGGACGGCGCGCGACCCCGGAGACCGGCGCGGTGCCCAGCCCCGACCGCGCGGCCCGGGCCGCCGCCCTCACCGTCTACATCAGTGTCGTCACACTGTACGCCCCCGGCCGTCCGACGCCGGGCAGCGGCGGGGCCGAACGGCCGCCGGCCCCCCGGCACGCCCCCGGCGCGGACGTGGGAGGACGGGGCCGGCGGACGAGGCGCGGTTCAGCGCTTCGGCGGCACGTTCTCGTGCACCTTGAGCGGGTCGGTGATCGCGACCGGCTCCAGGATCTCGTCGATGCGCGCCTTCAGGTCGGCGTCCAGCTTCACGCCCGCGGCCTCGGCGTTCTCGGTCACCTGCTCCGGGCGGGAGGCGCCGACGATCGCCGCGGACACGTTCGGGTTATCCAGCACCCAGGCGACGGCGAGCTGCGCCAGGCTCAGCCCGGCGTCGGCCGCCAGCGGCTGGAGCCGCTGCACCCGCTCCAGCACGTCGTCGCGCAGCCAGCGGCTGATCATGTCGGCGCCGCCCTTGTCGTCGGTGGCGCGGGAGCCGGCCGGCGGCTGCTCCCCCGGCTTGTACTTGCCGGTGAGTACGCCCTGGGCGATCGGCGACCACACCACCTGGCCGAGGCCCAGCTCCTCACACGTGGGCACGACCTCGCCCTCGATGATCCGCCAGAGCGCGCTGTACTGCGGCTGGTTGGAGACCAGCTGGATGTGCAGCTCGGTGGCGAGCGCGTGCGCCCGGCGGATCTGGTCGGAGGTCCACTCGGACACGCCGATGTAGTGGGCCTTGCCCGAGTGCACGACATCGGCGAACGCCGACATCGTCTCCTCCAGCGGCGTCGACACGTCGAAGCGGTGTGCCTGGTAGACGTCGACGTGGTCGGTCTGGAGCCGGCGCAGCGAGCCCTCGATCGACTCCCTGATGTGCTTGCGCGACAGGCCGCGGTCGTTCTGGCCGGGACCGGTCGGCCAGAAGACCTTGGTGAGGATCTCCAGGCCCTCACGGCGCTCGCCCTTGAGCGCGCGGCCCAGCACGGACTCGGCACGGGTCTGGGCGTAGACGTCGGCGGTGTCGAAGGTGGTGATGCCCGCGTCGAGGGCGGCGCGCACGCAGGCGGTGGCGGCGTCCTCCTCCACCTGGGAGCCGTGGGTGAGCCAGTTGCCGTAGGCGATCTCGCTGATGAACAGGCCGCTGCGGCCGAGGTGACGGTATTCCATGCAGAGGACTCTAATTCGTCGCGGAGACGTGGGTGGCGGCAGGTCGGTGACCGGCGGGGACGCGTCGGCGCACGTCGCCGCGTGCCCGGGCGGGCCTGGGCGGACCCGGGTCCCAGGGCGCCGTCGGTGCGGTGGCTGCCGGACGGGCGGGAAGGAGCGCCCGGGCGGGCGAAGAAAAAAGTGCCCCGGGCGGTGCCCGGAAAGGGCCCGCGACGGGGCTGGAGGCGTCCCGGGCCCGGCGCGCGCGGGCCCCGCGGGCAGCTTTCCCGGGGCCGTGGGCGGGCGGCCCGCAGCGCCCGGACAGGCGGCGCGGCCGCTATCGCCCGGCCGTGCGCGCCCGGCCCGACCGTCCTACGATCTGCCCACCGCAGAAGGGGAGTCGACGCCGATGGACCACCGTATCCGTACCGTCGAGGACGTCCTCGACCTGCTCGACGGCATGTTCGCGCCCGGAGCGGACCGCTGGACGGCGGGCGCCGGCAGCA
>Ga0164242_10001662_pt1 | contig 26362 bp, 13 predicted proteins | sample OricomgcompostMG_FD_108783 | JGI IMG/M metagenome (GOLD analysis project Ga0164242, IMG submission 108783) | Miracle-Growth compost microbial communities from Emeryville, California, USA - Original compost - Miracle growth compost (MG) ...
CGAGATCGGCGATGATGTCGACGTCAGCAAACGCGACGAAGGGTTACTCGGGGGCTGGCTCCCGGCCGTCCACAAGGTCATCCCGATGGCGGACGGCCGCTGGTTCGATTTGCTGGTCTTCGCCGATGTCGAGGCGACCGATCCGCTGGTCGTGCAGACCTGGCACCGCACCATCGAGGTCAGGAACGGCAAGCCGGCGAGGATCGCCTACGGACACAGTTACACGCCCTACCCGCCGCGCCGGACGCCGCCCGACGCGCAGCAATTCTATACCGCGCTGCTCGCCTTCGTGTCGGCATGGCGCACGGCGCTCGCCGACATGGCGCCAGTAACGCTGCCCAAAGCGGATTGGGCAGACATGGCCCGGCACGCCTTTGCCAAGGAACTGATCGTGCGACCGGGGGGAGTCTATCCCAAATACGGCGCGGTCGACCGTGACTATTTCGGCCCGGAATATGACGGCTTCCAGGACACTTTCACCAGCTCGCTTTACGCCAATCTCGAATGGGGTCGCTTCGCCCAGGCGCGAGAAGTTCTCGACAATTATTTCACAGAGTTCGTGTTCGAAAATGGGCTCGTCAACATGCGTGGGCCGGAGACCGGCCAATATGGACTGACGCTGAGCCTGTTGGCGCGGTACCTGCGCTTCACGGGCGACCTCGCGACGTTGCAGCGACACCGCGGAAAAATCGCCGCGACCGCACAAATTCTCGCCGAGTTGCATGATCAAAGTCTCAAGCTGCCGCAAGCCGACCGCGGCTTTGGCCTGATTCACGGCTGGAGCGAATCCGACAGCTGTCTCCATCCCGATCCGACGCTGTGGTGGAAACCCTATTACGGCAACAGCGCCTTTGCGGTGCGCGGCTGGCGCGACCTGGCTGCCGTTTGGACGCAGATCGACGCGATGGGCGCACGCGCCGCGCAAGACTGGAAGATGCGAGCCGAGCAGCTCGGCGCGCGTCTTGTCGAAAGCATCCGCGCCAACATCCGCCGCGACCTTTCGCCGCCCTATATCGGCCCGCTGCCGGGAACGACGACGACCTTCCGCCAGGCGCTGGCGACGCATCAGCGCAACGAACAAGGCTGGTCGCATCGCGTTTATTGCGAGCTGTTGCAGGCTGACGTGCTGCCCGAGGAGCTCGCCAATTTGACGGTCGATTGCGTTCGCGGGCACGGCGGCACGACGATCGGCGTGGTCGCCAATTTCAGTGCACCCAACGACACCCATCGCGACCTCCTCGGGTTCATCACCTACGGATATGCCCAGCAGCTCCTGCGACTCGACCGTATCGAGGAATATTTGCTGTTCCTGTTCGCACACCGCCACCACGCGCACACCCCGGGAAGCTGGGTGGCGGCGGAAGTCGCTGGGATCACGGGCGGCCTGCCACTGTTCTGCATCCCCGCGCAGCTTACGATTCCGCTATTGCTGCGCTGGATGCTCGTGTTCGAGGATTCCGACACCGACCGGCTGTATCTCGGCCGCGGCTTGCCACGCGACTGGGTCGGCTCGGGCAAGCCGATCGCGATCGAACGTGCCCCGACGCGGTGGGGACGGACCAGTTTTTCGCTGCAAGCCGATCACGTCGCCAATATCGTGGCGGCCGAGGTACGCCTGCCCGAGGAATCGAGGCCAAAAGAGACGCATGTTCGCCTGCGCTTGCCCAAGCAATTCAGGATCCGGGAGGCGACCGTCGACGGGCGCAACGCCACACCAGTCGGCAAGGGCAGCGACACGATCGTGCTTGACGATCGCGCCGCCGCGTTCCGGATCGTCGCGCGCTACGCCTGAACGGCGGACCCGGCTTTCGGCGTGTAGAGGCGCACGCCGAATACCGGCCCGGCGGTCTTGCCCTCCTCGGGGGCGAACCGCACCGTAATCGACTGCTTGTCCCGGGTGAGGCTCTCGGGGATCGGATAGTCGACGTCGAAGAATTCGCCGGGCTTGTTCGCCTCAAGCGTCTGCGTCGCGATCCTGGTGCCATCGACCAAGATGAAAAATTTGCGCTTGCGTTCATCGCCCCAGTAGGTCGCCTGCAAAACGAGCGGGCCCGGACGCACCTTCATGGTGAATTCGAAATAGCCGCCGGTACGGGCATCGCGGCCTTTGCGACCGCGATAGGTGGCCGGATAGGAAATGTCCGACTGGAGGTTATGATCACGCTCCGCCTGCATTTCGCCCAGGTGCATGACGTCAACCGATCGCGCCGCAAGATCGCGCAGCCGTGCCTGTTCGGCTCGATAAGCCACTTGCGCCTTGGCCCATCCGGCATCGGTGAAGCGGCGGAAATAGACGGCGCTGCGGCGATCGAAATGCGCATAAAAAGGGCTAAGGTCCATGTCGCCCGGCCGTCCGATTCCTTGCGTGCGATAAATGGCATTACTCGGCGCGACCGGCTTGAACGCGGCGACAAGGTCACTTCCGACCAGTGCCGGCGCGTCCCCCTGCCAATCCTGATCGGCCGGGCCGAGATCGGCGGCCAGTACCATAGGCCCACGCAGCGCGGCGACGACGGTATCGTCGCCTTCGGTCGGTTCGAGCCGGATTTCCATGGGAATGTCGAGCGCCACCACGTCGCCAGCTTTCCAACGGCGCTGTACGATCGCGAAGCCTTTCTCACGCAGCATCGCCGCGGGCTTGCCGTTGACGGTCACCTTGGTGTCGCTCGCCCAGCCAGGAATGCGCAGCGCGATGGCAAACGGCTCTGCATTGCCAAGCTGGCGCAAGGTGAGGGCGACCTGGCCGGCGTAAGGATATTTCGTCGCCAGCTCGAGATCGGCGCCGCGCGCCGGCCAATGCGCAGTCGAGGGGATGAAGAGGTTGACGAACAGCGTATCGCCGCCCGTTCCTTCCCAATAAATCGAATCGCCGTGCTTGGCGTGGCTCGCCATGCCGGTGCACACGCAGCACCAGAAATCGTCGAACGGGCTCGACCAGTCGCGCTTCGTCCCGGACATGAGCGGCGTCATGTAGGTAAACATGCTCGTCGCCGGATTCTGCTGCGCCAGGATGTGGTTGAGATGAGTACGCTCGTAATAGTCGAACACAGTTCCGTCGGGATTCCAGGCGAACATGTGACGGCTGAGCTTGAGCATGTTGTAGCTCGAGCAACCCTCGCATGTCTGTTCCGTGATGTGCTTGGCGATCGCGTCGGGTTCGAAGAAATACTCGCGGTCGCCGTTACCGCCGATGACAAAGCTGTGATGATGGACGACGGTATCCCAAAAGAACCGCGGCGCGATCGCTGCCCGCGGATCGCCGGTTACCTCGTGATAGCGCGCGACGCCGATGACCTTGGGAATTTGCGTGTTGGAATGCAGGTTGGGCAAGATGTCCTGTCGCGCGGTCAGTGGATCGATCACGGCATCGTGATGGAACCGCTCGGCGAGGCGACGCCAGCGTGGATCGCGCGTGCGCCCGTAAAGATCGGCGAAGCTTTCGTTGATGCCGCCGAACTCGCAGGCGAGGACTTGCTGCATCTGCGCCGCGGTGAGGGCGCCGGTCACGCGATCGATATAGCCGGCGAAGGCGAGCGCGATATCGAGTGCCTCCCGACGGCCGAGATACTTGTGCACGTCGAGCAGCCCGGCGAATACCTTGTGGAGATTGTAGAAGGGTGACCAGGCGCCGTTGAGGTCGAAGCCGGCCGAGCGAATGTCGCCAGCCACGATTTCGGGGAAAATCTCCTTGCCGTCTACGATTGCGCCGTCCTTGCGCTTGCGCATGAAGCCGGCGACATAGCCGTCGCCCTGCGCCTTCTGCACCTCGGCGAGCTCGGCGAGGATATAATCGATTCGCCTCGCCGCCTCGGCATCGCCGGTCTGGGCGTGGAGATGCGCCAGCGCGCTCAGATAATGACCGAGCGCCTCGCCGGCGATCGTGCCGCTCTCCCAGCCTCCGTAGAGCGCACCCTTGGGCTCCAGCCCCGCGAACTTGCGGTAATTGTGCAGCAGCCGATCGGGCTCAAGTCGCATCAGATAAGTGGTATTGGCGCGGACCGCGTCGAGGAAAGGCGACGGCTGCAACCGCACGAGGTCGAGCGGAAATGGCTGCGCGCCACCCGGCAGCACCCGGGCAGTGACTGCGCGTGCGGCGATTTCGGGAAAGCCGGCGCCGATCGCCGCCAGCGCCGCCCCCGCCAGCAATCGCCTCCTGTCCAGCCCGATCATACCGCCTGGCATCATTCTCTCCACCTCCGTTCACATCTCAGTGTTTATATCGTATACTAAATCGACGCAATATTCGCGGGGTCCAATGAATTTCGTTGGCCCGATTCGCCCGGCATCGTTGCCCAAAAGGTGCACCGCGCCCAGCTCGAGGAACGAAGCAGATAACCGCGAGGGGAAGTTAACCGACTGGAAATCATGATTTAAAATCAGATTCTTGGATATCGTATAAAATATTTGATTCTCCGTCAAAACCATGTTCTCTTCATGTCGGAAAAGAATCGAACACCACTCGAAAGAAGGGGTCTGGAGATGAAGGGGAAATTCAATACCAGGCAGGCGCTGCTCGGCAGTGCCGGATTGACACTCGCCATGGCTCTCGCTGCGACGCCGGCGAGCGCCCAGCAGAACGGTTCATCGGTTGCGCCGGCCACACCGGCCGATACCGCGCAGAGCTCAAATCAGCAGCAGGATATCGTCGTTACCGGCACGCTACTTCGCCGGCCGAACCTGCAAAGCAACAGCCCGATCTCCGTCGTCGACAGCAAGGAGTTTCAATATCAGGGCTCCACTGCAGTCGAGGACACGCTCAACCGCCTGCCCCAATTCACGCCCGACGCGAATAGCAATGTCTCGAACGGCTCCGACGGCACGGCGAACATCAACCTGCGCAACCTCGGTTCCAACCGCGTCCTCACGCTGCTCAACGGCAAAAGGTTGCTGCCAACGCAGGCGATGGACCTCAACTTCGTTCCCGCCTCGCTGATCGACCGCGTCGACGTGCTGACCGGCGGCGCTTCGGCGGTCTACGGTGCCGATGCCGTATCGGGGGTGGTCAACTTCATACTCAAGGACAACCTCAACGGTGCGCGGATCGACGCCACCTACGGCTTCTACCAGCATACCAATGACGACCAGCCGCTACGCGATGTCGTCGCCAACAGCGGCTACGACCTGGCACCCAAACACGTCGCCGACGGCGATACTTATGAGATCAATGCCGCAATCGGCACCGACTTTGCCGATCATCGCGGCAACGTCACGATGTTCATCGGCAACCGGCATTCCAATCCGATCCTTCAATCATCCCGCGACGTTTCGGCTTGCGCGCTCGATCCACAGAGCAGCGATCATCCACCGTTCAGCACGCTCAGTTGCGGTGGATCGAGCAATAACCCCTACGGCCTGTTCACCTTCCTTACCGGCCCGAACGCGGGCACCGACTCGGTCGTCAATGCCAAGGACGGGAGCAAGACCTGGGTGCCCTATGACAGCTCGTTCGCCTACAATTACGGGCCGAGCAATTATTTCCAGCGCTCCGACAATCGCTATACCGCGGGCGCCTTTGCCCATTACGACATTTCGGACCTGTTCACGCTCTATGGAAGCGTGATGTTCATGGATGACCATACATGGTCGCAGGTGGCGCCGTCGGGTATCTGGCAAGGCACCACGTTCAAGATCAACTGCGACAACCCGCTGATGAGCGCGTCGCAGGCGACCACGTTATGCGGCGCCGCCGCCGGCACGTCGACCGACGAAAGCGTGTTCATCGGTTATCGTCCCACCACCGAGGGAAGCGCGCCGCGTCGCGACGATCTTCGCCATACCGACTATCGCGTCAACGCCGGGCTGCGCGGCACGCTTGCCCAAGGCATCACCTATGACTTCAGCGCCCTGCGCTCGCAGGTCGTCTACGATGAAAGCTACAAGAACGATATCGACCAGACCCGCGCCGCCAAGGGCCTCGAGGTCGTCAACGTCAACGGCACCCCGACCTGTAAGTCGGTGATCGACGGCAGCGATCCCGATTGCGTTCCGATCGACGTATTCGGCTATGGCACGATATCAAAGGCCGGCTACGATTATCTCTACGTCCCGAGCTATACGCATGGCGTATACAAGGAACTGGTGCTCAACGACACCGTCAACGCCGACCTCACCAGCTACGGCGTTGTTAGCCCTTGGGCGACACAGGGCCTCGGTGTCGCTGTCGGCGCCGAGCATCGTGAGGAATATCTCGATTTCCAGGCGGACGAAGTTGCCCAGTCGAAGGGCACGAACAATTCGCACGGCACGATCGATGTAACCGAGGTTTTCACCGAACTCGATTTGCCAATCATCCAGGACAGGCCGTTCGCCCACGCTCTCGGTATCGACGGTGGCTTCCGCTATTCGCGCTACAAGAACAAGGGCGTCGATTCCTCGTCGAGCTACAAGACCGCCACCTACAAGCTGGAGTTCAATTACGCCCCGGTCAGCGACATTCGCTTTCGCGCAAGCTACAACCGGGCGATTAGAGCGCCCAACATCAGCGAGCTGTTCCAGGCACAGGGCGTCGGCAATGTTGCCGCAAACGATCCCTGCGCCGGGTCCAGCCCATCCGCCTCTCTTGCGAACTGCGAGGCGAGCGGTCTGACCGCCGCGCAATACGGCCATATCCCGGAGTGCCCGGCTGCATTCTGCGTCGAGCAATATGGCGGCAATCCGAACCTCAAGCCGGAGAAGGCCGATACCTACACGATCGGCGCGGTGATTACGCCGAGGTTCGTGCCGTCGCTGTCGCTGTCGGTCGATTACTACAACATCAAGGTGAAGGATTACATCAGCTCGATCGACGCGACGCTGATCATCAAGCAGTGCACCGATTCGGGCAATCCGTTCTTCTGCAATCTATTCCACCGCGATCCTCAATCGGGCGTGCTGTTCGGCACCAACGGTTACGTCGTCGCGACGACACAGAATACTGGCTATCTCAAGACCAACGGCTTCGACTTCAACGGCAACTATACGCTCGGCCTCGGCAGCTCGGGCAAGCTCAACTTCGACTTTGTCGGAACTTACCTGATCCACGAAACCACCGAGCCGCTGCCTAGCCTTGGCACCTACGACTGTGCTGGCCTCTATGGGCCAAGCTGCGGGCAACCCAACCCGCACTGGCGCCACAGCCTAAGAGCGACCTGGCAAATGCCGTGGTCGCACGCCACGTTGTCGCTCGCCTGGCGTTACAAGGGGCCAGTTGAGCTGACTAACAACCAGACGAACTCGCTCCTCCACAGCACCACCACCTATGCCTACGGGGCGCGGCTCAAAGCCTATAACTATTTCGATCTGGCCGCGACGGTGCGGGTGCTCGACGGCGTATCGCTGCGTGCCGGTATCGACAACATCTTCGACAAGGATCCGCCGGCGCTCTACGAGGGCCTGAACAGCACCTTCGGCAACGGCAACACCTTCCCCGGCTATTACGACGCGCTGGGGCGGCACATCTTCTTCGGCCTAACCGCCGACTTCTGATCTCGTGACATCCCTCCAACTGGGCCGCGCGAAAGCGCGGCCCAATTTTGGAAGGGCCTTGCCAGGGACCCGCAAGCCGGGAGAACCATGATGACAACAATGCGCGCCAGCGCCTTGTCGGGCATCGCCCTGGCCGCCCTGGCCGGAGCGATGCCGGTCGCCGGGCGGCCGCCGCAACCGCAGGAGCCGGCCCGGTTTGACGCCGCGCTGCTGTCTTCCTTCACCTACCGCAATATCGGTCCGTTCAGAATGGGCGCGCGGGTCTCCGACATTGCCGTGCCCGATACGCCTGCCCGCGACCATCTCTACACCATCTATGTCGCGTTCTGGACCGGCGGACTTTGGAAAACAACCAACGACGGCACGACTTTCACGCCGCTGTTCGAAAAGCAGGACAGGCTGACGATCGGTGACGTGGCGATCGCGCCCTCCGATTCCCGCATCGTCTGGGTCGGCACCGGAGACGCCTTCACCTCGCGAAGCTCGTTCGCCGGCGACGGCGTTTACAAGTCGCTCGACGGCGGCAAGAGCTGGACCAACGTGGGGCTCGCGGACACCCAGCATATCGCCCGCATCCGCATCGATCCCCATGACCCGGACACGGTCTATGTCGCCGCGATGGGGCACCTTTATTCCGACAATGCCGAGCGCGGCGTGTTCCGCACCACCGACGGTGGCAAGAGCTGGAAGAAGGTCCTCTATATCAACGACAAGGTCGGCGTGATCGACCTTGTGATGGATCCTGAAAACCCCAAGATCCTCTATGCTGCCACCTACGACAAGAAGCGGCTACCTTGGCAGATGGTCAACGGCGGACCTCGCAGCGGCATCTATAAGACCACCGACGGCGGCGACACCTGGACAAGGTTGAGCGGCGGGCTACCGGGTTGGCGCATCGGTCGGATCGGCCTGGCGCTTTATCCGAAGAACCCGAACATCCTCTACGCGGTGATTGAGAACGACAATACCACCAAGCCGACCGGGCCTCGGGACAAGGTTTCGCCGATGGGCGAGATCTATCGCACCGACGATGCCGGCGCGCATTGGCGCAAGATGAACCCCGACGGCGTCAACGTGATGCCCAAGGGGCCGTATTACTTCACCCAAATTCGCGTCGATCCCAATAACGACGAACGCATCATCGTCACCGGTGAGCCGTTCAACGTATCGGACGACGGCGGCCGGACGTGGCACGGGCCGATCTTCGAGAGGATGTTCGGCGACTTCCGCACATTGTGGTTCGATTCAGAGGATTCGAACCGCATCCTGGTCGGCAGCGACGGTGGGCTCGGCGTGTCCTATGATGGCGGCAAGACCAGCAAGGCGTTCGGCGACATCCCGGTTGGCGAGGTCTATACAATCGATGTCGATAACGAGCAGCCGTACAATATTTACGCCGGCATCCAGGACCACGAGCATTGGCGCGGGCCCTCGCAAAGTCCCATGCGCTTTGGCGTCAGCCCGCGGGACTGGCAGGCGCTGAGCAACGGCGACGGCGAATGGATCACCGTCGACCCGACCGACAGCCGCTGGGTTTATATGACGCGCGAATATGGCGGCCACACCCGTGTCGACCAGAAGCTCGGCTACGAAACCGACATCCAGCCGCGCGCGCCTAAAGGCCAGCCACCCTATCGTTTCCTGTGGACGCCGCCGCTTGTGCTCTCGCCGCATGACCCGAAGACGCTCTACACCGGCGGGCAGCTGCTGCTGCGCTCGAATGACCGGGGCGCGCATTGGCAGGCGATCAGTCCTGATCTCAGCACGCATCCCGCCGACAAGATAATGCGCGAATCGGAAGCTGGCCTGCCCGGTGGCATCCCCTGGTTCGCCATTTCGACCATCTCGGAATCGCCGGTAACGGCGGGCGTGATCTGGGCCGGCACCAGCGACGGCAACGTCCAGATGACACCTGATGATGGTGCACACTGGATCGACATGACCGCGAAATTGACTGCGCTCGGCGCGCGGCGCGACGGCTATGTCGCGCGGGTCACCGCCTCGTCGCATGTCGCTGGGCGCGCCTATGTTGCCAAGAGCGGCTACAAGTTCGACGATTTCCGCCCCTATCTTTATCGCACTGACGATTTCGGGAGGTCCTGGCGCAATATCGCCGGCGATTTGCCCGATGCGCCGATCGACGTCGTCTACGAGGACCCGGTCAACCCCGATCTGGTCTTCGTCGGCAACGATAGCGGCCTGTTCGTCTCGATCACCGGGGGCGGGCATTGGGTGAAAATGAACAACAACATGCCGAACATCCCGGTGTTCGACATCAAGGTGCAGGCGCGCACGCACGATCTGGTGCTGGGCTCCTACGGGCGCGGCATCTGGATCACCAATATCGGCGCGCTTGAGCAGCTGAACGGCGAGGTGCTGGCGAGCGAGGCGCATCTGTTCGATACGCCGCCCGTCACGCAGCGCATCACCTGGTGCTTCGGCTCGAACGACTATTTGTTCGGCAACAACCATCTGCTGACGCCGAACACTCCCTCGGCGATGACGATCCGTTACTACCTGAAGCACTCGGCACCGGCTGGCGCCACGGTGACGATCGCCGACAGCAAGGGCATGTCGCTCGCCCGATTGCACGCACCCGGCCAGGCCGGGATCAACACGGTCGACTGGGACATGCGCAAGGCCCCGCCAACCGATGACGAGCGCGGCTGTACCGCTTATGGTGAGCAGCCGACCCCCGACGTTGTCGATCAGCTCCAGCCCCCCGGAACCTATAGGATCTCGCTCGAGGTCGCCGGTCGGCGCTTTACGCAGAACGCCCGCATTACAGGTCGCCTCGGCTGGTCGCTCGGCCCCGATCCGCAGGCGCTGCCTTGAAGAGTTGCTTTTATACGATATCCATTACCAGGCAGCAGAAGGGTCGCAGCATGAACCGATCGATCGTCGCAACCACAACCGGCAGATTGGCGCTGGCAGCCCTGCTCGCCTTTGCCGTGCCGGTGCCGACCCAGGCCCAGACGACCTGTGCCTGCTCCCCGAAACAGCCTGAAGGAGCTGAGGACGCCCGCTTCAAGGCGATTTATTCGGCCGAATGGGAATGGCGCCAGCACCAGTTCGCCGATGACGAGGACAGCAGCGGCTCGCATGTCAGCGCGCATCTGCCCGATGTTTCGGAATCAGCGCAGCAAGCAAGGCTTGCCAGATGGCAGCAGGTCAAGCAGCAACTCGGCGCGATCGACCAGGCGAAACTGTCCCCCGAAAACCAGGTCAATTTCCAGGTCTATGAGGCCCAGATCGACGTCCTCATCAACCAGCAGAAATACAAGGATTACCAGCGCCCGCTCAATGCAGATACCTCGTTCTGGGGCAATCTCGCCGGCACCGCGAGGCGAACGTTCAACTCGGAACAGGATTACCGCAACTACATTTCACAGCTCGGCGATTTTCCCCGCTATTTTAACCAGCAAATCGCCAATATGCGCGCAGGCCTTGCGCGCGGGTTCACGCCGCCGAAGATCACGCTGCAGGGCCGCGACGACACGGTGACGTCGGTGATCGACGTCGCCAAGCCAGAGGACAGCATATTCTACAAGCCGTTCGCGACCATGCCCGCGAGCATTCCTCCCGCGACCCAGGCTGAGCTGCGCGCTGCCGCGGTGCGGGCGATCGAACAGTCGGTCATTCCGGCGCACAAGACGCTACTTGCCTTTTTGCGTACCGATTATATCCCGCATGCGCAGCCATCGATCCATGCCTATGACCTGCCCGACGGCAAGGCCTATTACCAGGCGAAGATAAAGGAGTTCACCACCCTCGATCTGACCCCGCAGCAGATCCACCAGATCGGGCTCGACGAGGTCGCGAAGATCCACGCAGAGATGCTGCAGACGATGAAGGATGCCCATTTCACCGGCACCTTCCCCGAGTTCCTGACCTTCTTGCGCACTGATCCGCAATTCTACGCCAAGACACCGCAGGAACTGCTCAACGACGCGGCGTGGATCGCCAAGGAATTCGACGGGGTTGCCGACAAGTGGTTCGGCCACCTCCCGCGCAGGCGCTTCGGCATTATCCCAGTCCCCGCGGACATTGCACCTTATTATACCGGTGGGCGCGGCGGCCCCGGCGTCTATCTCGTCAATACCTATGACCTGCCCTCGCGGCCGCTTTATTCGCTGCCCGCGCTGACGCTGCACGAAAGCGCCCCGGGCCATGCTTTCCAGATGCCGCTCGCGGCCGAGAATAAGGCGCTCCCCGAGTTCCGGCGCAATTCGTACATCTCGGCATTCGGCGAGGGCTGGGCGCTCTATTGCGAGCAGCTCGGCACCGAGATGGGCATCTACAAGACGCCCTACGACCGCTTCGGCATGCTAAGCTACCAGATGTGGCGCGCGGCGAGGCTGGTGGTCGATACCGGCATCCACTCGATGGGCTGGAGCCGCGAACAGGCGCAGAAATATCTCCACGACAATACCGCGCTTGCCGACCACGAAATCCAGACAGAGGTCGATCGTTACATCGCCTGGCCGGGGCAAGCGCTTTCTTACTACCTCGGGGAAATGGCGATCCTCCAGGACCGCGCGAAAGCCGAGAAGGCGCTCGGCGCGAAGTTCAACATTCGCGCCTTCCACGACACCGTCCTGCAAATGGGATCGGTGCCGCTTCCCGTGCTAAACGCCCGGATCGACCGCTTCATCGCCGCCGGTGGCGTCGGCCCCTATCCCGACGAAGAATAGGGGTCGCCCCCACCCGATGCGACGATTGCGCTCGCCTTGCCCAGCATTTCAGGCAATTCGGTGAACCGCGCCGGCGACGGCGCCCGTTTAATGAAGGGAGCCGTTGTGACCGCGCTTGCCAGCCACCGACCTGCGGACGCCCGGGGATTTTTCGGGCATCCGGCAGGCATTGGCTATCTGTCGTTCACCGAGGCGTGGGAGCGATTTTCCTATTACGGGATGACGTCGCTGCTGGCCCTCTACATGGTGCAGCAGCTCCTGGCGCCCGGCCATGCCGAAAACGTGCTCGGTCTCGGCGCCCTGCGCGGGGTTTTCGAAACGCGCGGGCCGATCTCCAACCAGGCATTCGCGTCGCTCATCTTCGGCTGGTATTCGGGGCTGGTCTATTTCACCCCCATCCTGGGCGGGATCATCGCGGACCGCTGGCTCGGAGCGCGCCGCACCGTCGTGATCGGAGCGCTACTGATGAGCGCAGGCCACATCGCCATGGCGTTTGACGCGAGCTTCCTCATCGCGCTTTTGCTACTGATATGCGGATCGGGGTGCCTGAAGGGCAACATCTCCGCACAAGTCGGGCGGCTCTATCCGGAAGACGATGAATCGCGGCGCACGCAAGGCTATACGATCTTCTCCGCGGCGATAAACATCGGTGCCGTACTCGGGCCGCTGGCGTGCGGCGCGCTCGCTGCAATCTACGGCTGGCACTATGGGTTCGCCCTGGCCGGCGCGCTGATGATCCTCGCGCTTTGCATCTATCTTGCCGGTCAGCGCCATCTCGCAGACGGCGGGGTGAAAACCGAGCGGATCGAGTATCCCCCCCTGACCCTCGCCGAGCGACGGCGGACCTGGATGCTAATCTTGGTCATCCTGCTCACCGTTCTGCCCAACATCGCCTATCCGATGATCTGGAACATCGGCATCATCTGGGTCAGCGAGCACGTTTCCCTCGCGACGCCGCTCGGCGACGTGCCGGCAAGCTGGTTTAATTCGGTCGACGCCTTCGCCAGCATCGTCGCCGTTCCGCCGCTCGTCGCCTTTTGGCGATGGCAGGCCAAGCGCGGCCGCGAACCGGGCGACGTCGGGAAGATCGCTTTAGGCTCGGCGTTGACCGGGGTTTCGGCACTGGTCGTCGCGCTTGGCGCGCTGGTGACGCCGGCCGGCAGCCGGGCCGCGGTCTATTGGCCGCTGATCTCGTTCGCCGGGATGGGAATCGCGTTCCTCTATTTCTGGCCGGTGCTGCTCGCGCTGATCTCGCAGGCAGCCCCGCCCAAGGCGAATGCGACGCTAATGGGCGGCGCCTTCTTGTCGCTGTTCGCCGGGTCGGTGCTGATGGGCTGGGTCGGGAGCTTCTACGGCGAGATGAGCCCGGCGGTGTTCTGGACGTTCGACGCGGCGATCGGCTTTGCCGGAGGACTGCTGGTTCTGCTGCTCAAGCCACAAATTGAAAAGGTGCTCACCGCCCAGGATTGAGAGCCGTCTCGAATCCATTTCCTCACATGTGAATCGAAAAGACGACTCGGGCCGCAGCGCGTCCCCGCTTGGCGGGCATTGCATTATCATGTCGCGCCAACCTGTCTGTTTGTCGGCAGATGCCGCTGCCGCCGCGCGTGTTCATCTAATCATATTGTAAAACAGTCGCTTATTCGAAAACTCGCGGCGCATTGCGAGCTTTCGTCCCAATCCGGCGGCGTTACAGGAAGTGAAAAATCTCAAAAGTCGCTTAAAAAATATCACAGGAAGTTTACAACATTTGCAAAAGTGGTAAGGGGGCTCCCCAGATAGGTGTCGAACGCCATCACGCAGGAGGGGTTATGAAGGGATTGGGCAGTTACCTCGCGACAACCGCGCTCGCTACCTTGGCGTCGGGTTGTATCGCGTCCGCGGCGCATGCTCAGGCAGCCGATGCCGCGGCTATCACCAGCCGGGCGAGCACGGCGGACGAGGCGGGATCCGATACCCAGGGCCAAACGATCGTCGTCACCGGAAGCAGGCTCAAGAGCCCGACCCTCACCTCGCCGAGCCCGTTGCAGGTAATCGATCAGCAATCAATCAAGCACGAGGCGTTCATCAACGTCATCGATGCGATCCAGCAGAACCCGGCCTTCGGTAATCCGGGCAACAGCCGCACGCAGTCCAACGGCAGCCGCACCGGCACCGGTATTTCATCGATCGGGCTGCGCAACGGCGGTCCAAATCTCACCCTGGTGCTGGTCGAGGGTCGGCGCGTGGTGCCCGGCCTGCCCGGGTCGAGCGCGGTCGACGTCGGCTTCATTCCAACCGGCTTCGTCGACCATATCGAAATCCTGACCGGCGGCGCCTCGGCCGTCTATGGCTCGGACGCGGTCGCAGGCGTCGTCAACTTCATTTACAAGAAGAACTACAGCGGCATCCAGGCCAACGCTCAATATGGCATTTCGCAGCGTGGCGACGACGGCGAAAAGCAGGCTGACATAACGATCGGCCACAACTTCGCCGACGGCAAGGGCAATGCCATGTTCTACTTCGGCTGGTCGAAGCAGGACGTGGTGTTCAACTCGGCGCGGTGGTTTTCGGCCTCGGGCCTCAGCAGCCTCGGCACGCAGGAGCGCAGTTCAGCTCACACCGATGCCAATCTCCAGGCCGCGAAAGACCTGTTCGTGCCGTATGCGAATTTCGGCACCGTCGGCCCCGCCGGCCAGTTCACCGCTGGCGGCAAGAACTTCACGGTCAACGACGACGGCACCGGTCGCCCAATCGACAAAACGCTCGACGCCTATAATGGCGCGCCCTACGCCGCGCTCGCTTCTCCGCTCGAGCGATTCAACTTCGCAACGCGCGCACATTACGATTTTTCCGATCGCCTCAGCCTCTACGTCGAGGGCAACTACGGCCGCACCAAGACCGAGGCCTTTTCCGGCCCGCTGGCGCTCGTCACCTCGGGCGGACTAGGCGTATTCCGCTCAACCAAGGGCTTTTACGACATCGAATCGTACATCCCCCAGGCTGACGGTTCGACGATCAAGGTGCGCAACCCACTGGTGCCCGACGCGATTTACGACGCTGCCACCGATACCGATGGCGACGGGTTGAAGGACATCAGCGTCAGCCGCCGGATGAACGAATACGGCCACTTCCACTCGGTCACGCACCGCAACCAGTTCCAGTTCACCGTCGGCGCCCAGGGCGACCTCGGCCACAGCTGGAAATACGACGCCTTTTATTCGTACGGCGAAACCAACGCCAACCAGGTCACTTACGGGCTATACAACCAGGACAACATGGCGAACGCGCTCGATGTCGTTCCCGACATCAACGACGTGAACCATAACGGCAGCACGACGGATCCGATCTGCGCCAGCGCCGAGGCCCGTGCCCAGGGCTGCGTCCCCGCCGACATCTACGGCGCGAACAAGATGAGTGCTGCCGCGGTCGCCTATACGCAGGCGAAGGCGCTGCGCAACGCGCGGCAATCGCTCGAGAATGCCGGCGTCAATATCACCGGCTCGCTGTTCAGGCTGCCTTATGGCCCCGTTCAAGTGGCGATCGGCGCAGAATATCGCCGTGAGGCGAGCTCGGAACTTTTCGATCCGCTCGCCAATGCCGGCCGCAACGGTTACGCCCAGCAGACCGACACCGCGGGCTCCTTCAACGTCAAGGAAGCCTATGGCGAATTGCAGGTGCCGTTGCTGGCGCACCTTCCCTTTGCCGAAAACCTGACCGTGCGCGGCGCTCTTCGCGCGTCGGATTACTCGTCGCTCAGCAAGACCTTCCTTGCTTACAGCGGCGCGGTCGAGTGGGCGCCGATCAGGGATCTTCGTTTCCGCGGGACCTATTCGCACGCGACCCGCGCGCCCAATATCTCGGAGCTCTACCGGCCGGCGCAGACCACGATCGATAACGTGGTCGATCCTTGCAAGGGCGTCACGACGAGCACGCCTGGTGCCGCTGCCGCGCGCTGCCGCGCCGATCCCACCATTCTTGCCAACATGAACGCTCATGGCGGCGTGTTCACGCTCAATAGCCAGGACCAGTCGGGCGTCACCACCTTCACCGCGCCCAATCCGAACTTGCGCGAGCAGACCGCGAGCACCTGGACGGTCGGCGCCGTGCTCAACCCGGTCTCGATCCACGCGCTGCGCAATTTCACGCTGGCGGTCGACTATTACAAGCTGAACATCGACAATGGCATCGGCGGCGAGAGCGTCACGGCAGCCGCGGACCTGTGCTATAACCAGGGGCAGGAGTTCTACTGCAATAATATCCAGCGCCGCACCTCCGACACCGGTGTCTACTCGACGGGTTCGATCGAGTTCTACTCGAGCCAGCTGGCCAACAACGACAGCCAGCGTCTCGACGAGGGCATCGACGTCTCGCTTTCCTACCTGACCCGGGTTGCCGACGGCGATCTCAATTTCTCGCTGAGCTACAGCCACCTGCTACGGGCATTCACTCGCGATACCGCGACGTCCGCGCCGCGCAACCGCAAGGCCGAACTCGGGACCCTGTCGGACCCGGCCACCGCCAGCTTGAGCTGGGATAACGACCAGTTCGGGTTTACCATCACCGGCCAGTATATCTCGCCTTCGTTTGCCGACCAGCCGACGCGCGCCGGCTTCGTGCTTGCCGACGGAACGCCGGTGCCGAAGGACTATTTCCGGGTCCCGCCCTATGTCTACACCGACATCCAGCTCCGGGCGAAGATTGCCAATACCTACCAGCTGTTCTTCGGGGTCAAGAACCTGACCGACACGCAGCCGCCGATCGGCGGGTATATCGGCTCGGCCGGCTTCGGCACCGGCTATGTCTATGATCCGTTCGGACGCCGGTTTTATGCCGGGGTGCGCCTCAACCTGTGATTTCCTCAATGACGATCGCCCCTGGCATTCGTGACCAGCAGGTTCCGGATGCCAGGGCGCCCGGGAGGCTCGCCCCGGTGCCGCACAGATGAGCGCGTTTGAGATCGGCCGCCGCGCATTTGTCGCAGGATTGGGTATTTCGGCGGCGACGGCGAGAGCGGGTTTCACGACGCAGCCTGCTCTCGTCCTTGCCTATTTCCGCGACGACAAGGAGGTCGACCAATCAAGCGGCCTTCATCTCGCCGTCAGCCATGACGGTACGCGCTTCGAGGCAGTGCGCGGTGGTGCCAGCGTGCTCGCGCCCAAGGTGGGCGACGAGAAGATCCTGCGTGACCCATGCCTGTTTCGCGGACCGGCGCCCGGTTCACCCTACCATCTCGTCTGGACCACCGGCTGGCGGGGCACCACGCTGGGCCATGCCACCTCGCACGACCTGGCGAACTGGTCGGCACAGCAGGCATTTCCGGTGATGCAGGCGTTTCCGGGGACGGTCAACGTCTGGGCGCCCGAGGGCATCTGGCATCCCGGCCTCAAGGCTTTCGTCCTGTTCTGGTCGTCAACGGTCCCGGGGATGTTCTCCGATGCGCTCGGCACGTCGAAGGGCGGGCTCAATAACCGGATCTTCTATACCGTAACCCGCGACTTCCGTTCGTTTGCGCCGACAAAGGTGCTGTTCGACCCGGGCTTTACCGTCATTGACGCCACCTTCCTCAGGGGCGGTGACGGTCGCCTTCACCTCGTCGTCAAGGACGAGCGGCTACACCCGCTTAAGAAGAACATCCGCATCGCCAGCGCCGCGTCGCCCACGGGTCCGTTCGGCCCTTTGTCCGATCCGCTGACCGAACATTGGACCGAGGGTCCGACCGCGGTGTGGCTCGGGAATCGCTATCGCATCTATTTCGACGCGTACCGGGCGAAGCGCTACGGGGCGATCGACTCGACCGATCTTGAGCATTGGACTCCGGTGACCGATCTCGCCATGCCGGTCGGGGCAAGGCACGGCACGGTCCTGCCGGTTCCCTCCAGGCTGGCCAGCCGGCTTCTCGGTCACTGATATGGCAAGATTACGCTTTGTTTTCGGTGCATTGATCCTGCTGACGCCATGGCTGTTTGCGCCCTCTGCCTGGGCGCGAGCCGGGGGAGCGCGCGAGACTGTCTCGCCGTCGGGGCGCGGCGATTTTCACGATATCCAGTCGGCGATCGATGCGCTGCCCGTGACCGGCGGGACGATCACGATCGCGCCCGGCACCTATCGCGGCCAAATTCATGTCGAAAAGGCAGGCGTGACGATCGTTGGTGCGGGCCGGAGGCCGCAGGATGTCATCGTCATCGATGACCAAAGCGCTGCGACCAGTGGCTCGATCTATGCCTCGGCGACCGCCAATATATCCGGCGACGATTTCCACGCCGCCAATCTCACCTTCGCCAACGACTGGGATTCCGATCGGTCGCACGGCGCTTCGCAGGCGGTGGCCCTCGCGGTGTGGGGCGACCGAGCGGTGTTCCGGCACATCCGCGTGCTCGGCGGGCAGGACACGCTCTATCTCACGCAGCCGCCGGGCCACACCGCCCGCCAGTATTTCAGCGACTGCACGATCGCCGGCCATGTCGACTTTATCTTCGGCAACGCGCGTGCCTATTTCGACCGCTGCGAAATTCACGGCGTCGACCATGACAAGGTGATGTACACTGCGCAAAGCCGCAATGCGCCCGACGAGCAGGGCGGCTTCGTCTTCCACGCTTGTACCTTCACCGCGGGCCGCGCGCCGGGCGGGGTCTATCTCGGCCGGCCGTGGCGGCCATATGCCCGCGTGGTGCTGGTCGACAGCCGGGTCGAACCGCGCCTGGCGCCGGGCGGCTGGCGCGAGTGGAAGCCCGGTTTGACCCACGATGGCAAGACCGCGACCTACGCCGAATATGGCAGCAGCTATGTCGCCGGGTCGCCGGCGCGCTCGCGTATCACGCAATTGACGGCGCAGCAGGCGGCGCAATGGTCCCTGGCGAGCTTTTTCCACGGCCGAACCGAATGGATTGGAAAGGATAGCGATGATTGAGCCGGCGCTTCGACCGACGCGCAGAACGATCCTGCAGGGAGCGGCCGTCGGCGCCGCGGCGATTGCCGCCCCTGCTGCATTCACCGCCACCGTAGACGATTGGGCACCGGCTGAACGGATCCTCGCGCGCATCCGCGCGCCGCGCTTTCCAGCGCGGCAGTTTGATATCCGCCACTATGGCGCCGACCCTCATGACCTTAAGCGGACCAGTGCTGCGATCAGGGCGGCGATCGCTGCCTGCGCGGCGTCGGGAGGCGGCCGTGTCGAGATTCCGGCCGGCGTCTGGCCGACCGCCGGGATCCGGCTGAAGAGCGGCGTCGAACTGCACGTCGCAAAGGGCGCGACACTGCGCTTTTCGACCGATCCCGCCGACTACCTGCCAATGGTGTTGACGCGCTTCGAAGGCGTCGAGTGCATGAATTATGCGCCGCTGATCTACGCCTACGAGGCGCACGATATCGCCGTCACCGGGGCGGGCACGCTGGATGGGCAGGCGGACTGGCACAATTGGTGGAACTGGATTTCGCGGTCGGACAAGGCGATCGCTTCCGGCCGTCAAGGCGCTGAGCAGCGGCTTGCGCAAATGGCCCAAGCCAACACGCCGGTCGAGCGGCGGGCGATGGGGCCCGGCGCCTATCTTCGGCCGAGCTTCATCCAGCCCTATCGCTGCCGCAACGTGCTGATCGAGGGTATCACCGTCACCGGCTCGCCGATGTGGCAGCTTCATCCTGTGCTCTCGACCAACGTCACGATACGCGGCGTCACGATGCATTCGCTCGGCCCGAACAACGACGGCTGCGATCCCGAATCGTGCCGCGATGTTCTGGTCGAGCGCTGCGATTTTACCACGGGCGACGATTGCATCGCGATCAAGAGCGGCCGCAACTTCGATGGCCGCCGGGTCAACGTGCCGAGCGAAAACATCGTCATTCGCAATTGCCGGATGCGCGACGGCCATGGCGGCGTGACGATTGGCAGCGAAGCCTCGGGCGGTGTGCGCAACGTCTACGTCCGCGATTGCCACATGGGCGGCACCGACCTGATCCGCGCATTGCGGCTAAAGACCAATTCGTATCGCGGCGGCTATATCGAGAACATCCTGTTCCGCGATGTCCAGGTCGACCGGGTTCGCGAGGGCGTCCTCGAGATCAGCCTGCTCTACGGGGAAGGCACCGGTGGCCATTATCTGCCGCGGCGCGTCGGCGGGGTGACGATGCGGAACGTGCGTAGCGGCGGCAGCCTCTACGCACTCGACGTGCAAGGCTATGCCGACCTGCCGATCGATTCGATCCGGCTGGAGAATTGCGCGTTCGAACATGTGAAGAAGGGAAATCGCCTTGTCCATGCCGACGTGACCGCGCGCAACGTCACGATCAATGGCAAGCACTGGCAGCCATGAGCGTCGCACGTCTGCTCGCCGCGATCCTGGTCGCGCTTTTGCCTGGCGTGGTGACGGCGAAGGTGTTGCGCGTATCGCCGACAGCACCTCATGCCTACCGCACCGTGAGGGCGGCGATCGACGCGCTGCCGTCGTTCGGCGGCGAGGTTCGGATCGCTCCTGGCACCTATCGCGAAAAATTGTGGATCACCAAGCCCAACGTTCATTTGATCGGGACTGGCAAACGCGCCGAAGACGTCGTGCTCGTCTACGGCGACAGTTCGGTAAATGTCGGCAACACCTACAACACACCGAGCGTTTATGTCGCTGGCGACGGCTTCCGAGCCGACAACCTGACAATTGTCAACGATTGGGACAAGACGCACGCCAACGCACAAGCCGTCGCCCTGGCGGTGTCCGGCGACCGCGCCGTCTTCAGCCATGTCCGCATTCTCGGTAACCAGGATACGCTCTATCTCGTTCACCCGCAGAACGAGCGCAGCCGGCAATATTTCAGCGATTGCTATGTCGAGGGCCATGTCGATTTCGTGTTCGGCAACGCCAACGCCTATTTCCACCACTGCGAGTTGCACGGGCTGAAGCGGGCCAACATCTTCTTCACGGCGCAGAGCCGCGACAGCCCGACCGAGGACAGCGCCTTCGTCTTTGATCATTGCCGGCTGACTGGCTATGCCGCCCCGGGCGGGGTATTCCTCGGCCGGGCCTGGCGTCTTTATGCGCGGGTGATCTGGCTCGACACCCAAATAGATATCCCGGTTGACCCGCGCGGCTGGCGCGAATGGTATCCAAACCGATCGACGACGCTGCTCACCGCTTATTATGCCGAGTATCGCTCGGCCGGCATCGGCGCGTCACCGACGACGCGCGAGCCGCACGCGCACATCCTGACCGAGGCCGAGGCAGCGCAATGGTCGCTCGATAACTTCTTCCACGGCGACACGAGCTGGATCGGGCTCTCTTCACCGGGGTCGGCGAATTGAACCGTTGGGCCAAGCAGTCGCAGCGCGAAAGCTCGGGTCGCGGCGGCTAGGGCGCGGGCGATCGAGGCTTCAGCGCCGAAAAACCGCCCCGGCGAGAGCGGACCCGGTTGCAGCTAGGACGGCCTTGGCCCGGTCATCCCTGGGCACCAGGCGGGTGATCGGCCTAGTGACCAGTTGAACCCGAACCCCAAGCTTTCTCGAGCGTGACGTTCGGTTACATGTCACACCCGCGTCAGCCGCACCGCGATCCAGGGCTTGCCCGGTAAGGCAATCGTCGGCCGCGACGGATCGTGGTGCGTGTAATGATCGCGCTGCGCCATCGTAAACGTGCCTTCGACCGGGGTGATCGTCATATTCCAGGTGTCGATAACGTCGGCGCGAAATCTATTCTTGGGGTCCTCGGCCCGTCCGGGAAGGATCAGCGGCCATTCGGTTGGTCGCGCATCGCCGAAGTAGCGCAGGTAATAGTCGAACGGCTTGCCGCCGAGATGGAATTCGTACCACGTCTCGATCGGCTCAATCCCCGGCACCGGCGCGGTTTCGAGGATGCGCCGCAGGAAGGCAAGCCGCGAGACGCTCGAGCCGATCATCTTGCCGCCCTCGCCGAGCCATGAATGGCGCTGATAAGTCTCGCTATGGCCGACATAGGTACCAGCGATCAGCCCCCACCAGAAGCGCTCGACCATCTCTTCGCCGGTCAGCTGGCCCCAGCGCTTCGACGAGTCGCCCTCGTACATCACCTCGTCGAAGATCACCGCCTTCTGCGCGAAGTTGCGGTGCGGCTGCGCGCGCGCATCGTTGAGCACGGCGCTGCCGTTCTGGATGCTGGCGTGGGTAATCCACGGCTTGCGATAGTCATAATAGACGTTGCGCTGGTGGATCGAGCGCAGCCGGTCGTGGGGATCGGCGGCCTGCAGCGTCTGGAACAGATGGTCCCAATCGGCCATCGATTTGCTTTTGACGCCGTCATATTCGTTGGCCATCGACCACCAGACGTTGCGATAGGCGCCGAACCGCGCGGCAACGTAACGCAAATAACGCTCGTCATCGGCGCGCCGCATGTCGGCAAAGCCGCGCGCCTGGTCGTAGGGCGTGTAGAGGATCACATCGGCCTCGATCCCGAGCGCGCCGAGCCGCTCGATCCATTGTTCGAACCGGCGGAAATAAGCTGGATCGGGCCGGGTCGGATCCCAGTCACGCGGGCCCGGTCCGGTTTTCACGAAAGGATTTGCTGCAATGGGCGCGACTTCGGCGACCGGCGGCAGCAGGCACATGCGAATCTTGTTGAACGGCGCCTTGGACAAGGTTGCCAGCGTTTCGGCACACAGCGCGTCCGATTGCAGCGCCCAGGAATATGAGGTGGTACCGATCTGGCGGAACGGGGTGCCATCGGCATAAGCGAAATGATAGCCGTCCTCGGTCACGCGAACCGGACCGTGGTTGTCCGGGCCCGGCGGGGTGCAGCGGAACGAGCCGGTTCGCGCGTCGAGCGCCTCGACATTACTGTGGGTATGCCACTGCCAGACGCCGATACGCGGCGGGCTGAAACGGACGCGATAGACGCCGTCGCCGTCATGAAAGCCGGGTATCGTCAGGCGATCGCCGTCACAAGTGAAGGTCGCGGCGAAGGTGACATCGTCGATCGGATTGCCGCGAGCCGGTCCGGCCAACTCGAGCTCGAACATGCCCCAACGTTCTATCCCGTCATTGTTGCGGACGCGTGCCGGAGCGGCGCTGGGCACCATCGCTGTCGCGCCGATCGCGATCGCGCCCGTCAGCATGTCCCTGCGCGAAACGCCCATTCCCATTCCCCTCAAATTTGCACGAGAAATCTTGTCACATACTTGTTATCTTTGTCGCCTAGAGAGCGTCAACCGCTGATCAATGATTCTATGCTAATTCCGATACTTCATGAGACAAAAACGTCAGAAGCATTCTCCTATTTTACTTGACAGGTGATTGGCTTCGGCATAACAACCGTATTATACGACAAATAGATGCCCCGTAATGGCGTTAAGTGAAATCGGCCGTCCGTCGGGACGTGCCTCAACCCCTCCCCCACTAGGGCGTCGGCGATCTCGTCGACGTCCGTTTTTTTTGGGACTGCAGCCGGCGTCGCGCTCTTTGCAAATCGGACTCTCAAGGTTACATGTTGGACATGCAGACAGGTTTGGCGGGTGGGGACAGATCATTGCTCGAGCAATCCGAAATCGGCGTGGCGCCGCGCGGCCGGGCGATGACATTGGCAGACGTCGTGTATGAGCGACTGTTCGAATGTATTTCCAGCGGCCAGTACGCGCGCGAATCGAAGCTGCCGAGCGAAAACGAGCTCGCCCGCACGTTCGAGGTTTCGCGGCCCGTCATCCGCGACGCGCTGAAACGGCTCCGTGACGTCGGAATGATCTATTCGCGCCAGGGCGCGGGCAGCTTTGTCGTCGGGGCATCAGAGACCGAGGAGCGTAACGGCTCGGTCTTTCGCCCCGCCGAGACGATCGCCGACATTCAGCGTTGCTTCGAATTCCGCGAAGCGATCGAGACGGTGACCGCATCACTGGCGGCGCGGCGACGCAACGCGGCGATCATTACCCAGCTCGAGGAGATACTGCGTCGCCTGCAGCGCGTGACCGCCGGCAACACGCACCGCGAAGATATCGACTTCGAATTTCACCTGGCGATCGCCAAGGCAGCCAACAACCAGTATTTTTCAACCGTGCTGATGGAATTGCGCGATCAGGTGGCGGTGGGAATGCACCTGCATGGCATGGCGCTGATGAGGCCGAACGCGCGGCTGGAGGAATCGACCGACGAACATGCCGCCATCCTCGAAGCGATCCGCGAGGGGGATGCCGAAAAGGCCGGCGAGCGAATGCGCATCCACGTCCGCAACTCGCGCGACCGGCTCTTCGGCGGCGGACTGCTCGACCTCCGTTTGTAACCGCGAACCCTGCCGGAGCCGATGAGCTCGATCGGCGGGATTCCGCCACGAGTCTTTTTTCCCGGAATCGTTTGGGGGAATCGGCCGTCCCATGCCCTGTCAAAAGAGCAGACTTCACTGCAGAATTGAGGCCTGAGACAAGGCCGGCATCACGATTGGCCCGAACTCAGATCGCCGCTTCGTAGATTGCCCGAATATCGTCGCATGTGACGGTGCGCGGATTATTGTCGAGCAGCCGCCGGATCGACGCCGCCTCTGTCACCATCGGCTCGAGGTCGTCGGTGCCGATACCGTCCGCGCGCATCGACATGTCGATGCCCAGCCGGCGGCAGAAATCGTGCGCAGCGTCGAACGGCGGCGCCGTGTCGATCGGATCGAACCCGAGCAGCGCCAGCGTTTCGCCCGTCCGCTCGCGCACCGCCGCCGCGTTGAACGCGAAGGTATGCGGAAAGATGATCGCGTTGGCGCGGCCGTGTGCAACACCATGGCGCGTGCTTAGCGGGTAAGCGATCGCATGGCCGGCGGTCGTATTGACTGGGCCCAGGCAATAGCCTCCGTATAGCGCCGCCATCGCCATGCCGGTGCGCGCCTCGAGATCGTCGCCGTGCGCGACCGCGCGGTGCAGGTAGCGGCCGATCAGGCGAATGCCCTCGCGAGCGTAGAAATCGATCGCCGGATGCGAGCGCGCGCTGGTGAACGCCTCGACGCAATGAGCGAGCGCGTCGACACCGGTCTCGGCGGTGATAGCGGGCGGCAGCGTTACCGCCAGCGTGGGATCGATCGCCACGAGGTCGGCGAGCATTTCGGGGCTTTCAACGGCGAGCTTGGTCTTCTTGCCGAAATCGCTGACCAGCGAGCGCGTCCCAGCCTCGCTACCGGTACCGGCGGTGGTCGGTACCTGCGCCAGCAGCACGGTACGCGCCGGGGTTCGGCCGACACCGACTACGTCCTCGATCGCAGTTGCGTTTCCTGACAGGACCGCGACGAGCTTGGCGAGGTCCATCGCGCTACCGCCGCCGAACCCGATGACGAGGTCCGGCTGGAAACGATCCGCCGCGGCCCGGGCGGCGGCCAGCGTCGCAAGGTCGGGTTCTCCCTCCAGCCCGGCGAACAGTTCCACGCGGCACGCGAGCTCGAGCCGGTCAATGCGATCGGCGTTGAACGGGCTGGCGATCACCAATGCCCGATCGACAGCCCGGGCGCGGGCGAACTGTCCGATTTGCTTAGCCGTGCCCGCCCCGATATGGATCGTTGGCGGCCGTTCGAGCGTGATCTTGCGCGTCGTCGCGTCCGCCGTCACTGCCACGGCTCCGGCGGGACCGATCCGGGATAGGGTTGGCCAGGCAGGACGCCGTTCGAGAAGGTCACATCGCTGAGCAACGTGCCGTCGGGTGACCAGGTCTGCGCGCGGCCGTCAGCATTCTGGCCGTTCCAGTTGGAAATGCTCCGCACCTTGCCGTTCGACCACCAGCGTGTCCAGGTGAAGCGGCCGTCTGGCCGATGGTCGCGCTGCGAGATGAGCTTGCCGGTCACCGCAAAATGCTTCTCGGTCCCGGTCTTGCGACCGAGCGTATAGCTCACCTGCCATTGCGGCGTGCCGTCTGGATAGAACCATTCCTGCGACCCATCGAATACCATCGCCCCGTTGCTGCCGCGCCCGCCCGACCAACGACCGCGCAGCTTGCCGTTGCTATAATGCTCCTCGAAGGTGCGGCGATCGGCGACAGAGGTGACATCGTTCCGCTCCAGCTCGGCGTTGCTCGGCGACTGTTCGGCCGGCGCATCGAGCCATGCCTCGTTGAACGCCAGCGCGACCGACGGGTGCGTCAACGAGGTAACAACGTGGATTACGCCGTCGGGCCCTTGCGTTGCGGCGACATAGCCAAGCGTCGTGCCGCCCATCTGCTCGGCTCGATCATAGCGTTCGTGGACGCCGGCGCCCGGCAACTGCTTGAAACGCCATGTCTTGCCGTCGTCGTCTGAAACGGCGGCATAGCTGCC
>Ga0164242_10001663_pt1 | contig 26357 bp, 26 predicted proteins | sample OricomgcompostMG_FD_108783 | JGI IMG/M metagenome (GOLD analysis project Ga0164242, IMG submission 108783) | Miracle-Growth compost microbial communities from Emeryville, California, USA - Original compost - Miracle growth compost (MG) ...
CAGAAGCCGGCCCCGGACCACCGATGCGGGCGGAGGCTGGTCGGGGTTTGGCGCGCAGGTTCGGGGGGGGGGGGGGGGGAGATGGGGGGGGGGGCAGCGGAGGCGACTCGACAAGAGAATTGGCTTCGTTCTTCAGACCCCATGTTCGTTCGCTTTGATTACCCCATCCTCACAATGACAGGCGGCAGGCCCCATGGCATCTCGACAAGCCGAACTACCCCTGGCCTTGCAAGCATGGGAGCTGACCCTTGAAAGCGAGAAGAGCAAGATGCCCATGACAGCAGATGCTCGGCCCCGGTAACATCAGACATCATCCTCGCTGTCAATCATATCACCCTCCTCGCCCACTTTCTATTATTGCCCGCCCGCCCGCCTCTTTTTGGACTGGACTCAACGGCCGCCCGTTGGATACATGCTTGGATCTATGCCCATGCACACTCCTTAGTTGCGACTGTAGCATACCGAGATACCTATATCTCCTCTGGCCCCCCATCGCCGCCATCCCATTTCGTCCCATCGACTCTTCAATTGTGTAACTTGGTTCCAGAAGATCTTCCCCTCCATCTCAACCAAGAATCGCTTCCTCCGGAGAACTAGGACTGCACCTAGAACAGAACCGACCCTTCCCCGGCCCGACCAGATCCTGGCAAAACCAGACCACTTCAAACACGGCATTGCATCTGTCCCGCCTGTCAACAGCCCTTCACCTCCAATCAGCGCGGCGCCATCCTTACTGATCACCCCGGCGGCATTCCAAAGTAGACGCGCTCCAAGACGGCCTCATTATAATTGACGATCGACAGGAGTTTGAGTTGGGAACTTCTTACGACGCGAAGCTACCCCCCTCCATCATAAGGAAGCCTCCATCGTCTTCCCAAAACCCGGTTGTGAAGGCCTCATTCCATTTCCCTCGTTTACTCCTACACCTGCCGGAATCCCACGCCAAAAGAGACTACCACATAGTCCTCTGGTCACTGTCTTGACGACTGTAACTTTCACTCGCTATCACTATCCATACCGACCGGGTAAAAGCATCGACGATTTAGCTCGATTCGCCCGGTGAGACCATTACCAACGTCTCCGTCGCTCAAGGAAAGCCCCTCCAACTAAGACTCGAGCACATCGGCGGCAGTTTGACCGGACACCAGCTCGATTAGGTCCCGGAGGGTAGCGGGAGAGCAGGAAGTTCCAAAACAGCAGCAGGGGCATGAAGACGCTGGCGACAACCATCCACCAACCTGGCTTCGTCCAATACGCCCATTTCGTTCGCCGTGTTGGCCTCCACCTATAGCTGCCATCCTTGAACCGTGCCTTTGCTTCCGAATTCCGCATCCGCCCGAGCATTTTCAGGTTTTCCCACCGCCGTGGTCGCCTAAACAGCCCGTCGCCCCCTCCCCCGCCTACTGATACCAGCCTCGACAGACCTGGACGGCTCACTTTGGTGCACCACACACACCCGCCAACGGCCAGAGAGTACTTTCGGGAGAGCTAGACCCCACCTGGCCGCCTTTCGCCTCCTTGCGGACCTGCATTGCATGTTCACACATTTTCTACAACCACGCCGTTACGCCCACTCCCTTACCATACGCTCGCCCCTCACACCCCTACCTTGCACTCCCACGAGTGTTAACGAGCGACCGTCCCGAGTCCAGGTATGTACTATACCTAGCTGCACCCACCTAGCTGCACCACCTGATACCTCTCCCACCCCTTGCCCTTTCTCGACCCTCAACACGTGAACTGTCAAGCCGTTAGGCCAGCCCCCCCGACTCCTCTGCCGCACCTCCCTTTCCTGAACCGGCAGACCACACCCTCCCTCCATGCCTCGGAGTCTACATTATTCTTGGCGTTCTTCCTGCAGCTTGTCTAATACCTATTAAGGAAACGGTATCTAAACTTCCTCTTCCCCTCTACCACCACCACCACCACCACCACTACTGCCACCACCCTCACGACCTTGACTCCGACTCTTGGAACCTATCTTATCTTCCAACCAACTCTATCGTCCTCGAGTCTTTGTCTTCCAAACTCGTGATAGCAAAGGTCTCTCCCCAGATCCGCCCAGCTGCGCATTCGACGCGACTCGCGACCTTCAAGACTGGAACCATCCTTTCTAGGTCATGATCAGGTTCAACTTCGGCTTCACTCTCTCATATCCTAGCACCTCTATCTCACCTAATCCGAGGTATTCGGCCAACGACGTCGATCGCCGTTGACAGCGCCTACATAATACTGTTCCGCGGCCTGGAGTCATTCATTAACACCCACACGCCCATACGAAGCAAGCTTGTTGCGCCGAACGCTCGTCGCATCTTTCACCGTAACCAAGCAACATTAATCATACGATACTTATACCTTAGTATTATTCATCTACCCCCACAACGTCGCCATGGCATACCAGGTCGATCAGTCCGTAATGGACCCGGATTACAAGCTGGAGGTTCGCCAACAGCCCAGTTATGCGAGAGTCGCAATAGGAAAAGAGAAAGGTTCGTCACGATACCCCTCCTCCCCTCGACAGAGGGGAAGTGCTAACAGGCTGGATTCAGATCGCAAACCGATCGATCCGCCTCCCATCGTGCAGCTGAAAGTCAGCCCCAAGAAGGACCCCATGCAGAACTTCCTCCAGAACCCCTACTTGATAATGTCCTGCCAGCTCATCAAGGCTGATGAGGAGAAGGACCCACAGCCCACGACAAATGCTCTTCTTGGGACTATCGTATCATCTCTCTACAGTCTAAAGGACACCGACAACAGCCTGGGAGGCTTCTTCGTCTTCGGCGACCTGTCGGTCAAGTGCGAGGGCCAGTACAAGCTCGAGTTCACCCTCTTTGAGCTGCGACTTGCAGAGAAGGAATGCTATCTCCTAGCAACTACTCGATCCGACTCTTTTACCGTGTACCCGCAGAAGTTCTTCCCAGGAATGGCCGAATCTACCTTCCTCACGCGGTCTTTCAGTGACCAGGGTGTCCGTCTTCGATTACGCAAAGACTCCCGCAGCATCACAACACGGAAACGCAATAGCACCGTGGCCGATTTCACTCGCCAGTACTCCCGGCACGATGAGTCCCAGAACCACCGAGACCACCCGGTCCGATCGAACAGTCTTAACGATGCAACTACCCCATCGGCTTCACTTGACCGTTCTAGGGGCATGGCATCGCAAGGAGGCGGCTACTATGACAATTCCCAACAACTCAGGGAGTACGCAGTTGGTCCAACGAGCAGCTACCCCAGCTACGGGGGCTACGATGAGCGACCGAACAAGCGTCAACGCATGGCCGACCCCGGTACTAGTCAGGGCTACGATCACCACGACTACACAGCTTATCAGACTGGACCCCGCACCGTACCAGATCTCCCCACAACTTCCATGATCCCCTACACGACCGGGTATGCCGTCACAAGTAATCCGGCGGCTGTAGGCCTTCCCATGCCCAGTCCGTATTCACACCCGGTCATGCCACCACGGCTTGACACTCAGATGCCGCCGTCTGCCGGTCCAAACTCAGCAACATCGACTTTCTCCCCGGGGGCGAGAAGGTCGCCGGGCCAAAGCTATCCATACCCACCACAGCAACAACAACAACTCTACCACTCGCCCTCAGCGACGCTCCACTATCCAACACAACCACCGCCTGGACCTCCAAACGGACTTGGTATAGGTCTCGACCTTGAAGCTGTCGAGAAGCACATGCAACACACCCAAAACAATGGCACTGGGCTCTGACAGGAATCCAGCGGGGATAGCGAGCAAGCTTGGGCTGGTTCTTGACACCAGCTCTCTTCCACGCCTACACCGTTCACTTGGGCCACATAACGAGTACTACCTAATCATCCTCGAATCCTCGAGAGGATAAACAAAACCACCTCCCCGCACGGCTTGGGGATGTGGGGATGGATGTACACCCGGCTTCCGGATCCAACCAAAGCCGGACCGTTCGGATGTCTGTCCACTAAAAGAGGCAAAGCCCGCCTCGGGATTTCCTTTCTCATATCATGACAACAGCGCTTTCCATCTAGCGCATATCTGCATATTTCTTTTTGGTCGGTTGGTGTGGCGGTCGTTGCAGGGAAACAAACTTGCTTTTTGGGAAGGCAGTTATCTATTCCGGGCGGGTGGGGAGGGGGATGGATTAAGGGGTTGGGGGGGTGGGCTTCTGTCCTTATTCCGGATCTGGATTCTTGCATCGGGGGAGAGGAAAGGGAAAAGAAAAAGAAATGGATGTTCGCATTCGTTAGGAATTATACCCGGGTGCGTGTTTGTCGGTTTTTCGGTAAGGTTCATAGAGTTTTCGTTTATTTTCTTCCTCTACTTCTTCCATTCGTTTTTCTTTAACCTTTTTTTTCGATCTTCTTTTCTGGACCGGCTTTCCCTTGGATCCGTTTTTTTTACGCACGATACCTCTCTTCTTTTATACTATTACGGTAGTTTGTTGTAGGACGGCCTATAGTGTTATTCCTAGAGCTGATTCAGCATCGCTGCCCTTAATGAATCGAACTCGGAAGAGTAATTGTATTCATGAACCATGACCGTTTGCGCGCAAAGTAAGAATACCGTGATTGTTTGGGTGTGGGCGTAGATTCAGGGGCTGCATTAAAGTCGGCCCTGCGCTTCTCGTTGGCCACTTGTGTTTTGTTCAGGGGACCCGATGCAAACCGAGGAGCCGCCTTTCACGCTGTAGCCTCTCCTCACACGCCGCAATACCGCGGTACGTCGCGATCTCCTGACTTCAGAGCGCATTCGCCCTACGCCTCGAGTTTCCTTGGCAAACCCGCAAGTCTATAGCCGGTTTCGATTGGCAAATCTGCTTTTGAAGCATTGTATTCCTGACACCGTCCTCAAGGAACCCACGGGGCACAAAAAACGCTGAATGACTCCCCTCGTAGCTGCCGCTCCCTCCCAAGCCCCCCTTATGCCCATTTCTTACTCAGCGCGTCGTACAGAGTCTGATTCACCGGCAACACGCCCCCATGCCTAAGGTTAGCCGGGAAGTTCGCCCGGTTACTCGCCGTCCACCCCGAATTGCTCTCCGGGTTCGTGCTCTCGTAAGGCCTGTATCCGTCGCCGCCGTAGAAGTCGAGCAGCAGGTGCACCTTTCCGGCGACGGCGTTATCGAGGTACGCGGCGGGGCCCTCGACGCCGCTCTGGATGGTGGCGCTGGCGCCGCCGGGACGAGACCAGGAGCCGAAGAGGCCCGAAGTCGAGACCTCGGCGAAGACGGTCTTGCGAGTCTCGTCCTTCATGAAGCGCAAGAAGGTCTGGTCGTCGCCGCCGTCGGCGGACGGAAGGGGGAGGATGGTCAGGTCGATGATGTCGGTGGGGGCGTAGTTGATGTAGCTCTGTGGGGCTGTGAAGTTCTTGAAGTCGGATGTGTAGGCGTAGCGGATTTGGGTGTTTGACGGGGAGCCTGTATGCCTGCTGTCTGAGGTGGGGTACTGGTAGAGGTGAGGAGGAGTTAGGGCAGGCGGAAACTTATAAAGGGGGTTTGGTAGAGACTAACAAATTTCGAGGCCCAGAACACCATGTATTGGCCTGGATGATGTTAGTATCCTTACACAATCGGAGCTGCAATGTCGGTGACAGTACCTTTTGCGGGATCCCAAATAGCCTCAGGGGCCCAGACCATGCCGGCGGTGGCATCCTCCACTACCACCAGTCTTTCGTTGACCCAGTTTACTAGGTCCGTACTCTCCCACACGTAGATGCCCCTAGACCCGGTCCTCTGCGCAGCGTCCCAGGAAGTCTATATGGATGTTAATCTTGGACATTGGATCATTGCACGCGCGGCCTTGCACCGAGCGGTCGAAACTTGCTGGGGCTAGCCCTACCTTGCCAATATCTAGATCGGTCCCAACGATATACCACTTGTTCCCGGCCTCTTCGCCACCGCCACGAACGATAGCCGGGTCGCGTACTCCCCCGGTCCCCTTCGTCGGCCTTATGACGGGAGACCCCCGGTTCAGGGCCTTGAACGACGTCGGGTCATTCTGGTTGCTGAGGTAGAAGTAGACATAGGGGTCAGCGCCTAAGAAGAAGGCTCCTAGATATCCAACAAGACTCGAGTCGGATCGTTCGGCCACTTGGTTGCCATATTTAGAAAAGTCAAGGGTCTGAGCCCTGGCTCTCGGATCGTTGAGAACAGCAGCGAGACATGTGATGGAGGACAGGGTGACGGTCAGTGCTAGACACGCCCTAGAAAATATGGACGAATACATTGTAAGATCGTGGCGTTGATGGGTGGCGCTACACTATCACCGAATCCATGCGGCGCTGTGAGACCAGCCCCAGAAACCGGGGAGCGTCAAAAGGAGGTGGCTGCAAGAGACACAGAAACCGGGTCCCGGGCATGGACCTGAGGATATTATATGAGGAGACAACCCAAGGAATGCGGCCGAGCGCATCCATCAACCCACCTACCCATCTATCGGTCCGTGGTTCTGTCAATGATATCCCCACATTGCCTCTTTGGCTATCTCGATTGTACCATTTAGCCTCGGCAGCCATGGCGTTGGCGAGAGGGTTGGCTAAATATCGTCGTATCGCCTGGGATATGCAATTACTGCGAATGAATCCAGCCCAACGATGCAGGGGTAATGGGTTCCAGCCATCCGGTGACCCGATTCCACAGTCTAATAGACGACGACTCATTCGTGGAGTAAATATGGTGATGCGATGCCAAAGTTACATTATAGCATGCAACTATCCGAATGCTGCCCCGAGAGGGGAGAGAGTGCGGAGATGGGGTTCAATCGAGATCGAACCCCCGCACCTCTCTCACTTCAGTGGGCACCCGGCACCGGTATCCCCGAACAGATTAGCGACGGTACCCGCATCAGGGGCGTAGAAATGCCTCCAATCGAAGGAAAATTCGGGGCACATCCTGGATGCGGATCCCCTGCGGTGCTACTCCGGATTCTTCCAGATTTGGCCAACTCCCAGGAAGAGTGCCGTCGTTGGGTTACTTTCGATCTGGGCAGTCGCCAGATCAGCGTTCGCCAAGTTCGGCTTCTGGGAGAGTATGGTTGTCGGTGGTTGAAATAAGTCCGATATGCTGCCATCCCTGGCCTCTGACGTTGTTTAACATTGATCGAAACGCCTCGGCTCTCATTTCGAGAGCATCCCGTGAGATAGTAGAGCGTTGCGAATCTTGCAGATATTCCTCCTCAGGCGTCATATCGCCCATAGGGTCTTCGGGGTCCTCACGTGGTCGTTTCCGCGAGCTTACACCCTCAACTATCGAGCACTCGATTGTTGAATACCCCTCGTTGAGGTTTATGCTCTCGTTCAAACTGACTTCACTCGTCCATCCAGTAACTTCTAGAGGCTGCGCGGAACTGGCCGTGACCGCGGCCGTCGGATTTTGATGCAAAGCCATAGGAGCCTCGATCAAGGCCCCCGTAGAACTGGAAGTTAACTGACTATCAAGGTCATTCTGCATAGCAGGAAGGGTGGCGGCGAATGATTCCATAAGGACGTCATGGCGGAAGACTGTGTCTGAGGAATGGGGTCCGAAGAGTTTCTGAATCGAAATGCCATTCTTGGCCCATTCCTGTGGGCTCACAGTGCAGGGCCATACGTCTTTTGGCTTGAAGGCGTCGATTAAATGACAAAGCTCCGGGTAGGATGAGTGTCGAGAATACGGGAAAGTGACCACTCTGGGTAGGGATTCAGGAGCAATCGCTGTCTCTTCGTTACAACGCTGCTCTTCTCGCCCGAGTTGCGATTTCTTGACAATGGCCTGAATCGCAGTCGCAAGCGTCGCTTCATTCTGGTCTCCGAACAAAGCCATCTCGAGATCAAGGGAGATATTGCGGCCGCCAGTAACAGAATTTAGCAAGAAATGCCGAGTGTTTTCCTTCAACTCATCCGAGATGTTATCAGTGTCGCAGATTCTACTAAGGTGTCAGCAATCCTGGAGTTCGATCGGAACTCGTTACTACTCACATTTGAAGGAGGCTTTGGACTTCTCCCGGGAACATGGAGTCTAGCTCGGCCTCCCGTACTAGGTCGTCACCTCCACCGCCAACACCCATCTCGGCAATGTCCTGGCCGTTGGGTAGATGGGCCACAATGGGTTGAATCCAAACAACCGGTGAGTTCTGGACGTTGGAACAATAGTTCCCCTTTTCACAGCTGTGTATTCGCACGCTTTCATCCATTGTCAAGCATCCTTCGTGTCGGGTGTTTCCACACATGAACCCAACCAGCCCAGGAGCTTCGGGAGCCATGTGAAGCTCCGCCCCGTATTTGTTACTGGCATCCTTAGTTACAAGGGATTGGTAGACTTGCATCTTGTACTCGTCGACATGAATCTTGGGATGTTAATGAAAAAGACGACTAGGGATATGGGCTCTCAGGGGCCGCACACCTTTGAGCCAAGCGACTTGGAGAGAGCCAACCAAACATCTTCGTAGCTACACGGCGGCTTAGTAGATATTCGTTAATGGAGGACAACCTGGAACGCTTACCCATATGTCCAAGCTTGTAAGTGGAAGATAGTGTCGGGTGGGTATTTAGCTACCTTTTGTAGGAGCTCTCGAATGCCTTCTGCTTTGGTCTGAAAAGGAATGTCATCGATAAAGGAGGTATCGAGGTATATGGTGTCCAGGCTTTTGAGGCCACAAGCATACTCAACCAGATACGGGCTCCTTGTTAAGGTGTTGACGAACCATGGCTCGCTACGAATATCCCCGGTATAGAGAACGGCCTTGCCACCCCCCTCAAACACTAAACTGGTTAGTTCATGGGTGGCAATGGGATGGCAAGACAATAGTATGGTAACTCACAGAACATAACCGCTCCTGGACAATGGTTGGCGTTAAATAGTGTGACCTGGATGTGGTTGCCAGGCTCAAGCTCTAAAGTAGTCGGTGTCTCCAGAGGAATAGGCTTCTAGGGCTGACGTTGGCTGCAAGTTCAAAACTATCGAGACTAGTCACTCACGAGTAGATTCTTGAGGTGCTTGTACGTCTGAACTCGTGCCTCAAGGATGCCCTTGGCATAATTGATGCGGCATGGGAATCGTTCAAGACGGAGCAGCAACTCTCTCGTCGCAGCTGAGCAGTAAACGCTGAATCGTAGTCAGAAGTGCGGCTGAAACGAGCTTAAACGATACCTACAATGGAGAGCGTAGGCTTTCCAACCCGACCAAGTGATCGCTGTGGATGTGAGAAACGAAGCATGCTAATGGGGCCCTCCTGCCAGGAGTGCGCCGGAAGAAGTCCACTGTGGGTTGGATCAGCTATAGTTGTTTCTGCATTAACTACCGTTGAATGAACCTCTTATATCGGGGAATTCGGCCACAAGGCCATTAAAGGTCGACATTAGGTCGTGAAACGCTGGGTTTCACCAAACAACCTGATGGCTGCTGGTCCCGGGGTTGAAGAGGAGGCGGAATTGCTGTAGAATCCTCGCAGACATGATTCAAGTAAATCCTCAACTTTTACGTCTTGCAACTGCCCTGAAGACAGAATTTCCCGCTCATGGCTTTGTTGAAGAGGCAGAAGCCCCTTGGATGGTAGGCTCGGACCTTAAAGGTACGTGACGTGACGTAAGGTGGCAGGCAGCATCCGCGACAAAAACGCACTACAACCACGAACTCACGTGACCCTAGCCTCTGTCACCGGCATTATTTGTTGGAACTGGTCCCCAAAAAGCCATTCCTTGACGCCCAGCCCGGCTGACCTGCCAAATAAGTGAAGCTATTCGCAAGTCTAATAATAGGAGCTTGGACTTATCCGGGTGGTACTCAGCACTGATTCATATGCAGATGAAAGAAAAACTGGTTTCCAACCAGGGTAATTGCAGATTGCGCAAGGAGTGCAGATTAATCCTCTGGCACCTCGAGCATGGTCCTCACAACGGTGACTATTATACGTCACGGTCAATCGCAGCATAACGTTGACCGGGATTACAAATATCGCGATCCATCATTGACCGACCTTGGCAGGCAGCAAGCGTCAGCTATACTGGTTGCTTCTGCCCCTGATCTCATAGTCATCTCCCCCATGACGCGTACCATCCAGACGGCACTGCTCGCATTTAAAGACCTCGGCAACGATCCACGCAGTCGCACAGCAGTTCAAATCTGGCCAGACTTGCGCGAGGCCCACGATGCTATCTGCAACAAGGGCGTTAGTCGCGCCGAACTTTCTGCCAAGTTCCCGCAGTTCGACTTCTCCGAGTGCCGCGAGCAATGGGACTACGAGGAGCACAGCCACGAGGCTGCCGTTGTGCGCGCTGAGCGCGTGCGGCGACTCCTGCAGGACATGTCGCAACGGTACCGTAATATATACGTTGTCACGCACCGCGGATTCATCGCCTACCTCGTCAAAGGCACGCGGTTCGATACTGGCGAGCTACGCCAATACCAATTTGCGCCTAGCAGTCCGAGTAACGACAAACGCCTAGGGCTCAACGTGGATTCAGGCTTGGAACAAGACTTTGGACCCACGATGCTCGTGCCAGTGGTGATACCCTCAGGAGAGAACGAGGAGAGCTGAAATCACGTGAGCGATTTGAATGGAATCCGGGTGTCGAGTACCTGCTTCCCATGGCCAACAACTTATATAAGCGACGATTGCTTCCGGTGAAGCTGAATTGCACCGACAACCCGAGCCGTGATCGATAGCAATCTACCCACGTAGAGTAGTAACCCCTGCGGCCCGACTGCAACCTCATCTCCTCCACGGATCTGCAAAAATGCGGAGAAGACCACCGCAAGCGGGGCAGGGCTCGGGGTAAATCCATCCGTGGGGTCTTGGCCATCCCGACTGTGATTTTCTCATATAGCCGGCCGATTTTCCTGGTTGTGGTGATGGGGAGGAATTCCGGAGACCTGATGTGGCCAGTCCACCTTCGCTCGCAAAGTTTGCAGTTATGCTCGGATCTAGGATATTTGCCCCTCTGCTGCTTGGCGGCCTCTGCGGCGCAAAGTACATTGTCCCAGGTGGTAGATGGCACGATACGGATGGAGGGTTGATCAACGCTCACGCTGGAGGGGTCACGGTCGACGAGGAGACTGGCAAATTCTGGTGGTTTGGTGAATACAAGACCGAGGACCAGACCGAAGGCGGAGGCGTATCCGTGTATAGCTCTGATGATCTTGCCACCTGGGAGCACCATGGCCTTGCTCTAGGTTCGTCATATTCCACAGCTGACAGAGGCGTATCATTTTATTAACTCCCCGTTCCAGCACCCGTTAAGGGGCACAAGTACATCTCTCCGTCCAACATCATCCAACGGCCCAAAGTCGTCTACAGCGAAACAAGCAAGGAGTACCACGTTCGTAGATAGCTGAATGGTCTTCCCGGAGAGCATTAGACTAACATGAAGACCAGATGTGGTGGCATGCGGATAATTCAACTTACGGGCTGCTGCTCCAGGGTTTAGCTCGATCGGACAACATCTCCGGGCCGTATACGTTCGTGAGCGCCACTGCCCCGTTGGGCAACTGGTCACAAGACTTCGGTTTATTCACAGACTACAAGGACGGCAGATCCTACGCTTTATACTCCAATGGCGACAGCAAGGAGGGCCGGGATATCTATCTCACATCTTACAATGCGGACACCACCGCTCTGGAGAAGGTCACATACCGCTTCGACAAATTCGACCTCGAGGCCCCTACTATCGTACAGACCGAGAAGAGTTACTACGCGTTAATGAGCCACAAGACCGGTTACCGCCCTAACAATGTTGTGGCTTTCCGCGCTGACTCGCTCGCTGGCCCCTGGTCCCAGCCCTTCATGGTCGCACCCCTAAACACCCGCACCTACAATTCTCAATCGGGATTCACTCTGAGGATCAACGGAACCAAAAAGACCACCTATCTCTACCTCGGAGACCAATGGGATTCTAATTCGCTCTGGGAGAGCCGCTACATCTGGCTACCGATGGAAATTGATGACGAGAAGAAGACCCTCGAGCTAGTGTGGAACGACGTGTACGACCTGAACATCAAGACTGGCGAGTGGGCAGCCGTGGAGGGGAAGGCCTATTACGGCGCAGACGCCAAGACCAAAGGAGACGCCTTCAAGCAGGAGGCCAACTTTGCCAGCAAAGGCACCATCTTGGCGGGCATCTACGGCAACGACAGCACTGTGACCTTTGAAGGGATCGAGGGCACCGGGAAGCCGCAGTGGGTATCCTTCTACTACCAGAACACCGACGACATGGGCTTCGGCGACCAGCCGGGCGGCAGCCCGGACCGGATCGGCGGGGCGTGGCAGCTACGGCGGATCGCCAGCGTCGTCGTCAATGGCGACACGGAGAACGTGGAGTCGTTGTTCCAGCGGGATACCAACAAAGGCATCATCCTCTCTACGCCGCTGCTTTTGACTCTCGAGAAGGGGAGCAACAACACCATTACGGTTGGCGGTTTGTTCAACGGGTTCGACTATAAGGGTGCCGATTTGGATAAGATCATTGTGTATCCTCCAGAGAGCACCTGTACGTCTAGGAAGTAGTCTAATACGCACACCCCTGTTACCCACTAGATATCAACCATACCGACCTTGTATACCTGTCTCGTACCGCCCCCTAAAAAAACCTAAGAGGTGTCCCGCGACTAATAGTGGCCACTTGATGGAAATTTATTCAAGTTGACATAGTCAATCAGAGTGTGGTAGACAGAAAGGAGTCGGCCTTTTTGGGGATTACGGACCCCCCAAGCCGTTATGAAGAGACACGGGTAAATGCGTTTTGGACTGCATACTTAGGTACCTACCTAGGTACCTGTAAGTATTCAGGCCGGGAAGGGAGGTTGGCTCGTGAGAATACGTTGAGTAGTAGGTTGGTGACCCTAGCTATTAGAAAAACCACGTTCGCAACCATGAACCTAACACTTATCGAAGCCTTCAGTTTCCTAGCTCCGCCCTACTCAAGAAGCAGTTCAGCCTCGAACTTCTGGTCCGCCCTCAACTGATACTGTGGCAAGGTCTCCGGCCCACAGGACCCAGTCCCAAGGCCATGATGGAACCAGTCGAGGTGCACAACAGTATCCTTCCTTTTGCGCTTGTGCAGCTCAAACGGATGCGTGCACTCATCCAGATCCCTCGTCGAGTAATGCAACGCCTGGAAGCTAGCACCGTCCAAGCCGCCGAAGCTAGCGCGAATCAACCTTTCGCAGCCCTCCGCGCCCTCTGGCCCGCTTCCCTTTCGTAGGAACTCCACCCAGCGTACGTCAGTGCGGTTACCGCTGTCCTGCGGGAACTCGTAGTCGGTGAACAGGTTGTCAACCGGCTCCTCCCAGTTGCCAATCGCCTGGCTCATCTTCTTGTCGCGGTAGCTCTCGCCAGGGCCGCGACCGAACCAGCGGACGCGCTCGCAGTCGGCAAGTGCCAGCGAGAGGCCGAACCGGCCGAAGGTTTTCGGCAGGCGGAGTCCATTCGGTTTCGCCTTCACGTGGATGCGGACAGCTGTGCCGTCGAAGTAGAAGGTCGTGTGCGTGTCCAGCGTCCAGTTCAGCACGGGCGGGGCTATCCGGGCTTCGCTCACGATTTTGACAAATCCCCCTTTTATCTCCCACGTCACCTTGGTGACGTGACTCTTCGCCTGGTGCAGGCGGCTCGCCAGCCAGTCCCGACCAAAGTCGCACCCTCTGTCATTGTCCGTGGGGGCTCTGTAAAGGTCGAACCGAAGTGGCTCAGTTAAGAGATTGACCTGTGGCCGTTCCGGGCGTGTCCAGCTCGTCAAGGTTCCGAGGCTAAGATCGAAGACCCACGTGGATCCTGTGGAGCGTCCGATGGTGAGTAATTTCTGTCCCTTGAGTTCTAGTCCCGGGAGCCTTCCGAGGGGTGATGGAAACACATCCCAACTCGGCTTGGTGGTAGGCTCCCTAAGTTGGACCTGCCCAAACGCAACATGATGGCCAGCTGGGGCCCAGGAACACGCATCAGCGAGTGTAAAATCGAGATTGAGGTACGACTCGGGCGGAATGTCCTTCGGCAACCCCCTGATGATCAAGTTTGCCCTTGTATGCGGCTCAACCCCTGTATGACACTTTTAGTATTCTGTGTACCTACTCGGAGGTGAAGAGGTGGTCACCTTTCGGTATCTCAACTTCTCCTCCTTCTTTCTTCAGGCCGTCCGCAACGAGCGTCCAGTGGCATTGGAGGTGGTCGAGACTGTTGAAATCGTAACGGTTGACGATCGTAACCTTTCCGCCGTCGATGCTCAAGGCCTGAACCGGCTCGATGGCTTTCTTGTATTCGGTGAGTCCGGGAGTTGGGGTGTGATCGGAGAAACAAAGGCCATCCATCACAAAATTGGAATCGTTGGGATCGTCACCAAAATCTCCACCATATGCCATGTACTCTTCGCCATCTTTATTCTTGGTTCGCAGGCCCTGTGAAGCGTCAATACCAACACTTGCAAGAGGATCGCTAGCACACGCACATGGTTGGCCCACTCCCAGCAGAATCCACCCATTAGTCTTGGATACTCGTAAAACGCATCAATATACTCCTTTATTGCCCCAGGTCCGTTGCCCATTGCATGGACAAATTCGCAGAGGACCAGGGGTTTCGTCCAAGCTTCCTGCTTCGCAAAGTCGATGCAGTAGTCAACAGACGCGTACATCCTGCTAAATATGTCCGCCGTCTGAGCGGCCTGATCCCCCTCGTAGTGCACCAACCGGCTCTTGTCGATTGACTTGATACAGTCGTACATGGCTTGGTGGTTCCTGCCGTAGAAGGCCTCGTTGCCAAGGGACCATAGCACGATGCTTGGGTGGTTTTTATCACGCATAACCATTTGACGGGCCCGGTCAACATAGGCCTCCTCCCAATGGGGATTATCAGAGGTGTATTTGGCGGGATCACCACCCACAGGTTCGAACCCGTGACACTCCAAATCGCACTCGTCGATAATCCAGAGACCGAGCTCGTCCGCAAGATCGTAGAGTCTAGTGTCGTTGATGTAGTGGGATGTTCGAATGGCGTTGATATTGTGAAGCTTCATCAAAATTAAGTCACGCTTGAGCCACTCGTACGGGACAGTCCGTCCAGAGTCCGGATGGTGTTCATGCCTATTTACTCCGCGGAACTTGACCGGGTTGCCGTTGACGCAAAATACTCCGTCGATGAGCTCAGCCCTCCGGAAGCCAACTTTCTGGCTAAGGGCACAATGGTCCATGGATAAAAGCAAGGTATAAAGATAAGGAGTTTCCGCCGTCCATTTGTGAGGGTTCTCAATATGTTTCTCAAACTTGAGCGTACCCTTGCCACTTTTAGTCTCCTTTACAACTTCCTTGCCGTCAGCATCCAGCAATCGCATTGTAACGTCGGCACTCCCGTTGAGATTCACTTCAACCAGCAGTTTTGCGTCCTTGTAGTCGTCCTCTAGCAGAGGCTGAACGTGGAAGTCTTCAAAATGGGTCCTAGGAAATCTGTGCAGGTAAACATCCCGAAAGATGCCACTGAGCCACCATTGGTCCTAGTGATGGGTAAGAATGGAATAGCTAAGGAACATGCATTTGGAGACGGCTGTTGCGGTTCACATACCTGGTCCTCGATATAGCTGCCATTACACCGCTGGTATACCTCGACGCAGAGGGTGTTAAAGCCGTCAATATTGATATGTTTGGTGACATCAAACTCGCTCGGGTTTCTGGAACCCTGCGAATAGCCAACGTAATGGCCGTTGAGCCAGCAAGAAAAGCTTGAGTCTACACCTTCGAATCGAAGTCTGTATTGATGGAGATGGTCTATTTCGGGATCCGCTCCAAACCGGTAGACATAACGGCCACATTCGTTGTCCTCAACTGGGACGTGGGGTGGGACGACGGGGAAGGGGAAGTTCACGTTGGTGTACTGTGGACCTTTCCCAAAGCCCTGGCATTGCCACATCCCGGGAACCTTGACTGTACGCCAGTCTAGATCTTCGTAGTGCTGGGCTTGGAAACCAACAGGTCCATCAAAGGGGGACTTGGACCACTGGAATTTCCACCACCCGGAGAGTAGCTGACTCTTTGAGAGCTCGACGTCTTGAATGAGGGCATCTTCCTCGGTATAATAGAGAAAGAATGAGCTCCGCGGAGGTAGTGTATTTCGATGGATAACTTTTAGTTTGTTCCAATCCGGCGTCGTGGGAGGGAAGATGCTGCCCGAATTAGAATTCGACGGTGGATGAACGTCACCTTCGAGGTGCAAGGCCACCGTCAGCGCATTCCCCGACCCAATCGTTATCCCGTGCTCGGGAACAGAGGGGGACGGCTTGGTGGAGGGCTCAAGGCCTGACATGGCAAATTTCCCGATACGGTAAGGTGGTAGTAGTGGTTAGTAGGTGGTAAGCATTTGGGATGAGGCGGATATAATGGAGGTGGTTCGGGATCTTGATGCGGCTCTACCCTCGAAGGGGAGGGGCCGACCACGAGGTACAGTGCATGTACGTACAGTAATCCATCCTTGGTAGTTGTGTGGAGGAGCTGCCCAAGGGAGGGGCATGGCCAGTTAGCTTCCATATGTACCCCCGCATGATGCGGGGAGTTTGGAGACCGTGCGGGGTGGGATATGGTAACATGATTGGCGTGGATGGTTGGTGCCTTCACGCGAGAGAAGTCCTGTGGGATGCTCTCTTACATGTAGGTGTATTGTTATGTAGGGACCTGCCGCAGCATGCAAAAGAATAACAGAAAGTGCTACCTGCATCTTAGCTAGTGGTTATGCGGCTGTCCACGGGTTATGGGAGGCGGAGAAGGCCGCGGAGTCCCAGTCGCGGTTCCATCACCAGGTAGCAGTAGCAACGACGGTCAAGTGGCCGGTCCGAACCCCCGACGTGAGGTTCGGCTAGATTCCCCCTAATAGGTTTGAGATCAAGCTGGTAGCACCTAATCGCTATCCGTGGCTCCATGGCCCGGTGCTCTAAGTTGACCAACAAGCCTAGAGGCGTCGCTTGATTGCAACGCTGGAGCGACATTATCAACCGACGGGTATATGTGCGCTGCAACAGTTTTATTTCGTGAGAGAACCCAATCTTGGCTTTCCGACTCCTCACCTCACGGTGAATGCCGGGCTGTCAGGCACGGAACCGTCCTCCTCTACACGAGGATGGCCAATGAACACGCGGTCCAGAACCCGGCGGGGTGGCAACCAGGGACAGGACGTCAATCAGCCCCCACCAAAGCACCTCTCCAATCTTCTATCACGACCCAGCTTAATTATCTAGACTTAAACCCGGATTTCTTCGATTACTTCTCTCCTTCCAACCCTAGGATATAAGGGTAGAGATCCGGATGTGGGGGGCCTCTTGCATAGTTACCTTGGTGCTGGCCCACCTTCGACAAACGCGGACGGAGACGTTCCGCGAACCTTGTACACACTCAAAATGGCGTTCCTCCCGTAGTATCTCAGAAATGGCAATCTGGTTACGGAAAATCCGATGAGATTAACTAGGGGGGTAAGTTGATTCGTGGAAATGCCCAGGTAGAGGGAGCCCATCTCCAGGTTTAATGCGTCCAGAAGCCCATCTGGCCAAGTGCTTCCTACTGAAGTCCACCCGGGACGACGGGAACAAAAGGAGGTGCCCCATATATCCCGGGTATTCTATATTAAATAGCACCATGTCCCACCCTCTCGGGGCGAGCTTTGGGCTGGTTTTCACAAACGTCCAAGCCCTCTGTCCATCATGAAGTGTCTCCAAGTAGCCCAGTTGCTGCTGGCTGCCGCCGCTCCTATCAGTGCCGCCCTGACCTGGCAGAATGTCAAGTAAGTAGAGTTATTTTTAACAGCGACAAGATTTGGGTTTCGCTTCTTGTTATCCAAGACCCCTGTTCAAGGAATTTGCTGACTCGCCATTAGGATTGGAGGCGGAGGAGGCTTTGTCCCCGGCTTCGTCTTCCATCCCAAAACCGCCGGAGTTGCCTATGCGAGGACGGATATCGGCGTACGTGCCCTTCCCTGTCGAACATGTTGAGATGACCACTGACCTTGGTATAGGGACTTTATAGACTGAACTCGGATGATTCGTGGACGGCGGTCACGGACGGCTTGGCCACTGACGCGGGATGGTGAGACAAGACATGTATCTTCCTGGACTTCCAATGCTGACAGCGTCTTCTTTTCCAGGAACAACTGGTAATTAATTGAGCTCGGACTAGAGTTTCCTAGGTCTTCTAACGGGTTATAGGGGCGTCGATGCCGTTGCTCTAGACCCTCAAGATGCAAGCAAGGTGTAAGTTGCCAAAAAGGGGCTGGTTAGGAAGGGCGTCTGTGCAACCAGAGTCACCTCTGAGCGCCGGAGGCCCTGAAATGGAACTGAAGTTAACTATTCATGTCAAAGGTATGCCGCAGTCGGCATGTATACCAATTCCTGGGACCCGAACAACGGCGCTATCATCAGGAGCTCAGACCAGGGTGCGACATGGAGTACCAGCAAGCTTAGTTTCAAGGTTGGAGGCAACATGCCCGGAAGGGGCACCGGAGAGCGACTGGCCGTTGACCCGCAGAACTCGAAGATTCTTTACTTTGGTGCCCGCAGCGGAAATGGCCTCTGGAAGTCCGTGGACGCCGGCGCGACGTGGTCCAAGGTTTCTAGCTTCAAGGCCGTAGGGACATATATCGTCGACCCTTCGGACGCCAACGGCTACAACTCAGATATCCAAGGCCTCACCTTCGTTACTTTCGATTCGACTTCAGCCACGATTGGTGGAGCTACCTCCCGAATCTTCGTCGGTACAGCGGACAATGTCACAGCGTCGGTATATGTCTCCGAAGATGCCGGCGAAACCTGGTCTGCTGTTTCTGGACAGCCGGGGACGTACTTCCCGCATAAATGCAAGCTTCAGCCGGAAGAGAAGGCGCTCTACTTGACGTACGCCGATGGGACAGGCCCATATGATGGCACTTCCGGTGCTGTCTGGCGTTACGATATTACCGCCAAGAGCTGGAAAGATATCACTCCCGCCTCAGGCTCTGACCTCTACTTTGGATTTGGTGGACTTGGCGTCGATATGAAGAAGCCTGGAACACTCGTAGTTGCAAGCTTGAACAGCTGTGAGTATAGCGGATACTCCTTTATTTAAACTGAGCTTGGTGTCGAAGTTAGCCTCTACTAACGAATTTACAGGGTGGCCGGACGCGCAGCTCTTCAGATCGACCGACTCCGGGGCAACGTGGTCGCCATTGTGGGACTGGGCGAGCTACCCCGATATGAACCTCTACTACTCAATGTCGACTAGCAAGGCCCCTTGGATTGGGCCCTTCATCACCTCGGACACCAAAGTATTGGGGTGGATGATCGAGTCCCTTGAAATCGACCCTCTCGACAGCGACCACTGGCTCTACGGCACCGGTTTGACTGTGTTTGGCGGCAGAGACCTGACTAAGTGGGACACCCAGCACAATATCTCGATTCAATCTCTTGCGGACGGCATCGAGGAGTTCGCAATCCAGGATCTGGCCTCCGCTCCGGGCGGGAGCGAGCTTCTTGTTGCGTCTGGAGATGACAACGGGTTTACATACAAGAGCAAGAGCAATCTCGGCACATCTCCGAGTACCTTCTGGCAAAACCCGACCTGGTCAACCAGTAGCTCGGTTGGTAAGTGCCACCTTATTCGTGACTCCCTGACCCGAAGCTAGGTAAACATCTAACGCCCTTTTCGTTCAGACTTCGCGGGTAATAAGCCAGACAATGTAGTTCGCGTAGGCAGTTCAGATGACGCGGATGTCCAGCAGGTGGGCATTTCTAGTGATGGAGGAGCAAGCTGGAACATCAGTAAGCAAGGACCACTCGTTTGGTCTGGTTGGTTACTAACCTTCTTCCTCACAGATTACGGTGCAGCTGCCGGTCAGTATGGAGGCAGCGTCGCTTACTCCGCGGATGCCGACACGATCGTTTGGAGCACATCAACAAAAGGTGTTCTGCGGTCGCAGTACCAGGGCAGCTTCACCGCCGTCTCCGGCCTGCCGGCCTCCGCCGTCATCGCCAGCGACAAGCGCGACAACAAATACTTCTACGGCGGGTCCGGCAGCGCCTTCTACGTCAGCTCAGACACCGGCAGCACCTTCGCCAAAGGCGGCGCCGTCGGCAGCGCGACATCGATCCGCGACATCGCGGCGCACCCGGCGACGGCCGGGACCGTGTTCGTCAGCACCGACGCCGGGGTGTTCCGATCGACCGACTTCGGCGCGACGTTCGCGAAGCTGGGTGGCGGCGATGATGCCGTCAAGGACACGCAGAAGATCGCCGTGGGCCTCGGTGCGGGCTCTTCGGCTTGGAACGTGTATGCCTTCGGCGACGGCGCCGCGGGGAAGAAGCTGTACGCTACGGCCGACGACGGCGCCACCTGGGTCGATATTCAGGGTAGTCAGGGGTTCGGCTCCATCACGGCTTGCGTGCTAGCTGGGAGTGCGAACAACGCTGGGCAGGTGTACGTGGGCACCAATGGCCGTGGCGTGTTCTGGGCCCAAGGGACTATCGCGGCCAGCGGCGGATCGGCACGACGAGGAGTGAGAGGCCGATGGGTACCAGCAGCAGATCACTAGCCCGATTGCGTCCCACGATCAGCTCGGTGTCTGTGGCAACTATCACAAGCCGTCCCTAGCCAAGCAATGCGACCAGCGTGCTGAGCGGTGAGTGGATCGGTCCGACGACGTGTGAGGTTGGCCCATGTTCGGCCGGAGCTGAATGATTGGTACGGCTGGTGTCTGTGAAGCGGACCAGACGGCAGCTGATGGGTGGCGACATGGGGACGGATTGCCCGTCTCGTCAAGCGCACCTGAAGCCCGGAATTGCGGTGTACATAAAGTTTTCGTTTCATTTGTCCATATTCTTAGCCTCACCGGCCATTCGTCGGTGAGCAGTCGTAAATACTTTGTTATGTTTCTTTCTGCCGGCTTTCGAAAGGGGGCAACCCCCCCCCTGCCAGTGAAAAAGCAAATCACCCTCTGCAACCTTCTGCCATTGGGTCATCTGCATCGGACCATAGATACGGTGACGGCGCTCATTGGCCTAACCAGCCCGCCGGAGCCGTCTTCACAGCAAATTGGGGTCAGCACTTACAGCCAGTCAGTACTTTGCGCTCTGCCGCGAGGGAATAAATCACCTGTCGTTTCCATGTTAGTAATAGCTTTGCGGACATCGCCTTTACACACTTCTCCACAATCCTAACCAATGTCTCCGCCTCGCTTGGGGTCATTTCAGGTGGCATGGTGCGGAAACGTCACCGAGTTTCGACCTATCCCACCCCCCTTCCCCCTCTGATTGCTCGCGGGGGTGGACGCACTACGTTACCCCCGTACCCCCCTGGCATCCTTCCTCCCGATGCGCAAATGCCGAGGGCGACCAGGCATGCAACCGGCCGCACATAAATGACGCCTCTCCCGCGCTATTCTCGGCTTGGGGAGGATTTCTATCTTCCTACCGGGTTGTAGCGCTCTCCCCTTTTTATTAAAACCGACGAGACCTCCGCATCTTAGATAAGCCATCACCATCCACCCCTGGTTCCCCAACCCACCAACGACATCCAAGGAAAAGATGGACAACTCCCGCTTCGGCACCCCGAGCAAGGAGTGGATGGCCTACGGTGAGGCACACCCGGAACTCGACATCAACTCGGATGGCTTTAAAGACTCCATCTTCCCCACCCCGAAGGCCCTCCGTGCTGCCGCCAACTCCGCCAAGGAGGCCGCCTCGCTGGCCCTCTTCGTCAGGGACGGCCTCAGCGCCAAGGTGTCGATAACTAAGCACGACATCCCTACCAGGGACGGCTCCAGCATCTCGATGCGGACGTATCGCCCTGCTGGCCTGGACGCCAGCCGTGTCCTTCCCGCTTACGTCTACTACCACGGCGGCGGGATGCTGTTTGGCACGCCCGACGGTGAGGCCTACAGCTGCGCGACGTGGGCGGACCAGCTAGGTTCTGCGGCTGGGACGGAAGCTGTGGCGATCATTCACGTCTGCTATAGGCACACGCCGGAGCATACGCACCCGCGCCAGCACGACGACGCGTGGGACGCCTTCGAGTGGATCGTCAACAACGCAAGCTCCCTTGGCGTAGACCCAACCCGGCTCGTCGTGGGCGGTGTGTCGGCCGGCGGGTCGTTGACGGCCTCGGTGGTATTCCGGGAGGTGGGGGCGGCGAAGCGAGAGGGCCGCGCGGTGAGGATTCAGGGGCAACTGCTCATCATTCCCTGGCTGGTGCACCGGGATGCGTACCCGCTGGAGATGTTCGCGGACCGGGACCGAGCATCGGTGGTCCAATGCGAGGGGAGCCCGACTCTCCCGCGGCCGAGGTACGACATGTTTACGGACTTGTGCAAGGTGGAGGACTGCCGGGACCCACTGATGAATGTTGGGCTAGCCACCGAGGAGGACATTCGGGGGACGCCCAGGACGGCGATCGTGGCGGCTGGGTATGATATGTTGAGAGATGAGGCGTTCATCTATGCGGAGAAGCTAGAACGGTTGGGGTGCCCGACGAAGAAGCACATCTTCCCGGGTCTACCTCATGCTTTCAGGAAGTACCCTGACCTACCCTCGAGCAAGAGGTGGGATGAACTGACGCTTGAGGGGATTCGGTGGTGCCTTGACAGCAGTGCTGGGGGACATGCCGCTGGCGATTGGAAGGTCGAGGTCCCCGAGCAATACCGGTAGAAACGACAGCTGGATTTCTACCCTCGGGAGCTGAATAATGTCAAGGAGTTCGATCTTCTCTCAACGTCTGGTTGTCTGACTCGACTTTTAAGTCGATTCCAAGCTATTATTTAGCCAAGTGAATGAATGCATGAAGGTTTGGGGACTGCGTGGGTGGCACACAGGACCCAGGCGGCTATCTACCAAGGTGCCTACCTAGCGACTCGTCACGAGTATCTCGTAGGTAAGTAGGATGGTCAGGTCCAGGGGGTCCAGGCTGCCTAATGCAACGCAGATACGTCGCCTCCGGCATCTCGGCTGCGGAGGATATCCCTTCTCAGCCGGAAACCATCGTGTGAGTCATGCACACTGCAACAGCGAAGGATTTCGAAGTTCTGAAAAGAGGTAAGCTAAATGTAAATCCACCATGCCTCTTTCGACTAGGTAGCGGGTAGGCATGTAGCTTTTACTCAACAACCTCGAGGTGATCTTGGCAAAGACATCGCGATACCACTCTTTTATCCCTGGTTTAGGAAGATCTAAACTGCATGATGAATTCCATTGGCAAACTGAGAAGTACCCTCTTTTTTTTTTTAAGGACAGATGTGTTGCAGCATTAAAACTCCACCAGGCAACTGCTCTAGGCCCCAAAGTGACTACCTACGCAATGAGAGGTACGCAGTACGCATCCTTGTCTCAGGAGCTTCGCGAGCTAACGCGTCACCGAGTCCAGACAACCAATAAAATGCACTCGCGATCGTCAATCCCGCCCCGGACCCGTATGCAGCCCTCCATCCTCCGACTCGGCGCAATCCTCCCCATTTTGGGGCCGAAAATAGGTATGAGCTACCCGGACAGGGGCGTTCTCGACACATGTGTCACCGCCAGCATCACTACATAAAATGGATCGATCCCGCACAAGATATTCGTCACTTTGTCTCATCACTTGGCATTCGCTTCACTCTCTTCCCTCATCCGCCTCATTCTATATTCCCTCGCCATACCTTACTCTTACACAACCATGGCAGAGCCCATCCAGACCTCCGTGGTCGTGATTGGCGGCTCCCTCGCTGGCCTGTCTACCGCCCTCTTCCTCTCCGCCCGCAACGTCCCCGTTGTGGTCATCGAGCGCCACAAAGACTCGTCAGTGCACCCCCGCGCCATCGGCTACACCCACCGCACCATAGAGCTGCTCCGGTCCGTTGGCATCGAGGATCGCATCCCCAGTGGCAGATCGAAGAAAGGCAGCGGTAAGCCTCGTCGCGTCCAGGTCGACAGTTTGTCCGGCAAGTGGCATGATGAGACCTATTGGACCAAGCCGACCCAAGGTGGCAAGCCCACCGGCGGACCTAGTGGTCCTAGTCCTGCTGGAGGTCCCGGCGCACCTGGCGGACCCGGACAACCCAGTCAGGGCAAGGGTCCTGGAGGTCCCCCCGGCCACGATGACGTCGCTCGCCTCTCCCCTTGCAACGCCACCGCCATTGCCCAGGATAACATGGAGCCGCTGCTACGCAACCGCGCCGTAGAGTTAGGTGCTGACATCCGCACCGGTTGCAAGATGGTTTCTTTCACCCAAGACGAGGCCGGCGTCACCGTTACCGCCGTCAATACCACTTCGGGCGATGAATTCACCATACAAGCGAAATATATGGTTGCCTGCGACGGCGCGCGGTCCGCAGTCCGCGAAGCATTAGGCATCAAGCGGTCTGGTGTTGGCCCCCTGCGTACACTACGCAGCATCATGTTCCGTTGCCCGCCCATCGACAAGTACTTGGAGCACGGCATCGGCCAGTTTACCTACGACACTCCCGAATTCGAGGGCTTCCTGACCACCTACATGGACGGCCGCTGGGCGCTCATGGAGCACCTCAAGGACCCGTCCGCTCCCCACCCCGACCCAGACGCCCAGCGAGCCCTCATCCGCCTCGCGGTCGGCGAGAACGAGCCTCTACTAGACAGCGACATCGAGCTTCTCACCGAGGGTCAGTGGGACCTCGCCGCGCTGATCGCCGACCGGTTCTCCGATGGCCGCGTCCTCCTCGCCGGCGACGCCGCCCACACGCTGCCTCCCAACCGCGGCGGCTACGGCGCCAACACGGGCATCGCCGACGCGTACGACGCCGCGTGGAAGCTGGCCGCCGTCCTGTCCGAGAAGTCGACGCCGGCGCTGCTGGAGACGTACGATGCCGAGCGCAGGCCGGTCGCGCTGGTGCGGCACGACCAGATCTTCGCGCGCGACGACTACAAGCAGTACCTCGACCCCAAGTCCGAGTGGGCCACTAAGGAGATCCCCATACTAGATGACATCGCGATGGAGCTGGGCCAGCTGTACCGCTCCGACGCCATCGTCAGCGCCGAGTTGGAGAGCCTGCCCGACGCGCGGAGACCCGACGAGTGGGCTGGCCAACCCGGTACGCGGGCGCCGCATCTATGGCTGAACAAGGGCAGCGAGAAGATCTCGACACTAGATTTGTTCGGAAAGGGCTGGGTGCTTGTATCAGAAGATGATGACTGGGGGAAGATCACATCTATAACCTCAGATCTGAACAGCAGCAAGTGCGAGTTCGTCCAGATCGGCGGCGGTGGCCTGCAACCGGTGGACGGTGAAGACGCATTCCGGAAGGCGTTCGGCCTGGAGGCATCGGGGGCGGCACTCATCCGCCCGGATGGGTTCGTCGCCTGGAGAACTGTGGAGTCGCCCGATTCTACGAAAGGGCGTGCTCTCCTCGACGCGTTCAAGAAGGCTGCGTGTGCACAATTGTATGCGCTTTTGGGAAATAACCGTGCATATGCATGACGACGGGCGTTCTAGCGGCGGCCATTTGTATTTTCGGGGCAGGAGTAAGGAGACAAACTCGACTCGTTCATATAGACTATCTACCTAACCTAACGTATATAGCACGCAAATCGTGCTTGAATAAATAATTCCCATTCCACTCATCCCTTTGTGTCTGAACCCTCTTCTCCAAGTCATGACATAGGGTCTCCAATGTGCGGTAGCTTCTAATGTGTCAGGGTCTGGTAACGGCTACACCATCTTCCTATGGGTCCACCAAGCACTAGCATTCGGCCCATGCTATAAATGGAAGAAGCAGAGTCGTCGGTCCGGCAAGCATGAGCAATATCAAGGACATTAGCTTTACGCTTGGATCAGAGGAGATTAAAAAGGCTAAGCTAGGCGCTAGAAATATGTCGGCCACTAATAACATGCCTGCCTGGCTTATTAGTTCCAAGTTTGGTTACTGGGGAAACAGGTCGGGAGACGTACAAAGTCGGTTTAAAATGCTTTGGCTCTTTATAGAGGCGAGAGCGACAAGTATGAGACTGACGATGTTGGAGGTAGCGCAAAAGACTAGAGAAGATTTAGTTTCTCTTTCGTTAGAACAAAGAAAGGTCCCTAATAGCATACCATATACCCGGTTGTTCAAACGTCGTGGCTCGGGAGCAGTAGGTGATATATTTGTACCGATTGACCTAATCTGCGGCTTGCAAGTTCCGGGCGCGGAGCGTGGTGTGGCATCCAAGGACTTTTCCATTGTGGTGAAATTAAATGAACTATGATGTTGAAAAAGAGGCGAAGACAGAGAGTAAATGGGTTTTCGGATAGTTGTTGGAAGTTTGGTGACACAAATACCAGTTTGGCCTTGTTCATCTGGTAAATAGGGGTCCAGTTACATTGGATCTCCGATACACCTATTGGCCCTGTCTTGCATACTGCCTAAACCGACCAACGGCAATCCTTTCTTGTCTTGAGATGAGTTGATAGCCTATCCCTTCAATC
>Ga0164242_10001664_pt1 | contig 26354 bp, 28 predicted proteins | sample OricomgcompostMG_FD_108783 | JGI IMG/M metagenome (GOLD analysis project Ga0164242, IMG submission 108783) | Miracle-Growth compost microbial communities from Emeryville, California, USA - Original compost - Miracle growth compost (MG) ...
GCCACCCAGATCGCCTCGGTGCGCGAGCGCGGGGTGGAGGTGGCGATCGTGGTCGGGGCCGGGAACATCTACCGCGGCCTCGACGGCGCTGCCGCCGGGATGGACCGGGCGACCGGCGACTACATGGGGATGCTGGCGACGGTGCTGAACGCCCTCACCCTGCAGGACGCGCTCGAGCGGATGGGCCAGCACACCCGGGTGATGTCGGCGATCGACGTCAAGGAGGTCGCCGAGCCCTACATCCGCCGGCGCGCGATGCGCCACCTGGAGAAGGGCCGGATCGTGATCTTCGCCGCCGGCACCGGCAACCCGTTCTTCACCACCGACACGGCGGCCGCGCTGCGGGCGTTGGAGATCCACGCCGAGGCGATCCTGATGGCCAAGAACGGGGTCGAGGGGGTCTACGACTCCGACCCGGCGACCAACCCCGATGCGGTCTTCATCCCCCAGATCACCGGGCGCGAAGCGATCGAGCGGGGGCTGAAAGTGATGGACTCGACCGCCCTCAGCCTCTGCATGGACAACGATCTGCCCATCTACGTCTTCAACATGGCCGACGAGCTGAACATAGATAGGATCGTCAGCGGCGAGACGGTCGGCACGTTGGTGTCCAACGACCCCTCGGCCTAGAGAGGAAACGACCGTGGCAATCACCGACGAACTGCTTGCAGACGCCAAGGAGCGCATGGCCAAATCGGTCGATTCGACCCGTGGCGAGCTCTCCACCGTGCGCACCGGTCGCGCCACGCCGCACCTGCTCGACCGCATCGTGGTCGACTACTACGGGGCGCAGACGCCGCTCAAACAGCTCGCCAACGTGGCCGCCGGCGACGCTCGCCTGCTCACCGTGACGCCCTTCGACAAGAGCGCGATCGGGGCGATCGAGAAGTCGATCCAAGAGTCCGACGTCGGCCTCAGCCCCTCCAACGACGGCGCCGTGATCCGCCTCGCGATCCCGGAGATGACCGAGGAGCGGCGGCGCGAGATGGTCAAAGTCGTCAACGGTGTCGCCGAGGAAGGCCGGGTCTCGATCCGCAACGTGCGGCGCGACGTGATGAGCGACCTGCGCGAGCTGAAGAACGAGGGCGAAGTCGGCGAGGACGACGAGCGCCGCGCCGAGACCTCGCTGCAGAAACAGACCGACGAGGCGATCGCCGAAGTCGATCAGCTCCTGAAGGCGAAGGAAGCGGAAATCCTCGAGGTTTAGCGCGTGACCGCCGACGTTCGCGCCAGGCGGCGCTCGCTTTGAGCGCCGCGAGATACGTAGCGATCATCACCGACGGGAACGGCCGCTGGGCGCAGCGGCGCGGGCTGCCGGTGATCGAGGGGCACCGCGCGGGCGCCGACGTGGTCAAGGCGCGGCTGCGCGACGCGGTCGACCTCGGGATCGAGGAGCTGACCGTGTTCTCCTTCTCGACCGAGAACTGGTCGCGCTCGGCGGAGGAGGTGTCCGGGCTGATGACGATGTTCGGCGAGCGGATCCTGGGGGAGACGCCGGAGCTCGACGAGGAGGGCGTGCGGATGCGCTTCATCGGCCGGCGCGAGGGGGTCGACCCGGGGCTGATCGAGCGGATGGAGTGGGCCGAAGAGAAGACGGCCTCGAACACGCGACTGAGTCTCTTCATCGCCTTCAACTACGGCGGGCGGGCGGAGATCGTCGACGCGGCGCGAAACTTCGAGGGGGGCTCCGAGGAGGAGTTCCGTCGCCATCTCTACGCGCCCGACATGCACGATCCCGACCTACTGATCAGAACCAGCGGCGAGCAGCGGATCTCCAACTACCTGCTCTGGCAGTGCGCCTACTCGGAGATCGTCTTCGCCGAGGAGCTGTGGCCGGACTTCGACCGGGCGGCGTTCGAGCGGGCGCTGGGGGAGTTCACGGAGCGGCAGCGGCGCTTCGGGGGCCGCTGAGGGTGCGCGCGTGAGCGACTTCTTCGAAGAAGAGATGTTCCAGCCGCAGCCGCCCGAGCCGGAGCCGGAGCCCGAGGCGCGCCCGCCGCGCCGCCGCCGCGGGTCGAAAAAACCGCGACGGGGGCGGAAAAGGCGCGAGCGGCGGAGCGCCGAGCCGGCGCCCCCGCGCAAACGCGGCGGCGGCGAGACGATGCGGCGGATCCTCTTCGCGGTCCCGGCGATCGTCCTCGCGATCGTGATCATCGTCACCCCCGACATCGTCTTCATGCTGGCGATGATCGCGATCGGGGTCCTCTGCCTGCGCGAGTACCTCGACATGACCGCGGCCTCGCGGCCGCTGGCGATCCCGGCCTACGCGGCGGTGATCGCGATGGTCGTCGCCGCCCACTTCGGCAGCTCCTACAGCGTGCTGCTGATCTTCGCCGCCTCCTTCCCGGTGCTCTTCGCCTTCGGCGCCGACGCGCGGCGCCGCGACGGGGTCACGGTCTCGATGGGGGTGACGCTCCTGGGGATCGTCTGGATCGGCATCCCGCTGGCCCACGCGGTCTTCCTCCGCGACCTGCCCAACCACGGCGCGGCCCTCCTGATCGACGTCCTCGTCGGCACCTTCGTCACCGACACCGCCGCCTACGCGACCGGGCGCATGTTCGGCAGCCACAAGATCGCCCCGAGCCTGTCGCCGAACAAGACCGTCGAGGGCCTCGTCGGCGGCTTCATCATCGGCACGATGGGCTTCTGGTTCGCCGGCCTCTACCAAAACTGGCTGTCCGGAGCCGACGCCCTGATCATGGGTGCCGCCGTCGCCGCCGTCGCCCCGGTCGGCGACCTCTTCGAGTCGATGCTGAAGCGCGACCTCGGCAAGAAGGACACCGGCACCCTCTTCGGCCCCCACGGCGGCATCCTCGACCGCCTCGACGCCGTCCTCTTCACCGTCGTCGTCGGCTACTACCTCGCCCAGGCCCTCGTCTACTGAGTCCTGTCACATTTCTTGACCCGCCGGAGTCGTCGGCGTACCGTCGGCCGCGATGTCACACAGACAACAGGTCGCGTCCTGGTTCACCCGGTGGGGCTTTGCCACTCTCGTCGCCCTCGCGGGGCTTGTCGCCCTCGTCGTCAGCGCGACGGTAGCGCTGCCGTCCGATATCCCAGGCGTTGCTCTGCAGGCGGCGCCGGTGTATCGCATCGAGGTCGGTGGCGCGATCTTCATCGGCCTTTACCTCGCCGCCATGTCATTCGCTTTGGCGTTGCAAAATCGCGCCTTCACCGAAATTGGGACGGCTGGCGTCAGGGCCGAGACCTTGGGCGAGATGCCGCAGTCTTTGATCATCCAGGAGCGGGCCCTTGAGATCCTCTCCGACAAACTTGACGCGATGAGGGACTTGCTCGATGAACGAGAGAGCGAACGAGATGACTGAGGCCAAGCGGATTGCCCGTCGGCGAGCTCGGGAAGAGCGCATCCGTCGACTGGACGAGGAATTCAACGACTTGATGCGTCAGAACCGGGTGATCTTCGACAAATGGCGGGCCGAAGGAATCTTGCCGCCGGAGGAGCCGCGGAGGCGCTTTTAGGGAGCCGGAAGGTGCTCTCTTTATCCTCTTGAGCAGATGAGGAACGTGCTGATACTCGGGTCGACGGGGTCGATCGGGACGCAGGCGCTCGAGGTGATCTCGGCTTCGCCGGAGCTGCGGGCGGTCGGACTGGCCGCCGGGCGTGGCTGGGAGACGACCGTCGCGCAGGCTCGCGAGCACGGGGTGGAGGTCATCGCCCTGGCCGATCGCGACGCCGCCGCGCGGGCGGGCGAGGCCTGGGCCGGCCGCGTCCTCGCCGGCGAGGAGGGCGTGCGCGAGCTGATCGCGGCGACCGAGCCGGACCTCGTCCTCAACGGCATCGTCGGCGCCGCCGGCCTCGCCTCGACCGTGGTCGCGCTGAGCGCCGGGATCGACGTCGCGCTCGCCAACAAGGAGAGCCTCGTGCTCGGCGGCGAGCTGGTGATGGCGCTCGCCGAGGCGACCGGAGCCCAGCTCCTACCGGTCGACTCCGAGCACTCGGCGCTCCACCAGCTGATCCGCCGTGAGGCGCCGGGAACGGTCGAGCGCCTCCTCGTCACCGCCTCCGGCGGTCCCTTCCGCGGCCGCCACGATCTCGGTGACGTCAGCGTCGCCGACGCGCTCGCCCACCCGACCTGGAAGATGGGCGGCCGGATCACGATCGACTCGGCGACGCTGATGAACAAGGGCTTCGAGGTGATCGAGGCGCACCACTTCTTCGACGTCCCCTACGAACGGATCGACGTCGTCGTCCATCCGCAGTCGCTGATCCACTCGCTGATCTCGCTCAACGACGGCTCGACCCTCGCCCACGTCGGCTATCCCGACATGCGGGTGCCGATCTCCTACGCCCTCCACTACCCGGAGCGGGCGCCGGTCGACGTGCCGCGGCTGGACCTCGCGGCGATCGGCTCGCTGACCTTCGAGGAGCCCGATCCGGAGACCTTCGCCTGCCTGCGCCTGGCGCTCGAGGCGGGCGCCGCCGGCGGCACCGCGCCGACCGTCCTCAACGCCGCCGACGAGGTCGCCGTCGCCGCCTTCCTCGAGGAGCGGATCCCGTTCACCGGTATCGCCGCCGTGATCGAGCGCACGCTGGAAGAGATGCCCGGCCGCCCCGTCACCCATTTCGACGACCTCTTCGCCACCGACGCCGAGGCCCGCGAGCGCGCCGCCACCTCGGTCAAGGAGTTGACCCCCGCATGAGCTGGGTCTACGTCTTCCTCGGCTTCTGCCTGCTGATCATCCTCCACGAGGCGGGCCACTTCGTCGCGGCGAAGAAGACCGGCATGCGGGTCGAAAGCTTCTTCCTCTTCTTCGGCCCGACGATCTGGTCGTTCAAGCGCGGCGAGACCGAGTACGGGATCAAGTCGATCCCGCTCGGCGGCTACGTGAAGATCAACGGCATGAACCCGGAAGAAGAGATGCCTCCCGGGGAAGAGCACCGCGCCTATTTCAAGCAGAAGGTCTGGAAGCGGATCGTCGTCGCCGCGGCCGGCCCGGCGGTGAACATCGCGCTCGCCTTCGTGATCATGTTCGCCGTCTTCAAGATCGGCGGCCTCGACGAAGTTCACGGCAAGACCGTGGTCCAGGAAACGACCAAGGGCTCCGCCGCCGCGGCGGTGCTGCGGGAAGGCGACAAGATCGTCGCGATCGACGGCAAGTCGTTCCCGCGGGCGAACAACGAAGAGCGGATCGAAAAGTTCGGTGAACTGATCCGCTCGCACAAGTGCGCGGGCGAACCAACCGACGGCTGCTCGGCGAAGACCCCGGCCGAAGTCACCGTCCTTCGCAACGGCGAAAAGAAGACCTTCGAGGTCACCCCCCACTACGACGCGTCCGCGGGACGGATGCTGCTCGGCGTCGCCTGGGCGACCAACGACCACTGGGTCCCGATCAGCACCTCGACCGCCGCCACCCACTCGCTCGACTCGATGGGCGAAGTGATCGGCCGCACCGCCTCGGTCTTCGCCCACATCTTCGAATCCGAAAAGCGCAAGGAAATCTCCAGCGTGGTCGGGATCAGCGACGTCGGCCACGAAGCCGTCGACAACGGCTGGCGCGACGCCTTCCTGCTGCTCGGCCTGGTCAGCCTCTCGCTCGGCCTGATCAACCTCTTCCCGATCCTGCCGCTCGACGGCGGCCACATCTTCTGGGCGATCGTCGAGAAACTACGCGGCGGCAAGCCGGTCTCGATCAAGGTGATGGAGCGGGCTACGATCATCGGCTTTGCCCTGGTCTTGATGCTGATGGTGATCGGCGTCTCCAACGACATCGGCCGCATCACCGGCGAAGGCTTCAACGTCTCCAAATAGGGCGTCCCGTAACCTTCTTATATGGCCTCCAAACGCCAGATCTTCGTCGGCGGCGTGCCGATCGGTGGTGGTGCGCCGGTCGTGGTGCAGACGATGACCAAGACCGAGACGGCGAACCTGACCGCGACGCTCGATCAGATCCGCAAGGTCGCCGACGCGGGGGCCGACGTGGTGCGCTGCGCGGTGCCGCGCGAGCAGGACGCCGAGGCGCTGCGGACGATCGTCGCCGAGTCGCCGATCCCGGTGGTCGCCGACATCCACTTCAACCATACGCTGGCGCTGAAAGCGATCGAGGCGGGGGCGCACGCGATCCGGCTCAACCCGGGGAACATCGGCGGCCGCGAGAAAGTCGCCGAGGTCGCCGAGCTGGCGAACCGCAAGAAGGTGCCGATGCGGATCGGCGTCAATTCGGGTTCGCTGCCCAAGCATCTGCACGCGCTCGAGCGCGAAGCGCCGGTCGACGCCCTGGTCGCCGCCGCGGTCGAGTTCGTCGAGTTGATGGAGAGCCTCGACTTCACCAACTTCAAAGTCTCGATCAAGTCGACCAACGTTCCGTACACGATCGCCGCCAACCGGCAGCTGGCGGAGAAGATCCCCTATCCGCTCCACCTCGGCGTCACCGAGGCGGGGACCAAATGGACCGGCGGGCTGAAATCGGCGGTCGGACTCGGGACGCTGCTCGCCGACGGGGTCGGCGACACGATCCGGGTCAGCCTCTCGACCTTCCACGCCGAGGAGGAGGTCAAGGTCGCCTGGGAGATCCTCAAGGCGCTCGGCCTGCGCGAGCGCGGCCCGGTGCTGATCGCCTGCCCGACCTGCGGTCGGCTGCAGTTCGACATGGACTCGGTCGTCGCCGAAATCGAGCAGCGCCTGGAGGGCTACGAGGAGCCGGTCGAGGTCGCCGTGCTCGGCTGCGCGGTGAACGGGATCGGCGAGGCCAGCCACGCCGACTTCGGCATCGCCGGCGCCAAGAACGAGGGCCTGATCTTCGCCGGCGGCAAGCCGCTGCGCAAGGTTCCGCAGGCGAAGCTCGTCGACACGCTCTTCGAAGAGATCGACAAGTCGCTCGACCGCGGCGGCGAGGTCGAGTTCGACGAGGCCGAGTCGCGCGAGGGGGCCGAGTGGGTCGCCAACATCGAGGCCGAAAACGCCGGTGACCTGACCCCGGAGAAGATCGCCGCGATGGAGAAGGAAGCGGTCGAGAAGGGCGAGTCGGACAAGGTCCTGCTCGACGAGGCCGCCAGCCCCACCGCCGGCCGCCGCTTCACCCGGGCCTGACGACCGATCACCGGCGCCTGGCTGCGTCCTCGGTCGCTCGCGTGCTGAGCACGCCACGCTCGCTGCGTCCTTGCCAGGCTTGGCGCTAGGCCGTCAGGTACATATACATTCCTCCCATGACTGACGTCGACCCGTTCGGGCGCGGGCGGATCCGCCGCCTCTTCGGGCTCGATCGCAGCGGTCCCAAACCGCGGCAGACGCGGACCGGGGAGCCGCTCAACCCGTGGACGATCCCCAACGCGGTCGGCTACCTGCGCCTGGCCGGGATTCCGGTCTTCCTGATCCTCGCCTACTCCTCGGGGGACGGGCGCTCGGCCGCCGCCGCGACGATCTTCTGGCTGATCGCCGCCGGCGACTACGTCGACGGGTTCCTCGCCCGGGCGACCGGCCAGTACAGCCGCATGGGCGCCCTGATGGACCCCTTCATCGATCGCCTCACGGTGATCTCCGGCGCGGTCGTCTGCTGGAGCTTCGAGCTGCTGCCGCGCTGGGCCCTGGTCGTGCTGGCGCTGCGCGAGCTGGCGATGCTGATCCTCGCCGAGTACGGCCTCAAACACGGCGTCGACATCGCGATCAACTGGCCCGGCCGGATCGGCGTCTTCTGGATCATGGCCGGGATCTTCTTCGTCATGGTCTTCGCCGGCTGGGTACCGGTGGCGATGTTCTTCTTCGGCCTCGCGATGGCGCTGCTGGCGACCGTGCTCTACGCCCGCGCCGGCGTCCTCGGTGTCCGAGCCGCCAAAGCGGCGGGCACGGCGCACCGCGCGCCCCGGGGAGAACGCTCGTCCCGCACATGAGGGTTGGGCGCCGCCCGCGTCCCAAGCTCAGCCCCAGCGCAACGGAACCTTCAACCTGCGGTTGAACCTTTTGCTCGGGCGATCTATACTGCGCTCCCGCATCTGGGACGGCCGACGCAACTCACCCTTTAAGGAGCACGATGGAGGACACCTTTCCCGATCTCGGTTCGCTCAGCGACAAGGAGCTGAAGGACCTGATCGACAACCTCACGGCGGAGGAGAACGAGATCTCCTACAAGCGGCGCGTCCTGCACGGGAAAATCGACATCCTCCGTGCCGAGCTCGTCAACCGCCTGCGCCAGAAGCGCGAGCGAGGCGACTCGCTCATCTCCGGCGACGACGTCGAGCAGCTGACCAACATCCTCGCGGGCAAGGCCCAGGGCGAGGACCCCGCCGCCTAGGCCGCCGAGGCGCTTCGCGATGGCCGCCGTCCACTGTCCCGAGTGCGGGTTCGCCAACCCCGAGGGGGCGAATTACTGCCAGAAATGTGGCGCCTACCTGGGCGGCCCGGCGGAGAGCGGGGAGGATCCGACGACGATGACCTACCGGGTCGACGAGACCGGCGACATGCAGCCGGTCGACATCGAGGACGTGGTCGAGGAGTCGGGCGCCGCGCTGGTGATCCGCGCCGGCGGCGGCCGCGCCGGCGAGAGCTTCTCGATCGACGAGGACCGCACCTCGATCGGCCGCAGCCCCGACGCCGGGGTCTTCCTCGACGACGTCACCGTGTCGCGCAATCACGCGCTCCTGGTGCGGCGCCGCGACGGCCTCTACATCGACGACCTCGGCTCGCTCAACGGCACCTACGTGAACCGCCGGCGGATCGAGTCGCACCGGCTCGCCGACGGCGACGAGATCCAGATCGGCAAGTACAAGCTCAGCTACCTGGAGCGCTGATGGCGTCCGTCCCCGAGTCCGCCCGGCGCACGCCGGACTCCGCTTCCCGTCCCCGCAAGGCGCTGACGATCGGCGCCGTCTGCAAGATCCTGCAGAGCGAGTTCGACGACGTCTCGATCTCCAAGATCCGCTACCTCGAGGATCAGAAGCTGCTCAGCCCGCGCCGCACCTCCGGCGGCTACCGGCTCTACAGCCAGTCCGACGTCGAGCGCCTGCGGACGATCCTGCGCCTGCAGCGGGACGAGTTCCTGCCGCTGCGGGTGATCCGCCAGGAGCTCGCCGCCGGCAACGACATCGGCTTCACCGGCGAAGACCGCAAACCCCAGAGTGGGGCGGTGCGGCGCGCGATCCTGGTCGACACCTCGCGCACCTACCTGACCCTGGAAGAGATCGTCGAGGAGACCGGCGCCCGGGAGGAGCTGATCAAGGAGCTGGAGAGCTTCGGCATCGTGCAGCCGGAGAAACGCGAGGGGCGGATCGTCTACGACGAGACCGACCGCGAGATCGTCCGCGCCGCCGGCGAACTTTCGCGGGTCGGGGTCGGGGCGCGCAACCTGCGCATCTTCCGCTCCTCCGCCGATCGCGAGGCGCAGCTGCTGGAAGCGCTGCTGGGACCGTCGCTGCGCTCGCGCAACCCGGAGCGCCGCAAGGAGGCGCTGCAGAGCCTCGAGAGCCTCGCCGCCACGGTCAGCCACCTGAAGCACCTGCTGCTGGTGCGCGACCTGCGCCGCCTCGCCGGCGAGTAGGCGTGCCCTCGCGCTCATGCCGCGGGTGACCCGCAGGCGGACGCTCGAGGCGCCCGTCCCCGAGGTCTGGAAGCTGGTCTCCGACCCCTACGCGCTGCCGCGCTGGTGGCCGCGGGTGTCGCGGGTCGAGGACGTCGACCAGCGCTCCGGCGGGCGGCGCAGCCAGTGGACCAAGGTGCTGGAGACGAACCACGGCCGCGGCGTGCGGGCCGACTACCGCTGCGTCTCCTCGGCGGAGAACGAGCGCTACGTCTGGGAGCAGCAGCTCGAGGACTCGCCGTTCGCCAAGCACCTGAAGGAGTCGCGGGTGGAGATCGAGCTGCGCGCGGCGGGCGCGGGGGAGACGCGGGTGGTGATGTCCTCGTCCCAGACCATGCGCGGGATGTCGCGGCTGGGCGGCTGGCTGATGCGGCGCGGACAGCGCGACATCCTCGAGGGCGCGCTCGACGGGCTGGAAGAGGCACTGGGGTGACCGAGCCGCGGCGCGACACCAACTGGTGGGGCTGGGGCGACCCGATGCGGCGGACCGAGCTCGATGCGACGGCGCTCGGCGTGCTGCGCGAACGGATCGGTGAGCTCGAGCCGTGGCCGCTGGCGGCGCGGATCGAGGACTTCCGGCTGCCCGAGGCGAGGCCCCTACCGCGGGCGGTCGTCGACGCCGTCGGCGAGGACGCGGTCTTCGACTCCCATGAGGACCGGCTGCGCCACGCGGTCGGGCGCGGTTATGTCGACCTGGCGCGGCTGCGCGATGGACGCCTCGACGACGCCCCCGACGCGGTGCTCGTCCCCGCCGACGCGGCGGCGGTCGGGCGGCTGATCGACGCCTGCGCGGCGGCGGGCGTCGCCGTCGTCCCCTTCGGCGGCGGCACCAGCGTGGTCGGCGGGGTCGAGCCGCTGCGCGGTGCACATGAGGCGCTGGTCAGCCTCGACCTGACGGCGCTCCGTGAAGTCGTCGTCGACGACACCTCGCTGACCGCCCGCCTTGGCGCCGGCCTGCGCGGGCCCGAGGCCGAGGCGGCACTTGCCGCCCAGGGCCTCACGCTCGGCCACTTCCCGCAGTCCTTCGAGTACGCGACGATCGGCGGCTTCGCCGCGACCCGCTCGGCCGGCCAGGCCTCGAGCGGTTACGGCCGCTTCGACTCGCTGGTCACCTCGGTGCGGCTGCTCTCGCCGACCGGGAACCTGCGCACGCTCGAATCCCCACACACCGCCGCCGGGCCGGCGCTGCGTGAGGTCGTGATCGGCTCAGAGGGGACGCTCGGCGTGATCCCCGACGTGACCGTGCGGGTGCGCCCGGCGCCGCCACAGCGCCGCTACGAGGCCTGGATCGCGGAGAGCTTCGAGGCCGGTTGCGAGATCGTCCGCGTCCTCGCCCAGGGCCCCGGCCTGCCGACCGTCGTGCGCGTCTCCGACGAGGAGGAGACGATGGGCTCGCTGGCGCTCTCGGGGCCGCGCGGCGCGGCCGGGAAGGCCTTCGGCGCCTACCTGAAGGCGCGGCGCCGGGCGGGCGGCGCGCTGATGATCGTCGGCTACGAGGGCGAGGAGGAAGCGCTGACGCGGCGCCGGGCGCTGACCGTGCGGGCGCTGCGCGGCGGCGGCGCGGTCTACCTCGGGCGCGCCGGGGGCCGCTCGTGGGAGCACGGGCGCTACGGCGGCCCCTACCAGCGCGACCTGCTGATGGAGATGGGGGCGATGGTCGAGACGCTCGAGACCTCGCACACCTGGACCCGCCTCGGGGAGCTCCACCGCGCGGTCGGCGCGGCGATCCGCGGCGCGCTCGAGCACCAGGGCACGCCGGGCCTCGTCTTCTGTCACCTCTCGCACGCCTACCCCGACGGGGCCTCGCTCTACTTCACCTTCATCTCGCGGGCGCGCCGTGGGGCGGAGGTCGAACAGTGGAGAGCGGTGAAGGTGGCGGCGAGCGAGGCGATCGTCGCCAACGGCGCCACGATCACCCACCACCACGCGGTCGGCCGCGATCACGCCCCGTACATGGCCGCCGAGGTCGGGGAGACCGGACTGGAGGTGCTGCGCGCGATGAAGGAGCGCCTCGACCCGACCGGGATCATGAACCCCGGCAAGCTCCTCCCCTAGCTATTCCTTTTCTTCCTTTTCGCGCTGGGCGAGGCCGATGATCGGGCCGGTGATTTCGCCGTGCAGGACTTCTTCGCCGGTGTAGGCGGGCGTCGTTTTTTTCGCTTTCGCCACTTTGACCGCCGCGTTCAGCTTGGCGTCTTCGGTCCGCGTGATCGCGAGGTCGGCGAAGGTCCCGTTGGCGAGGTAGGCGAGGACTTCGACCGGCACTTCGAACTCGGCGGCGATCTCACCCGCGCCTTTACCGCTCGCTTTCACCCCGGTCGAGGCCAGCGGCAGCATTTTCTGCGGCGATTGGGCGAGCCAGATCGTGTAGGAGGTGCCTTCGCCGGTCGGTTCGAGGCTTTTGGCTTCGATCGCGAGCGCCAGCTTGTTCTTGATCCGCCCGAAGGTCGCCCGCCCTTCGGCTTCCGAGCCGTCGGTCGCGACCAGTTTGGCCTCGGTCGGTTCTTTCGAGCCGGGGGTCGTTTCGGCCGTGCTTTCGTTGCCGCCCGTTTCGCTCCCGGCCGTTTCGGATTCGGCGTTCGGCGTGGTCGCGGCGGAGGTCGTCCCTGAAGAGTTGTCGGAGCCACCGCCGGAGACGAGCAGAACGACGACGACGATCACCACGATCGCCGCGATCACCCCGCCACCGAGCATCCAGGCGCGGCGGCCGCTGGGAAGCGTGATCGTCCGGCCACCGGACGGCGGAGGAGCTTTGGCCCGGGGAGCGGGTTTGGGGGATGGCGGCTTCTCATCGACCGTCTTGGGCTCAGGCGCGGTCTCTTTCGGCGCCTCTGGGACGGGCTCCGGCGGCACGGCTTCGGTCGCGGGTTTCGCGCCGCCCGCGACCGGCGGCGGGACGTCGGGCACCGGCTTGCCTTCGGCCTCCAGCTGGGCCAGCGCGCCGACGACCTTCGCTCGCACCTCGGTCTCGCTCAGCCCCATCAGGGCCGCGATGTCCCCGTAGCCCTGCTCGCCCGTGGCCAGCAGGCGCAGCATCGCATTCTGCTCGTCGCTCAGCGCCACCCCGGGGAACCCTAATAGGGTCCGCGGCGATGGGGAGCGAGGATTCGATTAAGGAACCTGAGAAAGACGGGGCCGTCGGCGACGTGCCGCGGAGCAACTTCGACGTCTACATCGGGACCGAGTGGCTGCGGCTCGACCCCGACGACGCCCGCGCCCGGGTCCTGCTCACCGACGACCTCAAGCAGCCCTACGGGATCATGCACGGCGGCGTCTACTCGAGCCTGGTCGAGAGCCTCTGCTCCTACGCCACCGCGGTCGCCGTCCACGAGGACGGGATGATCGCGATGGGCCAGTCGATCGAGGTCAGCTTCGTCCGCCCGGTCGTCGTCGGCCACGCCGAAGCCCGCGCCGTCGCCCGCCACCGCGGCCGTAGCACCTGGGTCTGGGAAGTCGAAGTCCTCGACGACGACGAACGCTTGTGCGCCTTGGCGAAGATGACGATGGCCGTCAGGCCCGCCCCGACCGGCGCCCAGCCGCCCGGTTGATGGGCCGAAAAACCCTCTATATCAGTGCTTTTCGGCCCATCAACATCAGTTAGCCGCCGAAGCGGTTGGTGATCGGCAACCGGCGGTCGCGGCCGAAGGCCTTGGGGGTGATGCGGATGCCGGGGGCCGCCTGGCGGCGCTTGTACTCGGCGCGGTCGACCAGGCGGATCACCTCGTCGACGACGTCGCCGGGGAGCCCGGCGGCGACCATCTCGTCGCGGCCCTTGTCGCCCTCGACGTAGGCCTCGAGGATGCGGTCGAGGAGGTCGTAGTCGGGCAGCGAATCCGAGTCGAGCTGGTCGGGGCGGAGCTCGGCCGAGGGCGGCCGCTCGATCACCGCCTCCGGCACCAGGTGGCGCCCGGCGCGTTCGTTGCGCCGTTCGACCAGCTGGTAGACGAGCGTCTTCGGCACGTCCTTGATCACCGCGAAGCCGCCCGCCATGTCGCCGTAGAGGGTCGCGTAGCCGACCGACATCTCGCTCTTGTTGCCGGTGGTCAGCACCAGCCAGCCGTGCCGGTTGGACAGCGCCATCATCAGGTTGCCGCGGATCCGCGCCTGGATGTTCTCCGCCGCCAGGTCGGGCTCGGACGGTTTCGCCGGGTCGGGGCTCACCTCGCCCTCGCCCGGTTCCGGGCGCAGGTGGGCCTGGAGCGCCTCGCGGTAGCCGTCCATCATCGGCTCGATCGGGATGTCGATCAGGCCGGTCCCGAGGTTGTGGGCGATCTGGCGCGCGTCGGACTGGGTCTCCTCGCTCGAGTGGGGCGAGGGCATGACCACCAGCGTCACCCGCTCCGGCCCCAGCGCGTCGACCGCGAGCATCGCCACCAGGGCGGAGTCGATCCCACCGGAGATTCCGAGGCCGACGTGGCGGAAGCCGTTCTTCTCGACGTAGTCGCGGAGGCCGAGCTCGAGCGCCCCGTAGACCTCGTCGAGGTCGGGCAGCGGGTCGGCGAGCGGGCCGGAGTCGCCAGGTGGCGGCCAGGCACCGCCGTCGGCACTCGCCCCGCTGGGCCCCGCGGACCCGGGGACCTCGATCAGGATCAGCTCCTCCTCGAACTGTCTGCCGCGCGCGAGCACCGTCCCGTCGGGGGCGAAGAGCAGGCTCTGTCCGTCGAAGACGAGTTCGTCCTGGCCGCCGACCAGGTTGACGAAGGCGAAGTAGGCGCCGTATTCGCGTGCCCGCTCGCCGAACATCTCTTCGCGCTCCTGGCCCTTGCCGCGGTGGTACGGGGAGCCCGAGGGGTTGGCGACGATCGCGGCGCCGGCGTCGGCCTCGGCCTGCCCCGGCGGGCCCGGCGCCCAGGCGTCCTCGCAGATCGTCAGCCCGACCCCGGTGCCGGCGATCTCGATCACCTCCTCGTCGTCCCCGGGGACGAAGTAGCGCTGCTCGTCGAAGACGGCGTAGTTGGGGAGGCGGTTCTTGCGGTAGACGCGCTGGACCGCGCCCTCGGCGAGGACGGCGAGCGAGTTGTAGGCGTGGCGGTAGTCGCCGCCGGCCTCGACCGGCTCGGCGAAGCCGACCATCGCCGTGATCCCGGGCGCCAGCCCCGCCGCCAGCCGCTCGACCGCCGCCACGTTGGCGGCGAGGAAGTGGCGCTTCAGGTAGAGGTCCTCGGCCGGGTAGCCGGGGACGCAGAGCTCGGGGAAGATGACCAGCTCGGCGCCGGCCTCCCGCGCGCGGTCGATCCAGGCGGCGATCTTCGCCGTGTTGCCGTCGACGTCGCCGACGGTGGGGTTGATCTGGGCGAGGGCCAGGCGCACGAACGTCGGATTATCCCGACCGGCCGCTCCATCCGGCCCGCCGGGTGGTTCTTTCTCCTTGCATGCCGAGGAATTCGCACCACGCAAGCCGCCCGAGGCAGGCGCCGGGAGCGCCGCGGGGCGCCGCTAAGGTCCGCTTGATGCGGTCGCGCCTCCTCACCTCCGCCTCCACCGCGGCCGCGCTCCTCCTGGCGCTCCCCGCCGGTGCGATCGCGGCGCACCCCGGTGAGCCCGGGATCCGGCCCAGCCGGGCGCCGTGGGGGGACGTCGGCGAGGCCGCCGACTCGCCCGATTGCGGCGCCCACTTCTGCGTCCACTGGGCGGCCTTCGGGGTCGACGCGCCGAGTCTCGCCGACCGCGACGGTGACGGTGTCCCGGACTACGTCGAGCGCGTCCTCGCGGTCGCCGAAAACGTCCGCCACGTGGAGAACGAAGTGCTCGGCTGGCGAGCCCCGTTCGGCGACGGGACCCGCGGTGGAGAGGTCGACAAGACCGACATCTATCTGACCGAATTGGCCGGGGAGCAGGTCTTCGGCTACACCGCGACCGACCCGGCCCAGGCCGAACCCGGCGCCGCCGCGCCGACCAGCCGCAGCGCCTACCTCGTCCTCGACAACGACTACAGCGCCTTCGACTACCCGGGGACGAAGCCGGGGCGCGACCTCAAGGTGACGCTCGCGCACGAGTACGACCACGTCCTCCAGTACGGCTACGACGCCCTCGACGTCGAACGCGACCCCTGGTTCGCCGAGTCGAGCGCGGTCTGGATGGAGGACCAGGTCTACAACGACATCAACGACTACCTCCGCTACGTGCGCCGCTGGGTCGGGACCGGCAAGCGGACGGGGATGTGGAAGCGGCCGCTGACCCAGGGGTCGATCAAGGAGTACGGCTCGGCGGTCTGGAACGAGTGGCTGACCCACCACTACGGCCGGCCGATCCTGCGCGAAGCCTGGGCCGACGCGGCGAGCGCGCAGCCGCCGGGGTTCGGCGTCGCCGCCTACGAAGCCGCGCTCCAGGCCGCCGGCGGCGGGACCTTCGGCCACGAATTCACCCGCTTCGCCGCCGACGTCGCCGAGTGGCGCACCGGGATCGGCTTCCGTGAGAGCTCCCTCTACCCGGACATGCCGCGGCAGGGGACGCTGACCCTCGACGGCACGCGGCGGACGCGCCACCTCAACCACACGACCTTCTCCCTGATCGCGGTCCCGGCGACGGAAGCGGGCGAAGTCGTCGTCCATGTCACCGCGCCGGAAGGCGTCGCGGCGGGGCTGGCGCTGGTCGGGCGGCTCGGCTCCGAAACGGGCGGGACCACGGTGCAGGCGCTCGCCTACCGCGAAGAAGGCGGCGAACTGGTCGCGCGGCTCCCCGACCCGGGCCGCTTCCAGCGGATCACCGCCGTCCTCGTCAACGCCGACACCCAGATCTCCGGCTGGGACCCGAGCGAAGAAGTATGGAGCTACACCGGCAACGACGAGCCGTTCGAGGTCACCGCCGAAACCGTCGGCTGAGGCGCGGTGGCGATCGCTTCGTCGGTCGCCGCCTCGAGGTCGAGCTTGAAGCTGGCCAGGTCGGGCATCGCGTCGTAGTCCCCGATCAGGCCGAAGTTCACCTGCCCGTTGTAGGACATGATCCCGATGCAGAGCGCCTGCTTCTGCGCCAGCGGCACCATCGGGAAGATCGACTCCATCTGCCGGCCCAGCACGTAGAGCGGGAACTGCGGTCCCGGCACGTTGGTGACCACCAGGTTGAAGAAGCGCTGCGCGGGCTGCAGGCGGGCGGCCTGGGAGACGATCGTGGTCGGCGCGAAGTCGGTCAGCCGGGTGAGGATTTCGGCGCCGACCGCCTGCCCTGAGGCCTTCAGGTCGCCCATCTCCTCGGTGACCAGGTGGAGGCGCTCGACCGGGTCCTCGCACCAGATCGGCAGCGGCGCCATCATCGCGCTGATCCGGTTGCCGAGGGCGCCGTGCTCCTCCGCCTCGCGGATCGAGACCGGCACCATCGCCCGCAGCGTCACCCCGTGGGTCTCGTGGCCGCGGGCGCGCAGGTAGTTGCCGATCGCCCCGGCGACGATCGAGAGGATCACGTCGTTGACGGTGCCCCCGTGGGCATCTTTAACCCGCTTCAAGTCGGCGAGCTGGGCCTGCGACATCTCGAAGCGCCGGTGCGGGCCGATCTCGACGTTGAACGGCGTCGCCGGGGCGCGCAGGCCGGCGCCGACCATCTTCGTCGTCGCCGCGGCCCCGCGGACGACCTGGCGCGGCCCGCGCAGGGCGTGGCGGAAGCCGCGGGCGATCTCCCCGGGACTGGTCAGCCGCTCCTTCAGCGCGTCGCCGAGCAGCTGCGCGTCGGTCGGTTCGGGGCGGGCCAGCCAGGGCGGTGGCGGGGACGGCCGCGGCGGCTCGCGGTCGAGGTCATAGAGGACGGTGGTGATGTCGACGCCGGAGACGCCGTCGACCAGCGCGTGGTGGCTCTTGCCGATCACCGCGAAGCGCCCGTCGGCCATGCCCTCGACCAGCCACAGCTCCCAGAGGGGCTTCGAGCGGTCGAGCTGCTGGGAGAAGATCCGCGCCGCCAGGTTGCGCAGTTGCTGGTCGGAGCCGGGGGAGGGGAGCGCGGTCTGGCGCACGTGGTACTCGAGGTTCAGGTGCGGGTCGTCGACCCAGACCGGCCGTCCCTGGCCGAGCGGCACGGCGCGCAGCTTCTGGCGGAAGCGCGGCACCAGGTGCAGGCGGGAGGCGATGTGGTCGCGGAACTCCTCGTGCGAGGGAGCCGGACCCTCGAAGATGATCGTCGAGGCGACGTGCATGTGGGCGCCGTCCCGCTCCATGTGGAGAAAGGACGAATCGAGCCCGGAGAGCCGGTCCGCGTTGCCCATCGGCTCATCTTCGCATACGGCGTTCAGGCCGTGTGGAGCATTTTTCTCCGCTTTGCAGGGCGGTTTGCGCGCGATTTCAGCGCCCTTGGGTGAATATGTGCATCTGCTCACATACGTGAGCCTCATCACACGGGTGGTCCACCCGGCGCCCTAGCGTGTTCTCTCCCAAAAGGAAAGAACCCATCTGCCGAATCCCCTCGCCGCGCGCGAGCGGGAACGGGGGACCCAAATTGCGCCGTCTCCACCTTTCTCCTGGCGGCGCCCGGGGCGAATCAGGCGCCTTGCCGCGCTTGTAACTGGGCCGGCCGTCACGCCGGGCCACGTGAGCCCGTCAGCTGACCCCGTAGGCAGGCAGAAAGCGAGTGATTACACGATGCGATTCATCCTGCCCGTGATCGGCGCCGCCATGGCGTTGTCGATCGGCGCGTCGCCGGCGGTCGCCCAGCAGCATCAGCACCGGGAGCCGGTCGAGCGGCATCAGCATCATGCGCACAAGCGGGTCAAGTCACACGTCACGCTGCACGTTGCCCGGCACTCGGTGCTGAGCGGCGACAGCGTGGCGCTGCGAGGCAAGGTGCGCCCCAGCGGCGCCCGCAAGGTCAAGCTCGTCGTCGGCGGTCCTGACCACCAGACCCTCGCGCTCCGCACCGAGTCCAACGGCACCTTCCGGGTGAAGTGGGACGCGGACGAGATCGGCAACTACAAGGTGGAGGCCTTCGGCATCCACGGCAAGCGGGTGCGCGGCTCCCACAGCAAGGTCCGCCACCTGACCTCCTACCGGTTCGCGGGCGCGTCCTACTACGGCCCCGGCCTCTACGGCAACGGCGTCGCCTGCGGCGGCACCCTCGAGCCGGGGACGCTCGGCGTCGCCAACAAGACGCTGCCCTGCGGCACGATGGTGAAGCTGCGCTACAACGGCCGCTCGATCACCGTGCCGGTGATCGACCGCGGTCCCTACGTCGCCGGTCGGGAATACGACCTGACCGAAGCGACGAAGGAGCGCCTCGGCTTCCCGGGCGTCGGCGACGTGCTGGCCAACCACTAGGCCCCCGCGCCGCCCGGTGCGTTCGCACTTTGCCGTATCTATTACGGCGAACTGCGAACGCACCCGGTGTCGTCAGCCGGGGAGGGCGAGTCGGAGTTGCGGCTCGTCTTCCTCGGCGGCGGCGTCGGCCTCCTCGCCGAACGAGGCGAGGCGGACGCCGAGCAGCCGCACCGGCCGCGGCGGATCGTAGGCCCGCAGCAGGTCGAGCGCGACCGGCCAGACGACCTCCGGGTCGTTGGTCGGCGACTCCACCGACTGGGACCGCGTGATGTTGGTCCAGTCGTCGAGGCGGACCTTGATCCCGATCGAGCGCCCCTCGAGGTCCTTCTTCCGCAGCCTGCGGCAGAGCTCCTCGGTCTGCTCGCGGAGCACCCGCTCGAGCTCGCCGAGGTCGTCCTGGTCGACGTCGAAAGTCGTCTCCACCGACTGCGATTTGGTCTCCCGGGAGACGCTGATCGGCGTCTGGTCGAGCAGATTGCCGCGGGCGTGGAGCCAGGCGCCGGAGCGCGGCCCGAAGCGCGCTTCCAGGTCCGCCCGGTCCGATTCCCCGAGCTGCGCGAGCGAGAGGATGCCGAGCTTTTCCAGCCGCTCCACGGTCTTCGGCCCGATCCCGGGGACGACCCCCGCCGGCCCGGCGCCGAACCGTGCCAGCGCGTCCTCGCGGGAGACGACGACGAGCCCGTTCGGCTTGCCCAGCTCACTGGTCATCTTGGCCAGCAGGCGGGACTCGGAGATCCCCACCGAGCAGGTGAGTCCAGTCAGCTCGCGGATCTCCGCCTTGATCCGCCGCATCGTCGCCTTCGGCGAGAAGATCCCGGTCAGGTCCAGGTACGCCTCGTCGAGCCCGACCACCTCGACCACCTCGACGTTCGCCCGCAGCACATCCATCACCACCGCCGACGTCTCCCGATAGGTGGGGAAGTCCGGCGGCAGGTACACGGCATCGGGCAGCCGTCGCCGCGCGACCGCCGCCGGCATCGCCGAATGAATCCCCGCCAGCCTCCGCGCCTCATAGCTCGCCGTCGTCACCACCGCCCGCGGGCCGGAGCCGCAGACGACCACCGGCTTCCCCCTCAGCTCGGGGTGCTTCTTCAGCTCACAGCTCGCATAGAACGCATCCATGTCGAGGTGCGCAATCGTCCGCTGCCAGCCTGCGATCGACACGCCCCGAAAGTTAGCGCGATCCGCGGCGGAGCGAACGTCTGTTCGCCCGCGTATATTGGCTTCCGCGATGAAGGTGGGGATGGAGAGCTTGGTCGATCCGGAGGTGGGGAAGTACCTGGACGAGGTGCGCGAGTTCAACGCGGCGGCGGGGGCGCGGGGCGGGTACTGCGCCGAACCGGATGTACTGACTCCGGAGGGGCTGCGGGAAGCGCGGGAGGGGCTGAGCGAGCGGCCCGGGCCGGCGCCGGCGCCGGCGGAGATTCTTGCCGAGGCGGTGGGGAGGAGCGTGCCCGTGCGGGTGCTCGAGCCCGAGGGCGGGGCGCCGCGGGGGGTCATCCTCGAGATCCATGGCGGCGGCTTCTACATGGGGTGGGCAGCGCGGAGTGACGCCCGGAATCGACGGCTCGCCGAGGCGGTGGGGATCGCGGTGGTCAGCGTCGATTACCGGCTCGCGCCGGAGCATCCGTGGCCGGCGGCGCCCGACGACTGCGAGACCGCGGCGCTCTGGCTGCTGGCGGAGGCCGAGGAGCGGTTCGGGACCTCGCGGCTGGCGATCGGAGGCGGGTCCGCCGGCGCCAACCTGGCGATGACGACGCTGCTGCGCCTCCGCGACAAGGACCTGGTCGAGCCGTTCGTCGGGGCGGCGCTCGACTACGGCGCCTTCGACCTCAGCGGGCAGACGCCGGGCGGGCGTCTCTACGCCGACGAGCCCTTTCTGGAGCTCTATGTCGGCGAGGTCGAGGATCGGACGAACCCCGACATCTCGCCGATATTCGGCGACCTGACCGGCCTGCCTCCGGCGCTGCTCGTGGTCGGCGGCAACGATCTCGTCCTCGAGGACAGTCTGGCGATGGCCGCGCGGCTCTCGGCGGCGGGCGACGACGTCGACCTGCGCGTCTACCCGGAGTGCCCGCACGGTTTCCTCGGCATGCCGCTGGCGATGGCCGAGGCGGCGCTGGTCGGGATCGAGGCCTGGCTCGGCGAGCGCTTCGCCTCCGTCTGAGACGATTGAGCCATGGACGCCGCGATTGCCGGCTCGGTCGAGGGCTGCATCTCCTGCGACATCCTCGCCGGGCGCCGCGCCTGTCCGGGCGGGATCATCGACGCGACCGAGCGCTGGGCGGTCACCCACTGCGTCGGCCCGCTCGGCGTCGGCACGCTGATCGTCAAGCCGAAGCGCCACGTCGTCCACGTCTGGGATCTCGACGCCGACGAGGCCGCCGAACTAGGCCCGCTGCTGCGCCGCACCACCGGCGCCGTCGCCACGGTCTTCGATCCGCATCAGGTGTACGTCTGCCTCTGGTCCCACGCCGACAACGTCCCCGGTCACATCCACTTCGTCGTCCAGCCGGTGGAGGCGTCGGACGACCCGGACCGTCGCGGGCCGAACCTGCAGGCGGCGATGTTCGCGGCGGGCGAGCTGCCGGACCCGGCCGCGGTCGAGGAGGCCGCCGAGGAACTCCGTGCCGTCCTGCTCGAGAGCGGCGGCCACGCCCCGACCGTCTAGTTGATTGATTCCACGGGGTTGAGGCCTCCTGGGGCTGGCGCCCGGGGGTTGCGAGGGGTGGGAAAGGGACGGACAAGGGACGGGCAAGAGACGCGGCCATCTCGACCACGACCCTGGCAGGCTGTGGTCGTGGTCGAGATGGCCGAGGGTGCGGGGAGCGGGTGAGAGGCGCGTGTCCCGTCACGAGGCCGCCCCGGATCGCCCGGGGCGGTCACAGGTCGGGCACGAAGACCCATGGAAGGTCACAGGTCCGTCCGTCTTCTTCAGACGTTGCAATCACGTGACCATGGTTTGGGGGTCCTATAGGGCCCCAAACTCACGCATCGCGTTTCGGACCCTCTGATCAGGTCCCGGAACGCATGAGGACCCGTGACGTTCTCGGCGTCTCTCCCCGCCCTTCGTCGCGTTCCCGGCGTCTTCGTCACGGAAAAGGCCTTCTCGGCGCCTCTCCCGGCGAGACCTCCGACGAAAGTGTGGAGTTCGTGGCGGACCTGTGATCTCGTGCCGGACCTGTGCCCTCTTCGCGCCCGATCCGTGCCTTCTTCCCTGCGAACCCCTCACGTCCCGGGCGTCTCGTGGCGGCCACAGCCTGCCCGGGCCGCCACGAGACGCCCGGGACGCAACTCGGACGGCCGCGACGGCCACGAACCACGCGCCCGCGCCCCGACCCCCCGTGGGATCGACCGTCTAGCGACCGACCATCCAGATCGTCATGTCCCACCAGCGGCCCTCGGCCTCGTGGCTGCGCTCGCGGATGCCGAGCGGGACCGCGCCGACTCGTTCGGCGACCCGCTGGGAGGCGATGTTCTCCGGCAGGATCGCGAACTCGACCCGCTCGAGGCCGAGGTGGCGCAGGCCCCAGTCGATCAGCAGCGAGACCGCGACCGTTGCCAGTCCGCGCCCGTGGGCCTCGGGCACGAGCCAGTAGCCGACCGCCGCCTCGCGCCCGTCCCCGTCGAAGCCGGCGAGGTTCACGTTGCCGAGCGCACGCCCGTCGTCCCCGGCCTCGATCGCCAGCGCCAGCACCGTCCCGGCGGCCCGTTTCCGCCGCTGCCGCTCGATCCACGCAAGCGCCTCGCCCTCCGACCACTCCCACGGCACCGAGGTGAACGCGCAGACGTTCCACTCGCCGCATACCGGCGCCAGCGCCGCCGCGTCCTCGTCGCGCCAGTCGCGCAGGACGAGACCGTCGTCTTCAAGGCGCAACCGTTCCGGCAGCGTCGTCATCCGCTGAAGCTTGACGGTGCCCACGAGGACGCGCGTCTCTAGGCGATGGTGGTGCCCGACTGGCCCGCCTCGCGCGAGGCGACCGGCAGCGCGTAGTAGACGGCGGTCGCGGCGCAGATGATGATCGTCGCGTAGGGGGAGACGAAGGCGAGGACGACCGCCGCCAAGTAGGGGATCTGGCCGAGTGCCCCGCGGACGAGGAGTTGGCGCGCGGTCTCGTCGGAGACCGGGCCCTTCAGGTCCCCGCGGCGGTTGAAGAGGATGTGATGGTTGGCGAGCACGAAGACGCCGCCCATCAGCAGGAACGACGCGCCGTAGATCGCCGCGGCCAGGTTCTCGCCGCTGCCCTGCTTGAGGTAGGTCGCCATCAGCGAGGTGGTGAAGGGCAGGACGCTGACCGTCAGCAGCAGGGCCAGGTTCCAGACCAGGATCGAGTGGTCGACGACGCGCAGCCGGCCGAAGGCGGCGTGATGGTTGATCCAGATGATCCCGACGGTGAGGAAGGAGACGACGTAGGCCGCGTAGCTGGGCCATTGCGCGAGCAGCTCGTGCCCGAGCGTCCCCGAGCCGGGATCGGGCACGTGCAGGTCGAGGACGAGGATCGTGACGACGATCGCGAAGACGCCGTCGGAGAAGGCCTCGAGGCGGTTCGGGCTCACCCCGATGGTTTCGGCAGGGCGCGACCCGGTCCTCCAGTGTCCCCGCCATGATCGACCCGCTCGACCTGGCTCGCCTGGCGTCCGTTGCGCACCCTCTTTAGAATCGGGGCATGGCTTCCCCGGAGGCGAAGAACCTGGAGGCGATCTCCAAGGCGATCGACCAGCACAACGCCAACTGCCCCTTCCCGGCGGCGGAGGTGCGGATGAATCCGTTCGAGGTCGAGCGGCTCGGCTGGGACACGATCCGCGGCCTCCCGGTCGTCCCCGACGGTGAGATCGGCACCGGCCGCTTCCGCATCGTCTGCTCCCGCGACCTCGAGGACGGCGGCCTCGAGATCACCGAGGCGGTCGGCAAAGAGCTCGTCACCGTCGGCCCCGAGCCGACCCCCGGCACGCAGAACTAGTTGAGTGTCTGCATTTGGCCCCGCATAGCGGGGGTAAATGCAGACGGTGGGGCGAGCCTACTGTTCTAGACCCAGGTTTGAGGCCCAGTTCTGGGCTTCGATGTTCAGTTGCTTGAATTCCCCGGTCACGATCAAGATTCCCATCACGATCAGGATCACGCCGCCGACGACGACGATCGCGCGGTAGTGACGCTTGACCACGGCGAAGGCAGTCGCCATCCGTGAGAAGGCGAGCGCGGTGACCAGGAAGGGGATCGCCAGGCCGGCCGAGTAGACGGCCAGCAGCAGCGCGCCCCGGGCGGCCGAGCCTTCGGCCGCGGCGACCGAGAGGATCGCGCCGAGGGTCGGGCCGATGCAGGGGCTCCAGGCGATCGCGAACGCCATCCCGGCGATGATCGGCCCGCCTTTTCCGGCGCGCGAGAGCAGCGCCTCCACGTGCCACTCTTTGTTCAGCGCGGTGATGAAGAGGGAGCCGACGAAGAGGCAGCCCATGGCGATGATCAACCAGCCGGAGATCTGCGTCAGCAGCGGCTTGTTTTCGGAGAGGAAGGAGCCGAGGCCGGTCGCCGTCAGGCCGAGCAGGATGAAGACCGCCGAGAAGCTGGCGACGAAGGTCAGCGCCGGCGGGATCACCTTGCGCCAGTCGGCGTCGTCGAGCTCGGTGGCGGAGACGCCGGTGACCGCGGAAAGGTAGCCGGGGACGAGCGGCAGCACGCACGGGGAGAGGAAGGAGACGATGCCCGCGGCGAGTGCCGCGAGAAGTCCGACTCCTGCGGTGCCGCCGCCTAGATCAGCCAGGATCACGACCCACAAGGTTACCGCCGCGCGATGTTCGACTCGTCCAACCATCCTCTCTACGACGCCTCCGGCGAGGTCCAGCGACTGCGCGCCTCGCCGCTCTTGGCGATCGGGCCCGCCGCGCCCGGCCCGGCGCTGCGCCGCGGCGCCCTGGTCGCGGTGCCGGTGGCGATCGCGCTGGTCTTCGAGTTCTCCTTCGGCTGGCCCTCGCACGGGGCGATCGCGACCGCCGCCCTGGTCTGCGGCTTCACCGCGATGGACGCGCCCGCCGGGCCGCGCGCGCTCTGGCAGGCGGGGGCGGCGCCGCTGGTCGGGATCGCGGCGGCGCTCGGGGTGCTGAGCAGCCAGTTCGCCCCGACGGCGGCCCTGGCGATGGGCCTGATCGCCGCCGCCTCCGGCTACTGCTTCGCCGACACGCTGCGGCTGGCCTTCGTCGGCTTCTCCGCCGCGGTCGCGCTGATGGTCGCCCAGGGGCTCTTCCTGCCCGCCCACGACGCCCTCCCGGCGCTCCTCTACGGCACCGCCGGCGGACTGATCCAGGCGGCCTGGGCGGCCTGCGTCTGGCTCGTCCACGACCGCGACTCCGACAACGAGAGCGGCTGGGACTGGGCGCGGACCAAGGGGCGGCTGCGCGCCAACTGGACGCTCACCTCGCCGGTCGGGCGCCACGCGGTCCGCTACGGCGTCGCGCTCGGGCTCGGCGTCGCCATCTACCGGGTCGCCGGGATGCGCGAGCACGGCTACTGGATCCCGCTGACGATCCTCTTCGTCCTCCGTCCCGAACGCGACGAGACCGACCGTCGCCTCGTCCTCCGCGCGGTCGGGACCTTCGTCGGACTCGCCCTCGCCACCGGCCTCGCGGTCCTCTTCGACGGCGCCGAGCCGTGGATCGCGATCACCCTGAGCATCGCCGCGGCGCTCTCCTTCGGCCTGATCACGGTCCAGTACGCGGCCTTCACCGCGGCGATCACCACCTACGTCGTGCTCCTCTCCGACACCCTCGGCGAGGCTCGCTTCGATGCCGCCAGGCAGCGCGTGATCGGCACCGTGGTCGGGATCGCGATCGCCTGGCTGGCCTTCCGCGTCTTCCCTGGCCCGCGGGAATCGCGCTACCTTACTGGCCAGCCAGCCAAAGATGGCCGCGCGCGGGGCGCGGCCGCGGGGGAGGAGACGCGTTGAGCAACCGCACGTTCGTGATCGGGGTCGGGATGACCAGGTTCGAGAAGCCCGGGACGAAGGAGGGTGACTACCCCGACTGGGCCCAGGAGGCGGGAGAGAAGGCGCTGGCCGACGCGGGCATCCCCTACGCGGACGTCGAGCAGGCCTTCGCCGGCTACTGCTACGGCGACTCGACCTATGGCCAGCGGGCGCTCTACACGCTCGGGCTGACCGGGATCCCGGTGGTCAACGTCAACAACAACTGCTCGACCGGCTCCTCGGCGCTCTTTCTCGCGCGGCAGGCCGTCAAGGGTGGCCTCGCCGACTGCGCGCTGGCGATCGGCTTCGAGAAGATGGAGCCCGGCAGCCTCGGGGTCAAGTACACCGACCGCACCAACGCGCTCGACAAACACGCGATGCGGATGTTCGAGATCCGCGACCCGGAGGCCTCGCCGCCGGCGCCGCAGATGTTCGGCAACGCGGGCCGCGACCACATGGAGCGCTATGGCTCGACCCCGGACCACTTCGCCTGGATCGGCTGGAAGAACCACAAGCACTCGGTCAACAATCCCTACGCCCAGTTCCAGGACGAGTACAGCCTCGAGGACATCAAGGCGGCGAAGATGATCCACGACCCGCTGACCAAGCTGCAGTGCTCGCCGACCTCAGACGGGGC
>Ga0164242_10001665_pt1 | contig 26353 bp, 21 predicted proteins | sample OricomgcompostMG_FD_108783 | JGI IMG/M metagenome (GOLD analysis project Ga0164242, IMG submission 108783) | Miracle-Growth compost microbial communities from Emeryville, California, USA - Original compost - Miracle growth compost (MG) ...
ACTTTCATCTTCGTCAGCCTCCAGGACAAATTTCCCCGTCACCCATTCTTTGATGCCTGGCTGCTCCAGCCCCACGGTGACATTTTCCGGATAAATATTCGCGCCATAATAAGACACGGTGAAATTACTTCTTCCGAATACCCACACAAATGGCAGCGGCCGCGCGCCGCGTTGGCCAGCCAGTTCTGCCAGTGGACCGAAATCCCATTCGCGCAGAAATTCCAGCATCTTTTGATAGCTCATCAGTCCGCCGTTATCGGCAATATGATAGCGAATTAAGGGAATGCCGTTGTCACCGGTAAAGAGCAATGTGCCTTCCGGCGTCGTTTCAAAATAGCGATTCGCAGGGTCATATTGCACCAGTGTCGGCAAACGCGATTCGCCAAAAAGCCTGTGCGCGGCTTCCGGAGTGCGCGACAAAAATCGGCGAATACAAATAGAAAGCGGCGTCTCATTACCCAGAACTCCGGCATCTGCCGTGCCGTATAAGGAAGCGGAATCAAAAAGAGGTTTTGTCATCCCGGCGCGTTCGCCCATCAAATCGCGCCATTCCTCGCTGAACACTTCGCCAGCCATCACCAATTTGATGTTGTATTTATTCCAGGTAATCCCACGCGCCAGTCCGCTGTCAATCACGTCTTTCAAAAACGGCGGGTACCCCAACAGCGCCACTTGATCAAATGCCGCGCCCAGCTCCGTCACCACGCGGAAAATTTCCTCTTTGTTATTGCCTGGCGCAATTATCGTAATGGGATATCCTTTGGCCGCCAGATGACGGCAACAATTGAGCGTGTAAATTCCGCCAACCCAGGTGCCTAATGCGAAACAAATTACCGCTAAAGTACTTTTATAATCTGCTTCAAAGCTGTCATGGAATATCTGCTCAAACCGCACCGCCACCTGCACTTCGTCGCTCACAAAGCGTGGCCAAAAAGTGGGCGTGCCTGTGGAACCGGACGACACCGCCACCATATCACAATTCTCCAATTTCCCCTGCCAGCATAAATCCGCCAGCTCATGCCGCCGCAAATAATTCTCTTTGGTAACCATCGGCAATTGCCGAAACGATTCCAACGAATTCACCTGTGTCGCATCAATGTCATTCTCTGCCAAAAAAGCTGCATGCGCGGGAACATGCCGCGCCACCCGCGCAAACAAAGGCAACACAATATCCTCGACGTCCGCACTTTTCAAAAGAGCATCCAACGGTGTTAAATAAAATTGCTGCAATGCCTTCAACGCATTTCGCGCTTGTTCTTCTCGCATTCACAAAACCTTTAAATAATTGAAATCCTAAAAATTCCAGTTCAGCTCCAGCACAATTCAAAATAAGCGCACTTTTCACAAACCCGCTTTTTCTCCAATCGTGGCGGCGCTTCCGGATTATCCACTATCTGTTGTATCTCCAAAAGTACTTTTTCGATATACGCCTCATCCGCCGCCGTCAGCTCCACATCTTCCCGCCGCTTCAGCAATGGATAATCAATTTCACCCCGCGCCGTCACGCCTTTCTGCTTGAGGTAATACAAATAATAAAGCACCTGCAACCGATGCGCTTTATCAAAGGATTTACTTTTCTTGGTTTCGTGAATGGTTAATACGCCGTCTTCATCGACCGAAGAATCCACCCAATCGAGCACAATGCGATTGTCGATATTGACTTGTTTTTGCTCTCGCTTATAACTTTTTTCATCAACAATGGAGCCCATTTTGACATCTTCATTTTCCTTTTCCATTTCGATGTTGTGAGAAAACAGCCACAGCCGGCGCTTACAAAAAGCATAATATTTGATGTGCTGACCAGTCAGCCGCAGTAAAGGTTGTTTATTCATAATTCATACACCCCTCCTCAATTTACAGAAATACGGATGCGTTGCCGTCAAAGGAGATGCCTCTCTCGAAAGAATAATCTTTTGGTATGGAAAGGTGGCAGATTCCGCAACATTCCATTGCAAATGCGGGCGGTTTGGCTCTGAATGGCACGCGGAATTGCACCGTATCCGGCGCAATTTTTTGGAGTTGCGCCTGAATTTTGAGAGTATACTTTTGTGCTGTTTCGTATCGATCCTGCGGAGCCACGCTGCGCTGCGCCTCTATCGCTTCTTTTATCACGTCATGAAGTTGCTCCAGACGATCGTCCAATTCGTCCTCCGGCTGTGGCACAAAATATCGCAATGTTTCGCCATATTTTTCCTCATCAATCAAGCGAAAACTGCCGACGTTTTCAAATGCCAAATTATCGATTTGCTCCACGACATTGGCAGTGTCATATTTGCCATCCACTTTCAAGCGATGCTGCCCCAAGATCAAATCTTGGCACACCTTCAAAAAGTACTTTTGCTGGATGGGCAATAATTCTTTTTCGCAAAATCCTTCCGATTGTAGAATTTCCTCACGCGAGAAATCGAGAAACCAACTTGGCTCCTCGTGATAAATCAACTTGGCTCGCGATTTATTATTTGCTTGCAATTCAAAAAACCACACAGTCGCGCGGGGATTTTCCCCTTCACGATTACCGCGTCCTGCTGTCTGGATTAGGCTCGGCAGAGGGCACAAATCGCGAAATACCATCGGAAAATCGATGTCTACGCCCGCTTCGATGAGTTGCGTCGATACCAAAATAACGCGCTTATTTTGACCTAATAAATCCTTGCATCGCACAATCTTATCCTGTCGATCGCGCAGTGTGAAATGCGTGTTGAGCAAAATCACTTCGGCGTCCGCCTCTCCACACAATAAGTCATAGAGCTGGCAGCTATCTTCAATCGTATTCAATACGATGAGCGCCGACGATTCCTTTTCGATAATTTCCTGCGCCAATTCCTCGCGCGAAATGGCTTTGCTCGCCAGCGGACGCACTTCGTAACGGTCGAAAACTACGTTTTCAAAATACGAATGGCTCAGCAGTTCTTTGGGAGGTTGGTATGTCGTGAATAAATCCCTGGCATATTGCGCGGCATCAGGAATTTCAAAAGCAGGCATCGTTGCTGTGGAGAAAATGGCATAGCTATCGAATTTTTTGCAGAATGCCTGTAAATATGCCGCAAAGAAAATGTAGAGGCGTGGCGGCAATGCCTGAATCTCGTCCAATATAAAAATCGTTTTGGCAAAATTGGGTAATTTCAGCAATGCAGAATTGCGATTGGAAAGCAGCGTCTCGAAAATCTGCACAAACGTCGTGACCGTGAACGCCGCATCAAATGTTTCGGACGAAAACACTTCTTGCAACAAAAGGCGCGTCGATTCCGCGTCCCACTCTTCGGGCGATTCATCCAATTCGCCGAGCAATTTGTCCAGCTTTTTATTGACCGTGCGCGAATCGTGCCGCGAGACAAAATCCTCGCCGAAAATTTTGTGGCATTGCGCCTCCACCTGCTCCGTGATGGTTAAAAATGGCAACCCATAAACCACGCTGTGTTCAGGCGACCGCTCGCGGATAACACTCGCCAAGGCTAACAGCGTCAGTGTTTTCCCCGCTCCTGTCGGCGCGGTGAGACAGAATGTTCGTGCGCCGCGCTCGAGTTCCTGGCGCAGCGCTGTCTCGGAATCCTCGCGGATCCGCGTGCGCGTTTGGTTAAGCGGAATTTGCGCTTTAGGAGAATCTTGCAGCTGCAAAAAGTACTTTTGGAGATCGTTTTCAAAATGCGCTTTAGCCCATTCGATTTGTTCCTGGCGGCGATAAAATTTATTATCGGCAGCATCGCGTTTATCGGCTTCGATGACGGATGCGAACGCAAATTGTGTTTCTAAAAAATAGTCGAGACGCTGCGGAGCAAGTTTGCGCAGCGCAGGAAGTGTAATCCCGCGAAATATATTGCGTTCGTTCGGCAATAGAAAATGGTGCTGCTTTTCATCCAAAATATCGAATGCTTGATGCGGCATCCACTGCGCCAGATATTCCGAAATGGGCAAGGGTGGATTTTCTTTGAGGAATGAAAGTACTTTTTTGCATTCCTCGCCGTGCAATATATTTTCAAAATTGGGCAAATCGCCGTGATGATGCGCCACGATCGCCACGATTTGAAAGATTTTTTGATAGGAGAGCGCACCTTTCAGACGGTCGGGATTCATCGCGCAATAACAGAGAAACGCGTATGCCGAAAGATAGGCATGGGAAGAATAATCGCTTTGGAGCGGTTTTTGAGGCGCGAATGCGGGATTGACTTTCGGCTGAAAATTGGGATTGAGTTTTCCAAAGTCGTGAAAAAGCGCCGCCCATTGCGCAATTTCCGCGCAAGAATATGGTGCACTGCGCAATGCTGTTCCCTGTAAAACGCCCTCAATATGCACCCGCAAAAACTTGTTGCTGTGAGAATGGTAGCGGTCAAAAGTACTTTTTGTGGGAGTGAGAAGTTTCATTACAGAATAAAAAAGGACGCAGCCGTAGCCACGCCCTTTTCTCCATCTAAATTAAGCACCAGCAGTCGCCGTTTGGCAGCCGGAAATGCTCGCCCTTTTCCAAATCGATCTCCTCGCCACCATCGGCATAGCAGACCTCAATATATTTGTCGGGCGGATTCCAAAAATCATTATTTTGAAACGTTGGAATACGTTCAAATCCCAAGCGAAACTCATTATCGCGCGAGGTGAAATCTACCTTTGGCGCATCGCCGAGCCGCGCGAAACCGTGCGTGGAATAGGCGCCATCTTGTGCCGAAAGTTCGCAGCGCTGCACAAATTCCAGTTGTGCGGGACAATTGTGCAATCCCAAAACGGGCGGATAAATGGCGCGAAAATCTTCGGTGTAAGTCGCGAATCTCTTGAGCACTTCGTCCGACCGCTCGTTGCCGCTGGCAATCGTAACTAAGAACTCGGGATGACGCAGCACCTCCATCGGACGCGGCGATTTCTCGTTGTTGTTTTTCACCCCGCGCATCGTGAATTGCCACGATACTTTCCGGATATTGCGTAACACCTGCACGCCATAACGCAAATCTTCGCTCCAAACGGGGAAGTTCTCACGCATCTCTTGGCGCTCGACGCCGAGCACCGCGCCCATCAATCCCAGCAACGCCGTTTTTGTGATGAAATCGTGCGTCAACGGGTTATTGTTCGTTTCCGGTTTTTTGAAATGCGCCCAAGCGCCGCTGATACGCAATTGCAATGCCGGCAGCCGCGAGCGAACGTTGTTATCACTCATGGCGCCTCCTTAAAGCGAGAATGCTTCAAATTTGGATTGTCCCTTCAACTGCGCTTTAATCGCGTCGCTTTCTGTGCGATACCGTACCGTTCGCACGGCATCTCCCGCGTTTTTGACGGTTTCAAAAAGCCGCGAAAAATCGAGCGTATATTCATCGCTGTTGCGGATTTGTTCTTCGCGCAAAGGTGCGCCGTCGCGCTCACCGCAAACCATGCGAATCGCGTGGCTCAGCCCATAAAGTTTTTTCGTGGGATCATCGTAAATCACCTGCAGCAAGAGCAACGAATTTTGATTGCTTTTCGTGCGCGTATTTGCCAAATTGACGCTGCTCCACAGCGCCTCTAATAATGATGAAATATCCTTTTGCGAAAGCCTCGTTTGCAGCGCCACGAACGGATTGATCCAGCCATTGATTTGGCACACCGCGTAGGGAACGACAGTCGTGGTGCCGATGGCGCCGCGCGATTTGTCATCACTCGATGAAAATACAGATGTATTTTGGTGCATCCGTAAATCCACTTTGTTGAGCGAAGGATTGAGCAGTGCAAACTGAACGGGGCCAGTGAGATTAACCGCGTTGCCCGTTTTGGTGGAGATACCACCGAAGAGCCGCACGTCAATCAGCTTGGAGAGGATTTCTTTGGCAGATGTGCCTTTGGGAGCGTTCTTTTCCAGCTCATCAAAACGCGCTGCGGAACTTTTGGTTTCGCCATCGTTCTGCACATAAATATCCTCGCCCATATCCGCGAGAAAATCGCGTATGAACCGTTTAATGCGCACGTCCGAAACGAGGATCTGTTTGGTTTCTTCATCAATGCGCTGCTCGCCCGTAAACGGATCGCCGTTTGGCACCGAAAAAGTACTTTCGTACAGAAATAAAATCTCTGACTTATCGACCTGTAAACTCGCTTTCACTTCATCCGAAATAGTTGACATAATTCCTCCTATAAACTAATTGCCGCTTGTTGCAGCGTCTTCCTTCTTTTCAAAGCGTTTGAAATAACTTTCAAAAAAGCCGAGAGCGCATTGATCTTTATTGTAGGTGCCATCGAAATTGGACACGAGCTCCGATAATTCCGTCTGCGCATCGCGAACGTTGTTGTAGAGCAACCCGTGCATAATTAATTTCTGGCTGATGTCGTTGGTGAGCCGCACCACATCTGCGATGGACGCGATGCGCCGCGATAGCAGCCCTGCATAGTTTTTCTCAAACGATTTGATGGGTGAGTTTTGTCCGGCGAATTGGCGCGCCAATTGCCCCAACAAAATCCCTACTCGATACGATGGCGATTGTTGAATTGCCATAAGACGATCCTCCTTAGTATTTTGAATACGCGTTAGAAAGTAGAAATCAAATTTCAATAAGCCAAAATTGGACTTGTCATTGCGGGTGTTAAATTCCGTTTTTTCGATGAGCGCCGGCAGCAAAATATCGTCGTGATAATACGTGCCGGTATAAATCTGCGGAAGTACTTTTAAGAGATGGCTTTGATATTTCTTTTTGGCTTTTGTGGAATCGCCCAGAATATTCAGGAATGAGCCGATGATGTTGAGCGGAAGGATCTTGTCCGATTTGGGACGATCGGTTTCCACAGTTCGGCGAATGTCCACAATACGATGATTGAGCCGCTCTAGCAAGCTGCGCTCTAACCCCGCCAGCTCGACCATATCAATATCCGGAGCGCTGGCGCTGCTGCTCGCTTTGGAGAAAATAAAATCGAATTTTAACCGATCTTCTGCGCTCTGCGTTTGCTCGGAGATTCCCCAAAGCGCTTGCGTGAACAGTTCGTCCGGCTCGTCGCTCTGTGCCGCTGCAACGCGAAGCTTTTTCCCCCGGGATTCCGCGGAAACTTCCCTTGCGGAATCGATCGATTGATAATTAAAAAAACGTTCGATATCCTCCGCGTTCAGATTCCGGCCGCGCGGCAAAATTACGATTTTGACGTCACCCTTGCGGATGGCTGCCTTCTGCGAATAATCCACAGCGTATAGCAAATCCAAAAAACCATCCGTGCCATTGAAAAGATAATTTTTATATTGGTTTTCTTCATAAAAATCAGGGACATTAGCGGCGCTTGTTGTCAGCGTTTTATACAGCGACTTCTCCAAGATAACGCCGCTTGCCCCCATACTCTCATTGAAAAACTCTCTCGTAAAATTTCCGATGATATTCTGGTTGAGAGCAAGCATCGGCACCTGCAATTCATACCAGTGCTTGCCTTCAAAATCGAAATGCAAAAAGGCATTGTGGTGAGCGTCTAAAAATTTTTCGATTTTTTTTATTTGGGATTTGAAGCTCGCGCGAAAATTCAGGATAAATGGACTTTCGACTTTCTCTGCATCGCCTGTGCCGCGGTTGAAGGAATCGAGCGCATAAAATCCGGTCTTGTCGGGATCGGCAAAACGATAATTTCCGTCTTCGTTGATCTTTTTGCCTTGTTCCTCATATAGTTTGTAGATGTCGCCAAAGATGTATTTTTTGTAGGAATCCGCATCTGAGGTTTTATAGTTCAGATAGAAGTACTTTTTTATCTCGTATTGACTATCTGTTTTCACGGGTTCACTGAACTGGAAACTGCCATCGGCGTTTGCCCGAACAACGAAAAATTCGGTCTCGTTTCCGACAGCCTTTTTGTTTTCCGGATCGGGTTGGGGTGCTGGTTTCACGTAACGGTGATATTTGATATTGCCCGTTCCACGAAGCCTATTTCCCAAATCCAAAACGCTTGAAAGCATCGTTTTCCTCCTCAAAAAATAATTCGCTCAACCGTTATGTTACGTCATTCGCTTCAAGATATCAATGCAGTTGTATTGTCCTTTCATAGGAAAATCATGCTAATGATCCGTTGTTCTCAAAATGATGACACCCCCGAGATTTACTAAACTCACTTTCACGCTCGATAGCCAGTGGCAATGATAACGGTATTGAAAAGTTGTTTTGTCTTTTCATGGGACATGAATGCCCGTTCAATCGAACCAGTCATGCCACTGTGCCATCGAGATACTGCATTAGATCAAACTCCCAAACCCATTCCCCGTCAAATGCCCCACGCCTACATTCCAGGCGAACTGCACCGCTTCTGGGGCACCTTCTACTACAACCGGGCACACCGTGCAACGGTTTCCAATTCCTTTGATGGTCACCAATTTAGTTTTGGCGTTGCGATAGGTGCGGTCGAACTGCACCTTTGCGGATGAGGAATCCAAACCTGCAATATCCAATTTGTGACGCAGCGTTTGCGTCAATACTTGATCGGCTTCGGGATCAGTATGCGTATAATGTGTCACGCGCCCTTTCACTTCTTTTGATCGTGCCAAAATCGGGCTACCGGCTTTGAAACAAAAACGTGAGCCAAAATCCGGCGTAAGTTGAGTGCGTATTTCTGTGACTTTCATCCCATAGCAAACGTCAGTGTCACGCAATGCTCCGCCAGCTATCTTTTGCAATAACGTTTCATCATGCGCCGAAATAAACCAGCGCGCGCCTTGGGGAAAGTCGAGGCCGCCTTCAATCTTTTTGCCATTCCGCATGGTGACGCCGCCGTGCAGCCAGCTCAATGAATACAAACTAATAGTGTCATGAATGGCATTCTCACCGAGCAGTTTGTGAAATGTCCCGGTGAGTAAATATGGATAATCGAACGGCACAGTTTCGGTGTTTGGGCTGAGTGTGAAATGTAATCTCATTATTTGATTTTTCCAAAAAAATAAGGTTGGTGAATTAGCATCTACGTTACCATATTTTTCGGTCATATCAAAATTGTAAGAAGTTGTAGTGCAGTATTCTTGCAGTGGCCAAGAATTTTTTTATCTTTCCTGTTTTATTTCTGAGGACTGGTAACCTGAAGAAATATTGCGACGGGAAAAGTACTTTTCTATATAACGCGAATTTTGCGATTTTATTAACTCGCGAAAAGATATGTTTTGGAGAGAGAGGAATTGCTTTATGGGGGGTGTTTTTGCTTAGGCGTTTCTTATCGGCATTACTATCGTAGCCATTGCTGTGAAGGCGGATTTGCCCGCGATGTAGAATTGGAACGATACGCAGACGTCGTCATTGCGGGTGAACTTAAGAAATAATAGGACTGAGCAACAACATGAGGTAACTGTAGGATGCGATATATTGTGTCCTACAGTTACCTCTAACAAAAGTACTTTTATTACGCACCTTTAGTTATTCAAAATCTTCAACAACGCATTCCAACCGATATCTTCGTAAAACCGATGACCTTCTGAGCCGATTGCCAAGGCGAGTTTATCGCCGGCGTCGGCCGTTTCGTATATCTTTTTTAATTCTCCAAATGCTTTGCGCACACCTTTGATAGGAAAAATGGCATCAGTTTTTCCGGCGACCACTACCAATGGCTTTGGTGCAAAAAGTCCCATCACGTCTGCGGCTTCGGCGTATTGCAAAATGCCGGGGATATAATTATCGCCGCAATGATAGATGCTCATGATGGAATCGCGATAGGTGCAAAAGGCGCAGGATGGCATGGCGAATTGAATGCGATTTAGTAAAGCCGCGCTATAAATGGTAGCTGTTCCGCCGCCGGAATTTCCCATGACGCCAACGCGTTTTAGGTCGATATCGCCGCGTGTTTCCAGGTAGTCAATACCACGATCTACATCAAAAACACGTTCGCCCACCAATGTTCTTCCTAACATCAGCGCCTGCATTACAGCATCGTGGCAACCGTGAGAAGAAATTTTTTCTTGTTTTTTCTCTTTCCTTTCTCCGAAGCTGCGCTGCTCAATACACAGTGCCGCAAAGCCGTGACGCATCGCGCCTAATCCGAAATCGCGGTCGCCTTCCACTTGATATGATTCTGTTTCATCTTCCAATTTGCGCGCGATGGAAACGTGCATTCCGGTGGAATGTCCCTGCAAGCAAATCATCGTCGGGTAGGGTGGTTGCACATTATAGGGAATACACAGATATGCCAGAATATCCGAACGCTCCTCCGCTGGAAAAGCGATTTTTTCGATAGTGCCCAATTCGTGTTCCTGCTTCCACAGCGAACGCACTTTCATGGCGGGGCGTTCCACGTCGGGAACGCCGACGAGTTCTTTTAATTTGCGTCGCAATTTATTTTGCCACGGTTTCACGGGGCCGTCGTCATAGGCCAGCGAATGCTGCATGTTGTCCATCAGGTATTGATGGTTTTGTGAGGGGGAAAGGTAGAGAGGCATGAAAATAAAAACTCCTTGGTGGTGTGTTATACAAAAAATAGCGATGTAGTAAAAGTACTTTTACTGTCCCAATTGATTCGGTTTTTCCCAATAAATCCTCGCCAGCAATGTATCTCCGTGCCAGTGATGATTGGGTCTGCCTTCGCCGGTAGTAATCCAGGATTCTTCCGGCGACACATTCGTCACATGAAAATTCCCCATTCGCGCCACCAAATCTCCAGGCGCGGTTCCGTCGCCATCCATCGGCAATGCGACTTGTTCGGTGGAACGGATCAGGCAATTTTTCTCCGTGTCCACTTGCGCCACAAACAGCGGCGCGCGCCATCTGGCGACATTAAAATTGTCCGCGGTTTTGCGAGTATAAATGAGAAACAATCCATTGCTATGCGTGAGCCAGCGTTGCTGCGTGGTGGACATTTCCAGCGCTTCGCCGTCATCAAAAGTCCACGGTTTTATATCGTTCCAATTCAAGCCGTCGGTGGATGTGGTGACGTAGCCGTGATTATCTTCGGCGCGAATGGTGAGATAAAACAAGTCGCCAAATTTCGTAATGCTGGGTTCCAGCAAACCGCGATTGATCTCCAATTGTAATTCGCGCCCCGCTTCCTGAAACGCTAAATTCTCGCCATCAAAAGAATAGCGCACCGTGGTGACGCTGCGATCTTTGCGACCTTTCGGGCCAAAATATAACGGCACAATGACATCGCCACTATCCAAAGTATAGCGCTGCGCGCAGCCGCACATGCAGGTTTCCGTGGTGCGTGGGTCGTCCCATTGCAATTCATGGCGTTCACCCCAATTGCCATTTCCATCGCCCACGCAATAGACCGAATGCCGCCCGGGTTGCCCTTCCGGCGAAGCGGCATACAGCACATCGTTTTTATAGAAAACGTTGTGCCCCATCAAAAGTACTTTTCCGCTGGGCGCGTGATATTCGGGCACGCCATCGCAAACGCCTTCTTCGTAACCGTTGCCAATACTCTTACGTTGAAAGGCCGCGATGGGTTTTGGCTCGCTCCAGGTTTTGCCGTTATCGACAGTTTTGCTCCAGTGCGCCTGGCCGAAATTATCAGAGCCGGTAATATCCTGGCAAGTCATCAGTACGCTGCCATCTGGCAATTTCGCGGCGCGTGAATGAAACCAGGTGATGCCGGTTTTGCGTCCGTTCCAAATAATTTCGTGTTCGATTTTTTTAATCATAATTATTTTCCTCTTAAAAATGTCGCCAGCTTTGTGGCGCTGGTATTGATTCATCGTTACGTTGTAAAAGTACTTTTCCCTGTTGCGTTGCAGCTTTGCGGCAAAATCCCACGTGATGAACGGGAGTATTTGTCGCGGATTGAATTAATTCGATAACCTGATCGGCAGCGACGGGATCGACGCATAATAATAGTTCGTAATCTTCCCCGCCAGCCAGCGCCCATTGCAAAGGATCGGCATTTAAATTGTCTGCCGTTTGCCGGCAAAATTTGGAAATGGGAATTTGTGTCGCTTCGATAACTAAATCCAAACCGGATTTTGCGGCAATGTGCGCCGCGTCGCCGATGATTCCATCGGAAATATCAATGGCGGAATGTAATGCATTTTCCAATTTTAATGCAGCTCGTATTTCCGCGACTCGCGGGTAGGGAAGGAAATGTTTTTCGATGCAGTGCTGTTCAAATGGCGTATGCGCATTTTGATTTGATTGCAGTACCGCGAGACCTGCGGCGCTTTCGCCGAGCGTTCCTGTGATCAAAAGTACATCATTTTCTTTCGCTCCATCGCGCCGCAACGCGTGGGAGGAAATCAATTCTCCGATGATGGAAACGCTGATCATAATTTGATCGGATTTTGTGGTGTCGCCTCCAACGATGGAGAATTGAAATTGTTTAGCGGCGTCGGCGAAACCGCGATATAAATTTTCCACCCACGCCGTTTCGGTTTGCGGCGGCAATGCCAAACTAATGGTGACAACAACCGGCGCAGCACCCATTGCGGCCATATCCGAAACATTCACTGCCATCGATTTCCAGCCCAACTGACGCGGCGAAATCCATTCGCGGCGAAAATGGACATTCTCAATCAGCGCGTCGCAACTGAAAACGGGAGACGTCAAATCTGTCAGACACGCCGCGTCATCGCCGATTCCTAAAAGTACTTTTGAAGGCGCATCCGGCGGAAGAATATCTGCCCAATGTTCGATTAACTGAAATTCATTGTGATTGGAAATGGACATGAAAAACGGTTCGTGGTTCAGGGTTCCTGGTTCGGGGTTAAAAGTACTTTGCTAATTCTATCACACGTTTTACCATTTCATTTTTCGACGGAGCTTTTGATATTGCGGAAATGACGCAGGCCATTTGCGCGCCGTGGTCGATGACGGACTGAATGTTCGTGGAATCTATTCCGCCGATGGCGGCAACAGGAAGTGGGGTGTGTTCTGTTATTTTGCGTAGTTGTTCCAATCCAATAGGCTCTCCCGCGTCCGTTTTAGTGGAAGTGGCGAAGACGGCGCCGGTTCCCAAATATGATGCACCATTTGCGAGGGCTTGATTTGCCAATTCTGTGGTGGACGCGGAGATGCCGATCACGGCGTGGCGCCTCATTACTTGGCGCGCGATATTCGCGGGAATGTCATCATCACCTAAATGTACGCCATCGGCCTTTGACGCCATTGCCAGGTCGATGCGGTCATTCACGATAAAAAGTACTTTTGCGGTGATTGTGATCCGGCGAATTTGCAATGCCGCTTGCAACGCATCGCGCAACGGCAAATCTTTGGCGCGTAATTGCACCACGCCAGCGCCGCCTTCGCAAGCGGCGTTTGCCATATTAAGATGATCATTCGCGGAAATGCCATCGGTGATGACATATAATCCGCGAAGACGTGATTGAATCAGATGCGGAGGAAGAGACGTATATGTTTGCATGGAAGATAGTATAGGATGACGCGTTGGATTCACATCTTCTATATTCTAACTCCTGATTCCTTTCATTCAACGTGCTACCTATTGCCTACTAACAATTGTATAATTTCACGCATGAATAATGAAGGCCGTTCATTAATTCGAGTATTGCCGGCATGTCTGAAAGATCCGTTGCCGCGTGGTTGGGATAAGGCGATGGAAGGATATCTCATCGAAACCATGCCGACCGTGGATCATCCTGCCGGAGTACCATTATCTCTTCAAACGACCGAGCCGGATATCTTGTTAGTGGATGGTGATTTTCCCAATCTCGATTTAGTTTCATTGGCAAGGGAAGCGCATAAGACTCGCCCCAATGTTGCAGTTATTGTTTTTGCCACTGATCACACGCAACGATTATTGCATCAGGCCATGATGGCTGGTGTGGAAGAATTTCTGCAAAAGCCAGTTGATGCAAAGCGTCTGCAGGAAGTACTTTTGTCGGTGGCAAGCCGCAGAACATTGCGCCAAGCGGTAGTCAACGCAGAAGTTAATGAAACCACAAATAAGCAGGGACGGGTGGTTGGAGTCATTTCCGGCAAAGGCGGGTTGGGAAAGACGACGATTGCGACTAACCTGGCAACTTTATTGGCAAAATCAAAACAGAACACTGCGCTTGTGGGATTTGAAAGTGGTGATGGTGCTGTGCTGCTCGACTTGCAACCGCGGCTGGGTTTGTATGACATGATTACTGCGCAGGCAAACCGCGAAAGGCCGGAGGAAGAGAAAACTTTTAGTATTGAATGGATGAAGCAATACGCCACATCCCATCGTACAGGTTTGCAATATTGGACATGGAAAGGATCTTCTGCACAAACATCTTTTATAGTTCCGCCGCAGTTCGTCAACACATTTATGGAAAGCTGTCGAGTTGCTTTTGATTATACGTTTATCGATTTTCCAAGTCTTGTTGACGGAGAATTTACCGCACTCCTTCCGCTCTTGGATGTGGTTCTCATCGTTTCCTCCACTAGCGATCTACTGGCATTACGCTCTACCAAAAACCTCTTAGATCAAGTAACACCTGAGTTTCGCCGGCGAATTCGTATCGTTATTAATCGCGTCGATAGCCAGGACATGATTAGTCAAGGTGATTTTGAAGAAGCATTGGGATATCACGCTGCCGCTACTCTGCCTAATTTACCGCAGACAGCTGCCGTCGCTATTAACATGGGAGCGCCATTGACTATTTCACATCAGCCAACAGAACTTTCGCAGAGTCTGATAGCTTTATCGCAGCAACTCTTCAAGCTGCCAGATGTAAAAGTGGAGCAAAAACCCACTAAGCGGTTTGGGATTTTTTAAATGCCAATAGTTATTAGATGGTTTTTGAGTGTAATAATGGGTATGATTAAGCTATGCTTTTTCAGAAAAGCTGAGGTTTTAAGGTATATACTATGAGGCCCTTTAGATGGAAAGCAGGGGAACGCTTTCTAAAAGTCTAAATCCTCATTCCATTAAGGAGATGTTTGATGAAGCAACAACAATTTTTAACGTCCCAGACTACAGAACGTCACAAACACATTACACGTCGAACCTGGCCTGATTCCTATCTGGCTATGGCTCCTTGCCTTGTGGCTGTCTTAGCGCTTAGTGGTGCAGCTCGCAGCGGGGCGTCTCCGCAAGAAAAGCAAGCTTCCTCACAAAAGGCCTCTGCCACAGTGACCGCGCAAGCGTCCCCGCAAACTCGAATCACTAAGGAGACCCAGAAAACAGAAGTAGTCGCGCCCGTGCGGAAAGCGCTTGCCGAGCCGCGAATTGCTACGCCATATGTCTATGGTTCTGGCGATTTGCGAGCGTTGCCGGTTTCGCTGGCGAGCGGAGATGAAGGTGCGGTTTCTACTGTAGAATTGGGCCTTCCCTCTGAAAGTAAAGTCATTGATGTGCAAAAGTTGACGTTGCCTCCCACTTCCAAGCCGTTGCCAGGTTGGATGCAAAAAGCGGAGGTATCGGCTGATCAGCCTAATATCAATGGAACTGCATTGGCAAGCCAAAATGCTAAAAGTACTTTTGAACGTCTGGCTCAATTGCCTTCAGCTAAACCTGCATTAGATGAAGGAGCAACTTACGCGTCTTCTACATCCCGAAAGGCCGTGCCAGCACGGTTACCCAATCAAATTACTGTGGCGGCCAGCACGTATGTTGTATTGATGGCCAACACAGAATTGCAAACGGTGGCGGTGGCTGATCCGACAATTGCTGATGTTTCTGTCGTTAACGCCAAAGCTGTTCTGGTAAACGGAAAATCTGCAGGTTCCACCACTTTGGTTATTGTGGACAAGGTTGGCAAAATTCGCCAATATGAAGTCAAAGTAACTCCCGCCCCAGGTGCCCGCCCCGAAGACATTGAAAAGGCTATCAATATTGATGGAGTTCATGTGCGCCAGTTGCGGGACACGATAGTTTTGGAAGGTCAAGTAGAAAACAGTGATGCTATTCAGCAGGCCGTGCAAATCGCCGGCATCTATGCGCCTAAAGTTTTAAATCTCCTTCAAGTTCAAGGTGCTGTGAGTGGCCCCGCAGGAACAGCGGCGCAAATTCAAAATGCAATTAATCAACCGGAAGTGCATGTTTCCATGCTTTCTGGCACAGCTGTTTTGCAAGGCACTGTTTCTAATGCAGCTGAACGGGCGCAGGCAGAGCAAGTTGCCCAATTATTAGCTCCCAAAGTTTTAAATCTATTGCAACTTCCACCGATGTCCGTGGAGCAAATTCAGAGTGCATTGGGTGCAGTAGAGCAACCACCTGTTATTGAAAATGTCAGCAATGGCAGTTATGGCGCTCTGGCGCCAAAGCCTTATCTCATTGTCCGTCAATCAGGTGATCAACTTATTTTGGAAGGTTATGAACCTGCGGATTTCGATATAAATGGGACATTGGCAATTGCAGCACGTAGCGGGTTGCAGGTGGTTGACCGCATTCGTCTGGCTCCTGAGGGAGGGAAAGATCAGCAGCTGCTCGACACCATTGCATCCGCGATTGGTATTCCCGGAGTGCATGTTCGCGGAACCGCCAAGCGAGTGGTGCTGGAAGGAACAGTTGCCGATACAAATGCGGCTGTGGCGGCTGGACAAATTGCTTTGGGGTATGCCGATCAGGTAGATAATATGCTCCAAACGTCGCATCCGATTGAAGTGAATGTGGATGTATCGTTGGTGGAAATTACTAAGTCAGGCATAAAGGCACTCGGCATCAATGGCCCGGATAGTTTGTTGGGAACGACCGGTTCTTCTGGCGGCGGCCTTGATATCGGAAACATTGGTGTAGGCGGCGGAAATGCCACAACATTGGGAACTCAGCTGGGATTGCAGCTCAAGGCAGCCGTGGACAAAGGCGATGCACATGTTTTATCCAACCCGAGGACCACGGTTTTGTCGGGACGCACAGCTTCATTCCAGGCTGGCGGTCAGGCGCCTATTCCAACCAGCGTTTCGCAGGACGGAAGTGGAAATACGCTGGTGCAAATTGAATATAAAGATTTCGGTGTGATGATGGATGTGACACCGATTGCCAATAAAGATGGCACGGTGACTATGCGAGTTCGCACAGATGTAACGCAGATCGATCCCTCCTTAGCACAGCCAATATCAAAAGATATTACAGTGCCTGGATTTACACGCCGGGCAGCCATTACGGAAGTAACAATTCCGGCAGGTGGTTCCATTGCTTTGAGTGGCCTCTTGCAAAGTACTTTGCGAAAGTATGTCCGCGAGGTGCCATTGCTCAGCAAAATTCCGATTTTGGGCCAATTATTTAGCAGTAAGCGTTATGAAACCGGTGAAACTGATTTGGTCATTTTTGTGACGCCTCGCGTTTTGCCCAATCCGTTGGCCGACGGCAATACCGCGCCAGCCGCAGTGACGGCAGTTGGCCCCAACACCACATCAGCTGTTGCTTTAGGGAACGCTGGAATTCAATCTTTCTCAACACTTGGACAAGGCGTTAGTTCAGGCGGAGGAGCTAAATAATTCTGATTCATTTCAGCTTCTATAATCAGTTAAGGAGACATCATCATGCAAAAATCTAATCAAACAGCCATCATCGGCGTGATTATTTTCGGTATTCTCGCCGTTGGGTTGACCGTTTATGCGCTAACCCGGGGCTCAGCTCCGCCACCGCCTGCCGCCACTCAAGCAACAACAGTTGCCGCTGATAATACTGCCACGCCGAAAAGTTATTTTGTGGCCTCACGCCAAATCTTGCCACGCACTCGCATCACGCGAGATATGTTAATGGAGCGTCAAAGCGACGGCCATCCCATTCCAACGGACGCGATCACGGATCCGTTCCAGGTAGTGGGCAAATTAGCCAACGGCGTTTTGCAGCAGGGTCAGGTTTTAACGACCGACGCGACCGTGCAGCCGGTTTCGCGTGTGATTCCCGCCAATATTCCTGTTCCACCAGGTTTGCGCGCCGTGGCGATTTGGGTGAATCCCGCTGAAACCACGGCGGGCTTGGTGGATGTCGGCGATCGCGTGGACGTTATTTCTACTAATAAATTGAAGGGAAAAACCACCACCAGCGATTCCATGGACTTTGTTTCCGGCCGGACCATCGCGCAGGACTTGCAAGTGCTCGCGGTCGATAAGTCCATCAATTCCACTCCGGCTGATTCGTCCAAACCAGCGTCGGCCACTGCTAACAGTCAACAGGCGGAAAACAACGATACCAGCCGCACCCGTGTCATTCTTGCCGCGACGCCGCAACAGGCACAACGCATTACCGCGGCAAATGAAGCGGGAACTCTCACTCTCGTCATTCGCAATCCTGGTGATACAGCAGTGTTGCCCACTGGCGAAGCTCTGGAATATCCCGTTCGTTTGGTCACAACTAAACAAGCGGCAGCAGCTCCTTCTGCGCCTGCCGCCCCGCCTGCCAACAGGGAAAGTCCACGCCAGCCGTTTTTCCCGCAGCCAGCGCCGCAACCGTCTCTTCCGCCGGCCGGCACTTCGGTTTCAGAACCGATTAACCAAGTCACTGTAATTCGCGGCACGGAGAAAAGTATGGTTGTTGTGCCGAAGTAGAGTAAAAGTACTTTTACCAGCCGTCATTTTCTGTCACAATTTAAAGGGGACATCCATCTGGATGTTCCCTTTTTTAACCAATGAAAACACCTCGTCCTTTGCAAGCCGCCGTGATATTATCCGTACTGTATTTTTGTGGAAGACTCACCGGTTTATTTCAAACTTCGATCATCAACGCGCTTTTGCCACCTTCCGCCGCCGATGCTTATTGGGCAGCTTTTGCGATTCCTGATTTCGTGAATTATCTGGTGGCGGGCGGCGCTTTATCCATTACGTTTATTCCGCTGTATACAGAATTGCTGCAACGCAAAGGCGAAGAAGAGGCGGCGCAATTCTTTTCCACGCTCACCACATTGATGGGCGGCATTCTCATTCTATTGGTGATTGTGAGTGAGTTAGCCGCGCCGTGGTTAGTGGCAATCTTCCGGCCGGGCTTTCTTGAGAGGCAGTCGGTTTTTGAGTTGACCGTTGCCATGACGCGCATCATCCTTCCCGCGCAGATTTTTTTCTATGTCGGCGGATTGCTAGTGGGAGTGTTGAATGCGCATAAACGCTTTGCCGCAAGCGGCTGGACGGGAGCGTTATATAATACCGTCGCCGTCGCGTTCGGATTATTCCTGTGGTGGCGCGGGGATGGGCCTTTGGCATTTGCCTGGGGAATTCTGCTCGGCGCTTTGGTGGGAAATTATTTGCTGCCTTTGATAGCGGTTGTAAGAGGGCCGAAGGAACAGCATCCACGGTTTGAATTTATATTGCAGTTAAAAAACCCGGCGGTGCGAAAGTACTTTTTGAACGCATTGCCCATTATGATCGGCGTTTCGCTGCCGGTTGTCGACCAGGTCATTGTCACATGGTTCGCCAGCTTTCTGCCCGTTGGCGCATTGGCGCATATTGTCACCGCGAACCGCGTCATGATTGCCCCTATCGGCATTTTGGGACAAGCCGCCAGCGTGGCCGCTTTTCCGTATATGGCCGACGACACCGCCGCCGGCGATTGGTTGCGTTTTTCCGATTTTATCCGCAGGGGCATGCGCCGCTTGATGTTTCTGTCAATCCCGCTGGGAATTTTGTTAGTGCTCACTGCTGTCCCGATAATCACGCTACTCTTCGGTTATGGCGTCTTTGAAAAGGGCAATGCCCTGGCGCAAACATCCGCGATATTTGCATTTTTCTGCGTCGGGCTTTTTGCCTGGGTGGGGCAAGCATTTCTCGCGCGTGCCTTTTACGCGCTCAAGGATACCTTCACGCCAACCCTGCTGGGCAGTTTGCTGACAATCTTCGTATTTATTCCCATGTGCTGGCTCGCCACCCATTTTGGCGGCGCGTGGGCCTTGGCGTTGGTTACCAGCATTGGCGCCACCTCGCAATTGGTGGTTTTGCTGTGGGCGCTCGACAACCGCCTTTCTTCGTCTCCATTCAATGCTCCCTTAAAACCGGAAAGAATCGGCGGCGTCATCCTGCGCACCATCACAGCCTGCATCATTATGGGAATTGCAGGGATAATAGCCGAAAAAGTACTTTTCCTGATTCTTCCGCATGGCAAATTAGGTTCTCTGTTTGAAATTATTGGTGTGTGGATTGTCGCTATTATCAGCTTCGGCATCGCCGCTGAGCGATTTGAAATTCCCGAATGGAATTGGCTATTGCAGAAGTTACGATTGCGAAAGATATAATTGGGAGTACGCGGAAGAGGTATGCCTCAATTTGGGGTATATCGTTGCCGCCTTCAATTCTCTGGAGTATTGGCCGGTAAATATATTCCACGGCGCAAGTACCTCTGTTGAAACAGGACTTACGCAACATAAGTTTTATCGCCGGGGAAGATAATATCTCTATTCTAGAAGATATCGTAAAGCGATAATAAGACTTGACATAAAAAAACAGTTCGTTATACTCCCAAACAAGTTGAAAGGGAGCCTTTTTATACAAGGTCTCGTCGCGGATTATGACACAGCCGCGGCTCAATATCGCTTTTAGGAATTGATTTTTGTTCGACGGGAATACGAAGTTCATCCCACAAAAAATCAAACGGCGATTACATAACAAGACGCTTTTGTGGGATTATTTTGTCGTTTTATTTGTCTTGTTTTTTCCCTTAATTGTTGGACGCTGAAAGGCGTTCCACGTTATGAGTGAATCAATACGTTTTCGCAGCGCTCACCGAGGTGACGCTTCCGCTTTATGGCAGCTGGTGCAAAGCACCGGCATGCTGGAACTCAACACGCCTTATTTCTATCTTGCATTTGCTGAATTTTTTGGAGACACCTGTCTCGTTGCCATTCAAAATGAGCAGATCGTGGGCGGCGTTATCGCCTTTCGTTTGCCGCGCCGGCCGGAAGTGCTTTTCGTGTGGCAGATTGGCGTGCTTCCCGCCGCGCGCAGACAGGGCCTGGCCAAACGCATGTTGCAGCAGTTGATCGCATTGCCGGCGTGCGCCGATGCACGATTTGTGCAGGCGACAATCGCCGATGACAACGCCGCGTCGCAACGGCTATTCCAGAGTTTTGCGGAGAGTTTAAAAGTGCCCTGCGAACGGGAAAAATTTTTCACTGCCGATCTATTTCCCAATGCGCATGACGCGGAAGATAGTTATCGCATCGGGCCGCTGCCCGCGAGAGCAAACTACTAATTATTTACAAGGAGAGATTTTATGAATACCCTCACATCTCACGAACAGATGACCGAAGACCTCAACAAAATCACCCAACCCACTTTGTCCGAAGCCTACGAATCGGAAGTGCGCAGCTATTGCCGCAATTTCCCGGAGGTATTTGCCACGGCCAAAGATTCCTGGTTGATCGGACGCGAAGGCGACCGTTACCTGGATTTCTTTGCCGGCGCGGGTGTTTTAAATTATGGCCATAACAACGAAAAGTTAAAACGCAAATTGTTGGAATATATCGAACGGGATGGCGTTGTGCATACGCTTGATATGTATAGCTATGCCAAGGAAAAATTCATCGGCGCATTTCACGATATAATTTTGAAGCCGCGCGGCATGGAATACAAGCTGCAATTTCCCGGGCCGACCGGCACCAACGCAGTGGAATCGGCATTGAAGCTGGCGCGCAAAGTGACGGGCCGTGAAGGCATTATCAGCTTCACCAATTCCTTCCACGGCATGACGATCGGCTCGCTTTCGGTGACGGGAAATGGCTTCAAACGCAAAGGCGCGGGGATGCCGTTGAGCAATACCAGCTCCATGCCGTTCGCCGGTTACCTGGGTGAAGACGCGGACACGCTGGAATATCTTAACGCGATGCTGGAAGATGAAGGCAGCGGCGTCGATAAACCTGCCGCTGTGATTTTGGAAACGGTGCAGGCCGAAGGCGGCGTCAACGTGGCCAGCAACGAATGGTTGCAGCGCCTGCGCCAGATTACCAGTGATCATGATGTGTTGATGATTGTGGATGATATTCAAGTGGGCTGCGGGCGCACCGGGAAATTCTTTAGTTTTGAAGAGGCCGGCATTAAACCGGATTTTATTACATTGTCAAAATCGCTTTCCGGCTACGGCTTGCCGTTCGCATTGGTTTTGATCAAACCGGAATATGACCAGTGGGAACCCGGCGAGCACAACGGAACTTTCCGCGGTCACAATCCGGCGTTCATCACCGGCGCTGCAGCGCTTGAGTATTATTGGAAAGACGATGCGTTGACTCGCGATGTCGAACGCAAAGCGGCCTATGCCCGTGAGGAGTTGGAAAATATTATCGAACGTCAAAACGTGGTGGCGTCTGTGCGCGGGCGTGGTTTGATTATCGGCGTGGAATTTGAAGACAGCGATTTGGCGGACAATATTTCCAAAGCATGTTTTGATCGCGGGCTGGTTATTGAAACTGCCGGTATCGATGGCCAGGTGTTGAAATTGTTGCCGCCGCTGACGGTGACGGATGAAGAATTGAAGCAGGGACTTTCGATTATTGAAGATGCGTTGCATGCGGTGTTGCAGGCAGATGCGGAAAAGGTGGAATCGGAAGTTGCGGCTGCCAGGGCGTAAAAGTACTTTTTGGGGCGATCTGAAAGTCCCCCTTGTAAAGGGGGATTTAGGGGGATTCCCTTTAGCAAAATGTTTCTCCGTAAAATCCAAAATTGGATGGAAATTATGATGCACAAAAATCCCCCTAACCCCCTTTACAAGGGGGAATTACGTCCCATCAAAATTAATAACAAAGGACACAATTATGATAGTAAAAACACTCGACAGTATCATCGGCACCGAAGCTGATGTGGATACGCCAACATGGAACGCGCGCCGTCTCGTTCTCAAAGATGCGGGAATGGGTTATTCGGTGCATGATACGATTATGAAACCGAATACCGAAACCGAGATGGAATACAAAAATCATCTGGAAACAGTCTATTGCATCGAGGGCGAAGGCGAAGTGGAAACGATGGATGACGGAAAAATATATCCCATCAAACCGGGAACGATTTATGTGCTGAATAAGCATGATCACCATGTCGTGCGCACCAATAAAGGAACGCATCTGCGTTTGGTGTGTGTCTTCAATCCGCCGGTGACCGGGCGCGAAGTGCATGGCCCGGACGGCGCTTATCCGTTGGTGGATTAAAAGTACTTTTACGAGGAGGTACATTTATATGAGTAACACAACATTAGAAAAACCAATCACCGATTATTATCCTTCGCGAATAGAAGATGAGCCGCAATTATTGGATCGGCACGATCCCGTGGTGCATGGAAATATGCCTGGGCCGCTTTCCACGGAACAGCTTCGCGATTATGAGGAGAATGGCTTTTTGAGTTTCCACGCGCTCTTTTCGTTGGAGGAATTGCAGCCGTATATTGATGAATTGGAACGTCTGAAAAAAAGCGAAGCCGGTTCCGATTCGCCGCGCACCATCACCGAACCTGGCAGCGGGAATGTGCGGTCTATCTTTGCTATTGAAGAACACAACGCCGTGCTGCGCCAGATTTGCCATCATCCTCGATTAGTGGGCATCGCGCGTCAGCTTTTGGGAAGCGAAGTGTATATCCATCAAAGCCGCATCAATTTCAAACCCGGTTTTAAGGGCAAGGAATTTTACTGGCATTCTGATTTTGAAACCTGGCATGTGGAAGACGGCCTGCCGCGAATGCGCACGGTGAGTTGTTCGCTGGCGCTGACTCCTAATACGCCCAATAACGGGCCGCTGATGCTGATCCCCGGTTCGCACCAAAAATTCCTTTCCTGCGTGGGAAAAACGCCGGAAGATAATTATAAGACATCGCTCAAAATGCAGGATATCGGCGTGCCGGATGATGAAAGCCTGGCGGGCATGGCGCGTGAAGGCGGTATCGTCGCGCCCACCGGCCCGGCGGGTTCTGTGACATTTTTTGAATGCAACACCATGCACGGTTCCAATTCCAACATCACGCCCGATCCGCGCAGCAACATTTTCATGGTTTTTAATAGCGTGGAAAATACGTTGGTAGATCCGTTTTGCGGATTAAAACCGCGACCGGATTTTATTGCGAAGCGCGGCGATGTGGAAGCGATTCCGTATAAACCGGAAGCGTGAAAAAGTCCCCCTTTTCAAAGGGGGATTTAGGGGGATTTTTCTGGACGTTACGCTTCTCCGCGAAGCTGAAAGTAAATAGAAATATAATATTCAAAATCCCCCGACCCCCTTTGAAAGAGGGACTTTTAGAAGTCCGGCAAAAGTACTTTTACTATCATGAAATCAAACAGCGGCGGTTATCTCAAAGGCTTTATCAGCGGAATAATCCTCGCATTCTTTTTGGCCTGGTTATATCCGGAAATGCTGCCTCATCGCGCGGCCCCCAACAGCGGCGCCAGCGGTGGCGGAAATTTGACCACGCTGGAAAGAATCCGCAAAGCTGGTGTCGTGAAAATTGGTTTTGCGAATGAAGCGCCGTTTGCCTATATCGATTCCAAAACCGGAAAACTCACCGGCGAATCGCCAGAGATCGCGCGTGTTATTTTGAAGCGTCTTGGCGTCAAGGAAGTCAAAGGCGTTCTGGTCGAATTCGGTTCGCTGATCCCAGGGCTGAAAGCGGGACGGTTTGATATCATCGCCGCCGGCATGTATATCACGCCGCCGCGCTGCGGACAGATCGCCTTTTCCAATCCCACGTATGGCATTGGCGAAGCGTTTATTGTGCGCAAGGGAAACCCGTATAACCTGCACAGTTATGAGGACATCAAGAAAAACTCCAAGGTGCGCTTTGGCGTGGTGAGGGGCGCGATTGAGCGCGAGTATGCATTGAAGCTGCACATTCCGCGCAGCCAGGTCAAGGTGCTGCCCGACACTGCCAGCGCGCTGGAAGCGGTGGCGGCGGGGCGCATTGATGCTTATGGCGGCACCAGTTTGACCGTGCGCGACTTGCTGAAAAAAGCGCGTAATCCGCGATTGCAACAGGCGTTGCCATTCACCGATCCGGTGATCGACGGCAAGACTGTGCGCGGCTATGGCGCGTTCGGATTCCGCAAGCAGGATAAGGGATTGGTCACCGCGTTTAATAAAGAGTTGGAACAATTTGTGCCGTCGCAGGAACATTTGGATTTGGTGAAACCCTTTGGATTTTCCAAACAGGAATTGCCGGGAGATGTCACTGCGGCCGAGCTTTGTAAGGGATAGAAAAGCCAAAGTACTGGCAGCATCTTGCTGCCTGATTGTCTGTCACCTTACTTCTGTCACCAGGATGGTGACAGTACTTTGAGAACTTTCATGACCTATACACAATTACTACAATTCGCCGGGCCGTTATTGGAAGGCTTGCGCATCACATTGCGCCTCACTGTGGCCGGCGCCGTGCTGGGTATTATTTGTTCCGTCCTTGCAGGGCTGGGGCGTAAAAGTACTTTTGTGCCTATCCGCTGGATCGCATCCATTTATATCGAAGTATTCCGCGGCACTTCGGCGCTTATACAACTTTTTTGGTTCTATTTCGCGTTGCCATTATTGGGAATCAATTTAAGCGCGCTCATGGCCGGCGTTCTGGTGTTGGGGTTAAACATGGGCGCTTATGGCGCGGAAGTGGTGCGTTCTTCCATCGCCGCCGTTCCCAAAGGGCAGGAGGAAGCGGCGACGGCGTTGGGTTTTTCCCGGATGCAAACGTTGTGGCGCATCATTATCCCGCAGGCGATTTTGCCCTCATTGCCGCCGTTTGGAAACCTGCTAATCGAGCTACTGAAAAACAGCGCGTTGGCATCGTTAATTACCTTGAGCGAATTAACGTTCTCCGCGCAGACCTTGCGGACGGACACATTGGAAACCGTGCCGATTTTTACCATCGTGCTCATCATCTATTTCGTGGTGGCGCAGATCATCGCTTTTGGCGTGCGCTCGCTGGAACATAAACTGGCGCAAAGCCGCGGGGAGGTGGCCGCGTGAAACAACCTCTTTTCGATTGGCAATATGCCAAGGATGTGATGCCGCGATTATTGACGGGGCTCACCGTTACCATCGAAGCAACGGTTTTAGGAATGTTGCTGGCGCTGGCGTTGGGATTATTCTGGACAATCTGCCGCCGCTCGCCAAATCGCTTTCTGGCGGGCGTGGTGCATTGGATTGTGGAGTTTGTGCGCAGCACGCCGTTGCTGTTGCAATTGTACTTTTTCTTCTACGTGTTGCCCGCGGCGGGCATCGTGCTGTCGCCGCTGCTGACTGGTTTGCTGGCGCTGGGATTGCATTATTCTTCCTACACCACGGAGGTTTATCGCGCCGGTATCGACGCCGTTCCCAAAGGCCAGTGGGATGCTTCCACGGCGCTGGGATTTTCCAAATCGTATGTGTGGAAATCCATCATTCTGCCGCAGGCCATCCCGCGCGTTTTGCCGGTGTTGGGAAATTATTTCATCGCCATGTTCAAAGACACGCCGCTGCTTTCGGCCATCACTGTGATGGAGATGTTCGAGCAGGCGCGGCTGGTGGGAGCGGAACAATTCCGCTATTTGGAACCTTTCACGATGGTGGGAATTATCTTTTTAATTTTAAGTTTGATCGCTTCGCAAATGGTGATCGCATTGGAGAAACGCTATGTCGTCCGGCACTCATAATCCCGCGGTGCAAATGCGCCAGGTAGA
>Ga0164242_10001666_pt1 | contig 26337 bp, 15 predicted proteins | sample OricomgcompostMG_FD_108783 | JGI IMG/M metagenome (GOLD analysis project Ga0164242, IMG submission 108783) | Miracle-Growth compost microbial communities from Emeryville, California, USA - Original compost - Miracle growth compost (MG) ...
CACGCTGCCTTTTTTCTCCCAGACGCGACTTAACAGTTTTGGCTTAGGAGCAATTGTCCTCTTTCTTCACAAATAATGTCTCTGCCTTTGCTTGCCGTTCTGCATCCTTTCAAAACCTTCTTTTACGGAATCCGCAGTAGATACCGATGCAACAGGCACTTCCCACCATGCATAACCATCCACGCGCTGTTCTCTATCCGTCTCAATATAAATGACCGTTGTTTTATCATTATTTCTCGCTTCCGCTAGTGCCTGTTTAAAATCATCAATATTGTTGGTACGCAATACGACAGCACCCAGACTTTCTGCATTCGTGGCCAGGTCCACGGGTAAATACTCCCCGTCCAACTGACCGCTCTTTTTATCACGATATTTATAATGAGTTCCGAATCCCTTTGTCCCTAATGAATTAGACAAGCCCCCAATACTTGAATAGCCACTGTTGTTAATTAATATAATGGTAAGTTTGTACCCCTCCTGGACAGAAGTGACAATCTCCTGCGACATCATTAAATAACTCCCGTCACCCACCATCACATATATTTCCCGTGAGGGGTCGGCCATCTTCGCCCCAAGTCCCCCAGCTATTTCATATCCCATGCAAGAGTAACCATACTCCAAATGAAAACCTTTGCTATCACGAGTTCTCCAAAGTTTATGTAAATCTCCCGGTAAACTACCGGCAGCACAAACCACCACATCTTTTGGAGAAGAAAAATTGTTAACAGCTCCTATTACCTCACCCTGACTGGTTGGTACACCGTGATTCAACGAATAAACTTTATCTACTATTTTATTCCAATCCTCGTTACTCTTTTTAATAACGGCTGCATACTTTCCAGAAATGCGATAACTACCTAATAGCTTATCCAGTTCTTTTATCGCTTCCCTTGCATCGCCTATTACAGATAATCCGCCCTGTTTAAAGGAATCGAATCCCGACACATTAATATTGATAAACTGCACATCAGGATTTTGAAAGGCGCTTTGAGATGCCGTAGTAAAATCACTATACCTCGTACCAATCCCAATTACCACATCAGCCTTTTCACATGCCGAAATAGCCCCTGGTGTTCCGGTCACCCCGACTGCACCTAAGTTTTGAGGTTCATCAAAGTTCAAACTCCCCTTTCCTGCAAAGGTCTCTGCCACAGGAATACCCGTTCTGTTTACTAACTCTTTTAACACTTTACCGGCATCACTATATATCGTGCCGCCGCCGGCTATAATTACGGGATTTTTTGACCCGCTTATAATCCTTGCGGCCTCTTGCAGAACAAATTTATCTGCCCTTGCCCGTTGTATATGCCATGTCCTTTCGCTAAACAGTTCCATCGGGAAGTCATAACATTCGGCCTGAACATCCTGGGGGACACAAATGGTCACTGCACCAGTTTCTGAGGGAGATGTAAGAGTCCTCATAGCCTGCTGCAAGGCACTTATCAGCTGCTCAGGCCGATTGATCCTATCCCAATACCTGGACACAGGCTTGAAACTGTCATTTACAGAAATATCCTTTGAACCGGGATATTCCAATTGCTGCAATACCGGATCCGCGTTACGAGCTGCAAAAATATCAGAAGGCAAGAGCAATACAGGTAAATGGTTGATCGTAGCGGTAGCGGCACCAGTAATCATATTAGTAGCCCCAGGGCCGATGGAGGTGGTACAGGCAAATGCTCCAAGCCTATTTTTCACCTTCGCATATGCAATGGCGGCATGTACCATTGCCTGTTCATTCCGGGCCTGGTAGTATTTAAATGTCGGATATTGAAATAATGCCTGGCCAATTCCCCCCACATTTCCATGTCCGAATATGCCGAAACATCCGGCAAAAAACGCTTGCTTCACACCATCACGCTCTACAAACTGATTTTGCAAAAATTCCACAATAGCTTGGCCAGTAGTTAATTTCTTTGTTTTTCCCTTCATTGCTTTCATCTTTTACAAAAAAATATTTTTCAGCTTGGAGCATTACCAAGCCCACCTTTTAAATCAATGAATTGCATGATCTCATCATAGTAAGGCATGGCATTGGCACACCCTGATCTTTGTACCACCCAGGCTCCGCTCGCATTTCCAAGTCTGCATGATTGATAAATATCCCATCCCTGCAAATACCCATAAATAAATCCGCTTGCAAACGCATCGCCCGCACCCAACACATTCAAAACCTCTACAGGAAAACCAGGAACCTTTTGATCCCTCCCATCCTTATAATGGACCGTAACCCCTTCGGCGCCCCGTTTCACTATTAATATTTCCGGCCCCATTTTTAGGATTTTTTCAATGGATGCTTGCACATCACCTTTAATCACAGGCGCTGAAATCTGTTGGTGGGTGATTTGAATCTGATCCGCGCTTTGTAAGGTTGCGGCTAGAATTTCTTCCTCAGTGCCAATGGCAATCTTAACTTTGGACAATAACGCTCTCACCATTAATCCAAAAGACCTTACTTCCTCCCATTGATCTGCCCGAAAGTCAATATCAAGAACCACCTCCACATCGTTCTCGACAGCCTGTTCCACCGCATAAAACACTGCACTTCGACTTGGTTCAATATTTAATGCTGTAGCAGAAATTTCCAGAATTTTATATTTAGAAATATCTGCCGATATCACATGATCAATCGTCACCTGACTGTCTGCCGCATTGTCTCTGTAATAGACCAAAGGGAACCTATCCGGTGGCTCTATGCCCAACAAAACAGCACTAGATCTGGCTCCATCTATTTTCGCTATAGAATCAGTATATACGTTCTGCTTTTTTAAAAAATTTATAATAAAATCTCCTGTCTTGTCTTTCCCAATACCTGTTAACAAAGACACCTTGGCGCCCAGACGGCTAGCACCAACCGCAATGTTTAGCGGTGATCCTCCCACAAAAGCATCAAAACCTTTAATATCTATAAAATCTGCACCTATGTTTTGGGAGTACAGATCAATGGATGAACGACCAAATGTGATTAAATCAAATTCTCTTTCCCGCATAAAACATTCATTCGTTATTTATTTCTGCGCTGACAAGGGGAACCCGAGGGTCAATACCCTTCCAGGAACCAAAAATCCATTGATGATCAGGATCTGGCGTATTGGCCAGGGATTGATCACTACCGGCTAAAAAATTCAGGTAATAACAATTGTACCCATGTGCCGCAGCCACTGGATGATATCCCCTTGGGACCAACACCAAATCATTTGTCTTCACCTGCATCAATTCGTTCAGGCTTCCATCTGAAGTATAAACCTGCTGAATGGCATATCCTTCTTCTTTATCTATTTTATAGAAATAAAACTCCTCCAAGCACGCCTCAGTCAGCACCCCATTGGCATCTGTTTTTCTCTCATCATGTTTATGGGCCGGAAATGAGCTCCAATTTCCAGAGGGAGTATACACCTCAACTGCGATTAATTTGCAACTGCCAAACCCAGGCTCAATCAAACTATTTATCTGACGGGTGGCATTATCCCCCCCACGAATTTCAATAGCCGCTTCTTCGGGATGCTTAAATTTAACCGGAAAATCTTCAGTGGCTACACACCAGCCCGCTGCAATGTCAAGAATCTCACTTTCAGCCCTTATCGTAAAGGAGGTATGGCGAGGTAAGTATAATGTATAAGCGATACCGGAAAATACGCTTCTCCTACCATTTACTGTCTTCCAAGAACCCCTACTTGTCGTCACAGAATAATCACCACTTAATAAAATAAATCCATACTCGCATTCGCCTGTGTCGCCCTCCCATCTCTCTCCCTTCCTCATTAACCTCGCTTCCATGCTTAAATGGGTCCACCCGGCATCAGCAGCAGTAACTCTCTGATAGATACCTTCACGCCGCTGTGGATGTCTTACTAATGGATATTGTTTCCTGTTCATCATTTCAATTCAGTTTTATATTGGGTGATTTCCCCTTGCAACCAAGTACCTCAAAACGTTTAATCATAAATTCTTTATAGGCCATCATGCTTTCCTTACCGGGTATTATCGGGTCAAATAATTCGGGATGTTCTGCAAAGAATCGGCGGTGCACCTTTGTCCATAACAAACGCAGATCAGTGGCTATGTTTACTTTACAAATGCCATATGGGATTGCCCGCTTTATTTCGCTATCCGCCACCCCACTGGCCTTCTCCATCAACTTTCCTCCGAATTGGTTTATCTCGGCAACCTCGCTTTTACCGACCCTTGAACTTCCGTGAAGCACCAATGGAAAGCCAGGTAATGCACGCTGAATTTTCTCAAGGACATTAAACTGCAAACCTTGGCCACCACTAAATTTGTAAGCTCCATGACTGGTCCCCACCGCCACCGCCAGGCTGTCACAACCTGTCCTGTCCACAAATTCCTTAGCCTGTGCGGGATTAGTATACTTAGCCATGCCTTCATCAATACTTAATCCATCCTCTACGCCACTCAGCACACCCAGTTCCGCTTCTACGACGATACCCTTTTTATGGGCAGCTTCAACCACCAGCTTGGTTCTTCTTATATTTATCTCGAACTCATCGAGAGAAGCGTCAATCATTACAGAGGTATATCCGTTGTTTATTGCGTCAAAGACATCCTCTTCCACACCATGATCCAGATGAATGGCAAAAATCACTTCAGGATATATTTCTGACGCGGCCTCAATCATCCTCATCAGCATTTTTGGGTTGGCATACTTCCTCGCGACAGGAGTTAACTGCACAATAATAGGTGTCGCTGACTCCTGTGCGGCGGAAAATATAACATGCACCTGTTCCATGGTAAATACATTGACGGCAGCAATGGTATATTTCCCATAACAGTGATCAAACAATACCTTGGGGGATACTGGGCCCATTTAAAATATTTATCTAATCAACGCTAAAATCAGCGTCTTTATCTCATCTTACATAAATAGAAAAACCACCTAAGAGGAATATGTTACTTCCATAGCAACAACACGATAATCAATTTTTCAACAGATTCCTTGCTTCCTTCTCAAAGTACTCGATACTTGACTTAACTTCCGGAACGCTGTTATACCAATGATACTCATACTCTACAGAAACAACGCCTTTAAACCCCTGCCGTTTCATTTCCTTCATGACGCCAGCAATATTACTAACTCCTGTCCCCCACGGCACGTCATGCGCTTCTTCCACCCCTTTCTCATTTAGATCTTTCATGTGAAATTCGATGATATGTCCTTCCAGCTTTTTAAGGCACTCAATTGGGTCGAGTCCGGAGCGGACCCAATGGCCGATGTCTGCGCAGGCCCCAACACGCGGGCTCGCCCCTGAAATAGCGGCAAGCACTTGATCTGGGTTCCAATAATGAGACGGTTTGGGGTGGTTGTGGATGGCTACATCTATCTTATATTCATCAGCCAATGCTGAGACGAGAGGCATTTGATTCATCCTCGGTTCGACTGCAACAATCGGGATATGCATCATTTTCGCAAATTCAAATAATTTAACCCACCCACTAGCGGTTTGCGGCGTGGTCACACCATAAGACACCATTGTCATCCCCTTGGCATCAAGCATGTCCAATACCTTTTGACAGGCTTCGGGGGTCATCTTATCATAATCCATATTGCCCTCTATGCCATGACCTATTTCCTGACTAGGATGGCCTCCTACATATTTTACACCACAGGAATCCAACTTATCCAATGTCTCTGCTAAAGTAAACTTATGAAAGGTCCAAGCTTCTATGGTTAGCTTCCAATCAGAAGGGGATAATTTTTCTTGTGCCGTTAAGCACTGACTGAAGACCATAATAACTGCGACGATCGCATACTTAAACAATGATAATCCGGCCTTACCAGTTTGCGTTTGTGTATTCATAGTTTACTTTTTTATATCATTATTTCTTTAGCATTATATCGTTGTCAATCAAACGTGCTTGCGCCGAAACATTCATTCCGGCAATCTCCTCATATACCGGCTATCGTTTCTCATAACACATCACCAAATCCGAAGCACCTGTATTACTTTTAGGTGTTAATATGATGTCTCTCTACAGAGCGAAGTAGTCCACTCACAGTACGGCAAACATTATGGCAAGGCAAATGCTACATAAGAGTCTCCCGAAGGAGCATCCAATTTACCACCGCCACAAGCTATGACCACATATTGTTTCCCCTTGATCATATAGGTGGAGGGGGTGGCAAATCCAGCTGCAGGAAGTGCAGTCTCCCATAATAATTTTCCCGTTCTCTTATTAAATGCCCGAAATTTACCATCCGCAGTTGCTGCTATAAACAGTAATCCTCCTGCGGTAACGGCCGCCCCTCCATAATTTTCTGCTCCGGTTATAGGAATTCCTTTCTTGGTCAGTTCGGGATATTCGCCCAAGGGTATTTGCCACGCATGTTCTCCATTATTTAAATTAATTGCCGTTAAAGTACCCCAAGGGGGATTATTGGCAGGATATCCTTCAGGGGTACGAAATTGGCGATGATCTGTCATCCTGTAAGGCACAGGAGGAGGAACAAAGGTTTGCTCCTGACTTCCCTCAGCTCTACCCTTTTTCCGATCAGCTACCAAATCCGAAAAACGCTTATTGCCGTCATCTTTCATATCCAGCAGAAAGGCTAAAAGTGCTTTTTTCTCGATAGAAGGAAGTTGCTGGAAAGGAGGCATCATCTTTCTGCCATTATTGATAATATCCAGCGCTTGACTCTCTGTATATTTTTTATTGATATGCAGCAAAGTAGGGAAGTTTGTACTGCCTTCCCTGTTCTGTCCATGACATGAAGCGCAATTATTAAGGTAGACTTTTAGACCGCGCTCGGCCAGCGTTTCATTCAGATTTGCTTCTTCTGGAATAACCCTTGCCATTGATGCAGTCCAGGGTACCTGCCCCGCATTGACATATAAAAACCCTGTTTGGGGATCGTAAGATGCTCCACCCCATTCACCACCTCCGTCAAAGCCTGGAAAGAAAATCACCGTACCTGTACCTTCTATAGTAAGTGGAAGAAATTGCCTACCGGTTTCCATCTGAGCCAGCCTTCCGCGTATTATATCCTGCGATGAATCCGGCACTATAGTGTTTAGATCTTCGGCTGTAAAAGATTGTGACGTAAATGGCTTGGGAAGTTCCGGTATCGGCTGCGTAGGCCACAACTTTTCTCCAATAAGCGTCGACTTGACTGGCACCGGTTCCTCATGTACGGGGAATAAAGGCTTCCCACTATCTCTATCCAAAACAAAAGTAACCCCCCATTTAGTAATCTGAGCTACCGCATCAATGCCTTTCCCATCACGTTTAATCGTTACAAGATTGGGAGGTGCAGGAAGATCGCGATCCCATATATCATGATGAACGGTTTGATAGTGCCATTTGTATTTTCCAGTAACCGCATCCAGTGCCAGGACACAATTACCAAAAAGCCCCTTCCCCTTTCGGTCCCCCCCGTAAAAATCAAAACTGGGGGAACCTAAAGAGAGATACACCACACCACGCTTCTCATCTAAACTCATACCTGACCAATTGTTAGCTCCACCAATATATCTCCATGCATCTTTATCTTCCCAGGTATCATAACCATACTCTCCAGGATGAGGAATAGTATGAAATATCCATTTCAGTTTTCCGCTATGCACATCGTAAGCTCGGATATGACCCGGAGCTGAATTGGGTCCTTCGCCCACGGTGGACCCCATTATCAAGTTGTCCTTATATATTACTCCAGGCGTGGTAGACCAAACCGAAAGCTTTTTCGCGTCACGACCCAATCCCTCCCGAAGGTCTATTTTACCTTGATCCCCAAAAGAAGAAACTATTTTTCCGGTTTCTGCATCTACAGCATAGAGAAAAAAGCCTGCGCCGTAAAAAATACGTTTGTCATTTCCACCGTCCCAATACACCACACCACGGTTCACATCAATTCGCACTTTTTTGTTTGAAGTATCCGCAAAAGGATCGAATACCCATTTTTCTTCACCCGTGGCCGCATCCAACGCCAGTAATTTCAACTGAGGAGACGTTCCATATAACACACCATTCACAATAATTGGATTGCATTCAATTTGAGAGTGTGTACCTGAAGCATCACCGGTATGATAAGTCCAAGCTACCTTCAGTTGCTGTACATTACTGGTATCAATTTGACGCAAACTAGAATAATGGCTTCTCGCATTACCTCCAAGATAACCGCTCCAATCTTCATGGCTACCTTCCAGAGATGATTTGCAACTGTAAATAACTGTTATGCTTAATAGAGATAGAATAGCAACAATGTGATACCGGATACGTTTACACATATTATTAAACTTGTGTTGATACAATGGTTCGATAATTTCTTAAATACGAATAATCTAAAACATTCAAAAATCAGGTCTCATGAAAAGAAGTCATCCTCAAGGTGGTGAAAGAAAATAAAAGAGTATGTATACTTTGACACGGAACCACATCATCTTTTGCTTAATTACACGAGCATCGCACCTACAGGCATAACTCAAGGTTTTCCTACCACCAGAATCCCACGTGAATCTTTGTGTGGGCTCTTTATAAATCTATCACCTCCATACGAATATGGTACAAAGGCCTTTGATAAGGGACCCTGCCAGAGCTCATAAAGCGGATGCAATAAGCAGAAATTTTCTCGCACTTCAGGATCAGCGGACACCATCCAAACGTTTTCCGATATTAGTCTGCAATACCTCCACCCCAAACCACAGGAAAATAATCTAAGCAGGAAGTAACACCGATGTCCCATAACTGATCTATCCGCCAATCCCAAAGTGCAGGCCCTTCACAAAATCCTTCATCCGGAATTAATTCCGCACGTCAATAATTGGGGTTTTGAGTTATCACTCCTCCGCTTTGATCTATGATCTTTTGGGGTATAGGCATATAATAATCCTTAGGCCGTGTAAATACCCGTGCCGGAACGACAACCGAATGATTGTAAGGAGGCAGAGGAGAAGACATTCTTGGCTTATCTACGATCGTATCCAAGTTGATAATCTTATCCTTATCCCAGCGCAGCTGATCTTGCCAGATGATATTTTCTCCCCCTAATTCTACAATACGCTCATGGATTAATTCCGGCATACCGGCGTTTGCAACCGGGTCTAAATTTACTCGGGCTCTTACCGCATTTATTTCAGCATCTCCGCTACCTGGTCCGTTAAGTCTTATTTTAGCCTCGGCCACTAAAAGATAAATGTCAGCAGAACGCAAAATTGGCTCTTTCAAACCGCGGTCGATTTGCCCGCTTCCATCAGACTCATATGCCACAAACTTTCTCAACACATAACCAGTCGTAGTCATACTTGGCAAAAGCCTTCCTGTTTGTTCCCCAACTTTTCCGGCAAACATTTGATAAGCATTACTAGCATCAATTGTAATCAGGTTGGTCTGATTAGGGATGGAGTCTCCTACTGCAAGGAATGTCGCTTTCTTCCGAATTGTATCATTTGGTCCGAATTCATCCACAAAATTCTGTGTCGGATGATGAAATCCCCAACCCTGCCATGCGCGGGGCGCATAATAGATGCCCCATTCTGATGATTGGGTATTCGGAGTTTGCTGGCTATGGTTCATTATTTGAAAAAGAAGTTCTGTATTAGCTTCCTGACGGCCAGAAGTAAAATTATCCGCGTAGTTAGGAGCTAGGGCATAGTTACTGCTGTTTACCACCTTACTTCCGTATTCAATTGCTTTGTCAAATTTGTCTTCAACCATATACAATTTGCAAAGCACTCCGGCAGCCGTACCTTTACTTACTCTTCCTTTATCAGCGGCATCATAGCTCTCCGGTAAAAGATCAAACGCTTTCAACAAATCAGATTCCACCTGAGCCCTTACTGAATCAATAGAAGATTTTGCAATATTATAAGAATTAGTAAGCACATTCTCCTCAAGTATTAAGGGCACTTCCCCAAATATCAGGTTCAATTGGAAGTATGCGTAGGCACGTAGAAAATATGCTTCTCCTAAAGATCGATTGCGAATGTCCTCATTTATCCCGGGCGGTACATTGGGAATGGCCATAATGGCATTATTAGCCCTGGCTATTTGTTCATAAGCACCGTCCCATACAGAACTTAGCACCAGAAGGGTAGGATCTGCATGAAGATTTCCTACCAATATATAGTCCGGATGATCGCCTTTTACAGCAATATTTTGCGATTGGTCACCAAATACATACATCTCATGCCCCATCCAATCATTGCTATAGAGCGCATTGTATACTCCGTTAATGCCTGCAAGCACATCAGCCTCGTTACGCCAGTAGTTCTCTGTAGTATACTTCCCGATAGGGTGTTGATCCAATGGATCTTTATTACATCCTAAAGCACAAATCACAAGTAATGCGGAGGTAAAAATCAAGGATCGATTTTTATTTTTCATAATATGCTTTTAGTAGTTTTAAAAATTAATAGTAGCCCCTACAGTAAAATTCCTGGATTGAGGATATTGTGCAAAATCAACCCCTCTCATTAAATTACTATTATTGTGATACCCTATTTCTGGTGTATAACCTTTATATTTAGTCAGGTAAAAAACATTGTGGGAGCTCACGTAAACGCGGAGATCAGGAATCTTCAAATTACCAATCGTTTTGTCCGCCACCGTATAGCCAAGAGCAATACTCTTTAGAGAAAGAAATGAACCATTTTGCACCCACAAGTCCGAAGACCGGTAGTTGTCATTTAAATCTTGCTTTGAAACTCTGGGAATGCTATTACTTGTACCTTCCCCATGCCACCTGTTAATCTGCTCGGCATACCAGTTAAACACGCCGGGACTATATAACCCTGCTAACCTGTCCGCATTATACAATTGCACCCCTGCAACACCTGAAAAGCTAAAAGAAAAATCGAAGTTTGCATAGTTAACAGATCCATGAAATCCATATGCAAATGAAGGATTGGGATCTCCAATATACCCACGGTCCTCATCATCCACAACTCCATCTCCGGTAATATCTACAAAACGCACATCACCTGGCTTGATATTGCCTTTATTAGGGTCATTAGTGATATTCACATCGTCATCTATCTCTTTTTGATTCTGATATATGCCGTCGGTTCTAAAGCCAAAAAACGATGCAATGGGCTGCCCCTCATAGGTACGAGATATATCGGTATTCGTTCTGCCGTATAACGGAGCGCCTAGGTAACTGGTGTTACCATACAGCCGTGTAACCTCGTTATGTAAAAAGGAGGCATTGCCGCCCACCGAAAAACTCCATTTCCCGATTGTGTTATTGTAGTCCAGATCTATTTCAACACCTCGATTATTAATTTCTCCCTGGTTCACATTAGGCAGGTCTGCATCTCCATATGTCTGAACCAGTTGGGCAAGCACAAGCATATCAGAAGTGGTCTTGTTATAGTAGGTAATGGTTCCCGAAATATGATTATTAAATGCAGAAAAGTCGAGCCCCAAATTTGTCATCTCGGCCTTTTCCCAGGTAATAACCGGGTTAGGAAGGCTGGTAATGTACGCACCGTTTACACTATTATTGCTTTCACCAAAATTATAGGAGAAACTACCGGCGCCCAACGTAATAATGTTCAAATATTGAAAATCACCTATGTTCTGGTTCCCTAGCTGACCCCAACCGCCTGTAAGTTTTAAGGAATTAATCACTTTCACATTTTGGAAGAATTTCTCATCCGATATACGCCAACCCACGGAAAAGGCGGGGAAATACCCCCAACGTTTACCCGGGGCAAACTTACTTGAACCATCGGCCCGAAATGTGGCCGTTAACAGATACTTTTCTCTATAGGCATAATTGGCCCGGACGAATGCTGATTGCAATCCGAAAGAGTTATCACTGGTTCCGCCATTAGAAGCGTTTTGGCCTAAATCAAGTACCCGACTGTCGGGAGAAACATCCGTATATCCTGACCTAAATGCCGAAAAATGATTCCCTTTAAAAACCTGAGAAGAGTAACCTGCTACAAGATTAATCTTGTGTACACCATTGAAATTCTTGTCATAGGTTAAAAAATATTCTTCTAAGAATGTTTTTGTTTTGCTAAAGTTTTGACCTAGTGAAGAGGTGGAAGGTCCTCTTGTCTGCGTTGGTGTGGCCACCGAAAAGTTATACCCTTCATTAGTACTTTGGTCATAACCATAGTTTGCACGTATTTTCAATCCCTCCACAATCTCAAGCTCGGCAAAGGCATTTGCAAGAATACGGTCAATTTTAGCGTAACCAGAATTCTCATATATGGTAGTGAGTGGGTTATTAATGTCCCCCAACTCATTATTCCCTTGCGCAGTCCCCCAACTTCCATCAGGGTTCTTCACGGGAATTGAAGGATTAAATCGGAGCGCACTCCAGACCACACCATTTTGTGCAGAGGAGGTGTTAGGCGCCGAAGATGAGGTATTAGGTCCTCTCGCAATAGTGTTGGAATAGGTTACCCTTTCGCCCACCTTCAGATGTTTACCGATCTTATGATCCGAATTAATACGTAAGCTATATCGCTTAAAACCTGACAAAGGAATTATTCCCGACTCATTGTAATAGTTGCCTGAAAAGCTATAGATAGAATTCTCACCGCCTCCCCGAAGAGCTACATCCACATTATTTACCGTTCCAGTCTTAAAAAGTGCTTTTTGCCAGTCTGTTCTGTTTACAGCGGTGTTGGGATCAGTCCATATCGGTGGCACTGGCAACCCATCATTTGTGTATGCCTCCTGCTTTAACATGGCCAAATCTGGAGCTTTAAGCAGGTCCAGATCTTTAATGACCTTATTTGAACCCGTATAATAGTTGAGGGTTACTTTCATCGGTTGATTATAACTCCCACTTTTAGTGGTAATCAAAACCACGCCGTTGGCAGCCCGGGCTCCATAAATAGCTGACGAGGACGCATCCTTTAATATTTCTATGGAAGCAATGTCATTGGGATTCACATCATTAAGACCACCGGCGGGTACCCCATCGATGACCACCAGTGGATCGGCATTATTGATCGTTCCTGTACCCCGGATTCTAATACTGGGCACCCCTCCTGGTTGTCCATTAGTAAAAACGATCCCAACACCTGATGCCTTCCCTTCCAATGCCGATGCCGCATTACTGACTGGAACATTTTCAATAGCATCTCCACTAATCGTACTTACCGTACCTGTCACATCTCTTTTCCGCTGAGTACCATAGCCGACGACAACCAATTGATTTAATTCGGATACCGCAGCACTCAAGACAATATCTATAGTTCTTCTTCCATTAACGGGAACTTCTTGCGCCTGATATCCCACATAAGACACATCCAGCACAGCATCGGTTGGAACAACAATTGTATATTCTCCATTGCCATCTGTAACGGTTCCGGTACCGCCAGATTTGGCTTTTACGGTAACGCCGATAAGCGGCTCGCCTGCACTGTTGGTTATTTTCCCGTGCACTTCTATGTCGGCGGTATACACCGAAATTATCGCAGGCGTATATAATGACGCCAACCCGACATCGTTCCCAGAGAACGGACCTAATACTATCAGGTTATTATAGACATAATATCCGATGCCGCTTTTAACCAGTACTTCATTCAATATTTCGTCTAAGGTCTCGCTCTTGGCGTCAACAGAGATCTTCTGGTTTAGATTGATTACATTAATGCTGTAAACGAATTTTGCATCGGTGATTTTTTCTATCTTTTCCAATATCTTTTCCAACTTCGCATCATGCATATCCAGATCAAGGCGTTGATCCATATTGATTTGTGCACGACTATCCTTCGAATAACTTACACCCGCAAAAAGAATGGCAAGAAAGATTTGTATAACAGTAACTCTCATAATTTTCAGCCATTTTTCTTTGTTTCTACGGTTACTATTGAAAAATTTCATAAATTTGAACGTTTAGTTTAATTAACTAAATGAAGTACAAACCCTTTCTTTCCGTCAAGATTAGAGGGGTAAATTAAGTTTCGGAGATGTTCGCGCATCTCCGAATTTTGTTGTATACAATTCTACATGACTATCCTATTAATTTGCGTGTTATTTAGAATCAAAGCATGCCTGATTTGAACTAATCCCTAGTTGTTCAAATAAACAATTCAATTATCAAATGGATATGGAAGATAACCTCGAAACTAATCGCGCGATCAATCACTTACTGCAATAATTGCAACAAGAGCTCTGTGTCTAATTTTTCCTTTCTATCTATAGCTACTTAATAGTCGTTATATTATCATAATCAGCCTTTCTCATAAAAACTAATGGTACTATCATTGATCATTTTATAGTGAATATTTAACGACATTTCAAGCATCATCAAAATATCAGCCAGGTTTTGGCTAGTAAAATCAGCCTTAAGATGATAGTGATATATTTTATCATCTTGACAAAATATTTGCACGTCGAATTTCTTATTCAATACTTGAATGGCTTGCGAAAGCGGCACATTGTCGAAAGATAAATTAATCTGTTTCCACTTTTCCAGAGCACTTTCCTTAGCCACCGTTTCTCTGACCAACTTATTTTTAGCATCTAATACAACAGATTGCTTAGCCACCAAAATAACTTTATCATGTTGTTCATCGCGCTTTTCCACGGCCACTTTTCCGCTAAGCACAGCAACTTTACCCCGTCCATTGGGGCTGGCCCTCATAAAGAAGCTAGTCCCTAACACCTTCGCTATCATATTTTGGCTAACAACCTCAAAGGGATGCCGGGTATCATGTTGAATGTCAAAGAAAGCTTCTCCTGCCAACCGTACTTTTCGTTCAGTAGAAAATGAACTCTTCTTATAACTGATCTTGCCGCCGGGATGTAGCCATCCCTTACTACCGTCCGGAAACACAACAATCTGTAGCTGAGAGGAATTGTTAACCTGGGATATCCACTCATTGGTCAACAGGCCACTTTCTGATCCCACATTCATCGCTCGATTATGTTTGACCCCATAAACTCCCACCCAGGATGCAATACCTATTATCACAGCTGCAGCTACATACCGCCATCTTTGAATGAAAACATTTTTTCTTTTCTCCTTCGCTTTCTTCAATCGTTTTATTTCAGGAATATTGGACTGAATACGTTTTAAAATATTGGCTCTCAATGAATTCATTTCATCTTCTGTCAGTTGAAGCGGTAAGTTCTCATCAAACATTTCATACCAATACAGCAAATAGGCAAACTCTTCATCGCTGCAACGGCCTTCCAGAAATTTACGAATGACTTCCGTAATTAAACCTTTATCCACAATTTTCTAATGTATTTTGCTTAAACAGATTTGTCGCCCTTTATATAGAAGTGACAACGCGGAGGCTTATCCCCTATTAAGAAAGAATATTTTTTCCCGAAAAATCCTAATAACTACCCCAAGACTGGAAAAATAATTTTATCTAGGCGAAAAAGACGGCCGTTGAGCGAGGATGTTAAAGCGAGAAATACTACAAAAAAAAGAAATGATTAAGATTCCCCTTGATAAGACGAAGCGCTTTAGCAATGTGGTTTTCCACTGTTTTCTCTGAAATATGCATTAGAGTGGCGATCTCTTTATGTGTCTTCATTTCATAACGGCTCAGTTCAAATACATGTCGACATTTTTGCGGAAGAGTCTCTACCAATTTATCAATATGAGTGCTTAGATCTTGAATCAGAATCGCTTCTTCAGTAGAATGATCTAAAATATAATACTCATTTACCTTGCCGTTGATATAAACTTGTGCCGTCAGCCTTTTATGCATCATTCGCAGTACAATATATCTTATAGACGCAAAAAGGTAATTTTCCAAAGATGTTCGGATGGTAATTTGTTGTCTATTCTTCCATAAACTTTCAAAAAGATTCTGAACAGCCTCTTCCGCATCTTCTCTGCACTGCAGCCGTTTATGAGCAGATATAAACAGCCGAAACCAATACCGGTTGTATAATTCCTCAAAGGCATCAGGATCATCTTTCTGTAAAAGTTGAAATAATTGCTCAGAAGTAAAATTTGCTGCCCCTTTTACCATGGTATCTGATTAATAAATCAACCCTTTAAAACGATCTTAAAGAAAAGCCATAGACAATATTAGAATTATTTCTAAATAATAAAAAATATTTTTCGCCCCTGCCTAATCATAAGGAATGCATGGCGATCGGTTTTAGAGTCCATTCGATCGACATTAGTCTTCGACATATACGCGGGGTATGGATCGTGTATGGAAGCTAAAGAAATCCCCCGGTGCTGTTTTTATTGCATTCACAATCAAAGACTATCCTTCAATTATTCGTCAAATGATCGAACGTGGTGCAAATGATGGTAGGCTGAGAAATATAGAAAAGTCTCCGGCTTTTATTTTCCTATAAATACAGTCGTCTCCAAAAGGGACTTTCCGCCATTTGGCAGCTCCAGTTACGGGTGATGCTGCTATAATAAATCGATCTTTCACATCGGGAAAAAGAAGCATTCGGATTAATTTCCAGGGCTTTACCGATAGGAAAGCTACTGAAAGAATGATTTGCAGGATATTTCCATAGGGCTCTTCATCGGAAGAAAACATTCAATGTATGAGGCGAAAACATCGCTGCCCCCCATAAAATGGCGACTGTAAAGCGGGCACTATGAAAGTTTTCCTTATTGGCAATGCTTTTGGAAACCCTTGATTCACAATATCTATGATTCTGCCGCGGGGCTACCGGATGGAAACGGTCAATTGTGTGCCCGGGGGAGTTTGAAAAGCTGCGCGGCCCAGTCATAGATAAACGCCGGCCTTGAAGATAACTATTTCAACACCTTTTCTACCTGCTGTCTTTGTGCATCACTCAATACTACTTTTCCTGCGGCGGCATTGGATTCGACCTGTGGCACACTGGAGGAAGAAGGAATGACAGGACCCATGCCGGGCAATGTCAACATATAGGCAAGTACCAGTTGACTTAATTTTAGATCCCACTCACGGGCTAATGCCGCCAGCGCTTGCACTTTGTGCATCGTACCTTGATCCACACCCTTTTCTATCATGCCCTCATCAAATAAACGATCTCCGGGACCGACTTTTTTAACGTCCAGATATCTTTCGGTAAGAAGTCCTCTTGCAAGCGGGCTCCAGGCAATATAGGATATCTCTTTTCGTGAGGCGTATTGTCGCACGCCGGCGAATGCCTCCGGTTCTCCGTGCAGGATGTCAAATTGGTTTTGTACGGCCACAATCCTGCTGCGCATACTCAGCTTATTGCCCATTTGCTCGTATGCATTGAGTTGATCTATCGAAAAGTTAGATACCGCGAAGTAGCGGATCAGATCCCTCTTTACCAAATCTTCAATGGCGGTTAAACTTTCTTCAATGGGTACAGATGGATCAAATACGTGAAAATAAAGCAGATCAATATAATCGGTCTGAAGTCTTTCCAGACTGGCATACACGGAATTCAGGATATTGGTGCGTGATAACCCGCAATGGTTCGGTGTAAGACCATCCATGGTACCGGCAAGTTTTGTCGCCAGCACGATATTCCGCCTCTGTTCCGGGTTATTCTTCAACCAGTTTCCTATCACCCGCTCGGAATTTCCCGAAGAATTATTATAGCGGTTGGCCGTGTCCCAGAATGTCACGCCTAACTCCACAGAGCGGTCAAAAAGCTGAAATGCACTCTTTTCGTTGACTCTTGATCCATCACCCGTCTCCGGATACCCTATCTTCCACGCCCCTAACCCCACACTGGACACCCGTAACCCGGACTTACCCAAAGCCCGATAAGGCATACCGTTAAACGTCTCACAGGTAAAAGGAAGATTATACAGGGCAACGTTGGGCTTTTTATACTGATCTTTCATGGTCACGAATGTACAAAAATCGTCATTTAATCAGGATGACCCCTTCTCCTTCGGGCGTTTTTATGGCGACGGTACGCGCTTTGCTGTCATAGGTAAAATTCCTGATCCGCCGGCCATTCAGCATCACCGATGAAGGCTTTGACGCCACACCAATCATTAATTCACCGGCCTCACTACGGTCGTATTGCAGGCTGTCGGCAGACAATTCAAACGTGGCCGGAGCATCGGACTGAACCACAAGCTTACCGTCTTTATGGACCACCGTGGCCATCGCCACAAACATCCGCGCCCCGTCCCAGGTGATCGCAAGGGCATCCGTCTGGATATTTTCCACCTGATACTGGCTTCCGGGCTTGGTGTTAAAGGCAAACTTCCTGCCTGATATCGTCCCGGAAACAAAACCGTCCCCCTCTTTGGTGGTGACGTCAGGAGCCTCACCCGCAGCCGTCACCTGAAAAAGGTTTGCCATAACCAGCGGATCTCCGCTGGTCCGTGCCGTCACGGTCAGCATACCTTCTTTGATCAGCGGCTTCTTTTTAAGTAGCGTATTCAAATAGGCCGGGGTCTGCACCGCCTTCACCTGTTCACCTCCCGGTGACAGATGCATAATATTAAGGGAAAGATCCCCTTTGGTAATTTTAGACAGCTGTTGTCCTGCATGAATATCTTCCAGATGTGCCGTATGGTATAGTTCGGTGATGTCGACATCCTCGGTACCCGGGACAGCTACGTCAAGCATGAGGAGAGTCGCCGGTTTTATATACAGTACATTGCGTGTCAGCGATTTTACCTTACCCCAATACAACCGGCCAATATTCCCTCGGGAAAAGGCAGCCGCTTTCCCATCCAGGTACTGCTCAATAAAGGCATGATCGTTAAACCCGGGCGCAAAGTTCAGGGGATCTCCCACCCGCTGGCTTTGAGGATTATGATCGATAAGGATCGTGGAATGGGCCACCGGCTGAATGAACCGCGATTGATAGATCGGATCGTCATAATAAGAGGAATTGTGAATGGGCTGATCCTCAATAAAAACGGTGCCTTTATCCGCTAAATAGAAACTCCCCTGATCGAGATGCTGATGATTAAAGAACGCACCAGTCCTCATGTCAAAGGCAAAGTCGTCCTTTCCCCAACCACTCTTGAACACCGTCGTCCCGATTTCCGGGAATACCCGGTCGGGATTTTCATCAAAGGGACTGTCCTGGGGGATCCCTTCGGTGTCAAATAACACATCATTGAGCGTTTCCTTTTCCTTGAGATAATTATAATACCAGCTCAGGCGGGGATTCTTATACTTATCCAGCAAAAACGCCCAGTTGGTAGCCGGACCCATCTCCCCCCCAGAATCTCCGTAACTAAACCACAGCTTATCCTGGATCAGCCCACCCCAGATATATTCGTTATAGGTATGCATTAAAGGAGCCGTGACATCTATATGAAATACATGATCCAGGGAGGGCACACTGTATGACAAATTAGAAAAAGTGTAGCTGTTATAGCCGAGTCCTTCTCCGTAAGCCCCTCCGGGATGACATACCACATGGGTAATAAACGCATACAATTTCATCATCGACCCGGTAAAGTAGGGCTCCATGTGGGTGGTATCACCTCCGTCCCCATAGATTGCCGCGATATTCATCAAAGCGCCTCCCACGGTATGGGCAATCCAGTTCGAGGTGTTTGAAGTGACCATGTCGTCATACACGTAAGTTCTGAAGGCGCCCTTCACGATCTTATCCATAATGGCTTTGCGCACTTTTGTGCGCTCCTCAGCAGTCATCAGATCATAGGTAAGATCATAAGCCAAAGCCACCCGATGCGACCAGGTACCCATCCGGTGTTCACTGAAACGTCCGCGCTTGATCATCCACGGAGAGATCCAGGTCGGCCAGTCGGAGAGCTTAACCAGCACATCCTTCGCATACTGTCCCGCTTCGGTATCTCCGTGAAAAGCATAGGCCAGTGCATTGGATTCTAACGCAGTTCCCGTATTGTAGATATGATTGCCAAAAGCCGACCAGGAGGGAAGCCAGTTTTCATCGGGAAATTGATCCAGGTCGTACACCAGACTCTGAAGCGGAATTTTCTCTCGTTGCGCCTTTGCACTTTTTTCTATCCCGTTATAGACGTCCTGAAAGCGCGGTTCTTGCAACCGCCTCTTGATGGATTTTTCTTTATTCGCATCAAAAAGCAGTCGCGGATGCGCTCCGTCCATATCTTTTGGCGCAATATGGATCGTGAATTGAGTTTCCGACACCTGATCAGTCCCGCGGTAAGCGGTCAGTTTGCCCAGGTATAGTCCCTCGGGAAAGGAAAGTGTAAGATCGGGCAATGCCCACTGATCGCCCGTTTTCTTTAATTCTCCGCTATACACCGTCTTTTGGGTGTCTGTATAGGGCGTGATCTCTACCTTCACCTTGTTAATATCAATAGGCCATTTTCCACGCAGCTGGAAGACCTCTCCCGCGTGATACGGTCTTTTAGGAATGTATGGCGCAAACTCAGGTAATTTATCCATGGCAGGTGCCGTAAATTGAAAGGCCGCTGCCCGTGCTCCGGTGAAGGTAATGTCATCAAGACCCAGATAAATAGGCATGGCCGGATCCGCATCCGGGATCTTGGCCAGAAAAGCCAGCGCATAGATCTTCACCTTATCGTTGCCCTTCAAAGCGGGATTCTCCCGGACAAAGTCGTCAAAATTCACGGTCTGCCATACCCACTTATTGGTCCCGGGCGCAGCCAGGGTCACATCAATTTTCCCGTAATCCCCCGCCGCAAACCGGACCTTGAGCGATTCTACGCTTTTATTGGTTTTCAGATAATAGCGGAACTTAATCTGCATTCCAGGTACCAGGTACATGTCCAACAGTTTCTGGGCACCTGCATAATCGTCTACAGGCGCATAAGGAGTGACTTTCGCTACCAGGGAAAGATTGGAGTCTCCGGGTACCATCTGGCCCACCCGGAAGTCCTGGTCATAGGCATTATCCTGCCAAAGGGGATAGGAGGCCCACGCCCCCAGATCCTGGGTCTGGAAATCCTGGCTGTAGGTCCAGGGCTCGACCACGGTATGTGCAGTGGGTGGGTCCGAGGGGCTCCCCGGATCTGACTCAGAGGGAACCACCTTATCCGCATGCATGGAAACCAGGGCGGAACTGACCATCAGAAGCAGCAGCAGCGACAGCGTTTGGAATGACGTCTTATTTTTCATGCCGTACAATCAAGTATTTATCATTAGTGAAGAAATCAAAATCAAAAAAACATCGTGCGGAGGGGTCATGCGTTATAGTGATTCAACTGGCCAATAACTGCTGTATATTTCCCGATCTCAGGCGATCTCTTCCAGCCTCGTCTATTTGATGCGCGCCGATCGACTCAATACGCAACCGTCCGGTGAAATAGTCCTGGATGGGTGAATGGGTGCCAAAACAGAACTTATCTACTCCGAGGGTAGAGAGCAATTCATCGAACTTACAGAGCAATACATTCGTCCCGCCACCCGGTAACCGGCCTGAAGTATCCATCAACAAGTGAGCGCGTTTAAGCAGCGCCAGGTCCTGATCATCCAGCGCCGTACTGTTGGCTACGTTGACAATCAAGAACTTCCCATCCGGTACAGCCCGGACAATAGGCAGCACATCCTGAAGCGTCCATTCCTCATCCAGATCCATCCAGGAAGTGGCCCGTTTGTCTACCATTCTGAGTGAAAAAGCCACAGGAAGCCCTTTGTCTCTGCTCATTTTCACCAGTTGAATGCAGGAGGAGGACTCAATGTCATATCCATGATATTTGGGATAGAGCCGGATCCCCTTCATGCCCATCTTGGTCACACAAGTCTCAAAATCTTGTTGCCATCCTCCATAGGCAGGATTGATTACGGCCCAGGGAATAAAATAGCTGGAATAAGCGCTCTTACTGCGCAGCTCTTCATAGAGCTCCTGATTGGCCTGTTGCGGATTTTTGTAAAAAATACCGTGAAGACTGCTTACGATGGACATGTCCGTACCAAACTCCTTCATCCTGCCCAATAAAGCATCAAGGGTATTGTATTCAAATTTCCTGAACGGCCAGTGGCCAATATAGGCATTGCTATCAATCCACATGATTTCCTGATCTTTTTAAGATGCTATTATAATTGTCGAAAAAGATTTTCTTTCGCTGCGCATCCGTCAAGCGGGCCGAGAACAAATGGCCTACCCCCTGATAATAACTCTCATCACAACCAAAAACCAGTCTGTCCTCCCCGATGTATTGCATCGCAAAATCAATCATATTAGCCGCATTATTACTCCCTGCCAGGCCTACATATACGTTGGGTGAGTGCTGAAGCACTTTACAGGCGTATTCCCAATCCACCCCCCCACCGATGTGTGCGTACTGAAATATCCCCTCGGGATATCTTTTTGCGATATCCACGAAGTCCTCCGGTATGGAAGAGCCGGACTGCGGCTCATCGGGACACCATCTCACCCGGGAATACCCCACGACCGAATGTTGCATGATCACCATTTTCAAATCAATAAACTTCTCTATGATGGGATAATACCGGGGGTCATTGATCTTCACCTGACGGTAGAGTTCCCCGGCCCCCACCATACCGGCATCCACGCAACGATCTATCTCCTGCAACGACTCCTTTTGATAGGCCACATTGAAAAATATCATCCCGGTAAACCGATCCGGATACCGTTTCATGCAGGCCATGACCAGATCATTCGCCTTTTTAAAATTATCCGGAGTAGCCTGCGACATCGAAGTAAGGGGTCTTGAAATCATCAGTTTCTCTATCCCCAGTTTATCGGCAAAATATAACTGCTCCTCCGCACTGCCTTCATAAAAAGACACGTGCGCATGGCTGTCTATTTTCCGGTATTTCTTCACTTCGCTCATCCAGTCGATCTCCGCTACCTTGCCGGAGCCCTCCTGTTTTCGGGATGGGTCAGGCCACTGCTCCAGATGAGGGCATATCATCAGCCCTGCTGTGGAAAGTGCGCCACTGGTTAAAAAATTACGCCGGTCCATAACCATAGGACTTTTATTTGATAAGAATGGTGTTTCCCCCTTTGTCCAGCCGTATCGTTAAGGTGTGATCCGCCCTGGAATAATGCCAGTCTCGACTGGACTGACCGTTCAACAATACGCCTGAGGGCTTTTGATCCACATTAACCGATAAGTGAACCGCTTGCGCAGATTCAGTCTTGAGTGCAGTCCCCGAAGCGCCGGTATTTACCTCACAGCTGAACGGCGCGTCACCTTTAATGGCCAAATCTTTATAGGAAATGCTCTTGCCCTGAAAGTATGCCCCCAACAAAGCACCCCCCCGGTCAAAAGAAGCCGTAAACTGGGTGGCGTCCGTCACAAATCCATCTACGGCATCCGACGCCTCGGAGTCGGTTCTGAAAAAACCCACATAGCGCTTGTCACTGCCGGCCTGATCCACTCTCGCGCCAGCCCATCCGGGTTCGGTCACCGCTTCAATTTTTGGACGCGCCCCAAAGCTTCCATCGGCAGCAATGGCCTCCGGTACGAGGACCGCAAAGAAGTTCACCTGCGCAAGACCAGCTTTACTGGTAAGCATCGTAAAGCTCTCATGATCTCGATCGCGGTCCTGGGTCTTGCTGGAGACGATCTCAGGGGAAAGCACCTCCATGGTGAGACGCGCCTTCGGCCTGTCCACGGTCAACCGATGGTCTTGATACTGGATGGAACGCTGGTGATTTTCATTCTGCGGCGCATGAAAGACCCAGTTATAAACATGCCCGTCGGAAGAGTGACTCTTCACCCGGTCGAAGAGGAATAACGGCCCGTTCTTTTGATAGATCAATGTGCGTACATATTGATCCAACTTATCCTTATAGACACATGCCAGATCTTCCTGGACGGCATCGGTAGAGGTGCCCACAAAGGGATGGACCATGGTGGGCCAGGTACTCAACGCCGCGATCCCATTGTCAAAGTCGGGTTGTATCTGACTTTCAGGGTCGTAATCCACCAACATCACATTGTGCGCAATAGCCTGAATGTTATAAATGCGGTAAAACGTATTGGCATAATAGCCCCCGGCGCCTACCCCGGGATCCGTGAGGAGCATCTCATCATTGGTCATGAGTTGGAAGCTCCCCTGGTCGGCGTGATAATGATTGGTAGCCGGACCCGTGTGGGTACTGATGATGGTAGCGTGATCTTGCCATCCTGAACGCATGACCAGCCCCTGGGCACTGAAGACTTTCGAAGAGGGAAGCGCATCGCGGGAAATCGCCTTGATGTCATCCCTATACCATAAATAACCAAAGTATCCTCCCTTGCCTGCTTTCCAGGAAGCCATCACATAGGGGAAAAGATACGGATTGCCACAGCGGTGCACCAGCCACTCGGCCGCAATCTGATCCAAGGCGATATGGCCTCCATTAGCGCCTCCTCCATCCCCATAATCCGCCATCCGGCCACTGGCGGAGCTGGCCTGAAGAGGAAACTTATAAAAGTCCTGAAGATGGGTAGTCGTGGTATAGTCCACCCCGAAATTGCGGTCCAGAGAAGCCAGCAACTCCACAATCGCCCGGGTCGCCATATACATGTAGCCGCTTTTCGGCTCGTTATAACTCCCGTCTTTATAATAAGTGCGGTCAATGAAGGTCTTGGCCTTGGTAATAATACCCGATAAATAAGGCTCCAGATAGGGATTATCAGGGTCCTCCCCGTAAATAGCTATAGCTGCCAGCCCATAGCCGGCCACGATTACCGCAATATGATTGGTGATATTGGAAGGCATCCGGTTCATCTCCACCATATCCCGGTAAAAGGGTTTAAGTCCTTTTTCAATAATGGCTTTACGCACCATGGCGCACTCCTGGTCACTCAACAGGTCGTGAAGCATATCATACCCATAAGCGACGTCCATCAGTAGAAAGCCCACCGGATAATAGGTCCAGAATTTACGACTCACCATCCAACTGTTATTCCACTTGGAAAAAGCACATATCCGGAGCAGCGCCTGCTTCGCTTTTTCACCCGCCGCCACATCTCCCGTAAAAGCATACCGGAAGCTTCCTCCTTTCAGAATGCTTTCTGCGATTTGAATCGGCCTCAGCCAATCCCTCATCGCATCGAAACCGGCAGCATACTTGGCATAAGGCCCTCCCACCAGGACCTCTGTCGTCCTGTCCTTGCCCTCGGTGATCGCCGCTACATCCATTTTCATAAAACCGGTATCGGCGAGCGCATGGCTAAGAATGCCCCTGGCTACGGAAGACTGTTCGGTGTCGAGTCGCTGCTTGAGGCCTTCTTTGGAGAAAAAAAGCCGGGGGTATCCGGTGATGGGCTCGCCCGGCATGAGGAACTTAAAACTCCATCGCACTTCACTTCCGTTCTCGGTCCGGCCGGCAAGCCGGATCTCCCACTGCCCCCGCACATCTTTTTTGCTCAACAGGTAAATGGAATTATTGGCCCACCCGGCAGACTGCTTGGTGAAGGAGATATGGTCTTTCACGACCCTGCCTTGGGCATCAATAAGCGTACCCTGCACCCCATCCAACGCAATATTCCCTTCCGGAGCCACACGCAGTCCGATGGTATCTCCATAGAAGAAGTGTCGGTCCAGAATAGAGATGTTAAACATATCAAGATCCGTGGACACAGGATTCAACCCTATAAAACGACGTGGCCGCATGCCGTTGATCCTAAAATTATCCATGAGGATCGTATAGGTATACAGGTTATAGGTCTGCTGATAGGCAGATTCTATCGTCACGACCTGGATATGTGTTCCCGGAGCCAGGGGCTGGCCATCCCGCTGAAATTCACGGAGAGGCACATCAATCTTGATCCAGCTATTTGCCGTCGGATGGTCCATCAGGTAGGAATACGACAAGCCATCAAAAGTACCCAGTGAGACTTTGAGCGTTCCGGGATCCCGGTCGCTCTGGAAATAAATCTCCGCCTGCACCCGGGTTTCGGGCGTAGTCCATATATCGAGCCGCTTGGTGAATCCCTGGTATAACTCCGCAGCCTCATGGGCGTCCACCGGACGGGCAAGGGCATAACGGCTGTGGTTATAGGTCGGACTGCGATGAGTAGAGAACATGCCATCATAGCCGATATCCTGCGCATACGGATAAGGCTCCCAGCCGAAAAGCTCACCGGTCTCAAAATCATTAAAAACCGTATCCGCAATCTGGCTCACGGGCTGCTGCCCTTTTGCATAATGGGTGAAAAGAAAAATAGCCCCAAGGAGAATGAGTAACCCTTTTTTCATACAATTGGCGCCCACAAGCCCATGCACCATCGGTGGATGGGAGGAATTGCACCACGATTCCCTTTTTGTCGTTTTAAATACTGATTGCTTCAAATAAATTTCACCATCGTCCTGTGTCACCGGCCTTGACAATCCAACGCTAACCGGTAATGCGCCGGGCAAAGGCACCCGGTGAGTAGTCGGGAACTAGTTCGAAACGTCCGGCATAGCTGTACCCGCTCCTTTTTTAAAGGACCATCTTCTGACCTTATACCCATAGAATGCATAATAGATCAGGTACAGAAAACAGGGAAACATGACCCAATACGCGTCGTGCGGGTTAAACTGATCGGCAAAATATCCATAGATCAGGGGCATCACGGCGTTAGCC
>Ga0164242_10001667_pt1 | contig 26329 bp, 15 predicted proteins | sample OricomgcompostMG_FD_108783 | JGI IMG/M metagenome (GOLD analysis project Ga0164242, IMG submission 108783) | Miracle-Growth compost microbial communities from Emeryville, California, USA - Original compost - Miracle growth compost (MG) ...
GCCCATCTCGCGGGCGTGGGCGGCGTAGTTCTTGCCCATGCAGATCACCTTGCTGGCCAGCACCGGGGCCAGCAGCCGCACGTCGGCCAGCGGCCAGCTGCGGCCGGTGAAGGTGGGGTTGCGGGACAGGTACTGCTCGGCGATCTCTTTACAGACCGCATCGGAGTTCGGGTCGCCCTCGATCACCACGAAAGCAACGCCGTCTGGACTGGCAATTCGACCGAGACGCATGGGTTAAGCGTAGTGAGCGGGGGTACTCACCCCGCGAACTGGGCGCGCAGGAACGGCGTGGAGTCCGCCATGGAGGTCAGCACCGCGCTGGAGTGGTCGTCGTCGGGGTAGACCTTCAGCGTCACATCCTGACCGTTGGCCTTCAACTGGTCGGCGAATTTCAGGGTCGATGATGGCGGTACGTCACGGTCCTGGAGACCGACGCCCAAGAAAATCGGCCGGTCATATCCGGTGACCGGGGTGCCCATGAAATCGGCGAGTGCTTGCCTGATGCCCGGTAGGGACGCCAGCGGTGCGGTGAAGAATTGCTGCGGGCGTAGGCCGGCAAGGGCGTCACTGAGTGGGTGCGTGCACAGCGTTTCGGCCTTGGTGGCCGCGGCCAGACCGGCCGGGGTGAGCACGCTGTTGATATCGGGCCGGATCTCTCGGAATGCAGCGAGAATGTACGCGGTGTAGGCCGAGGCGATGGGCCCCAGTTCGGGTGGCAGCTTCATGTTGGGGCCGGCGGTGATGACAACGTCGTCGATGTTGGCCGGCGTACCGGTGGCGACCACGCCGCGGTAGTCCAGGCCCGTCCCCTCGCTGAATTCGGTTGCCCACCGGGCGCTCGCCACGGCGGCCGCGCCGCCCTGAGACTGTCCGACCAATGCCCATTTCGGCGACAGGGGCAGGTTCAGGTGGTGGGCGGCGATCACCGAGTCGATGATGGCGTGCGCGGTGGCGACACTGTTGAGGTAGCTCATCAAACCCGGGGTGCCCAGGCCGGTGTAATCAGATCCGACAACCACATAGCCCTGGTCCAGCCAGTGCGACAGGTACTCGTTGTCCCGCTCGCTGCGAGGTTGCGCCGACGGCGTGCAGTCGTCGCCGAGCCCGACGGTGCCGTGCGCCCAGGCGATGACCGGCCAGCCGCCCGGTGGCGCCGTGCCGTGCGGAACGAATACCGCCGCTGTGCTGACCGCCGGCGAATCATGTTGGTTGGTAGTCGAATACAGGATCCGGTAGGCCTGGGACGCCCCGGCGACCGACAGCGTCGGCGCCATCGGCTTGCTGGCGATCAGCGCGCCCGGCGCAGGGATGGGACCGTCGAAGAACCGGCTGTCCAGGCCGGACCAGTCCGGGACCGCGGCGGCCGCGACCGGCGCACCGACCAGCAGTGTCGTCGTGAGCAGTGCGGCGATGAGCAGGCGCAACAGGCGCGGCAGTTCCACCTCGCCATGCTAGGCGTTCTCATATTATGGGATCACAGTTCATGATTTGAGATGACGGTGGCACCATGGTCTTATGACCACCACCGTCTCAGCCGTCCGCCGCTGGTCGATGCTGGTGATCGCGCTCGGGTCGACCATGTGCGCGAACGTCTTCATCAACGGCGCGGCCTTCTTGATCCCCACCCTGCACCGCTCCCGCGGGCTCGATCTGTCCCAGGCCGGGCTGGTGTCGGCGATGCCCAGCTTCGGCATGGTGGCGACGTTGATCTTGTGGGGATATGTCGTCGACCGGGTCGGCGAACGGTTCGTGCTGGCGGTCGGGTCGTTGTTGACGGCGCTGGCCGCGTTCGCCGCCGCGTGGGCGCCGTCACTGGTGCTGGTCGGCGTGTTCCTGTTCCTCGGCGGCATGGCCGCGGCGAGCTCGAATTCGGCCAGTGGCCGGTTGGTGGTGGGCTGGTTTCCGCCCGAGCAGCGCGGGCTGGTGATGGGCATCCGGCAGACCGCCCAGCCGCTGGGAGTTGGATTGGGCGCGTTGGTGATTCCGCGGCTGGCCGAATCCCACGGGGTTTCTGCGGCATTGCTGTTTCCCGCGATTGCCTGCCTGGTGGCGGCGGTGGTATCGGCCGTCGGCGTGCTCGATCCCCCGCGCCCTCCCCGATCTTCGGCCCCCGCTGAGCATTTGGCCAATCCGTACCGCGGATCGTCGGTGTTGTGGCGCATTCACGCGGTGTCGGTGCTGCTGGTGGTTCCGCAATGTCTGGTGTGGACATTCGCGCTGACCTGGCTGATGACCGCGCACGGGTGGTCGGCATCGTCGGCCGGCACGATGGTGCTGGTGGCCCAATTGTGCGGTGCGGCAGGGCGAATCGCGGCCGGCCGGTGGTCGGACATCTTGGGTTCGCGGCTGCGGCCGGTGCGGATCATCGCGGTGGCGGCGTCGGTGACCATGGGGCTGCTGGCGTTGACCGACTACCTGCACTGGCCGGTGGCGGTGTTCGTCATGGTGGTCGCCTCGGTGGTGACGGTGACCGATAATGGGTTGTCGTTCACCGCAATTGCCGAGATCGCCGGGCCGTTCTGGAGTGGTCGGGCGCTGGGGGCGCAGAACACGTCGCAGTTGTTGACCACCGGCATCGTGCCGCCGGTATTCGGAGCGTTGATCTCCGTTGCCGGCTTTCCCTTTGCGTTTGCGGTCTGCGCGCTGTTCCCGGTGCTGGCCGCTCCCCTGGTCCCCGTCCGCGACGATCCCCTGCTCGCGTCCTCTGGTGCCCAAACGGACAAACGGGCCGCAAAAGTCGAGTAGTTTGCGGCATTTCGTCGGTTTCGGCGTGGCCCGGCGGCTCGGCTTGTCGCGCGCAGCGCGTTGATCCCGCGGCCGCGGCGTCAGTTACTCGGACTTTCACGCCGCCGCAGCGAGTGACGATCATGGGGGTCGGCCAGACTTCTGTCGTAGTCCACTTCGGCTGCTACGCCGAGTGTGACACTTTTCGAGGTAACACGCCGACGAGCGCCTCGACAGACGTCACATTCGGCAGAGGAGCCGCGCGAATTGGCGCAGTCATACTCTCGACGCCCGCGATAGCATCGACCCATGGATCTGGAAGCACGGGTCGCGGCGTTGGAGACCGATCGGGTCGCGCAGCGGGCGGTCCTTGCTGCAGTGAACACGCTGGGTGTCAATCAGCGGGAGATGGCACTGACGCTACGGGGACCATTCGCAACGCCTTGACCGGCTCGAATCCAAGGTTGACAGGCTCGATGTGAAGACCGACGGCACCAACGCCCGCGTGCGCTCGCTGGAAGAGGGTGTGGCCGAGATCAAAGACCTGCTGGTTCAGGCCCTCGGCAAGTAGGTCAGGCCTCGTAAGGGCGAGGCCCGCGCCGTCTTGCGGTCGGTCCACGGGCCCAGCTACCGGAGCTGCCAGCCGACGCACCGACCGATTTCATTCAGCGCGTCGTCCGACAGATCGGGGTGGCGTTCGCCAAACCGCGTCATGATGTCCCTGACGCCCTCGACCAAGGACATGTCACCCCAGTCGATCGGCATCGATGTGGCCTCCCGCACCAGCACACCAACCTCGCCGAACAAGCGCTCACCCAAATTTTCGCCGTAAGCCGCGACCAGCTTTCCTCGATCTGCCGACGGAATTGCACTGTCGTGCAGGCTCACCACGATTGCCGCGCTGATGAGCTCACCCCGCGGGAGGAGCGCCGCGAACCACTCGCGCGGAGTCCGTCGCCCCTCGTCCCACGCGGCGAGCGCCTGTTCCGGGCTGAGAGACGACACAAAGAACAGAACAGTCAGATCAGGCCCGACGAGAACGGAACCCACGCCTCGGACATCGCTTGAAACGCAAATGATTCCGTCGCGCATCTGACGCGCCCGCGTCGCTGCGACCGCTGGGTCCATGTGTAAGCAGTCGGCTGCCACGGATACCTGCTCAGCGATCATGCTCGCCTCCGGCGTCTGAATATCCGCTATGCGCGTGCAGGCTTCGCTGTCGCAGCAGACCTTGACGCCGCCTCGTCGGCCACACATTGTTCGACGGTGTAGCGGATCATCGCGCCGACCGCCTCGGCGTATCGATTGATCGTGGCCATGGTCGGGTTTGTCCCGCCCGACTCGAAGCGGGTCACGGCGCTACGGTCGACGCCCATCCTGCGAGCGACTTCGGCCGGCTTGAGGCCGCACCGGTGACGCACAGCGATCAGCTCCCGGATCAGATGGTTTTCCGAGCGTGCAAGTTCGATGCTCAGCCTGTCATTAGGCGATAGCCCGTCCATGACGCCCATCAGACGAACCTCCTGTCAACGCGCGTTGATTTATAAATCAACACTACTCGGCATAGGTCCATGCACGCCACCCAGTTTTGGGAGTACGGGATTCACACCACCGAATGAGTTTCCACATGGCGTCGATCATCTGCCGAGTCTGCTTACGGCCGGCATCGCGATCCCGACCCCGTTTGCGGCCGATCGACAGTCCCAAGACCAGGTTGGATGGATCGTCCGGCTCACCGAAATAGAGGCGATACTGCACCGCATCGCCGACCCGACTCGCACGCCTGGGGGGGTGCGCTCCTCCACCCTGAGCTCTCCGAGCCACGGCATGGGTTTGCCACGGAATTCTGCTGCTTTGACCTTGTCCCCAACGGGCGCACGGTAGTCGTGGCCATTCTCATCAAACGGTAAGCCATGCCGTTCGGAGTCCACCATCAACGCAACGGTCTTCGCCCATGCGCCGCGGTCTGAGTTCCGCAGAGCATCCAGATCAACCTGGATCAGGGAGGTGTCCCATCGACATCCCGCCTTGTTGAGTCGTGCGCGCCTCGCATCCTCTCGGCCGTCCATCACCCGCAACACCCCCAGCCCTGGCACCGCTTCGGTCGCGGCGCCCTGTGCCTGCAGTATTCACTCGGGCACCGACATAGATGCGCCCCGGAAACCCGCGGTGCCGACCCCGAACGCCAACGCTCAACTCACGAGGCCGAGAGAAACACTTCGTCGTTGTGCCACTCAAGGAATTCGCGCGCCGGACGGTCCGCTCGGCGGTCGGGCAGATCAATCTGAACGCCTTCGCGCTGGTAAAACCAATCGCCATTGCCGAATCGCTCACGCAGCGCGGGGCTGACCCGCAGACGGTGCTTGGGGTCAACGGAAATGAACCCACGATCGAAAAGTGTGTGAACGTCCGAGCGCAACAGCAGCCCGTTGTCGACGCGATGAACGCCACCGGCCGCAACCGGAAGAATGTGTGCCGCTTCAAGTACCGGTCGCACCTTGTCACCCGTGATTGCGCAATGGTGGCTGTACGTTTCGGCGACAACCGCCTTGAAGGCCTGCTGACCGATGCGCGGGATAGTGACGGCCTCGCCGCCATGGGTGATCTCTGACAACAGCGGAACCTGGCGGTTAGGAGCGTCGGCGAGCAGTTGGTATCTCAGTAATGCCTCCACCACCGAGTGACCCTGACCGATCGAGTCGAGTTCGTACGCTCGGCCACGAACAATACCGCTGACCGCGAAATCGTCTGGAGCGGGCAGAGTTTCATCTTCATCAAAGAAAATGACGTTGTTGAGGTAGACACAGCCGATGAGTGGGTCCTCGAACCGGCCCAGTGGATCCTTACGGTAATGCTCGATCCGCGCGCGAAGCTGCTCAAACGAATCGACCCCGTTCGCCTCGCCCAACAACTGCCATGCCTCGCTGACCGTTGAACGTGCGAAACCAGAGCAGATACCCACGCCGACAATGCGGTTGCTCAGCACGGGATGTTGGCGGTCGACGTGCGTCTTGAAGACGAAGGGCCGGCCGCGCCAGTCTGCACCGAACCCCTGCCGGGCGCTGGGCAACCAGAAGTTCACCTCGTCGTGCGCTGGACCGCTGGCCAGGAGCCGCCGATACCAGTCACGGTCGGTGACACCGACATAAGCCTTCACGCGAAGATTGCCTCGATCAGCTCCGGCACCGAAATCCCGAATACTGCGCTCAACGCGACGAGGGTCGACAGCCGCGGATTGGCCGGCCGCTTGGTCTTGCGATTACTGAGGCCGATCTCGAGTAGCTGGTAATGATTGCGGCTCATTCCGGCGGCCTGAGCCACCACTTCTTGAGTGAGCCCGCGCGCCTCACGCAGATCACATAGCCGTCGACCGAGAGCCTGCGCAAGCGCCTGCTCAATCTCCGACTGCGCCACACCTGCAACATGCCGACCCGTCGAACCTGCGTCGACCATGTATAGCTGGCCTTAGGATGCTTGCTTGTCGGTGCAGCCATGTATAGATGGCCTATCGATCTACGAAGGGAGCATCCGGTGACCCAGCCGATCACCAACCTGGTGGTCGACTCGCCATATGAGCCGCCCGCGCGGGGTGGTGCGCGGCGATGAAGGACGGTCGCTGGGTCACGATCGCCGACTCCCAGTTCGCACATGAAAAAGAAGGCCACGCCGCGGTCAAGCAGGCCCTCCCCGACGCCCCGCCGTTCCGGGCGTGGGCCAACTTCGAGTTCCGCGACAACCGGGGCCGCTGGCACGAGGTCGACCTGATGGTGTTGGCCCGCGACACCCTCTACCTGGTCGAGCTCAAGCATTACCGCGGCATCCTGCGCGGCAACGACCACGTGTGGATGCGCGACGGTCACCGCGCCGAGGACTCTCCACTACTACTGGCTCGCCGCAAGGCGCAGTATTTCGCCTCGCTGCTGAAGGACTCGATTCGCCAGCGCGGCGGACCCGAGGCCACCAGAAAAATTCCGTTCGTGCAGGAGTTGGTGTTCCTGCACCACGAACAATTCGTGTGCGATCTGCCCGCCAGTTCCCGTATCAACCTCTACGGTCTGGACGGCCACACCCGCAACACCGGCCTCCCGGGTATCTCCGAGCGGCTACTGGCTCCCGCCAAACACGAACCGATCACCGACCAGAACAGTCAACTGATCGCCGGGCTGATGAAGGCCATCGGATTGGCACCGCGGCGCCAACGCGAAGTCGGCTCGTGGATCATCGACGACCAACCGCTCGGTGACGGTGATGGTTGGCAGGACTGGCCGGCGTTTCATCACGTCAACACCGAAGATCACGCCCGCATCCGGTTCTACACCACCCCGCCCGGCGCAACAGCCGCCGACGTCCACGCCCACCGCCAAGCGGTCACTCACGAGTTCAACCTGCTGCGCCGGCTCACCTACGACGGCTTGCAGGCACCCAAGGACGTCGTCAATGAGCCCGAGCTGGGCATCGGATTGGTGTTCGATCAGCCGAAAGGCGATACCACGCTTGATCTTTGGCTGGCCGACCACAAGGACACGTTGGCACTGGCCGGTCAGCTGGACCTGATCGCGGACATCGCTGACATCGTGCACTACGCGCACCGCAACCGGGTGGTGCACCGCACCCTGAACCCGCGATCCATCGCCGTCCGCGAGCGCAACAAGAGGCTACAACCGCAAGTCACCGACTGGGATAGCGCAGGTGTGCTGCCTGCCAACCCCGACACCGAAGTCAGCCGACTGTCATCGGGGTCGCTGAGCCTGATGGCCGGCACTCCCAGCGACACCGCCAAGTTGTTCGCCGCCCCGGAAGGCCAACGCCCGACCGACGCCGCCCGCATCGACGTGTTCGGCCTTGGCGCGCTCGCCTTTTACATCCTCACCGGCGGCGCCGCGCCGGCCACCGAACGCGGCGAGCTGCTGGACCGGTTGCGCCGTGACCGTGGGCTCGACTTGGCCGCCGAGCTACCCCAGGTACGCACGCCGCTGCGGCAGCTCGTGCTGGATGCGACGCACCCGAGCCCAGCTGAGCGCATCGCCGATGTCGCCGACTTCGTGGCCCGGCTGGCTGATCTCAAAGAAGACCTGCTGGAAAAGACCACCGGCACTGACCCGTTGGAGGCCACTCCCGGAACAGAACTGGCCGACCGATTCCTCTACAAGCGTCGTCTCGGTGCGGGCTCGACGGCAGTGGGCATCCTGGTCGAGGACCACCAGGCCGGCAATGCCGAGCGAGTGTTGAAGGTGGCCAAGGATTCTGAAGCGGCCGAGCGCCTGCAGGCCGAAGCCCAGATCCTGGGCCGCTTGGACAACAACGAGCGGATCGTCACCCTGCACGGGGCGGTTCAGCTCGGACCCCGCGCCGCACTGATCTTGCAGAACGCCGGCCGCACCACCTTGGCCGAGGAGCTGACCAACCGCCGACGCTTGTCCATCGACGTGCAACAGCGTTGGGGCACCGACCTCTTGACCGCGCTGGTGGCCCTGGAACGCAAGGGCATCTATCACCGCGATATCAAGCCGTCGAATCTCGGTGTATATCAGTCCAGTTCGCGCGCCGATACGCATCTGATGATGTTCGACTTCTCAATGGCCGGAGTCGACCCACGCAATATCGAGGCGGGCACTCCCCCGTATCTCGATCCGTTCCTGGGCACCGGCGCCCGGCGCCAGTACGACTCGGCCGCCGAGCGCTACGGCGCCGCGGTGGTGCTGTTCGAGATGGCCACCGGCACGACGCCACAGTACGGCCCGGACCCGAACGCCAACCCGGTCACGGTGGACGACGACGTCACGCTGACCCCGACGATGTTCGAGTCCTCATTGGCCCCGGCAATGGCTGGCTTCTTCGCCTCGGCACTGTCGCGCGAGGCGAGTAAGAGACCCGATACCGCCGAGGACATGCTGCGGGTCTGGAGCCGGATTTTCGACGCATCGCGCGCCGAAACCTCCACCGCGGCCAACGAGCAGGACGCCGAAAAGGCGGATACATCAACCACACTCGCAGCCGCCGGTCTGAGTTCGAGGGCCGTCTCGGCACTGGAATCGGTCCAGGTCGCGACGGTCGGTGAGCTGTTGGCGGTTGATTCCACGGCGTTGAACCGGTTGGTGGCCCGCGAGGCAAAGAACACCCGCAAGGAAATCACCGACCGCTACCGCGCATGGGCGCAGCGATTAGGCAAGCAGAAGCAGCCGCCCAAGAACACCCTAATGGGCCTGGACGAGGCCGTATCCCTGTTGATGCGCGCGGTATCGGGTCAGCGGGCGTCGACCCGCAAGGATGCCGCCGAACTGATCCTCGGTGTCACGCCGGGACTTGAAGCCTTCGCCAGCAGCACCGAGCTCGCCGAGAAGCTGGGCAAGGCCACCCAGCGCGGACCACAGCTGGTCAAAGAGCTGCAGGGCGATTGGGGCAAGAACGCCGCGACCGCCGAACTCCTGGACGCGATCATCGAGATCACCCGTCGGGTAATCAGCGACTACGGCGGCGTGGCGGCGGTCCGCACCCTCACCGCGGAAATCCGCGCCCGGCTGCCCCACGGCGACATCGGTGCGACCGACCGCCAGGCTCGCGACCTCGCCGATCGCGCGGCCGGCGGCCTGTTGCGGGCGGCGCTGGACCGGCTCAGTGAGCACGAAACCCTCAGCGGCGAAAAGCAGTTGGTGCGCCGACGCCATGACCGCCGTCTGGCGCTGCTGGCCCAAGATGAAAGGCTGCTTGCCGCCGCCGACTCCGCGGTCAAGTGCGCCAACGATCTGGTGTCGGTCAATGTCGACGCGGTGATTCCGCCACACACCGCTGCGCGCGCACTGCGTGCCGCGTTCCAATCAGGCTTCGACTCGGTGTCCGACGAGAAGGCCACCGTGCCGCTGCCCGGCGATAGTCGCTTGATCCGGCTGGCCGCGGCCATCGCCAAACATGCCGAGGTGTCCGGCCGCGGTGAGCTGCACAACGCGAACATGTCGCCCGCCGCCGCAGTACGGGTGGCGCTGACCGGTCTGGCGCAGAGCGAGTCGCTGTCGCCATCGCAAATTCGTAGTCGGGTGACGGCCCGTTTCCCCGACTTGGACAAAGTTCCCTCGCGGCCGCACCTGGACGCGGTGATCGACCGGACCGGATTGAATCTGCAGTGGGACAACGCCGAGCAGAAGTACCGGTTCCAGGATGCGCAGCCGGCCAGTGCGACCACCATGCACACCCGCACGCCCACCGGTCTGCCCGCAGCCGCTGCGCAGGCACCTGTCTCGGCCGGCGAGGCCTCTAACAGCGCTGCGGCGCTGGAACGTTCGATCGATGAATGCGGCTTTGTGGCCATCGGCGTCCCGATACCAGCGGACCGTCCGGGTGAACACGAACGGGTCGCCCGGATGCTGTCCGACGCGTACGGCGGTCAGCTCGTCGATGTGACCACTCGTGTGATTGCGGCGATGCGCAGTCTCGCAGAGCAGCAAGGGGTTTCCTGGGACTTGGTCCGCGGTTCGGACGCAGCCGAGACGGGAACAGTGGATGCCCGCGGTCTGCGTGCGGTGATCGACCGCGTGGTGCCGCAACTGTGGGCCGAACTCCATGCCGCAGTGTTCGACGGTGATGCTAGCCGTGCCCCGCTGATTTTGACCGAGGTGTCGCCGCTGGCCCGGTACGAGCACATGGACGTGCTGGCCAGGCTCAGCGATTTGGCGGCGCCGCGGCGCCGGCCGGTGTGGGTGGTGCTGCCGCAATTGCCCGGCCGGACCGGCGCATCGGTGGACCGCAAGCCAATCCAATTGGGCTCACCCGGTGGGCAATTCGTGTTGTGGCGGCGGGCAGCGCCTGCCGGTGTCGATGGAGGGTCAGCGTAGATGAGTTGGGCACCAGCGGACTTGACGGCGGCGCTACGCAAGCAGGTGCTCAACCTTGAGGCCGACCTGCGGGTGCGGGTTGACGGCGACGACCACGAGCTGCGCCAGGACGGCGTGCACGAGGCGTGGAAGCGCGACTACGATGCCGCTTTCGCCGCCAAGCGCACCGCATGGACCTGGCTCGAGTGGCGCAACGATCGCGTGACCCAGGCCGCTGTCGGCTGGGTGCTATTGACGGTATTCGCCCGCTACTGCGAGGACAATGCCTTGGTCAGTCCTCGCTGGATCGGCGGCGCCGATGCCGATCAGCGCGCCCATGCGCTCGACGCCCGGCGGGCGTACTTCCAAGAGCATCCCGAGCAGACCGACCGCGAATGGCTCGGACAGATCATCGAGCACTTCGCCAAGTACGACGCCACCAAAGCTCTGGTCGACAAGTACGCGCCGCTGCATCTGGTCTCACCATCGGGTGACGCCGCGCGAGCACTTCTCGAATTCTGGTGGCAGCTAAGCGATGACGGTCAGCCTGTCTATCTGTTCACCGGCGTCGATACGCGGTTCCTGGGCGATGTGTACCAGGACTTGTCCGAGTACGCCAAGAAGACCTATGCCCTGTTGCAGACCCCGGAGTTCGTCGAAGAATTCATTCTCGACCAGACGATGGAGCCGGCGCTGGCCGCCTCAGCTCTGACGGTAACGGTGTGCAGACGCTTCGGTGGTGAGACACGCCCGACTAGAGCGCATAACGACCTGTGGTTCCGGGCACTTTCTGCTCGGCGCGTTCCATCGACTGCACGAGCGCTGGCAGCGCGAGGCGCCGGCACTAGGTTCGCGGGAACTCGTCAAGAAGGCCCTCGACGGGGTGTACGGCGTCGACATCAACCCGTTTGCAGTGGCGATCGCGCGGTTCCGGCTGCTGGTGGCCGCCATGCGCGCCGCCGGTGACAAGACCATCGAGTTGGACATCGACTACCAACCGCACCTGGCCGCCGGAGACAGTCTGTTGTGGGGCTCGACTACTCAGGTTCTCGATGACGACATGCTGCACCTCGGGCTGGGCAACGAGATCAAGGCCGACCGCACCGAAGACACGAAGGCACTAAAGTCGATCCTGCGTCGCGAACACGATGTGGTGGTGGGCAATCCGCCGTACATCACGGTGAAGGACGCCGCACTGAAGGCCACGTACCGCCAGCTCTACCAAACGACACATCGCAATTTCCCGCTGACGGTGCCGTTCATGGAGCTATTCTTCCGCCTTGCCTACGGGCCTGATCGTGGTCGGCCCGCAGGGTGGACCGGCCAGATCACCTCGAACTCGTTCATGAAGCGGGAGTTTGGCTCGAAGCTCATCGAAGATTTCCTACCAAGACACGACCTCCGCCTGGTCATCGACACTTCCGGCGCATACATCCCAGGCCACGGGACGCCGACCGTCATCATTGTCGGGCGCAACGAATCTGCGTCCAAAGATACGGTGCGAGCGGTACTTGGCATCCGTGGCGAGCCTGGTCGCCCAGATGACCCCGCGAAGGGTCTGGTGTGGTCGGCCATCACTGATCATGTTGGCGCGCCTGGCTTTGAGAATTCATACATCGGTGTTGCCGATTTGCAACGCTCTCTCTTCCTTACCCACCCATGGAACCTCGCGGGTGGCGGGGCCGTCCAACTGGCGTGCGCCATCGAAGGATCGGCGCATTCGAAGCTCGATGACAAGATCGCCGGACGCATCGGGTTCGCCAGCTTTCCCGGCGCAGACGATGCGTTTTTTGGGCCTGAACACTACTTTCGCGGCCGCCGGGTGCCGGTGTCGCTGTCTCGGGCATTGATACTAGGTGAGTATGTCCGTGATTGGGGCGAATCTACCGGCGAGTACGCGTTCGTTCCGTACGACAACAACGCTGAGTTGGTCCCACTTGCGGTTGGATCACCCTGGCACCAACGGATCTGGCCATTACGTGTGTCACTGCAGAACATCACCGGCTTCGGCGGCGAGACCGTCTCAGACGCAGGCGGCGATTGGTGGGCGTGGTACCGATGGGTTGCGGCACGCTATCGCACACCTCTCTCCATCACCTTCGCCTTCGTCGCCACCCATAACCACTTCGTGTTGGACCGCGGCGGGAAGGTGTTCAAGCAGTCCGCCCCGGTGATCAAGCTGCCCGAGAGCGCATCAGTCGAGGACCACCTGCGACTGCTGGGAGTGCTGAATTCGTCGGTGGCGTGCTTCTGGCTCAAGCAGAACAGCCACAACAAGGGCCGACCCGGCGCCGAATCCGCTGGCGCCGACGAAGCGTGGGAGCACAGGTACGAATTCACCGGAACGACTCTCCAAGACTTCCCGCTGCCAGCGAACATCCCGTTCGAAGATGCCAAACTGCTCGACGACCTGGCCCATGAACTCCAACGGCAGTCTGCGGCTGTGCTCGCTGAGCGTGAAACGCCTACAGCGGCTGTGCTTGGTTCCGCCCGCATCGAATCGGAGCGCCTGCGCGGTCTGATGGTCGCGCATCAGGAAGAACTCGATTGGGAGTACTACCGCATCTATGGGCTCATCGAAGACGACCTCACCTACAAGGGTGAACTGCCGGCAATCGGTTCGGCGGAGCGTGCCTTCGCAATCACACTGGCTCGTGAGGTGGCGGACGGCAGGACTGAGACTACCTGGTTCCAGCATCACAACCACAAGTTCACGCCCGTTACCGAAATCCCCGACCACCTCCCCGCCGACTACCGAGGGCTTTTGCAACGCCGGCTCGACACCATCGAGTCCAACCCGCACATCCGCCTCCTGGAAAAGCCGGAATACAAGCGCCGCTGGGCATCCGAACCGTGGGACAAACAAGTCGATTCCGCACTAAGAGGTTGGCTGCTCGACCGCGTCGAAGACAGGTCGCTGTGGTTCGACCGGGACGGTCGGCCCACCCCGCAGTCGGTGGCACAGCTCGCTGACATCCTGGATCGCAACGCGGATTTCCGGAGCGTCCTGCGGCTCTGGGCAGGCGATGCCGACGTCTCTACCGGCGCCGCGCTGGCGAAACTGCTTGCCGATGAATCGGTTCCGTTCCTGGCCGCCTATCGCTACAAGCCGTCCGGTATGGATAAGCGGGCCGCGTGGGAAGACACCTGGACGTTGCAGCGCCGCGAGGACGCCGGCGAAAAGCTCGCCGACACCATCCCAGTACCTCCGAAGTACAAGCCCACCGACTTCGCCAAACCGTCGTACTGGTCGCACCGCGGCAAGCTCGACGTCCCCAAGGAACGCTTCATCAGCTACCCCAATGCCGGGCGCGACACCGACAGCACCGAGTTGCTGAGCTGGGCGGGCTGGGACCACGCCAACCAAGCGCTGGCCCTGGCATCGCTGATCAGTCAGCGCATCGAAGAGGGCTGGGAAGCAGAACAACTCACGCCTCTGCTGGCCGGACTAAACGAACTCACGCCGTGGGTTCGTCAGTGGCACAACGAGATCGACCCCGAATACGGCGAATCGGTCGCCGACACCATCGACGACGAGCTCACGGCCCGACTCAATGAATACCACCTGACCGTGACCGACCTCATCAGTTGGCGGCCGGCGCCGCCGACCCGCGGCAGAAGGACCCGAACCACATGACACTCCTGCGTGATGTCATCGACATCCCCGAACGCGTCGGCAGCGATGACTACGTCCTCAAGCTGACCACCAGCACCGACGACGACCAGCACATGGCGGCCACCGTCGAGCAGTACGTCATCACCGAGTCGCTGCGCGACAACTTCTTCGCCGCCGTGGACTTGGTGGCCGACGCGTTGGGCCGCGACACCTCCCGGGCTGCTTACCTGACCGGTTCGTTCGGTTCCGGTAAGAGCCACTTCATGGCGGTGCTGTACGCCCTGCTCGGCAACCACCCCGCGGTGCGGGTACCCAAGTTCACCGAACTCACCGGGCACTACGACGGCGCGCTGGCCGGCAAGAAGCTGCTGCGGCTGACCTATCACCTGCTCGGCGCCAAAACCCTGGAGCAGGCCGTGCTGCGGGGCTACGTCCAGCAGATCACCCGGCTGCACCCCGAGGCGCCGCTTCCCGCTGTCCACGTCTCCGACACGCTGCTCGCCGATGCCGAGAACCTGCGTGACCGGATGGGTGATGACGAATTCCTCGCCGGCCTCGGCAGCGGCGGTGGCAATGCCGGTGGCTGGGGCGGTCTCCTGGGCGCAGGCTGGGATCTGCCCCGCTACAAGGCCGCGCTCGATGCCGGGCCGGAGGATTCCGAGCGGCGCGAGCTGGTTTCGGCGTTGGCGGGCAGCTACTTTCGCTCGTTCGGCGAGACCGCCGACTACATCGACCTGGACCGCGGCCTGGTGGCCATCTCCGAGCACGCCAAGGCACTCGGCTACGACGGCGTGGTGCTGTTCCTCGACGAACTGGTGCTCTGGCTGGCGTTCTCGGTGCGCGACACCGAGTTCTTCGCCCGCGAGTCACAGAAGATCACTAAACTCGTCGAGTCCTCGGGCCGCCAACGCGCGATTCCGTTGGTGTCGTTCATTTCCCGACAGATGGATCTGCGCAAATGGTTCGCCGACGCCGGGGCCTCCGGCGCCGAACAAGACGCCTTGGACCGCGCATTCCAATACCAGCAGGGCCGATTCGCCGAGATCGAACTCGGTGATGACAACCTGGCCGAGGTGGCCAAGGCCCGGCTGCTCAAGCCCAAAGATGAGGCCGCCCAAGCTATCCTGGACCAGGCATTCAACGAGCTGACCCGCAACCCGGCCGTATGGGATGTGTTGCGCGACAGCCTGAACACCGATGACACGCACCGCGGCGCATCCGAAGCCGAATTCCGGCTGACCTACCCGTTCTCCCCCGTGCTGGTCTCCACGCTGCGCAACCTGTCCTCGGTGATGCAGCGCGAACGCACCGCGCTGAAAGTCATGCAGCGCATGCTGGTCGACCGCCGCGACACCCTCACCGTCGACGACCTGATCCCGGTCGGCGATTCCTTCGACTATCTGGTCGAAGGCAACGAACCAATCGACCGGCACGCGGGCACCATTTTCAAAGCCGCCCGTGACCTGTACCAGAACCGACTGCTGCCCTCACTGCTGCAGACTCATGGGGTCACCAGGGAACAACTGGCCACCGATTCCGAGTCGGTGCCGAGCGGTTTCCGTGGCCAGGAACGCATCGCGAAAACCCTGCTGCTGTCTGCCATCGCTCCGAAAGTTCCGGCACTGCGCGACATCACCGCACCCCGACTGGCGGCGCTGAACCATGGGTCAATCAAGGCCCGCATCGCCGGCGGTGAACAACGCGTCGTGCTCGGAGTGGTCCGGGACTGGGCGGCCAAGGACGTGCCGGAAATCAGCGTGTCCGAGGGTGCCAACCCGGTGATCCGGGTTCAACTGGCCGAGGTCGACTATCGGTCGATCCTCGATCGCGTCCAGGGCGAAGATAATTCAGGGCGTCGCCGAGTTCTGCTGCGGACCCTGGTGCACCAGGCGCTCGGCGTCACCAGTGGCCAGGCCGATCTCGGTGGCGCGGCCACCCGCACCATCATCTGGCGCGGCTCACGCCGAGAGGTCGACGTGGTATTCGGCAACGTGCGCGACGCCAGTTCCCTGCCCGAACTGGCCTTCGACAACCGTCCCGGCACCTGGAAGGTGGTGGTCGACTACCCGTTCGACGAGGGCGGCCACACCAGCGCTGAGGACCGCAGCCGCGTCGACCGATTGCTGTCCAGCGGCTCGGGTCGCCAAACCATCGTGTGGCTGCCCTACTTCTTCACCGATGCGGCGATGGAAGACCTTGCCCTGCTGGTGAAACTCGATTGGCTGTTCACCGACCGCAGTGGTGACCGCTGGAACGAGAACTCCAACCACCTGGGCGCTACCGAACAGGCGCAGGCCCGCGGCATTCTGGAAAACCTGTTCAGCGGCACCATGACCAGCTTCGTCAACCTGCTCAAGCAGGCCTACGGAATCGAAACGCCCGACCCCAAACGCATCACCACCGAATCCCAGCAATTCGACGTGCTGACCTCCTTGAGCCTGGACTTTCAGCCCAAGTTGCCGCCGGCGGCCAGTCTGGAGGACGCCTTCACCAAGATCGTCGACCAGGCATATGCGGCCAGCTATCCCAGCCATCCGGTGTTCGAACCAGAGGCCGAGGAGATCACCACCCGCAACTTCGAGACCGTCCGCAACTACGTGGAACAGGCCAGCGCCCACCGCGACGGCCGCGTCCCCACCGCTCCCGGTGATCGAAAAGTGCTGCGCCGTATTGCCGGACCGCTGCAGGTCGGTAAGGCCACCGAAGACCATTTCCTGTTCTCCGAGACCTCGTTCACATTCTGGGCCGGTGAGTTGGACCGTGCGGCGGCCAACGAACCGGTGACCGTAGGTGCCTTGCAGGCGCACATCGACGCGTTGTCGCCGGCCTGGGGTCTGCGGCCGGCGGCCCGCGATCTGGTGCTGGCGGCCTGGGCACTGCTACGCAAACGGGCCTGGTTTGAGGCCGGCAGCGCCATCACCCCACCCGCATTGGGCAGCCTGCGTCCCAACATCGAGCTACGCGCCGAGGATCTGCCCGAACAGCAGGCCTGGGAATCCGCTCGGCTCAATGCGTCGAAGTTGTTCGGCTACACCGACGCCCGTACCTACCTGACCGGCGCCAACGTCGCTGAATTCGCCGCCCAGGTGCGCGCCAAAGCCGCCACCTGCGCAAGCGATCTGAATAATCTGGTATCCGAACTCGAATCCGCCCACCACCGGCTGGAATTCACGCCGGCCGAAGGTGACCGGCTGACCATTGCACTGGCGCTACGCGCCTTCGTCGACAAGCTGTCTGGCACGTCGGGCAACGTGGCGGTCATCAACGCGATGGCGGATGCCACTCTCCCGGTCGCTCTGGAGACCGCTGGGCGAATTCTCGCCGAGGCCGATCGGGATCACCGCGCGCAACGTAATTTCCGCTGGCTGTTACTGGAAAAACTCAAGACCGGCACCGGGTGGGCCGGTGAGCCCGGCGACCAAGCCCGAGCCATCTGGGGCGCGCTGCAGAATGCGATTTCGATTCCAGGCCGCTCGCTGTCCGACGAATTAGCCGCTGGAGAAAACAAATTGGTCACGTGGGTGGTCAACGGTGAGCCCACGCCACCGCCTCCCGCCATACCCACGACGCCCGCCGCCGCACCTCGTACCGAGGTGGTACTCAGCAGCAAGGCCGACCTGACCAATCTGGAGCACCAGATTACGGCGGCGCTTGATCAGCCGGGCAAGAAGATCCACGTGCACTGGTGGGTGGAATGAGCGCACTGGTCGCCACCGAACCCATCATCCGGGCCCGACTGCGCAAGGCGATCGACAAGGGTTATCGCCACGGTGTGCTGGGGCTGCGGGCTCAACCGGTGTGGAACCATGCCGATTTCGCGCAGGACAACACGGCGGTCACCGTGGTGGCCTGCCCGTCGGTGCTGGCTATCTGGGAGGCCATCGGCCGACGTAACCCCGACGCCTGGACCGTTGTGCTCACCAGCGTCGACGATGACGACCTCAGCGACACGGTGCTGGCCCACCTGCTCGACGGCCGGCTGATCACCCCCGATCCGTGGGATGCGCTGCGCAGCAACTTTTCTGCAACGACCATTGAACCCGCGCTGTACCGCGGGACCAACGACCGGGCCGTGGCGAACGGACTGCTGGAAGTGCTGCCCTCGGGCGCGTACCTCCCCGCACCCGGCGGTGTGCTGACGCGCGATCACGCCATGACCGCGGTGGCCCGCGACGTGCTGGAGATGGTCAAAGCCGCTGACGTCGAGGTTGATACCTTCGCAATCCTGGAATGGAGTCGCTCATCGCACGCGACCACCAGCCTGGCCGAGCTGCGGTCCCACGGTGAGCTGGCGTCAGCGTTCACCACATGGCTGGCCGAAAGAGCAGGCGCACTGAGCTCTCCGGTGACGGCGCTGCTGAACACCGATCGCATCGCCGACTTGGTTCCACTCGGCGTGGTCGCCGGGCTGTTCTGCCAACCGAACGGCACGGACGACAGGGCGCTCGGGGTGTTCCTGGGGCGCTACGGCCTGACCGAGCTGTCCACAGACCACCTGCAGGACTGGTACACCCACGCTCGCGGACTGGTGATCAATGCCCTCAAACCCGAACACCAGCAGGCCGCGCTGCAGACCGCGGCGTCGATAGTCAACGATCTCGGAATCACCTCTGCCGCCGCATCTTCGGATCTGTTGCCACATGGTCTGGATGCTCGCATCACGGCGTTGGCCGGCGCACTCACGGGAGCCACCAGCGGATCAACGTTGGTGGAAGCCGAGTACCGCTGGACCGAAGTCACTAAACACTTTCTGGCTGCCGGCTCCCCCACGGTCGATGCCTTCGCCGGGGCCATACGACTGGTGCGCTGGTTCGCCACCCCACCGTCGCCTGCCCATCACCTGGGTGATGCCGCCGCACTCTACGTCGGTCAAGGCTCCTGGGTCGACACAGCTCTGACCAAGGCCCGCCGCGGCGCCGAAAACCCCATCGCCGCAGCCGCTTTGCGCGCGGTCATCGATGCCGCCCTGGCTCGTCGCGCCCAATCCGACCGCGTGTTCGCCGCGGCACTCGCCGATTCCCCGAATCCGACTGTGCCGCTGATCGAGAATGTGGTGCGCGATCGGGTGCTACCGATCGCCCGTCACCTGCCGACGCTGCTGCTGGTGATCGACGCGCTGTCGATGGCCGCCGCCAACGAGCTGGTGATCGCGATGCAGCAAGACGGCTGGACCGAGGTGTCCGCGGGTACCGGCTCGCAGCGCGCCAGCGCACTGGCCGTGCTACCGACGCTGACACAACGCAGCCGATGCTCGCTGCTGTGCGGCGAATTACGTGAAGGCCCTGACACCGCTGAGCGCGCAGGCTTCCTGACCTTGATCCGCGAGGCCGGACTGGAAGCCACCGGCGGGGTGCCCGACCCGATCTTCCACAAGAGGGCTCTGGACGCCATCCCCAGTGGCGCCTCGCTGGCCACCGACGTCAACAACGCCATCGCCGATGTCGAACGGCAGCCGTTGGTGGCCGCGGTGCTCAACTACGTCGACGACACCCTGCACCACACCGATCCGGGCGGCACCGACTGGACCGTCGGCACCATCACCCACCTGCGTGCGCTGCTGCAAGCCGCCAAGAGTGCCGGGCGGGCGGTGGTGATCACTTCCGACCATGGGCACATCATCGAATACGGCACCAGCGCCAAGGCGGATCGGACAAACCTGTACGGCCAACGCGCACACGGTGATTTCGCTGACGCAGACCCGCAGCGGGAGGTGGTGGTCGAGGGACCACGAGTGCTCACCGGTGACCACCGAGTGGTGCTGGCAGTCGATGAGACCATCCGCTACGGCGCCCGCAACGCCGGTTACCACGGTGGCGCGACTCCGGCCGAGGCCATCGTCCCCGTGCTGGCCTTCGTGGCAGGGGTTGCCGAGTGGGCCACGCCGGTCGTTGGAGCCGAGCCGACATGGTGGCACGCCGGGATTGCAGCGGTCGCCCCTGCTCCGACCACACACAAGAAGACCGTCGAGCCCAGCTTGTTCGACGCGGCGCCTGAATCCGACGGACACCCGCTGCCCGACAAGGTGATTCGCAGCAAGACATTCGAGTCACAGGTGCGATTGGCCGGGCGGGTCGTGGTCAAACCCGCACAGATTCGCGCACTGCTCGCCACCCTGATCGACGCCCATGAGATCACCTTGGCTCAGGCCGCGGGCGCCCTCGGGGTTGCCACCGCCAGCGTCAACGGCGCACTGATGCAGACCAAACGCATCCTGGATGTCGAAGGCTACGAGGTACTTCGCGTGGGCGGCGGCGTGGTGAGCCTCGACATTGCCGCGTTGACCGAGCAGTTCGGAGTCGGTCGATGACCTCCCCGGTCTCCGCACGCCGGCGCCGCGAAATTCTCGACGCACTGCGGCGCGGCACCGTCCCGTCCAACGGGCTGGACCAACTGGCCGTCGGACTCGGCCGATTCGAAGCCGAACTGGACAACGAACTGGACGTCGTCGCCGCCGGCAGCGCCATGTTCAAGGCTATCCGCGGTGAATACGGCTCGGGTAAAACCTTTTTCGCACGCTGGCTGGGCGATCGCGCGATGAAGAAGGGTTTTGCGGTCGCCGAGGTTCAGATCAACGAGATCGACACGCCGCTGCACAAACTCGAAACCGTATACCGGCGGTGCATCGAGTCGCTGCGCACCGCCTCGATCCAACCCAGTGCACTGCGGCCCATCCTCGACGCGTGGCTGTTCACCATCGAGGACGACGCCGCGCAACAAAGCGTCGATGTCGATGTTCTACTGGAGCGTCGCCTGGCTGACGTCGCAACCCGGGCACCGGTTTTTCCCTTGGCCATTCGCGCGTATCGGCGGTTCGTCGCCGAAGGCGATAATGACGGAGCCGACGCACTGGTGGCCTGGCTCGGTGGGCAGCCGCACATCGCGGCGTCGGTGAAACGTCGCGCCGGAATCAAGGGCGACCTGGACCATTACCTGGCGTTGGGTTTCCTGCGTGGACTGCTGGCCATCCTGGCCGACGCCGGAAGCCCCGGCCTGCTGCTGGTGCTCGACGAAGTCGAGACGCTGCAGCGCGTCCGCAGTGATGCGCGGGCCAAGGCGCTCAACGCGCTACGACAACTCATCGACGAGGTGCACGACGGGCACTTCCCCGGCCTGTACCTGCTCATCACCGGTACTCCGGCCTTCTTCGAAGGGCGCCAGGGTATTCCGCTGTTGCCACCACTTGCCGACCGGCTGCACACCGAGTTCGCCAAAGACCCGCGCTTCGACAACCCGCGAGCACCTCAACTGCGGCTGAGCGGTTTCGACCAGGCCCGACTGGTCGAGCTGGGTGGTCGGGTGCGCGACCTGTACGTGAGCGGTCTCGCTGATGCTGCGCGGGTGAGCGCCGTGGCGTCCGATGATTTTGTAGCGCAATTCGCCGCGGCGGTGGCCGGACAGTTGGGCGGCAAGGTCGGCATCGCGCCGCGCCTGTTTCTGCGCAAGCTGGTCGACGTGCTGGACAAGATCGAACAGTTCCCCGACTTCGACCCGTACACGGACTACGAGGTATCGATCGTCCCCGCCGAGTTGTCCGACGCCGAGCGGGCAGCCTTAACGGCTGACGACATCCCACTCGATCTGTAATGGATCCCTTCTCACAGCTGCATCCTGGCGTGCAGTACCACCTGGCAAACACGTTGCGGTGGAGCGGTCTTCGACCCACCCAAGCCGAGGCTGTGTCACCGATCTTGGCGGGTGACGACGCGTTGGTGCTGGCGCCCACCGCCGGAGGCAAGACCGAAGCCGCCATGTTCCCGGTGCTGTCTCGGATGGCGACCGAAGAGTGGCAAGGCGTATCGGTGGTGTACGTCTGTCCGCTGCGAGCACTCCTGAACAATCTGCAGCCACGCATCGACGGTTACTGCCGGTGGCTGGGCCGCTCCGCCGCGGTGTGGCACGGCGACGTGAGCCAAAGCCAGCGTCAGCGCATCCTTGTCGAGCGCCCCGATGTGCTTTTGACCACGCCCGAATCCATCGAATCGATGCTGGTGTCCACCAAGGTGGACCCTCGGGCGCTGTTCGCCGGCCTGCAGGCAGTGGTCGTCGATGAGATCCATGCGTTCGCCGGCGACGACCGCGGCTGGCATCTGCTCGCGGTGCTGGAGCGGCTGTCCCGTATCGCCGGACGCGAGCTGCAACGCATCGGCCTGTCGGCCACTGTCGGCAATCCCGATGAGCTGCTGAACTGGCTGCAGGGCTCGCAACGCTGTCACGCGAAGTGCGTTGTGGCGCCCGCCGCTCCCCCTGCTGCGGTTGAACCGGACATCACCGTCGACTTCGTCGGGTCAATCAGCAACGCCGCCACGGTGATCGCATCACTGCACCAAGGCGAGAAGCGATTGGTCTTCGTCGACAGCCGACGCCAGGCCGAAGAACTTGGTGCCGCACTGCGCGACAAGGGCGTTCAAACCTATCTCTCGCATTCGTCCCTGTCGGCGGCTGAGCGTCGGCGCTCCGAGGAAGCGTTCGCGGAGGCCCGCGACACCGTCATCGTCGCCACCTCCACACTGGAACTCGGTATCGACGTCGGTGACCTCGACCGCGTCGTCCAGATCGGTTCGACCCGCACCGTCGCGTCGTTCCTACAGCGACTCGGCCGCACCGGTCGCCGCGACGGAAGCGTTCGCAACTGTCTTTTCCTGGCCATCGACGACGAGAGCGTGCTGCTCGCCGCAGGAATGCTCAAGCGATGGTCCGACGGCTGGGTGGAACCCATTGCGCCACCGCCACACCCGCGACACATCGCCGCCCAGCAGTTGATGGCGGTGTGTCTGCAGGAACATCGTCTTGGCGTCGGCGACTGGGCTTCCTGGTGGGGCGATCTGACAGTATTCGATTCCTCAGCACCACAGATCATGGATCACCTTGTCGCCGAGGGCTTCTTCGAACGAGATGGGCCGTTCCTGCACATCGGTCCAGAAGCTGAACGACGGTTCGGTCGCCGATACTTTTCCGATCTGACCGCGGTGTTCACCGCGCCACCAGAATTCGTGGTACTGGCCGGACGCGTGGAAATCGGCACCATTGGTACCGATATTCTCGCCGAACCCGTCGAAGGGCCACGCGTCCTGTTGCTGGCTGGGCGGTCCTGGAACGTCACGCACGTCGACTGGGAACGACGACGCTGTTTTGTCGAGCCAGCCAAAGAGGGCGGCAAGGCCAAGTGGTCAGGTTCTGGCGCCGGGCTGTCATACGACATCACTCGTGGAATGCGCGAGGTCATCCTGGGATCGCTGCCACGCGGCGTCACGTTCACCAAACGAGCGACGAATGCCCTTGCCACGCTTGGCTATACCTATCGGGACAATGTCGCTGACGACCGACTCGTCGTACGGTTGCCCAGCGGGTCGCAGGGGCGTTGGTGGACGTGGGCTGGCACTGCCGCCAACCGGACCTTGCAAGCATCGCTTCCCGGGATTGTCGATCCACGGCAACGCCTTGATGAGAAGTCGATACGGCTGCTACCGGATGTCACCGTCTCGCAGTTGTCGGCGGCGCTGGCCGCCATCGACTGGCGCGACCCCCCGGTCGATGAGGCCGCGCTGCGTGGTCTGAAGTTCTCAGCGGCGCTACCCCGGGAGCTTGCGGTTCACACGCTTGGCGCGCGACTGGCTGATATCCCGTCGGCGATATCCGTTGTCGGCGAAACGCGAGTAATCCTTCGGTAGACAATTGTCGATCCGTAAATAGCCTGCGATGCCCCGACAACCGTGTACGACTTCGCTTCCATGCACATTATAAGTCGATTTTTGTCCCTTGAAGCAGTTCGTCAATGAAACAAAATCAATCAGCTTGAATTTCACTCAGCAGAGTTCTATGCGCCGACTCATAATGCATGTCAAATAATTCCTTCATCCAGGACATGATCTCACTATCTCCAGCACCAAGATCTGGAGCTTGAATAGGATTCCTGAGCTTGCTCAACAATAGCATCATTTGCCATTTTTTTGAAGAATTCACAAGCCCAAGTTCATTCGGTGCATCGATCGGCGCGAGCATAAAGTAGGTACCCGCATCCCGCGCCGCCCAGCACAGTTGCAGCTTGCAATCCATTCCACGGTAGTAGACCGCCCATGCGCTACCACCTCGGAAGACAATATCATCCTGCATTTCATCGAGCCTGAACCCAGCCTCAGACAAGGTCGGATGAAGATAATGGATAAACTCGGCAACACTCAATTTACTTCCCTCCTACGTACACCCACGAACTCCCTTGTTGACGGTAGCCAAATGCCGCGGCGTTATCTTTGAGAAAAGTTATCTCCTTCGCCGAGAACGTATGCCCATAAACTTCAACGACCCTTTCGACGCTATCGCAGCCAGCTGGAAGAACATAGTCTATACGCGGTATATGGTTTGCCAATTGTGTGCGAAGAAAATTCTCATTGACCTGCCATGCCAGCACATCGCTTTGGGCTTTACTCAATCCATGTTCTAATGCGCCCCAAGTATCATCTCCCGTATCGAAATAGATACCGCCGTGGTCCTTGGCCTCGCCGATATAACCTCCTTCTGGCGCGTACCGTCCCAAGACGACTCGGTCGGCCATCGCCGGATCACCACCAGTTGGTACCGGTGCATGGTGAGTCGAATAGTCTGCCACCTGTTGAGCCAGATCCGAGGTGGGCTGCCCACCTACGAAGGCGCTATTGAGATCCGCCGCAGCATGCGGCGCCTCTGGCGCATATTCGGCCGCGCCCCCACTGACGCCGTCGTGCACAGCTGGCGAATCAACCACTGAACTCGAATGATGGTCACCCACGCCGACCGGCGGCTCCCCCGGATGCGCAGTGCCGGGTCCCGCGCCTGGCGGATGAGAGCCAGGCGTATGCGCATCGAACTCAGGACGATATCCGGGATGAAGTCTTGCCTCCGCAGCTGCAGCTTGTGTCTCCGCGCTCGTCAGCGCATGCGGCAGCACATCTCCCGCCGCAACGCCAGGCCCGGCCAAGTCAAAGCCCTCACGACTCAGCAGCTTCTTGATTCCCTGAACACCGAACTCGCCAGCGGCTTTCGCTCCCACAGCCATCTCGGGTGCACCCACCGCCGTCGTCACCGCATTGAACAACAACTCGTCGTCGGGCGTCACCTTGCCCTGATCGAGCCGGCTCATGCCGACCAGCTTCCCGTCCTTGAAGGTGAACGTCGTCTGCCGAGCCTGATCGAAGATCTGACCGGTGCCGTTCTTCAATTGTCCGTACATCTGCACTGCTTGGCCATCAACGGTGTAGTCGCCAAGCAGCTGGCCGTCAGCCCCCACGGTCACCGCTCGGGGGTCGACTTTCGAATAGTCCGGGATATTGCCCAAATCGTCTAAGGCCGAAGCCAATTCACCCCGTAGCTGACGAGCCCTATCCAATAACGCATCATTTTCAGGGGATCCCCGGCGGCCCATAACCGCCTCGGCGAGCACGGCATCCAATTCCTTTTGGATCGACCGAATCTTGGCCATCTGATCCACCACGGCCTGATCAGTCAACTGCTTCAGCCGATCGGTCGCCTGCTGCGCTGCCGGATCGACAACCGGTATATCAGGGACCTCCGGCACCACGGGCGCACCGTTTGCTTTCAGCACGGACTCCGCGTCGGCGAGTACCCCCGCATACGTGGCGCGATAACCCTTGATCTCGTCTCCGGCGTTTTGAACGAACCCGACGGCCATCGCCTTGGCTGCCTTCAGTGTGTTCTGCGCCGACGCGGGGTCCGTGGCCATATGTGAGTCGGCGAAGTCCATCTGCTCGTCGACGGCGTGTAGCTGCTTTTCCAGCGCAGCAATCTCGCCGTCGGCAGCGCGTTGCGCCGTCGCCAAGGCCGTCGCAATCTGCTCGTATTTCGCCCCGATCACCCGCAGTTGATCCTTGTGCGTGCCCACCGACGCAGTTATCCGCTGCACCTCCCCGGACTCATCGATCGGGCTGTGGTTTCCATCCGAGACCCACGCATCACGAAACTGCTTGCGCGCCTTCTCAAAATCGTCATCAACCTCACCGGCGATCGTGCCGGCACGATGAACCCCGTCTGCAATGGCATCGATCTTGGCCGGATCTCCGGCTTGCAATGACCGATCAAGCTCCCACGGATCAACCCCCGCTTCACCGGCCAACTCGGCACGGGTGAAGTGCTTGAATTCCCCCACCGAACGCCCCCTACGCCCGGTTAACCGCGCATCTGTCGATCGATCGAC
>Ga0164242_10001668_pt1 | contig 26315 bp, 21 predicted proteins | sample OricomgcompostMG_FD_108783 | JGI IMG/M metagenome (GOLD analysis project Ga0164242, IMG submission 108783) | Miracle-Growth compost microbial communities from Emeryville, California, USA - Original compost - Miracle growth compost (MG) ...
GCGGGCGCGGCGATCATGTTCCCGGCGGCGCTGGCGATCGTCCTCGACGCCTTCCCGGTCAACGAGCGCGGCCGGGCGATGGCGATCTTCTTCGGCATCGCCGGCGGTCTCACCTCGATCGGCCCGATCGCGGGCGGCTACCTCACCGAGTGGACCTGGCGCTCGATCTTCTGGATCAACGTGCCGGTCGCGATCCTCGCCCTCTTCCTCACCTGGCGCGCGCAGCCGGCGGAAAACCGGCACGAGGGGAAGATCGACTACAAGGGCACGGTCCTCGCCTGCGCCGGGATGGGCCTGCTGGTGCTCGGCCTGCAGCAGTCGGCGATCTGGGGCTGGGGCGACGCCAAGACCTGGGTCTCGATCGTCCTCGGCGTCGGCATCCTCGTCTACTTCGTCTTCAATCAGCTGAGCGCCGAGAACCCTCTGCTGCGGCTGCGGATCTTCCGGAACCGGGCCTTCGCGGTCGACTGCGCGGTGCTCTTCTTCCTGATGATCGCCTTCGTGCCGCTGTTCTTCTTCGCCAGCGAGTACGCGCAGATCTCGCTCGGCGAATCGGCCTCGGAAACCGGGCTCTACCTGCTGATCTTCTTCGCCGGCTTCGCCACCGCGACCCAGTGGGGCGGCAAAATGCTCGACCGGATCGGGGCGCGGCGGCCGGTGGTGCTGGGCTGCGCCGTGGCCGCGGTCGGCTTCTGGCTCTGGGGCAACTCGATGACCCACCTCTCGGTGAGCGAACAGTGGTACTTCATCGTGCTCGCCGGGCTCGGGGTCGGGCTGGTCCTCTCCCCCGCCAACACCGACGCGCTGAACCGGGTCGCGCGCAGCCGCTACGGCGAGGCGACCGGGATCACGCAGACCGTGCGCAACTTCGGCTCGAGCCTCGGGCTGGCGATCCTCGGCTCGCTGCTGATCACCTGGAACCGGGGGAACCTGGAGGACTCGCTCGGCGCCAAGGGCGTCCCCAAGGGGGTCGCCGACACGATCGCCCAGTGCGTCTCCCAGGGCGAAGAAAGATGCCCGCAGGCCGGGAGGGCGCTGAGCCAGGCGCTCGGCGCGAAAGCGAACGCCGCCGGCGAAGTGGTCGGCAACGCGGTCTCGATGTCGTTCGCCGAAGCGACCAGGGACGTCTTCCACGGGATGGCGATCGCGCTCGCCATCGCCTTCGTCGTCGCCCTGCGGTTCATGCCCGCGGGGAAGGTCGAAGAAGGCGAAGTGGTCGAGGACGAACCGGCCCTGGACGCGGTCTGAGCCCCTTTCCGGCGGCGTCGGCCGCTGGTAGGTTCGGCGCGTGAAGCGGCCGCGTAGCCTGCTCGTCCCGATCGTGGCGGCGCTGCTGGCGCTGATGCTCGCGCCGGGGATGGCGCGCGCGGCCGCGCCGGAGAGCGCGGCGCAGGAACTGGCCGAGAAGTACGTCCCGATCGCCGAGCTGCGGGAAGAGACCGACCCGCCCTGCGACACCTCCGAGGAGCAGTACCAGCCGACCAGCGTCGAAACGGTGCTCGGCAATCCGACCGTGCTGCTCCAGCACGAGGCCGAAGGGGGCGGGCTGACGACGATCCGGCGGGCGCCGACGGCGGAGCAGATCGCCGGGCTCGGCGAAGGCTTCTACCTCAACCTCGAAGGCAAGGCGCTAGGCGACACCTGCGTCTACGCGCGCGACTTCAGGAAGCTGGTCGAGGAAGGCAAGGCGCCCGCCGTCACCTACGCCCACATCGCCCGCGAAGAAGGGCACGCCGGGTTCGCCCTGCAGTACTGGTTCTTCTGGTACTTCAACCAGTTCAACGACCTCCACGAGGGCGACTGGGAGGGGATGCAGATCACCTTCGGGGCGGGGACGCCGGCGGCGGCGCTGCACGAAGAACCGTCCGAAATCATCCTCTTCCAGCACGCCGGCGGCGAGCGGGCCGGCTGGGACGACGGCAAGGTGCAGAAGGAAGGGACGCACCCGATCGTCTATCCGGCGGCGGGCTCGCACGCGACCTTCTACGACTCGGCGGTGTACGTCGAGAACGGCCAGCACGGGTCCGGCCTCGGCTGCGACAACACCACCGAGCCGCTGCGCGAACTGCGGCTGCGGCCGATCCTGATGCCGGCGGCGGTCAAGTCCCGCGGGCCGTTCGCCTGGACCTCCTACTACGGCCGCTGGGGCGAAAAGGAAAAGGGCTACAACAACGGGCCGACCGGGCCGCAGACGAAGACCCAGTGGAGTGAACCGTTCGCCTGGATGGCGGCGCAGCGGACCACCAGCCCGCGGCTGCCCGGCGGGACGATCGCCGGGCCGCAGGTGACGAAGGCGTTCTGCGGCGCGGTCGCGACGGCGAGCGAGCTGATCAACCTCGACGCCAAGTCGCCGCCCGCGGCGGTCGTGACGATCGTCGTCGCGCTCGTCCTCATCGTCCTCTTCTTCGGGCTGACGACCTGGCGCCCGGTGGACATCGACGTGCTGCGGCGCAAGCGGGCGCTGGGGCAGATCATCCGCGCCTCGCGCCAGTTCTACGGCCGCCACTGGCGGGTGCTGGTGCCGATCGCGCTCTTCGCCCTGGCACTGATCGGCGGCGCCAACTTCTGCGCCTCGCTGATCTCCGAATCGACCCGGCGGGGCAGCTCCGGCATCCACCTCGCCTGGGCCGACATGCTCGAACAGCTGGTCCGGCCGGTCGCCCAGGCGCTGGTCGCGGCGGTGGTGATCGTGGTGGCGCGGGAAGCGCTGCGGGCGCGGCGGGTCGGCTTCGGTCAGGCCCTGCACGGGGTGCGCGAGCGCTTCTGGCGGGTCGTCTTCGCCCAGCTCCTGGCGACGCTCGGGGTGCTGCTCCTGGCGCTGACCGTGATCGGCCTCCCCTTCGCGCTCTGGAAGCTGGTCGGCTGGTCTTTTGTCCAGCAGGAAGTGATCTTCACCGACAAGGGCTTCCGCGAGTCCTTCCGGGCCAGCTCGGAGCTGGTCCGCGGCCGCTGGTTCCGCACCGCGCGGGTGATCCTCGTCTTCTACGTGATCAGCGTCGCGGCGGGGCCGATCCTCACCTTCGCGCTGATCTTCACGGCGCTGCCGCTGATCTGGATCAACGTGATCGGCTCGCTCGTCTTCGCCCTGCTGATCCCCTTCGTGGCGATGGGCGAGACGTTCCTCTACCTCGACCTGGGGGTGCGCGAGGAAGAGGAACCGGTCGCCCGCCGGCAGTTCTGGCGACGCGGGGCGATAGGTTCCCCTGCGTGAGACTGCTCGCCTTCTCAGACCTGCACCGGGACCTGGCGCAGGCGGCCAGGTTGGTCGAGATGTCGGCGGATGCCGACCTCGTGATCGGGGCCGGGGACTTCGCCTCGATGCACGAGGGGCTGGAGGAGACGATCGGGGCGCTGGCGCCGATCGAGACGCCGACGATCCTCGTGCCGGGGAACAACGAGACGGTCGACGCGCTGCGCGCCGCGGCGGCGGGCTGGCCGGCGGCGACGGTGCTGCACGGCGAGGGCACCGAGATCGACGGGGTCGAGTTCTTCGGCCTCGGCGCGGGCATCCCGACGACGCCCTGGGGGTGGAGCTTCGACCTCTCCGAGGAGGAGGCCGCCGAGATGATCGCGCCGGCCCCCGAGGGCGCCGTCCTCGTCCTCCACTCGCCCCCCTACGGGCACTGCGACGGCCCCGACGCCGACACCCACTTCGGCAGCAAGGCGCTGCTGGCGGCGGTCGAGGAGAAGGCGCCGCGGCTGGTCGTCTTCGGCCACATCCACGAGGCCTGGGGTTGCGAGAGCGCGGTCGGCGGGACGCCGCTGCGCAACCTCGGCCCGGGCGGGACCTGGATCGAGGTCTGATGAAGGCCAACGCGCCGGCCCGCGCGGGGCTGGTGCTGGCGACGCTGATCGGCGTCGCCGGGGTCGCCAACCTGAACCTGGCGGTGGCGAACGTCGCCCTGCCGGACATCGGCAAGCACTTCGACGCGGGCCAGACGATGGTCGACCTGATCGCGGTCGGCTACTCGCTCGGGCTGGCGGCGTCGGTCCTCTACCTCGGCGCGGTCGGCGACCGCTACGGGCGCAAGACGCTCCTGGTGCTGGGGATGGCGCTGACGATCCCGGCCTCGATCCTCGCCGCGGTCGCGCCGAGCGCGCAGGTGCTCTTCATCGCCCGCGTCTTCGGCGGGGTCGCCGCCGGGATGGCCTACCCGACCACGCTGGCGCTGATCACGGCGCTCTGGTCGGGGGCGGAGCGGACCAGGTCGATCGCGCTCTGGAGCGCCCTCGGCGGCGGTATCTCGGCGCTCGGGCCGCTGGTCGCCGGGGCGCTGCTGGAAGGCTTCGACTGGTGGTCGGTCTTCCTCGTCACCGCGCCGCTCGCCGCGGTCGCGCTCTTCTTCGCCTGGCGGCTCGTCCCCGCCCACGTCAACGAGACGACCGAGCCGGTCGACCACCTCGGCGGCATCCTCTCGATCGCCCTGGTCGGGGCGCTGGTGCTGGCGATCAACCTGGCGCCGGAACCGGGCAAGGGGACGACGGCGGCGATCCTCGGCATCGTCGCGCTCGCCGCCGCCGGGTTCTTCGTCCTCCGCCAGCGCCGGGCCAAGTTCCCCTTGTATGACCTCCACATCGCCGCGCGGCCGACCTTCTGGGTGGCGGCGCTCGCCGGGATCATCGTCTTCGGCTCGCTGATGGGGGCGATGTTCATCGGCCAGCAGTTCGTCCAGAACGTGCTCGGCTACTCGACCTTCCAGGCGGGGCTGGCGATCCTGCCGGGGGCGATCGGGATGATCCTGGTCGCGCCACAGTCGGCGAAGCTGGTCGAGTCGCACGGCTCCCGCTTCACCCTGCTGATCGGCTTCTGCTTCTGCCTGCTCGCCTTCCTGGTGATGCTGCTGCTCTGGGAAGAGGGGGCGTCGTACTTCCCGGTCGGGCTCGGGTTCCTGCTGATGGGGATCGGGGTCGGCTTCGCCGGCACGCCGGCCTCGCGCTCGCTGACCGGGTCGGTGCCGGTGCGCAAGGCGGGGATGGCCTCGGGGACGGCCGACCTCCAGCGTGACCTCGGCGGCGCGATCATGCAGTCGATCTTCGGCGCCCTCCTCACCGCGGGCTACGCCAAGTCGTTCACCGAACAGATCGCCGCCTCGCCGAACGGCTCCGACGTCAGCTCCCGCGTCACCCAGGAACTCACCAAGTCCTTCTCCAGTGCCGCCAACACCGCCCAGCAATATCCGCAATACGCCCAGGCGATCGGCGCCGCCGCCCGCAAGTCCTTCCTCGACGGCGGCGACTGGACCTACGCCGCGGGCATGATCGCCGTCGCCCTCGGCATCAGCGTCGTCTTCTTCCTCTTCCCCAAGCACGACGCCGAAGTGGCGCTCCTGGAGCGCTACCACGCCGAAGACGGCTGACGCGTTCGTACTTGGTTCCACATGTCGAACCAAGTACGAACGCCCGATCAGTCTGCTTCGGGTTCGAAGTAGTCGATATCGACGGATTTGATTTCGTACTTCTGGCGGAGAGTGACGCCGACGCCGAATTCGATCATCAGGCCGGCGAGTTCGCGGCCGTCGATCAAGACGACGCTGGTAGGGATCGCGTCGACGTAGGCGCGCGCCTCGGGAGTGAAGCGGGAGGTGGTCATGAACACGCCCTTGGTCGCTTTGCCGTGGATCGCTCCGACGAAGGACTGCACGTCCGGACGGCTGACCGAGTGCTCGCGTTTCCACGCCTTCGCCTGGATGTAGATCAGCTCGAGGCCGAGCTTGTCTTGGCGGATCACCCCGTCGACACCACCGTCGCTGCCGTGGCCGCCGGTTCTTTCGACCGCGCCCTCGACGCCCCCGTAGCCCATCTTCTCGAGCACGTCGAGCACCAGTTGCTCGAATTGCTCCCAGGATCCTTCCTCGATGCGGTCGATCAGCTCGGCGGCGAGCGCGTCGCGCAGTTCCTCGTCGGCAGCGGCCATCCGCTCCTCGGCCGTCCCCGTCGGTTCGGTGTCCGCGGCCGCCTGGGCCACGGCCTCGTCGCCCCCGCCCCGGGTGCCGACGAACTCCTCCAGCTCCGGGAATTGGCTCAGCACCCGTTTGTCGACGCGCTTTGGGTTCTCCGCCAAGACCTGGCGCCCGCGGTCGGTGATCCGGTAGTGCGCCCTGCGCGGGCGTTCCAAGAGGCCGGTGCGGAACAGATAGGTGGTCGCCCAGCCGACGCGATTCTGAAGCGTCGTGACTCGGCCGCTCGGCAATCGTTCGGCCCGGTCCTCGGGAGACAGCTCGAACAGCTGGGCGATCTGCTCACGGGTGTCGGCGACGGGATGCTCCGCCCCGTCCTCGTGAAGGACGAGCAGCGGTCGCATGATCGTCTGGAAGTCCGGAACGGCGATGGCCGGGACCCTACCGGGGCGTTCGTCGCTTGGTGCCTTATGGGTACCGAGGCGACGAACGCTAGGCTCGACGTGTGGAGGGAAACTCGTCCGCTGGTGTCGCCTTCTCGACCACCGCGGGGCGCTGGCTGCTCGCGGTCACGGTCGCCGGGTCGGGGATGGCGTTTCTCGACGGGACCGTCGTCAACGTGGCGCTGCCGGACATCGGCAGGGACCTGAACGCCTCGACCAGCGCGCTGCAGTGGATCCTCAACGGGTACCTGCTGACGCTGGCGTCGCTGATCCTGCTCGGAGGGAGCCTCGGGGACCGACTCGGGCGCCGGCGGATCTTCCAGCTAGGGGTGGCGCTGTTCACGCTGGCCAGCGCCGGGTGCGCGGCGGCGCCGACGGTCGAGCTGCTGATCTTCGCCCGGCTCGTGCAGGGGATCGGCGGGGCGCTGCTGACCCCGGGCAGCCTGGCGATCATCCAGGCGACCTTCCGGCCCGCCGACCGGGCACGGGCGATCGGGGCGTGGTCGGGGCTCGGCGGCGTCGCCACCGCCTTCGGGCCGCTGCTCGGCGGCTGGCTGATCGCGGCGATCTCCTGGCGGGCGATCTTCCTGATCAACCTGCCGATCGGCGTCTTCGTCTTCTGGGCGGCGGGCCGGCACGTGCCTGAGTCGCGCGACCCGACCGCGACCGGGCGGCTCGACTTGGCGGGCGCGGCGCTGGCGGCGATCGGGCTCGGCGGCACCACCTACGCGCTGATCGAGGCGCCGGAAGGGATGTCGGCGGCGGTCGTCGTCACCGCGGTGATCGGGATCGCGGCGCTGGTCGGGTTCTTCGTCCAGGAGCGCCGGGTCGCCAACCCGATGCTGCCGCTCTCGATCTTCCGCTCGCGCCAGTTCAGCGCCGCCAACGGGGTCACCTTCGTCGTCTACGCGGCGCTCGGCGTCGTCTTCTTCCTGCTCGTCAGCTTCCTGCAGATCTCGCTCGGCTACTCGCCGATAGCGGCCGGGGCGGCGACCCTGCCGGTGACGGCGCTGATGCTGGTCGGCTCGGCGCGGGCGGGTGAGCTGGCGCAGCGGATCGGCCCCCGGATCCCGCTGACGGTGGGGCCGTTGATCATCGCCGCGGGGCTGCTGCTGATGCTGCGGATCGATCCCGGGGACGGCTACGTCGGCTCGGTGCTGCCGGCGGTGATCGTCTTCGGCCTCGGGCTCACCTTCGTCGTCGCGCCGGTGACCGCGACGGTGCTGGCGGCGGTCGACGCGAGCCACTCGGGGATCGCCTCGGGGGTCAACAACGCGGTGGCGCGGGTGGCGGGCCTGCTGGCCGTCGCGGTCGTGCCGCTGATCGCCGGGCTGACCGGCGACAAGTTCTACGAACCGACCAAGATGACGCACGGCTTCCACGTCGGGATGGTCGTCTGCGCGGTCCTCGCCGCGATCGGCGCCGTCGTCGCCTGGACGACGATCTCCTCCGACGTACTCGAAGAGGAAGAAGGAGAGGAGCCGGAAGAGTGCGACTACAGCTGCGGCGTCGGCGCCCCCGTGATGCGCCCCGCCCGCGAGCCCGCGGCCGCGACTCGCGGTTGACGGGCCGAAAACCCGTCAGGTAGTCCGGTTTTCGGCCCACGGACCATGTTGATGGGCCGAAAGGCGCTGATATGGAGCGCTTTTCGGCCCATCGACGTCAGAGGGTGAGGCCGCCGTCGATGGGGACGGTGGCGCCGGTGATGGCGCTGCCGCCGGGGCCGAGGAGGAAGGCGACGGTGGCGGCGACCTCGCCCGGGGTGAGGAGGCGCTCGAGGGGCTGGCGGGGAGCGAAGTCGCGGGGCGAGGGGAGCTCGAAGAGGCGGGCGGACTCGGCGAGCAGCGGGGTGTCGGTCGAGCCGGGGGCGACGGCGTTGGCGGTGACGCCGCTGCCGTGGAGGTCGGCGGCGAGGCCACGGACGAAGCCCTCCACCCCGGCCTTGGCGGCGCCGTAGGCGGCGAGGCCCGGCATCCCGCGGGTGGCGCCGGAGGAGGTGACGGCGAGGAAGCGGCCGGAGCGCGGACGCGGGCGTCCCAGCAGCGAGGGCACGACGAGCTGGGCGGCGAGGATCGCCGATTCGAGGTTGACCTCGAGCAGGGCGCGCTGCTGCTCGGCGGACAGTTCCCAGGCGGGCAGGCCGCCGGCGATCACGCCCGCGTTGGCGACGAAGGCCTCCAGGTCCCCCCACGCTTCGGCGCCCTCGATCACCGCCGCGAGCGCCGCGCGATCGGTGGCGTCGGCGACCACGGCGCGGACCACGTCGGTGCGATGCGCGGGTGGCTCGGCGACCGGGCCGCGCTCGACGTCGGCCCGGCGGGCGGCCGCCTCGGCGGCGGCGACGGCCTCGTCGAGGTCGCGCTCGGTCGCCATCGCGTAGGGGAGGCGGCGATCGGGGGCGCAGCGGTCGACGGCGACGACGGACCAGCCGTCGGCGGCGAGGGCGGCGATCGTCGCGGCGCCGATCCCGCGACCGGCCCCGGTGACGATCGCGACGCGCCGGTTCAAGGGTCTGGGTCGAAGGCCGCGGCGGGCTTCGGGACGTCGGGTTCGGTGACGCTGAAGCGCGGGGCGGGCGCCGGCTGGGGGATGCCGCCGACCTCGACGAAGATGCCGCGGTCGCGGTTGTGGCCGTCCGCGCGGGCCTCGGTCATCGAGAGCACCGGGGCGACGCAGCAGTCGGAGTCGGCGAAGAGCTCGTGCCACTCGTCCCGTCCCCGCTCGGCGAACTTGGCGGTGAAGCGGGCGCGGATCGCGGGCCAGGCGGTCGGGTCGAGGTGGTTGGCAAGGCTCGCGTCCCCCGCCAGGCCGAGCTTCTCCAGCAGCGCCGCGTAGAACTGCGGCTCGAGCGCGCCGACCGCGACCCACTCGCCGTCGGCGCAGCGGTAGGTGTCGTAGAAGGGGGCGCCGCCGTCGAGCAGGTTGACGCCCCGCTCGTCGCGCCAGGCGCCGAGACCGAGGAAGCCGTGGAGCATCCCGGTCACCGAGGCGGCACCGTCGACGATCGCCGCGTCGACGACCTGGCCGACGCCCGACGCCCGCGCGTGGAGGAGCGCCGCGCAGACGCCGAAGGCGAGGTAGGTGCCGCCGGCGCCGAAGTCCCCGAGCAGGTTCACCGGCGGCACCGGCTTGCCCCCCTCCTCGCCGATCATGTGGAGGGCGCCGGAGATCGCCAGGTAGGTGATGTCGTGGCCGGCGGTGTGGGCGTAGCGGCCGTCCTGGCCCCAGCCCGTCATCCGCCCGTAGACCAGCGCCGGGTCGCGCGCCAGGCACTCCTCCGGGCCGAGCCCGAGGCGCTCCATCACGCCGGGGCGAAAGCCCTCGATCAGCACCTCGGAGGCGGCGACGAGCCCGAGCACCTCCTCCACCCCGGCCGCCGCCTTGAGGTCGACCTGGCGCGCCTGGCGCCCGCGGTCGAGGACCGGCGAGGCGCCCCAGGCGAGCCCGGCGCCGGCGGGCCGTTCGATCCGCGTCACCTCGGCGCCGAGGTCCGCGAGCAGCATCCCGGTGAAGGAGATCGGGCCGATCCCGGCCATCTCCACCACCTTCACCCCCGTCAGCGGCCCCATCGGCGTCAGACTATGCCGAACTCAGCCGCTAAGCCATCGAGCGGGCGATCACGACCCGCTGGATCTCCTGCGTGCCCTCGTAGATCTGGGTGATCTTGGCGTCGCGCATCATCCGCTCGACCGGGTACTCGTTGACGTAGCCGTAGCCGCCCAGCACCTGGATCGCCTCGACCGTCACCTTCATCGCGTTGTCGCCGGCGATCAGCTTCGCCATCGAGGTCCACTTGCCGAGGTCTGCCGGGCGTGGCTTGCGGTCGGCCATCGAGCAGGCCTTGTAGAGGAGCTCCCGCGCGGCGGCGGTGCCGGCCTCCATGTCGGCGAGCTTGAACTGGATCCCCTGCAGGTCGTTGATCGGCTTGCCGAAGGCGATCCGCTCCTTGGCGTAATTGTTGGCGAAGTCGGTGGCGCCCTGGGCGATGCCGACGGCCTGGGCGGCGGCGCCGAGGCGGGTGCGCTCGAGCGTCCCCAGCGCGACCGAGAGCCCCTTGCCCTCCTCGCCGATCAGGTTCTCGTGCGGGACGCGGACGTCGGTGAACGACGGCGAGCCGGTCGGCGAGCCCTTGATCCCGAGCTTGTGCTCCAGCTTGCCGGGGTCGAAGCCCTCGCGGTCCTTCTCCACCACGAAGGCCGAGGTGCGCCGGTTCTCGCGATCGGTGGAGGCGAAGACGCAGTAGAAGTCGGCCTGCCCGGCGTTGGTGATCCAGGCCTTCTGGCCGTTGATCACCCACTCGTCGCCGTCCTTGACCGCGGTGGTGCGCATCGCGGCGGGGTCGGAGCCGGCCTCGGGCTCGCTCAGGGCGAAGGCCGGGGACCACTCGCCGGTCGCGCATTTCGGCAGGAAGCGCCCTTTCAGCTCGTCGGAGCCGAAGAGCTGGATCGGCAGCGTGCCGAGCTCCTGGATCATCAGGATCAGTGCCGAGGACGCGCATGCCTTGGCGATCTCCTCGACCCCGATCTGCAGCATCAACGTGCCGGTCCCGGTCCCCCCGTACTCCTCCGAGAAGGGCAGGCCGAGGATGTCCTGCTCGCCGAGGATCTTGCGGATGTCGTGCGGGTATTCGGCGTTGCGGTCGATGTCGGCGGCCCGCGGCGCGATCTTCTCGGTCGCGATCTGCCGGATCGTTTCCCGGAAGTCGACCATCTCCTGCGGGATCTCGTAAAGCCCCGTGCCCACATCGACCTGGCTCATGCTCTTTCCCCCTCGTTCGGCGCCTGGCTGGCGGCTCTCGTCTTCTGCGGTCCCACGATAGTAGGAATACCGCGTATCCCTCCGGGCCGGGCGCCGACCGGGAGGTCAGCGGGCGGCTTCTTCCTCCACCAGCTTGAACTTCTGCAGCTTTCCCGACGCCGTCTTCGGCAGCGGCGGGCCGTCCGTGATCCGCCACGCCTTGGGGATCTTGAAGCGGGCGACGAACGGCTCGATCGAGGTCCGCAGCTCCTCCTCGTCCACCGTCCGCCCCTCCTCGAGGACGATGACCGCCTTCGCTATCTCCCCCCACCTGTCGTCGGGGACGGGGATCACCGCCACCTCGGCGACCGCCTCGTGGCGCATCAGCGCCTGCTCGATCTCGACCGGGTAGATGTTCAACCCGCCGCTGATGATCACGTCCTTGGAGCGTCCCGAGATGTAGAGGAACCCTTCGTCGTCGAGGTGGCCGAGGTCGCCGGTGTGGAACCAGCCGCCCCGCAGCGCCGCCGCGGTCGCCTCGGGCTTGGCGTGGTACCCGATCATCGTCGCCGGCGACCGGGTGACGATTTCCCCGACCGTCCCGGGTGGGCAGTCGATGTCGTCGGCATCGACGACGCGCAGCTGCGAGACGCAGTTGGGTCGACCCGCCGAACCGAGCTTACGCGCCGCGTCGGCGGGCTCTAGCAGCGTCACCAGCGAGGGGAACTCGCTCATCCCGTACACCTGGATGCCGGTCAGCTCGGGCAGGCGCTCGGCCATCTCCTCGAGCAGGTTGACCGGCACCGCCTCGCCGCCGGCGATCGCCAGGCTCCAGGAGGAGAGATCGAAGGAATCGAAGTCGGCGACGCCGAGGATCAGCCGCAGCACGGTCGGCACCAGCGCCACGGCGGTGACGCCCTCGCGCTCCACCGTCGCGCAGAACTCCCGCGGGTCGAAGGAGCGGTTGCTCGGGGCGAGGACCACGCGCCCTCCCGACCAGAGCGTCTCCAGGTGCAGCGAGTGGAACCCGGCCACCCAGCTGAGGGCGGGCAGGCAGAGGTAGACGGTATCGGCGCTGATGTCGAAGTGCTGGCGCTGGGAGATCGCGTTCCACATCACGGTCGCGTGGGTGTGGGAGGCGCCCTTGGGGAATCCGGTCGTGCCCGAGGTGTACTGGAGCAGGAAGAGGTCGTCGCCGTCGACCTCGGTGTCCGGGGCGGCGGCGTCCCCGGCGCGCAACGACGGCAGGTCGAGCTGACCGTGGCCGGCCTCGGCGCCGACCAAGGTGAGGGCGTCGCGAACCTCGGGATCGAGCCCCTCGACTTTGTCCCACAGCGCGGCTTCCGCGACCAGCCAGCGGGCGCCCGAGTCACCGACGATGTAGGCGATCTCGTGTGAGGTGAGCAGATGGTTCAGCGGCACCAGCACGCCGCCCAGCCGGGCCAGGGCGAAGAAGACTTCGTGCCACTCGGTCCGCGTGTGCATGAGCACGCAGACGCGATCGCCCTTCGCGAACCCGGCGACGGCGAGCGAGCCGGCGATCCGCTCGGCCCGCTCCTCCAGCTCGGCGTAGGTCAGCTCGGTGCCTTCGTAGGAGACCGCCACCCGCCCGCGTTCCTCCGTCCGCGTCTTCGCGATCACCTCGGCGAGGGTGAGGACGCTCACAGCAGGCGCTCCGGCGCGGCCAGCAGATCGCCGATCGCGGTCTGGAATTCGCCCGCCGCCTTGCCGTCGACGAGGCGGTGGTCGATGGTCAGGCTCGTGTACATCGTCGTCCCGATCGTGACCTCCCCGGCGCGGACGACCGGCCGTTCGAGCAGGGCGCCGACGCCGAGGATCCCGATCTGTCCAGGGGTCAGGATCGGCGTCGCCATGTGCGACCCATAGCTGCCGATGTTGGTCAGCGTAAAGGTGCCGCCGGCGAGATCCTCGAGCGACAGGGAGTTACCGCGAGCGCGGTCGACCAGGGCCGCGACGCGACGGTCGATCTCGGCCAGCGAGAGGTCTTGGGCTCCGTGCAGGACCGGCACGATCAGGCCATCGTCGATCGCCACCGCGATGCCGAGGTTGACCTCGCCGTGGCGGACGAATTCGTCACCGTCGAGCGAGCCGTTCAGATCCGGGACCTCGCGCAGGGCCTCGACGATCGCGCGCACGAAAAGGTCGGTGAAGGAGAGGCCGAGGCCGAGCCGCTTCGCCCACCGCGAGCCCTCGCTCCGCATCGCGACCAGATCGGTGACGTCGTGCTCGCGGAAGTCGGTGATCTGAGCCGTCTCCTGGAGACTGGAGACGAGCCGCTGGGCGATTCGCCGGCGCATCGGCGAGAGCGTTTCACGCTCGGCCGGGACGGCGGTCCGGGCGGGCATCGGCGGCGGCTGCGTGGGGGCGACCGCCGGGACCTCGTTCGCGGCGGCGGCGAGGACGTCGCGCTTGCGCAGCGGCCTCCCCGGGTTGGCGGCGGCGAGCGCCGCCAGATCGACTCCCCGCTCGGCGGCGATCCGCCGGGCCACCGGGCTCGCGCGCGGGGAGTTCCGCGCCGCGCCGCCCGGGGCTCCGGCGGTCCCGACAACCGAGGGGGGGTCGATTGCCGTCTCGGCCTCGCGATCCGACTCGGCCGCGGGCGCCGAGGTCGAGGCCGGCTCCGCGGAGGAGCCCGGAGCGCCCGCCTCGCCGAGCGGCTCCTCGCCCGGCGCCAAGATCAGCGCCAGCCGCGCGCCGACCGCGCACTCGGTGTCTGCCGCCGCGAGGATCTGGATGCGGCCGCTCGCCGGCGCCGCCACCTCGGTGGTGACCTTGTCGGTCTCGATCGTCGCGATCGGCGCGCCCTCGGCGACCTCGGCGCCGTCGACCACCAGCCACTCGGCGAGCAGCGCGGACTCCATCTCCGGCCCCATTTTCGCCATCGCCACCTCGGTCGGCACGTCAGTCTCCCACCAGGTCACGCGCCGCGACGGCAATATCGGCGCTGGTCGGGAAGAGGAAGTCCTCGGCGGGGCCTGGCGGGATCGGCGAGAACGCGCCGCCGAGGCGTCGCACCGGGGCGTCCAACTCGTACAGGCAGCGTTCGCCGATCGTCGCGGCGATCTCCGCCCCGAATCCCGAGGAGCGGGGCGCCTCGTGGACGATCAGGACGCAGCCCGTCCGCGCCACCGATTCGACGATCGTGGAGATGTCGAGCGGCAGCAGCGTGCGCGGATCGATCACCTCGGCCTCGATTCCCTCCCCCGCCAGCGTCTCGGCGGCCGCCAGCGACGCCGGGACCATCCGCCCGGTCGCGACGATGGTCAGGTCGGTCCCCGCCCGGGGCACCGCGGCGACGCCGACCGGCAGCACCTCGCCCGCGGCGGGAGCGGGCCCTTTCTCACCGAGCAGCCCCTTCGTCTCGATGAAGATGACCGGGTCGGGATCGCGGATCGCCGCCTTCAGCAGCCCCTTCGCGTCGGCCGGGTTGGAGGGCTGGATCACCTTCAGCCCGGGCACGTGCGTGAACCAGGCCTCGAGGCTCTGCCCGTGGTGGGCGCCGATCCTGAAGCCGGCCCCACCGAGCGTGCGCACGACCATCGGCACACCGATGCTCCCGCCGGAGAGATAACGGGTCTTCGCCGCCTGGTTGGCGATCGCGTCCATGGTCAGCGAGATGAAGTCCATGAACATGATTTCCAGCACCGGGCGCATGCCGTTGATCGCCATCCCGACCGCCATGTTGGCCAGCGCCTCCTCGCTGATCGGGGCGTCGCGCACCCGCTCGGGGCCGAACTGGGCGAAGAGGCCGCGCGTCAGGCCGAAGACCCCGCCCTCGGGACCGATGTCCTGGCCGATCAACACGACCTTCTCGTCCCGTTCCATCTCCTCCTGCTGGGCCTGGGTGATGGCCCACCGCATGTTGAGCATCTCGGTCCCCGTCTGCTCAGACATCGATCTTCTCCGCGTAGACCTCGCTGACGGCGTCGGCGGCGGCGATCGTCGGCCGGCTTTCCGCCCAGGCGATCGCCTCCTCGACCTCGCGCTCCGCCTCCGTCTGCCAGGCCGCCAGCTCGTCCTCGTCGGCCAGCGCCGCCGCGGTCATGCGGGTGCGATAGGCCGGCACCGGATCGCTCTCGTGCAGCGCCTCCACTTCGACCGCATCGCGGTACTTCTGCGGGTCCCCCTCCCAGTGACCGCGCCGACGGATCATCTTCGCCTCGATCAGGGAGGGCTTCCCTTCGCGGGCGGCGGCGATCGCCGGACGCAGCGTCGCGACCAGCGCCTCCGGGTCGTGACCGTCGATCGAGTGACCCGGCATCCCGTAGGCGGCGGCGCGCTCGGCGATCGTGTCGACGCGGATGAAGTCGCTGATCTTGGACAGCTCGGCGAAGTGGTTGTTCTCGCAGATGAAGACGACCGGCAGGTCCCAGATCGCCGCCAGGTTCAGCGCTTCGTGGAAGGTGCCGCGGTTGGCGGTGCCGTCGCCGAAGGTGCACACCGTCACCTCTCCCGTCCCCTGCATCTTCGAGGCGAGCGCCACGCCGGTCGCCAACGCGATGTTGGCGCCGAGCACCCCGGTCATCCCGTAGATGCGGGCGGCGACGCTCGAGACGTGCGTCTCGCCTCCCCGTCCCCCGCTCGCCGAATCGACCGTCGCGAACACCTCAGCGACCACCTCGCGCACCGTCATCCCCTTCGCCAGCTGATCGGGGCGGGAGCGGTAATGGGGCACGAGATGGTCGTCGGCCTCGACCGTCACGGCCAGTGCCCCGCCGAGCGCCTCGTGCCCCTCACAGGAGTGGATCCAGCCGCTCAGCTTGCCATCGGCGTAGGCCGCGGCGAGGCGTTCCTCCAGCGCCCGGGCGACGAGCATCAGTCGCATCATGCGCACCGCCTCCTCACCGGAGACCGCGCTCACGGCTGCTTGCTTTGATTTCGAGTTCGGCAACTGTCGTCGGACCGTTACTCGGGGAGCTTCGCGCCCTTGAAGTCACGCGGCCAGTAGTTCGCCGCGGCCAGGCCCTCGAGGGCGGCTCCGTAGGGCAGCGCCGTGTTCAACTGCTCCTTGATCACCGCGCCGAACGCCCGGCGGGTGAGGCGGCGGGTCAACCGCGGCGCCTCGAGCAGCTGCTTGGCCAGCTCCCGCGCCCGGGGCAGGAGGTCGTCGCGCGGCATCACCTCGCTGACCAGGCCCACCTCCTTCGCCTCCCGCGCGCTCAGGACCTGCCCCGTGTACATCAGGTAGCGGGCGCGGTTCATCCCGATCAGCATCGGCCAGATCACCTGCACCCCGTCGCCCGGGACGAGCCCATTGGGGAAGTGCGGCTGATCGGCGAAGACCGCGTGGTCGGCGGCGAGGACGATGTCGCAGAGCAGGCCCATCTCCGCGTGGATCGTCGCCGGGCCGTTGATCGCCGCGATCATCGGCGCGTCGATGTCGAGGTGGTTGTGGATCAGGCGGATGACGTAAGGGAGGATGTACCCACCCCACATCTCGGCCGGCAGCTGGTCGAAGTCGGCGCCGAGGTCCTCATGGTGGATGAAGGTGTCACCGGTTCCGGTGAGGATCACCACCTCGTTCTCTTCGTCGCTGCCGATATCGACGAACGCCCGGCCGAGCTCGTCGTCGGGTTTCATACCCCAGACGAGGTCACCACCGTTGGTATGCATGGTGACGGTGAGAACGCCATCGGCATCCCGCTCGAACTTGAAGTTTTCGTACTTGTCCTGGTACTGATCCAAAGTGATAGCCATGTCCACTCCTTTGAATTAAAGGTTAGGGGTGACACCGAGATACACAAATGGTTGTGTACCACCACGGTTGTTGATACCCACACCGAATTTCTACGAGACCCCCCAGCCGCCGTCGACGGCGACCACCTGGCCGGTGATGTAAGACGCGTCATCGGAGAAGAGGTGGGCGATCGTGGCGGCGATGTCCTCCGGCCTGCCGAAGTACCCGACCGGGATCCCCGCCGCCATGTCGTCGAGCAGCTGCTGCTCGATCCCGTCCTGGATCGCGGTGCGGATGAATCCCGGCGCGATCGCGTTGACCGTCACGCCCCCCTTGACGTACTCGATCGCCACCTGCCGGGTGAGGCCGGCGATCGCGCCCTTGGTCGCCGAGTAGGCGGCGAGCCCGGGGATGCCGATCAGGGCCGCCTCGGAGGCGATGTTGACGATCCGCCCGGATTTCCGCTCGAGCATCCCCGGCAGGACCGACTTCATCCCCAGCCAGGAGCCGCGCAGGTTGATCGAGACGATCCGGTCCCACTCCTCCTCGGTCTGCTCGACGACCGTGTCGGTCCCGGTCGAGACCACGCCCGCGATGTTGGCGAGCAGGTCGACCTGCCCGAACCGCCCGGTCGCCGCCTCGACGGCGCCGGCCCAGGCGCTCGCCTCACGCACGTCCATGGTCACCGCCTCGGCGGTTCCCCCGGCCGCCGCGATCGCCTCGGCCGTCTCACCCGCGTTGGCGAGGTCGGCGCAGAGGACGGAGGCTCCCTCGGCCGCGCATCGCTGCGCGGTCGCGCGGCCGATCCCGGAGCCGGCGCCGGTCACCAGCGCCACCTTGTCCTGCAGTTTCATCTCATGCTCCCTTCGCTTCGTTGTCGTCTCAGGCGATGCACCAGCCGCCGTCGACGGCGACCACCTGGCCGGTGATGTAAGACGCGTCATCGGAGAAGAGGTGGGCGATCGTGGCGGCGATGTCCTCCGGCCTGCCCATCGTCCCGGTCGGCAGTTCCGCTGCCTGCCGCTCGAGCAGGGCCGGGTCGATGCCGTCCTGGATCGGGGTCCGGATATATCCCGGCGCGACCGCGTTGATCGTCACCCCCTCCCTGACGTACTCGATCGCCGCCTGGCGGGTAAGCGCCGCGATGGCACCCTTGGTCGCGGTGTACGCCGCGAGTCCCGGCATCCCGATCAGGGCCGCCTCGGAGGCGATGTTGACGATCCGGCCACTGCCCTTGCGCAGCATCGCGGGGAGCACCGCCCTCATCCCCAGCCAGGAGCCGCGCAGGTTGATCGCGACGATCCGGTCCCACTCCTCCTCGGTCTGCCCGACGGCCGTGTCGGGCCCCTCGGAGACGACGCCGGCGACATTCGCCAACAGGTCGACGGTGCCGAACCGCTCCTCCGCGGTGGCGACGGCGCCGGCCCAGGCCGCGGCGTCACGGACGTCCATCGCGATCGCCACCGCCGCGCCGCCCTCGCTCTCGATCGCGGCCGCCGTCACCTCCGCGGCGCGCAGGTCGAGGCAGAGGACCGCAGCGCCCTCGGCCGCCACCCGTAGCGCGGTCGCCCCTCCGATGCCAGAGCCGGCGCCGGTCACCAACGCCACCTTCCCACGCAGCTTCACGTCCGCAACTCCTTTCGTCGCAGGCCGCCGAACCGGCGGAAGAACTCGGTGGGGAAACGCCGCCTGTCGTCGGAGCTTTCGAGGCCGGTGACGAACTCGACCGCGACGACCAGGAGCAGCAGGCCGCCGGTGGCCAGCTGCTGCACCTCCTGGGTCGCGCCCTGATCGATCAGGCCGGCGATGAACGACTCCAGGATCAGGCAGCCGATGACGACGTTGAAGATCGTCCCGCGGCCGCCGTAGAGGCCGATGCCACCGATCAGCACCGCGGTCACCGCCTGCAGGAGGACGCTCGAATACGCTTCCGCCGCGCCCGAACCGGCGACCACCGCCGACAGCGCGCCACCGAGTCCGGCACAGAAGCCGGAGATGCCGAAGGCGACGACCAGGGGCCGTACCTGCGGCACGCCCGCGGCCACCGACTCGGCACGGGCGCCGCCGATCGCGTAGATCTCACGACCCCACTTCGAGATCGCCATCCCGATCCCGATCACCAACACCACCGCGAGCGTGATGAACACGTACGGGCAGAACACCCAGATGCGTTCGATCAGTTCTTCGGACTGGTCGAGCGCGTCGAGCGGCAGCAACACCGACTTGCTGTTGGTGAGCAGGTTGGCGACGCCGCGGAGGGCGAACAGGGTGCCGATCGTGAAGACGATCGAGTTGATCTTCAGGTAGGCGATGCAGGCGCCCTGGATGACGCCGAAGAGACAGGCGATCAGCGCCGCCAGGATGATCGCCGGAATCAGTCCCAGGCCCGCCATCTTCACCGCGAGGATCCCCGCGACCGCCGCCATCGAGGCGACTGAGAGGTCGAGCTCCCCGGCGATCATCGCGACGCCCACGCCGGTCGCGATGAGGCCGAGGAAGGCGAAGGACTGCAGGACGCTGAAGACGATGTCGGCGCTGGCGAAGGAGGCGTCGAGCAGGCTGAAGACGATCCAGACGATCGCCAGCATGCCGATCCGGGAGAGGACGTCGGGCTGACCGAGCCAGCGCCGCGTGAAGTTGACGGCGACGCTCATCGGCCCGTCCTCCGCCGGCGGATCAGGTGGAAGACGGTCACCGCGGCGAGGACGACCGCGCCCTGCACGGTCATCCGCAGCCCGAACGAGTAGTTGTGCAGGACCATGAAGTCGCCCAGGGTGGCGATGAAGAGGGCGCCGATCGCGGTCCGGGCCGGCGACCCCTCACCGCCGCCGATCGCCGTGCCGCCGACCAGGATCGCCGCCAGCGCGTCGAAGGTCAGCCCTTCGAACTGGATCGTGTCGGCGCGCTGGAACTGGGCGACGGTGATCGTCGCCGCCAACGCGCAGCCGACCGCGGTGAGGACGAAGGCCAGCATCGTCGTCCGCGTGACGCTCAACCCGCTCGCCGCGGCGGCGTCGCGGTTCGAGCCGACCAGCATCAAGGCGCGGCCGGCGCGGCCGCGGGCGAGGAAGATCGCGGCGAGGATCGCGGCGGCGAGGAAGACGTAGGTGGGCATCGTGAAGCCGAGCAGCTTGGAGGTGCCGAGCCAGCCGATCGAGGTTGGCCCGGTCGAGATCCCGGTGCCGCCGGAGATCACCCCGGTGAGGCCGGCCAGCGCCGCCCCGGCCCCGAGGGTGACGATGATCGGGTTGGCTCCGAGTGCCACCACGCCGCCCTGCACCACGCCGAGCACGATCGCCACCCCGAGGATCACCAGCAACGCCAGGGCCGCCGCCCAGCCGTCGCGCAGCATCATCGCCAGCAGCACGCCGCAGATCGCCGCGGTCTGTTCGAGCGACAGCGAGAGCAGGTTGCCGGACAGGGTGACGAAGGTGAGGCCGATCGCGACGATCCCGGTCAGCGCCGCGGCGCGCACGATCGCGCGGGCGTTGTCGGCGTTGAAGAAGCCGCTGGTCGTCAACGCGCTGACCACCACCAACAGGGCCAGCATCCCGATCAGGATCATCATCTCGACCGACGGCCGCCAGCGGCGGGACGCCAGTCCGGAGGCCTGGTGGCCCGCCGAGACGGCGAGCGGAGGCGGGGCGCCCGGCGTCGCGCTCATCGTCCCTCCTCGGGTCCGTGGGTGACGTCGGCCATCAGCTCGGCCTGCGGCAGCTCGACCGCGGGCGCGGAGCGCACGACCTGGCCGCGATAGAAGGTGAGGACGGTGTCGGCGAGGCCGGCGACCTCGGCGAGGTCGGAGGAGGCGAAGACGATCCCCATCCCGTCCTCGGCGAGCTGACGCAGGTGCCCGTAGATCTCGGCGCGAGCACCGACGTCGACGCCCCGGGTCGGCTCCTCGACCAGCAGGACGCGCGGTTCGATCCCGATCCATTTGCCGACCGCGACCTTCTGCTGGTTGCCGCCGCTGAGCGTCCCGGTGTCGGCGTCGAGGCGGCGGGCCTGGATCGCGAAGCGCGCCGCGAGGTCCCCCGCCAGCCGGCGCGAGCGGGCGGGCGAGAACCAGCCGCCCGGCGTCACCCGCTTCAGCGACGGGGCGGTCAGGTTGTCGGCGACCGAGCGGAACTCGAAGATCCCGTCGCGCTTGCGATCGGGCGAGCAGTAGGCGATGCCGGCCTTGATCGCCTGGCCGAGGTTGCGGTTGGAGACCGTCTTGCCGTCGACCTCGAGCCGGCCGGTGGAGCTCCCCGTCAGCCCGGCGATGCCTTCCAGGAGGCTCCCCGCGCCGCTGCCCAACTGCCCGGCGAGGCCGACGATCTCACCGCGCCCGACGGTCAGGTCGACCGGGCGACGCAGGCCCGGAGCGGTCACCTCCGAGGCATTCAGGAGCGGCGGGCCGATCCGCGCGGCGCGCTCGGGGTAGATCGTGGTGAGCTCGCGCCCGAGCATCCGCGCGATCAGGCCGCGGACGTCGGTCTCGGCGACCGCGATCGGCTCCTGACTGCGGCCGTCCCGCATCACCGTCGCGCGGTCGGCGATCTCGAACACCTCACCGAGCCGATGGGTGACGTAGACGATCGAGCGCCCCTCGGCCGCGAGCCGCTTGACCAGCTCGAGGATGCGGGCGATCTCGACGTCGGAGAGAGCCGCCGTGGGCTCGTCGAAGATGAGGATGCGGGCGTCGCGGGCGAGCACCCGCGCTACCTCGATCAGCTGCCGTTCGCCGACCGAGAGGTCGCCGACCGGCTTGCGGCGCTCGACCGCGCCGAGGCCGACCGAGTCGAGGAAGGGGGCGGCGCGTCCCTGCAGGCGAGCCTGGTTCCAGGAGCCGCCGAGGCCGCTGCCGAGGAAGACGTTCTCCGCCGCGTTCAGCTGCGGCACCAGGCTGAACTCCTGGGTGACGGTGGCGACACCGGCTTCGCGCGAGGCCGCCGGGGTGGCGAGGTCGAGCGCGGCGCCGTTGACCCGGACGGTGCCCGCGTCACGGCCGACCAGGCCGCTGAGGACCTTGACCAAGGTGCTCTTGCCGCTGCCGTTCTCGCCCAGCAGCGCCATCACCTCGCCGGCCCGCACTTCGAAGTTCGCGCCCCGCAGCGCCTGCACGGCGCCGTAGGACTTTTCGAGGCCTTCGACCTCGACCATCTTGTGCTCTTCCCCGGGCATCTTCAGCACCGGGAGGTAGGGGTGCCCGCGGGCACCCCTACCGTCTCGTCTCCGCAACCGATCATTTCGGGCAGAGTTCTTCCGGCGTCTGGCCCCAGAGCTTCGTCTTGGCGAGCATTTCTTCGTTTTCCGCCGGCGTACCCCCACCTTCGAGGGGCGGCAGCGGGAAGTAGTTCGCGTAGGCGGGGACCTTGGGGAAGGGAGGTTCTTTGTCGGCCGTGGCCGGCAACGTCAGTTCTGAACCCGGGCCTTCCGTTTCTTCACCGTTTTCGACGTAGTTGATCACCGTGTTGGCGACCATCTTTCCTTCCAGGATCGGGCTCTGAAGGATCGTCCCGAACTCTTCACCGGAGACGATGTGGTCGAAGTTCGTCTGGCAGTTGCCGGTGACGACGCCGACGTTTTCTCCCGGCTTGTAGCCGGCTTCCTTCAGCGCTTCGATCGCGCCGAGGGCGGGGAACTCACTGACCGCGAGAACGAAGTCGATCCCTTGCGACTTCAGCTTCGGCAGCACCTGCGCCACCGATTTGTACGCTTCTTCGGTGGTGAAACCGGTTTCGACGGTTTCGATCACGTTGAAGGGTTCGCCTTTGGTCGCTTCTTCGATCCCTTTGACCCGGTCGATTCCGGCCTGGTATCCGCCGCCGTAGGTGACGATGAGTGCGTTTCCGCCTTCACCGTGCATCTTCATGCCTTTCTTTTCGAAGGCTTCGCGCATTTTCAGCGCGAGTTCGCCCGTCGCCACGCCGTCGGCGTAGTCATGAACCCCGGCAAATGCAGCGATGTATTCTTCGGCTTCGGGCAGGACCGCGTTGTTGGTCTGGATCACCGGAGCGACCGCCGCCAGACGGCGAGCGGAGGCGATCCCGGCTTCGTTGTCCGAGGGCCAGTAGACGAACACGCCCGGTTCTTCACCGGTCGCGAGTACCTGCTGGACCTGCTGATCCTCTTCTGACTGTTCGAAATTGTTCTGGTAGAACTTGACCTTCCAGCCTTCTTTTTCCAGTATTTCTTTGACGGTCTTGGTCCACAGCGCCACGTAGTTGTTTTCCGTGGTCGGAGTGAAAGCAATCAACGACTTGTTGATCGCACCGCCGGAGGAGGCACCACTCGCTTCGCCGGTGCCACCACCACTGCTTTCACCACCGCTGCCGCCGCCGGAGCTGGAGCTTCCACCTCCTCCACAGGCCGCCAGGCAGAGCGCCACGGCCGTGACGACAACCGCCACGAACCCCACACGCATACCGACACCTTTCATCAGTTCCTCCATGGTTCTTCCCCCATCGCGCTGCCGGAGGGTTCACGTTCGTGTCGACGCTCGCGCGGAGACATCGACTCCCTGTGGCCACCACGACGGCCATCGCGAGGATTGTCTGTGGAGGTCAGTCGAGCGGCAAGTGAAAGAGTGTTGAAGCGGTGTGGTATGCCACACCCGACCGTACGACCAGGCGGCTCAGGCCGTGCCCCCGGCCACCACGGCGTCGCTCCGATCGAGCGCGTCGCGCAGGCGCAGCCCGTCGACGGCCAGTTGCATCCACAATCGGTCCTCGCCGTCGCCCGCCACGTCGAGCCCGGTGAGGTCGGTCACGCGGGCGAGGCGGTTGCGCACGCTGTTCTCGTGGATCGCCAGCGTCGCGGCCGTTCGGCCGGTGCTCCCTCCCGTCCGCAGGTAACAGGAGATCGTCCTCAGGAGCGCGTCGGCCTTCGCGTCGTCCTCGTCCAGCAGCGGGCCGAGCACGTCGCGAAGGAAGGCATCGAGCTGGCCCTTCTCATGCGAGGCCAGGAGCATGCGCCCGGCGCCCGACTCGTGGCAGCTGAGCACCCGCGCGTGGCTGCCCGGACGGCTGTGCTCACGCAACAGACCGATGATCTGCCCGGCCTCGAAGCGCGCTCGCGGGTAATCCGCGGGGCGATGACAGACGGCGGAGACGCCGACCAGCACCTCGCCTCCCGGCTCGAGATCGGCCACCGCGTCCGCCAAGGCCGCGCAGAGGTCCGCCATCGCCGCCGGCGTGTCCTCCTCGAGCGGGACCACCAGCGCCACCATGTCGCCGACTTCGGCGGCAAGGAGCGGGGCATCGGCGAGGCTTGCGGGGCGGCGGGCGGCGAGCGCATCGGCGGTCGCGGCCGAGTTCGGCGGGCGGCAGGATCGGTCGCGCCCCGACAGCATGATCACGGCGTGCGGGGCGTAGACGTCGACGCCGAGGCGGTCGCTGCGCCGTTCGAGCGCCGCGGTATCGGCGCCTTCGTGGATCAGTTCGGTCACCAGCGCTCGGCGTAGATCGCGTTCGAGCTCGACCCCGCGGCGGGCGGCCTCCCACGCGAGCGCGACCGCCGTCGCGGCCCGCTCGGCGGTCGCCATCTCGAGCGCGCCGAGGGTTCGCCGGCGTTCCCCGATCACCACGTGCCCCCAGGCTTCGCCGCGCGCGGCGACCTCGGCGACGATGCAGCGGTGCGGAAGCCCGGCGGCCGGGACCGCGTCGATCACCGCGACCCGTCGCTCGGCCAGCTTCGCCATCCCCGCGCGAATCCGGGGATGATCGCGGCAGGCGCGGTCACGCGGGGACGCGGTCGCGCCACCGCTCTCGGCCAGGCGACGACCGCCGGCATCGAGGATGGCGCAGGGGTTGCCCGCGAGCTCGGAGGCGACCCGGGCGATGTCGTCGATCCCGTTCACTCCCTCGAGGACCACCGAGATGAAGCGGTCGTTGACCGACGACAGGCGCCGCAGCAGTTCGTTCTGGCGGGCGGCGACGCTGAGGTCCGCCCGCAGCCGGGCGCGGCCTTCCGCCTGGACGATGGTGGCGGCGCAGAGGTTCGCGCAGATCTGGGCGAGGTCCTGTTGCACCGTCGTGTACGGGTAGGGACGCGAGGCGTTGTCGAGGAAGACCAGCCCGACCACCTCCCCGCCCGCGATCATCGGCACGCCGATGATCGCCTGGACGCCCCAACGGCGCATCTGCGAGCGGACCGGGCGCGGGTCGCGCTGCGCGTCGGCGATCAGCACCGCCTCCCCGGTCTCGAGGATCTCACGGGTCAGGCCGTCTGCCGGGACGCCCGCGATGTAGCGCTGGATCATGTCGTCGACGTCGAGTTTGTAGTGCGCCACGCGACCGCGGAACTCACCGGTCTCGGCGTCCTTCAGGTAGAGGCTGCAGCGCTCGATGTCGAGGAGGCGGCAGAGGCGCTCGCAGAGCAGATGGAGCAGATCGTCGAGCGGCTGATCGTCGTCGAGGCCCGCGGCGACCTCCGAAAGCTCCGCCATCGCCGCCCGGTAGGCGGCCTGGTCGCCCATCCGAGCTTCTTCTGCGCCGAAACCGATGGTCGTCGTCGTCACTCTCTCTCCTCCGCTATTCCCGACAGCTGGCGTTGTGGCTATGACCAGGCGCCTTCCCGAGCGGCATTTTGACATACCTGCGGGTAGGTATGCTGTATTTCGTGGCACAGGGGACGCGCTCGAAAGGCAAGGAGGAGACCCGCAGGCTGCTGTTGGACGCCGCGATCGACCGGATGGCGACCGGTGAGCGCGCGATCAACTTCGGCGCCGTCGCCGAGGACGTCGGGCTGACGAAGGGGGCCATCTACCACCACTTCGGCTCCGTCGACGGGCTGGTCGAGGCGGTCTACAAAGACGCGATCCGGCGCCACGCCGAGCGCGTGATCGACGACAGCCGCGAGGGCACCGGCCGCGAACGCCTGCACCACATCATCGCCTCCTCGGCCCTGCTGCTCGGCTCCGATACGCCCTTCTACCGCACGCTCCTGCGCCTCCACGTCGAAGCGGGGTCGTGGCGAAGCCACCTGGTGCCGATCACGCGGGAGGTGCAGAAGCGGCAGATCGCCTACTTCACCGCCCTCGTCGCGGAGGGCCAGCGCGACGGCTCGATCCGCACCGACGTCGATGCCGCGACCGTCGGGATGATGATCAACGCGGCCCTGCAGGGACTGCTGGTCCAGCAGATCGAGCCGGCCCGGGACCAGCGCCAGGCCGCCGAACGCTTCGACGACCTCCTCGACGTCCTGCTCTGAGAGCTGGGTGTCGTCCGGGGGGCGAGGGCGCGGGCCCGTTGTTCGCGGCGGGGGCGGCCGTCCGAGTTGCGTCCCGGGCGTCTCGTGGCGGCCCGGGCAGGCTGTGGCCGCCACGAGACGCCCGGGACGTGAGGGAGATCCAGGGAACGTCAAGGGTCCGGCACGCTTGCGCCGGGAACGTCACAGGGACGGCACGCATAGGCCGGGAAGGTCACGAGGACGACACGATCTCCACCCTTCCGTGACGGTTCTTCAACACCCTGCCGAGTGCGGTCGACCTACGTAACCCTATGGGTAACTAAGGTCGACCACGCTTCCCCGGGGCATGAGGATCTGTGACGTTCC
>Ga0164242_10001669_pt1 | contig 26313 bp, 24 predicted proteins | sample OricomgcompostMG_FD_108783 | JGI IMG/M metagenome (GOLD analysis project Ga0164242, IMG submission 108783) | Miracle-Growth compost microbial communities from Emeryville, California, USA - Original compost - Miracle growth compost (MG) ...
ACGGCGCTGCACCGTTCTACAACGTCTACGCCACCAGCGACGGCAGGCACGTGGCAGTGGGCGCGATGGAGCCCATGTTCTACCGGCGCCTGCGGGAGACGCTGGGCCTCTCGGAGGACCCGATCTTCGCCGACCAGTTCAACCGCGAGAACTGGCCCGCGATGAAGCAGACGCTGGCCGAGACGTTCGGGGCGCAGACCCTCGAACACTGGACCGAGCGCTTCGACGGTGTCGACGCCTGCGTCACCCCGGTGCTCACGCCGAGTGAGACCCTGGCGCACCCGCACGCCACGACCCGGCGCATGTTCGCCCAGCTCGGCGACGTCACCCACCCCGTCCCGGGGCCGCGCCTGTCCGACTCGTCCGACGAGGCGTGGGCGCCCAGCGACGCCGGCGCCGTCTCGGTCGACGAGGTGCTCGCAGACTGGTCCGCCGAGGCGACGGCATGACGGCGCTCTCAGGTCTGCGCGTCGTCGACCTGACGACGGGGATCGCCGGCTCCGTCGCCGGCATGCTGTACGCCGACCTCGGCGCCGAGGTCGTCAAGGTGGAGCCGCCGGAAGGCGATCCCGGTCGCTCGGAGCCGGGCTTCGCCGTGTGGAACCGCGGCAAGCGCAGCGTCGTCCTCGATCCCGCCCGCTGGGACGACTGCGCGCGCCTCGCGCGCCTCGTCGCCGGCGCTGACCTGCTGCTGCTCGACTCCTCCTCGAGCGTCGAACACCATCCCGCGGTCGCGAAGGCGATCGCCGGCAACGGTCAGCTGATCGCACTGCGGCTGCCGACCTACGAGGGCCCGGCGCCGTGGCACGGTGGCAAGGAGTCGCACGGTCTCCTCACCGCGGCGAGCGGCATCTCGATGCGGCAGTCCTCGTGGGAGGGCGGCCCGATCGAGCTGGTGTCGCCGTACATGCTCTATCTGCACGGCGCGTGGGCCGCGACGTGCGGGCTGGCCGCACTGCTCCGACGCGGCGACCGGGGTGCGGGCCAGGTCGTCTCGGTGAGCGGGCTGCAGGCCGTGCTGATGGCGGTGACGAACTTCGTGGTCGTCGAGCCGACCGCGCCTGCGGTCAACACCGCGATCGGGCCGGGCGGCCCGAATCCCACCTATACGCGGTTCCGCTGCGGGGACGGCCGGTGGATCTTCGTCGGTGCGCTGCTCGAGAAGTTCCAGCGATCGCTGCTGACCTGCCTCGGCATCGAGGACATCCTGCTGGACGAGCGCATCGCCGGCGACCCCGGCCGGTTCCTGCTGCCGGAGAACCGTGGCTGGGTCAAGGAGCGTGTCGCTGCGGCACTGCTCACCGACACCTTCGAGGTCTGGAGGGACAAGCTCAGCGCGCTCGGGGTCCCTGTCGGCACGGTCGGCGAGCGCGAGGACTGGCTGGATCACCCGCAGCTGCGGGCGGTCGGGCTGCGCGTCGAGGTGGAGGATCCCGAGCGCGGCACCGTCGTGATGCCCGGATGCCCGATCGAGTTCGGTGCGTCTCCGGTCTCCGAGCTGCGGCCGGCCCCCCGGCTCGGTGAGCACGTCAATGCCGGACAGGACTGGAAGCCGCGCCCGAGGCCTGAGGACGTCGAGCCGCTGAACCCGAGCGACCTCGGTCCGCTGGACGGGTTCCGCGTGCTCGACCCCGGTGCGGTCGTCGCCGGTCCGTACGCCGGCCGCCTGCTGGCCGAGCTCGGCGCCGACGTGATCAAGGTGGAGCCGGCATCGGGTGACTCCTTCCGCAACCTCGGCTTCACCTACAACCTCGGCGTGCGGGCGCTGTCGATCGATCTGCAGGACCCGCAGGCGCTGGCCGCGTTCTATCGGCTGGTCAAGCGCAGTGATGCCATGGTCGACAACTTCCGCCCCGGCGTGCTCGGCCGGCTGAAGCTCGCGTACGACGACCTCGCTGCTGTCAACCCGGACATCATCACGCTCTCGATCACGAGCTACGGCGAGCGCGGCCCGCTCGCGAAGCTGCCCGGCTTCGACCCGGTCCTCCAGGCCGAGAGCGGCATGATGCTGGCCCAGGGCGGCGACGATGAGCCCGTCTTCAACACGATCGCGATCAACGACATCTCCGCCGCCGTGCTCTCGGCTCTCGGGATCGTCGTCGGCCTCTATCACCGTCAGCGTGGTGGCACCGGGCAGCGCATCACCACCTCACTGGCCGGCAGCTCGACCTTCCTGCAGTTGGCCGAGCTGACCCGGTTCCCGGGCCGGCCGTCCCCGCCTCGGGGTGGTCGCGACTACCGCGGCCGCGCGCCGATGTGCCGCTACTACGCGGTGCGGGACGGCTGGGTCCGTGTGGACACCGCTGCCGAGGACGTCGTACCGGCTCTGGTTGCGATGGGACACGAGCCCGGCCCGGAGCTGGCGGATCCCGAGCAGGCCGACGCTGTCCTCGCCTCGTCGCTCGAGCAGTTGACCCGGGACGAGGCGCTCGAGGTGCTGTGGGCGATCGGGGTGGCGGCCACCTCGGGGCGCGACTTCAGCGAGGTCGTGAACGACCGGGTGGCGCTGGACTCCGGCCTGCTGAACTACCACACGACGGTCGACGGGCGGGTCTACATGGCGACCGGACGGCTCGCCCGCTTCAGCCGCACGCAGGTGGTCGGCGTCCCCGAGCCGCCAGGTCTGGGCGAGCACACCACCGAGGTCCTGTCCGACGCCGGCCTCGGCGAGGACGAGATCGCGACGCTGGTTGCCGACGGCGCGGTGCTGCAGGGCGAGCCGATGCCGGTGCGTCTGCTGGCGAACTACCGCTGATGTACCCGATCGGCGTCGCCCCGCGTCGCGACACCCCACCATCGAGAGGAACGAACTGGTGAGCATCTACGGGCGCGCCTACATCGCCGGCGCCTATGAGCATCCCGGGCGACATCTGCCGGACAAGTCGATCGCCCAGGTCCATGCGGAGGTGGCGCTCGGGGCGGTGGCAGACGCCGGGCTGACCCTCGACGACGTCGACGCCTACTTCTGCGCGGCCGAGACCCCGGGCTTCGGCGCCATCTCCATGGCCGAGTACATGGGCCTCAAGCTCCGCTACACCGATACCACGGAGTCGGGTGGGTCGTCGCCGCTGATGCACGTCGGGCACGCGGCGGCCGCGATCGCCATGGGCAAGGCCCGGGTCGCGCTGATCACGCTGGGCGGGAAGCCGCGGACGGCGCCGCAGCGGCCGAAGTTCTACGCCCCCGAGAACACGTTCGAGGAGCCGTTCGGCCTGTGGGCGCAGGCGCCCGCCTACGCCCTCGCCGCCCGCCGCCACATGCACGAGTTCGGTACGACGAGTGCTCAGCTCGCCGAGATCAAGGTGGCCGCCTCGATCCACGCGCAGCACAACCCGAACGCGCTGCTGCAGAAGCCGGTCACGATCGAGGAGGTGCTCGAGTCGCCGATGGTCAGCGACCCGCTGCACCGGCTCGACTGCTGCGTGGTGACCGACGGCGGCGGCGCTCTGATAGTGGTTGCGCCCGAGGTCGCACGCGAGCTCCCGCGCCACAGCATCAAGATCCTCGGCCACGGCGAGTCCCCGAAGCACACGGACAACGGCCGGATCGATCTGACCTACTCCGGAGCAGTGTGGTCGGGACCGCGGGCGTTCGAGGAGGCCGGCGTGACCCCCGCCGACATCGACTACGCCTCGATCTACGACAGCTTCACCATCACGGTCCTGCAGCAGATCGAGGACCTGGGGTTCTTCGAGAAGGGCAAGGGCGGGCAGTTCGTCAGCGACGGTGCGCTGGTGGCGCCGTACGGCGTGCTTCCGTTCAACACCGACGGCGGTGGCCTGTGCAACAACCACCCGAGCAACCGAGGAGGCGTGACCAAGGTGATCGAGGCGGTCCGCCAGCTACGCGGCGAAGCACAGCCGGCGGTGCAGGTCCCGGACTGTGAGATCGCCCTGGCGAACGGGACCGGCGGCTCGTTGGGCACCCGGATGGGCAGCGCCACGCTGATCCTGGGGAGGGAGTCCTGATGAGCATCACCGGACGGCCCTTGCCGACGCCGCAGCCCGAGCTCAACCCCGAAACCGCTCCCTTCTGGGAGGCGGCCGACCAGGGCAAGCTGCTGCTCAGGCGCTGCCTGGCCTGCCAGGTGGTGATCTGGTATCCGCGCAGCATCTGTCCCGACTGCCACAGCACCGACACGGAGTGGTTCGAGGCCTCCGGCCGCGGCGTGGTCTACAGCTGCACGACGGTACGACGCGGCGTGGGCGAGTTCGCCGAAGCGTCGCCGTTCAACCTCTCCTACATCGAACTCGCAGAGGGTCCACGGATCCTCAGCAACGTCATCGACGCCGATCCCGAGAGCATCGAGATCGGACAGTCGGTGGAAGTCGTCTTCGCCAGCACGGGCAACGGCACCGCACTCCCGCGGTTCCGGCCCGCAGCTTCTCTCTCCCAAGGAGCCACCGATGAGTGACAGCACGCAGGAACTCGACAGCACCCGGCTCGACGGCCGCGTCGCCTTCGTCACCGGAGGCGGGCGCGGGGTCGGCGCGGGCATCGCGCGGCTCCTCGCCGCCCGGGGCGCGAGCGTGGTCGTCAACGACCTCGGCGTGCAGCTCGACGGCACTGGCGCTGACGCCGGCCCCGCGGCCGAGGTCGTCGCCGAGATCGCGGCGGCTGGAGGCACTGCGGTGGCCGACTCCAGTGACATCACCGACACGGCTGCGGTCGAGAAGGCCATCGCGTCCGCGATCGACACCTTCGGATCCCTCGACATCGTCGTCAACGTCGCGGGCATCCTGCGTGACCGCATGATCTTCAACCTGTCGGGGTCGGACTGGGACGACGTGATCCGCGTCCACCTGCGCGGGCACTACAACACGACCCGGTTCGCCGCCGCCTATTGGCGGGAGCAGCGCAACCCCGAGGCCGACTATCGGCTCATCAACTTCACCTCGTTCTCGGGTCTGCACGGGGCTCCCGGCCAGCCGAACTACGCCGCGGCCAAGATGGGCATCGTCGGTCTGACCTACTCGTCGGCGAATGCGCTCGCCAAGTACGGCGTCACGGTCAACGCGATCTCTCCCAGCGCCGACACCCGGATGACCGCCTCGGTCCCCGACGAGCGACGGCCCGGCACCTTCAGCTCGCCCGAGCGCTCACCGGACAACATCGCCCCCGTGGTGGGCTACATCGCCAGCTCGGCGTCCCGGTGGCTCACCGGCCAGGTGATCAGCGCCCGGGGCTACGAGGTCGGCCTTTACAACCGTCCTCAGATCGCCGCCAGCATCGCGGCGCCGGAGCCGTGGGATCCTGCTCGACTCGCCGCGGCGATGGAGCGCTACGTGAAGCCGTTCGCTGTCGCGCAGGCGCCGGTCTGGCCGCCGATCGGGTCGTGAAGTGACCACGTCTCGAACCGCCCGAGCCGGCGCGGATGACGTCGTCCTGGTCGAGGAGCGCGATGGCGTTCTCGTCATCACGCTCAACCGGCCGCAGGTGCGCAATGCGGTCAACCGTGCGGTCTCCGATGCGGCGGCCGCCGCGATCGACGAGCTGGAGTCACGCGCGGACCTGCACGTCGGGATCGTCACCGGCGCCGGCGGCTACTTCAGCGCCGGCATGGATCTCAAGGCGTTCGTGCAGGGGGAGACGCCCTCCATCCCGGGCAGGGGCATGCTCGGCTTCACCCAGAGGATGCCCACCAAGCCGCTCATCGCCGCGGTCGAGGGCCCCGCTCTGGCCGGTGGATGCGAGATCGCCTTGGCCTGTGACCTCATCGTCGCGGGCGAGGACGCCACGTTCGGAATCCCGGAGGTCAAGCGCGGGCTGGTCGCAGCCGGCGGCGGCCTGCTCCGACTGCCTCGACGTCTGCCGCCTGCGGTGGCGCTCGAGCTTGCGCTCACGGGCGATCCGCTATCGGCCGCCGACGCTCGCAGCTTCGGTCTGATCAACGCGGTTGCTCCGAGAGGTCAGGCCCTCCGGGCCGCGCTCGAGCTGGCCTCCCGGATCGCGTCGAACGCCCCGCTCGCAGTCGCGGCGTCGCGCCGTGTGGTCAGCGAGTCGACCGAGTGGACGATGGCGGAGGCGTGGGAGCGCCAGCAGACGGTGTGCGGTCCCGTGCTGATCTCCGATGACGCGCGCGAAGGTGCACGGGCGTTCGCCGAGAAGCGTTCGCCCCGTTGGTCGGGACGGTAGTCGGCATGACGGCGTTCACCATGGTCGAGCTCGCCTCCGCCGAAGGAGCGGACTTGGGCACGAGCGTGTCGCTGCTGGTCGACCAGCAGCGCATCGACGCGTTCGCCGCGGTCACGGAGGACCGGAACTGGATCCACGTGGACCCGCAGCGAGCGGCGGGTGGCAGTTACGGGGCGACGATCGCGCACGGGTATCTCACGCTCTCGCTGACGTCGCACTTCCTCAAGAGCATCCTGCAGGTCACTGATGCTGCGATGACCATCAACTATGGGCTCGGCCGAGTGCGCTTTCCGTCAGCCGTCGTCGTGGGGAGCACCTTGTCGGCCGATGGCCGGATCGCCTCAGTGAGCCAGATCGAGGGAGGCCTTCAGGCCGCTACGATCGTGAGGATCGGCGCAGACACGTCCGCCAAGCCCGTGTGCGTGGCGGAGGTACTGACGCGCTTTCTCCGGGGATGATTCGACACTCGTCGGTTACGGTCGTTCGCGGCGGGCGCTGTGAGCGCTCCGCATGGAGCGGGCATCGGCTGGCATCTCGGGTCGGGCCCGACCGTCTGCTTCAACCTCCCGAGGAGTCGGCGACGACGGACCGGACGAGCTTCGCGACCGCGGCTTGCGTCGGTGGATCGCTGTCGCGGTCGGCGTGGAGCAGGTGCCCGCCCCCGACGAGGGAGAGGGTCAACGACTCGAGGTCGGCGTCGGCCGGGATGCGTCCGAGGTCCCGCTCCGCGCCGAGGTAGGCCGAGACCGCCGAGGTGGCCTCGCCGAGGATGGCGATGCCGCCGCCCGGCTTGACGTGCCGCAGCCGGGCCCGCAACTCGTCGCGGAAGGTGATCAGCGGGATGATTGCGACTGGAACCGGCCCGAACAGCGCCACCAGCGCCTGAGTGAGGTTCTCGATCACCGAGCCCTGGCCGACGGAGGCGCGAAGCGTCGCAGCGTCGGCCTCGAGCCGACCGGCGCAGGACAGGATCAGTTCGCAGAGGAAGCCGTCGAAGTCGGCGAAGTGCCGGTGGAGAACACCCTTCGCGCACCCGGCCTCCGCCGTCACCGAGCGGCTGGTAAGGCCGCTTGGACCGGTCCGGAGCAACACGCGTTCGGCGGCGTCGAAGAGCTGCTGTCGCGCATCCTGGATGTGGACGCCGGTGGGCACGCGCGCCTCCTCCCCTCGAGGGCCAGGCAGGCTCTAGCTAAGTGGGCAGGCGCCCACTTAGAGTGGGCGCATGGTCACTCTACCGCCGGAGCAGCCCGCACCGTCCGGTCCGCCGGCGCCGAAGGAGCGGCCGCAGCTGCATCGCGCTCGCGCGATGGCGGAGTCGTTCGGCGTCGACCCGGCTCGCTATGACAGTGCCCGTCCGGCGTACCCCGACGAGCTCGTGGAGCGCATCGTCGCCCGGCAGACCGACCTGCGGGTGCTCGATGTCGGCTGTGGCACCGGTATCGCCGCGCGTCAGTTCCAAGCTGCAGGCTGCTCCGTCCTCGGCGTCGAACCGGATGAGCGGATGGCCGAGTACGCCCGCAAGCAGGGGATCGATGTCGAGGTCGCGACGTTCGAGGCCTGGGATCCGGTGGGCCGGACGTTCGACGTGGTGACCGCCGCACAGTGTTGGCACTGGGTCGACCCGACGCTCGGCACCACGAAGGCAGCCGAGGCCTTACGGCCCGGAGGCCGGCTCGCGATCTTCGGTCACGTCTTCGAGCCGCCACTTCCCATCGCGCACGCGTTCGCCGCCGCCTATCGACGAGTGGTGCCCGACTCGCCCTTCAACACCCAGGGCCGACGACCGCTCGACGTCTACCAGGCGGCCTACGCGACGATCGCCGACGCCGTCGGCAGCAGCGATGAGTTCGATCACGTCGAACGATGGCGCTTCGATTGGACCCGGTCGTACGAGCGCGACCAATGGCTCGACCTGCTCCCCACCACCGGCGGCCTCACCCGACTGCCCGCCGACCAGAAGGCCGAGATCCTCCGCGAGGTCGGGGAAGCCATCGACGCAGAAGGGGGCACCTTCACGATGGAGTACGTCACGCTGGCAGCCACCGCATCCCGCCGCTGAGCCGCTGTATTGAAACGGCCAACCGACCAGCCGCACGATGGCGCTGTCCCTTCGCGCACAGGTCGCTCGAGGCACCTGCTCGACAGGTGCCGAGCCCCGCGCGTCACCTCGCCGGTCAAGGAGCGAGTCGTCATGACCATCACCACCGACCCCAAGAAGATGGCGTCCCGATTGAAGGCGGGCCTGGCCGACAAAGGAGTCGCGATCACGCACGGTGCGGCGCTCGAGCTCGTCGCGAGCCAGTTGGGGTTCCGGGATTGGAACACCTGCGCCGCGGCTTCGGCTGCACCGACACCGCCAGCGCCGATCGCGATCCCCATTGTGCGGACCTTCCCGGGCGTGGAGGCCCGCAGGTTCTACCTCGACTTCCTCGGCTTCCGGCTGGACTGGGAACACCGGTTCGGCGACGGCATGCCGCTGTACCAGCAGGTCTCTCGCGAGGGCTGTGTGCTGCATCTGAGCGAGCATCACAGTGACGCCACCCCGGGGTCGGCGGTACGGGTCGAGGTCGCCGACGTACGGCGGCTGCAGCGCCGGCTCGCCGAGAGCCCGGTCTATCCGCTGCGGATCGGTGTGGCCAAGGAGGACTGGGGAGAGGAGCTGAGCGTGCCCGACCCGTTCGGCAACCGCATCATCTTCCACACCCCGCTATGAGAACAGCAGCCTGGCCAGCACGATGACGATCACGATGGCTGCCACCACAGCCCAGCCCTGCCACGTCTGGGGGCGCAGGCCGAAGCCGTACCGCTTGCTTCCGAACCAGGGCTTGCTCTGCTTGGTGTCCGTCACGGGGTGTGGTCCTCTCGGGTGGAAGTCGTCGATGCTGCTGTCGGGGGTGCGAGCACGGCGCTCGCGTCGAGCGGGTCACGGGTGGAGAGCCAGACCTCCTCGCGGCTGCGCAGCCGCAGGTGGAGGGCCCATCCGGGCCGGACGATCCGGCGATCGGTCGCCAAGGTCGGCCGGATCCCGAGGCCGACGAGCGCGCCGTACCCGACATGCACGGCCTCCACCGTCGCGATCGCCTCGACCGGGATCCATCGGGCCTGGCCGGTCCCGCGGCGGTAGCGGACGCCGTCCCGGCTGACCCCGACGCTCAGCCGGGCGGGCAGGACGGCGCAGACCAGGGCTGCGAGGAGAGCCGCGGCGATCGCCGTCAGCCTTGCCGTGAGGGGCATCGAGACGAAGGTCAGCAGCGCCGCCGCGATGAGCCCGGCCACCGCGGTCAGCGCGACGCCGACGGCGTACCCGGAGACCGTGCTGGTGAGCGCGTGGACGCGGCTGGGAGAAGGCTGCTCGCGATCGGCCGGATCGGTGCTCGTCACGCTTCCGCCGCCCTTCGGATCAGGTCGGGCAGCTGGCTCGGGGCATACCCCAGAGCGGTGCCGACACGGATGAACTCGCGGGCGGCCTCGAGGATGCGCGAGTCGTCACCGGCGCCCTCGCGAACGCGTACGCCGCGGCCCCGCCGGAACTCCAGGACCTGCTCCTCGCGCAATTGTCGGTAGGCCGTCAGCACGGTGTTCGGATTCACGCCGAGCACCCGCGCGAGCTCCTTCGAGGTCGGCAACAGCTCGCCGGCCGCCAGCTCGCCGCGCACGATCGCCTGCCGGACCGCCGCGACGATCTGGTCGGCCAGGCCGAGGCGGGAAGCAGGGTCGAGGGTCCACAACATGATGATAATGAATATAGCACCATCGCATCGACGCGCCTTGATCCGGCCGCCGCGACGAGGCGGTTTCCTGGCGCCGCCACCCGCCTGGTCCGGCGTACGGTGAACGGGTGACTATGCCCCGACCCCGGGCGGCTGTCGCCGCCATCCCACGCTATGTCGCCGGCCGGCCGCCGCTGCGCCGCGACGGGATCACGAGCTACAAGCTGTCCTCCAACGAGAATCCCTATCCACCGCTGCCCGAGGTGACCGACGCGATCGCCCGGGCCGCGGCGGAGTGCAACCGCTATCCCGACATGGGCAGCGCCGCGCTGCTCGACGCGCTGAGTCTCGCCCGCGGCGTGCCGATCGAGCGGCTCGCCGTCGGCACCGGGTCGAGTGCGCTGATCTATGGGCTGCTGTGCGCGTTCTGTACGACGGGCGACGAGGTCGTGCATCCGTGGCGGTCCTTCGAGGCCTATCCGATCGCGATCGCGGCGTGCGGGGCGACGGCGGTGCCGGTGCCGAACCTGCCAGACGGCCGGCACGACGTGGACGGGCTGATCGGTGCGCTGACGCCTTCCACCAGGGCCGTCATGCTGTGCTCGCCCAACAACCCGACCGGTCCGGCGCTGACCCGGTCGGATCTGGACCGACTGCTGGCGGCGGTGCCCGCCGACGTACTCGTGCTGCTGGACGAGGCCTATGCCGAGTTCGTCCGCCGCCCCGATGCGGTCGACGGTCTCGTGGCCCAGGCCGCCCATCCCAACCTGGTCGCGCTGCGCACCTTCTCCAAGGCCCACGGCCTGGCCGGGTTGCGGGTCGGCTACGCGGTCGGTACGCCGGAGGTGATCGGTGCCGTGCGGTCGGTGCTGCTGCCGTTCGGGGTGAGCGGGGTCGCCGAGGAGGCGGCCGTCGCCGCGTTGAAGGCCGAGGACCAGCTGCTGGAACGAGTCGACGCGATCGTCGCCGAGCGGGAGCGGGTCGTCGCCGCCGTGCGTGCGCTGGGCTGGGACATCCCGGACGCGGAGGGGAACTTCTGGTGGCTGCCACTCGCCGGGGCTGCGCTCGACCGGTTCGTCGAGGCGGCCGCGGGGGCCGGGGTCAGCGTGCGGCCCCTCGGCGGGGAGGGTGCGCGGGTCAGCGTCGGCGAGCGTGAGGCGAACGACCGGATCATCGAGGTTCTCGGTCCGGTGGTGTGAGTGTCAGCGTGACCCATCGATCACTCTGACGCTCACCCCACCGATCGCTCGGCCGCATACAGCGCAGCACCCACCGCTCCGGCGTAGTTGCGCAGCGTCGCCGGCACGATCGGAGTGCTCAGCTCGAGCAGCGGGAGGAACTCGTCCGCCTGCTTCGAGACGCCGCCGCCGACAACGAACAGGTCGGGGGAGAAGAGCTTCTCGAGGGTCCGGTAGTAGGTCTCCAGCCGCTTCGCCCAGTGGTGCCAGGACAGGTCCTCGCGCTCCCGGGCCGAGTTGGCCGCGCGCCGCTCCGCGTCGTGGCCGTCGATCTCGAGGTGGCCGAGCTCGGAGTTGGGCACCAGCATGCCGTCGTGGATCAGGGCGGTACCGATGCCGGTGCCGAGCGTGGTGACGATGACCAGGCCGCGCTGGCCGCGGGCCGCGCCGTACCGGACCTCGGCGAGCCCCGCGGCGTCCGCGTCGTTGACCACGTGCACCTCGCGCCCGGTGGCAGCGGTGAAGAGCGCGTCGGCGTCGGTGCCGATCCACTCCTCGTCGATGTTGGCGGCCGAGTGGACGACGCCATGCCTGACCACACCGGGCACTGTCACGCCGATCGGGTCACTGCTCGTCGGGAAGCGGGCGAGCAGATCGACGAACACCTCGGCGACGTTCTTGGGGGTGGACTTCTCGGGCGTCTTGATCCGCGCTCGCTCGCCGGCGAACGCGCCCTTCACCAGGTCCACGGGCGCCCCCTTGATGCCGGTGCCGCCGAAGTCGATGCCGAACGCCCTGCCGCGGTGCTGGGTGGAGGTCATGAGCTCCATTCTGCGCACTGCCCCAGACGTCGGCGTGACGCGCGTGCCTCACGTAGGCTTTGCCGCCGGGAGGGGAGGCAGTGATGCGCAGGCTGGTCGGGGTCTGCCTGGCCGTCGCGGTGCTGGCCGCGACCGCCGGGTGTGGTGCCAGCGACCCGTCAGCGGCCCCGTCCGGCTCGCCCACGGTCGCCGCGTCACCGTCCAGTACGGCGAGCGCCGGTGGCGACTCCGGCTTCCAGGTGGCCGACCCTGCCCACGCCGTACCCGCCCCCGGGCCGCGCACCGGGGAGCTGCACTCCGCCGACATCCTGGTCCGCGCCAGCAAGACCCTGACCGCCAACCAGATTGCGAGGATCAAGGCGATCCCGAAGGTGACCGGCGTCGAGCAGCTCTCCATCGGCGAGGTGTCGATCGAGGACAAGCTGCTCAACGTGGTCGCGGTCGACCCGGCGACCTATCGCAACTACACGCCGCTCAGGTCCGCAGAGTTGACGGCGGAGTGGGACCGGGTGGCCGGCGGTGAGCTGGCGGTCAACCCCGACCTGAAGAAGCAGCTCCCGCCGGACGCGTCCGGATATTGGCGGATGGGCTCCAACGCCTCCGCGCCGAGGATTCACATCGGTGCCTGGGCGCCGCAGGTGCCCGGGCTGGTGGACGCGGTGGTCAACACCTCCTGGGGCAAGGCGCTGCACATGGTGCCGGACAACGCGGTGATCATCTCGACGGCTATCACCTCACCGGAGCGGGTAGTGAAGCCGCTGAAGGCGATGCTCGGCTCGTCGGCGTCGGTGCAGCGGTTGGATGTGGTCGCGCAGTATGGCCTGGACCCGAAGGCGCGGCAGATCGCGAACGTCGTCGGCACCGTCGCACAGGCGGTCGGCAACTACACCTACCGCGTCCTCGGCGGCGGCATGATCGCGCCCGACCCGGCCTGGGTGCGCTCGCACATCGTCACCGACACCGTGCCGATCCTCGGCCGGGTGACCTGCAACAAGGCGCTCTTCCCGCAGCTCAAGGCGGCCCTGGCCGAGGTGCAGTCGCGTGGGCTCGCCTCGACGGTCCACTCGACGGCGGGCTGCTACTACCCCCGCTTCATCGCCGGCACCTCCTCGCTGTCCAACCACGCCTTCGGCCTGGCGATCGACATCAACGCCCCCGAGAACGAGCGGGGTACGGCGGGCCAGATGAACCGCCAGGTGGTGCAGATCTTCGAGTCGTGGGGATTCACCTGGGGTGGCACCTGGCACTACACGGACCCGATGCACTTCGAGATGAACAAGATGGTCACGCCGGGCTGATCGCCGTACTGCTGTGCGGTGGCTGTCGGGGGCTCCAGTTAAGGTCGATGCGTGACCACTCTCGATGACGCCCGCGCGGGCATGGACACCGCGATCCGGCCGCAGGACGACCTGTTCGGCCACGTGAACGGCGCCTGGCTCCGCGACTTCCAGATCCCCGACGACAAGGCCAGTGCCGGCGCCTTCAACACGCTCGCCGACGAGGCCGAGGTGCAGGTGCGCGAGATCATCGAGGGAGCGCCGGAGGGGTCCAAGATCGGCGACCTCTACGCCTCCTTCATGGACGAGGAGGCGATCCGCGCGGCAGGCACCCGCCCGATCGAGCCGCTCGTCGCCGCCGTCGACGGGCTGCGCGACGTGGCCGACCTGGCGGCGTTCCTCGGCGAGTTCGAGCGGATCGGCGGCCACGGCCTGTTCGGCGGCTACGTCAACACCGACGACAAGGACTCCTCGCGGTATGTCTTCAACCTGCTGCAGGGCGGGCTCGGGCTGCCCGACGAGTCCTACTACCGCGACGAGAAGTTCGCCGAGATCCGGGAGAAGTACGTCGCCTACCTCACCCGGCTCTTCGAGCTCGGCGGGGCGGCCGACGCCGCCGGTGCGGCCGCGACGGTGCTGGCCATCGACACCAAGATCGCCACGGGCCACTGGGAGCGCGCCGAGACGCGTGACCGGCAGAAGACCTACAACCTGCTCACCCTCGCGCAGCTGCGCGAGCTGGCGCCGGCGTTCGACTGGGACTCCTACGTCACCAACCTGTCCGGCGCGAAGCTGTCGGCCGACGCCGTGCTCGGCGAGGTGATCGTGCGACAGCCCTCCTTCTTCTCCCACCTGTCCGGCGTGCTGCAGCAGACCCCGGTCGAGGAGTGGCGGTCGTGGCTGCTGGCCCATGTGCTGCGCTGGGCCGCGGCGTACCTCACCGATGACTTCGTGGAGACAAACTTCGACTTCTACGGCCGCACCCTCAACGGCACGCCCCAACTGCGTGAGCGGTGGAAGCGTGGTGTCTCGCTGGTCGAGGGAGCGCTCGGTGAGGAGGTCGGCAAGGAGTACGTCGCGCGGCACTTCCCGCCGGCGTCGAAGCAGATGATGGACGAGCTGGTCGCCAACCTGCTGGCCGCCTATCGCTCCTCCATCGAGGGCCTCGACTGGATGAGCGAGGAGACCAAGCAGCGGGCCTTCACCAAGCTGGAGAAGTTCACCCCGAAGATCGGCTACCCGAAGAGGTTCCGCGACTACTCCGCGCTCGCGGTGTCCCGTCGCAACCTGCTCGGCAACGTGCAGGCCGCGTCGGTCTTCGAGACCGACCGGGAGCTGGGCAAGCTCGGCGGTCCGGTCGACCGCGACGAGTGGCACATGCTGCCGCAGACCGTGAATGCCTACTACAACCCCGGCACCAACGAGATCTGCTTCCCGGCGGGCATCCTGCAGAAGCCGTTCTTCAGCCCCGAGGCGTCGCTGGCGGAGAACTACGGCGGCATCGGCGCGGTGATCGGGCACGAGATCGGCCACGGCTTCGACGACCAGGGCTCGCAGTACGACGGCGACGGCAACATGGAGAACTGGTGGTCCGACGCCGACCGGGCCGCATTCGAGGTGAAGACCAAGGCGCTGATCGAGCAGTACGACGGCTTCGAGCTGCGCGACCTGCCCGGCGAACGGGTGAACGGCCAGCTGACGGTGGGCGAGAACATCGGCGACCTCGGCGGCCTGACGATCGCCTACAAGGCCTTCCTGATCGCGTCCGGCGGTGCGGCGACCGACGAGGAGAAGCGCGACCTCTTCCTCAATTGGTCCTACGTCTGGCGTGGCAAGCGCCGTCCCGAGCAGCTCCAGCAGCTGCTCGCGGTCGACCCGCACTCGCCGGCGGAGTTCCGGGCCAACATCGTGCGCAACCTCACCGAGTTCCACGAGGTCTTCAAGACTGTCCCGGGTGACGGGCTGTGGCTGGATCCGGAGCAGCGCGTCGGGATCTGGTGAGGTCGGTGCCGGGCTGCAGCGTTGTCGGAGGTGGCTGGTAGACACGACGCATGGTCACCACCACTGACGTCCGGACCGCTGCCGAAGGACATCTGCGCGCGCTCGTCGGGCGCGACGACGCAGTCCTGCGCGAGGACCAGTGGACAGCGATCTCCGCGCTGGTGGAGGAGCGCCGCCGGGCGCTGGTGGTGCAGAAGACGGGCTGGGGCAAGTCGGCCGTCTACTTCGTGGCCACCCTGCTGCTGCGGGCTCAGGGCGCCGGGCCGACGGTGATCATCTCGCCGCTGCTGGCACTGATGCGCAACCAGATCGAGGCCGCTGAGCGGGCCGGCATCCGGGCTGCGACGATCAACTCGACCAACATCGAGGCCTGGTCGGCGATCGAGCAGTCGGTGCACGCCGGGGAGATCGACGTACTGCTCGTCTCGCCCGAGCGGCTCAACAACCCCGGCTTCCGTGACGCGGTCCTGCCGAGGCTCGCGGCCACCTGCGGGCTGCTGGTGATCGACGAGGCGCACTGCATCTCCGACTGGGGCCACGACTTCCGGCCCGACTACCGCCGCATCCGCACCCTGCTCGGTGAGCTGCCGGCCGGCATCCCGGTGCTGGCGACGACCGCGACCGCCAACGCGCGGGTGACAGCCGACGTTGCCGAGCAGTTGGTTGCGACAGGCTCAACCGCCGAGCAGATCCTCGTCCTCCGCGGCTCGCTCGACCGGGAGTCGCTGCGGCTCGGCGTGGTGCGGTTGCCGGCGATCGAGCAGCGGCTGGCCTGGCTCGCCGATCACCTCGCCGAGCAGCCGGGCTCCGGCATCGTCTACTGCCTGACCGTGGCCGCCACCCAGGAGGTCGCCGACTACCTCCGCTCGCGCGGCCACCACGTCGCCGCCTACTCCGGCCAGACCGAGACCACGGAGCGGCAGGCGCTCGAGGCGGACCTCGCGGCAGGGCGGATCAAGGCGCTGGTGGCGACGAGCGCGCTTGGGATGGGGTTCGACGCGCCGCTGGGCTTCGTGGTCAACCTGGGCGCCCCGTCCTCTCCGGTGGCGTACTACCAGCAGGTCGGCCGCGCCGGCCGCGGCGCGATCGCCGACGCGTCGGTGGTGCTGCTTCCCGGCGCGGAGGACCGTGACATCTGGGCCTACTTCGCCGGGCTGGCGTTCCCGAAGGAAGAGCTGGTCCGTCGCACCCTCGAGGTGCTCGCCGAGGCCGGACGGCCGATGTCGACGCCGACCCTGGAGTCCTACGTCGAGCTCGGCCGCTCCCGTCTCGAGACGATGCTCAAGGTCCTCGACGTCGACGGTGCGGTGCGGCGAGTCCAGGGCGGCTGGGAGGCGACCGGGCAGCCTTGGGCCTACGACGCCGACCGCTATGCCCGCGTCGCCGAGGCCCGAGCGCGCGAGCAGCAGGCGATGTTCGGCTACCTCACCACCGACGAGTGCCGGATGCGCTACCTGCGCGAGCAACTCGACGACCCCGAGGCCGTCGACTGTGGCCGCTGCGACAACTGTGGCGGCCTGTCGTTGTCGCGCGAGGTGTCCGAGGCAGCCATCGCCGAGGCGGGGGAGCGGCTGTCGCGGCCGGGCGTGGCGATCGAGCCGCGCAAGATGTGGCCCCAGGCGCTGCCCAACCTCGGCATCGACCTGCGCGGCAAGATCGCCGAGGCGGCCGAGCCGGGCCGGGCCATCGCCCGACTCACCGACCTGGGCCACGGGCAGGCGCTGCGGGAGCTCTTCCGTGTCGTTCCTGAGCCGGAGGTTGCCGCGGCCGAGACCGTGCCGGTGCCGCTGGTGCACGCCGTCGTGGAGATCCTCGGCGACTGGCGGCCCCAGGTCGATGTGATCGTGGCGGTCGAGTCGGCGACCCGGCCGGGGCTGGTCCAGGACCTCGCCGCCGGCCTCTCCCGCTACCTGCGCATCCCCATTGTCGGCAGCTTCGCGCTGGCCGACCCGAGCGTCCCGCCCGGAGCCGGCGCCGCCAACTCCGCCCAGCGGGTCGCGGCCGTCGCGCGTCGCTCGGCGCTGCGGGCAGACCTGCCGGCGGGTGCCCGAGTGCTGCTCGTCGACGACCGGGTGGTCACCGGCTGGACCCTCACCATCGCAGCGAGGGCGCTGCGTCAGGCCGGCGCCGAGGCGGTCCTTCCGCTGACCTTGGCAGTGGAGAGCTGACCCTTCGGCGTACCTGACCTTTCTCACGCCGACACGCGGGCTGGTGGTGAGAAACGTCAGGTGCCCGGAACGCAGCGGTGATCGTCAGTGCATCATGACCGGCTTCTCGCCAAGCTCCTCAGCCTTGCTGCGGGGCAGGAAGAACGCCGGGATCAGCACCACGGCGACCAGGATCGCGCCGACGACGAAGACAGCACCGAACGCCTCGGCCAGCTGGCCGGGGTAGGCCCTGTCCGTGACCGGGACGGTGATCTTGCTGCGGGTGTGGTTGGTGAGCAGCACCGCGAACAGCGCCGTCCCGATCGAGGCGGCGATCTGCTGGACGATGTTGAGCAGCGTCGAGCCGCGGGCGATGGTGTGGTCGCGCAGGGTCGCCATCGCGGCGGAGTAGAGCGGCATCATCGTGCAGCCCATGCCGAGGCCCATCACGAACAGGGCGGAGAGCAGATACCAGTACGACGACGTGTCGCTGACCTGCGTCCACATCACCATGCTGGCTGCGATCAGCACGATGCCGGGGATGACGACCTTGCCGGCGCCGAGCTTGTCCGCCAGGACACCGGCGAGAGGCATGGTGAGCATCGCGCCGAGGCCCTGCGGGGCGAGCAGCACACCGGACTTCAGCGGCGAGGCGTTGCGGACCTCCTGGAAGTAGGTGGGCAGCAGCAGGCTCGCGCCGAAGAACGCGATGGCGAACAGGGTGATGGAGATGACCGCGACGGTCATGTTGCGGTCCTTGAACAGGCGCAGGTCCATCAGCGGGTGGATGTTGGCCTTGCGCAGAGCCCACGGCACGAACAGGACCACCAGCATCAGACCGACGAGAGCCGGGATGACGACGTTCTTGGTCCACATCGTGTGGTGGTCCTGCTGGGCGGCGGGGATGGAGCTGACGCCGTACAGCAGGCAGGCCAGACCGGGGGAGAGCAGCAGCATGCCGACGAAGTCGAAGCTCTCCGAGGACTGCGGGTTGTCCTTCTCCAGCACCCGCCACGCGTAGACCAGCGCGATCGCGCCGAGCGGGAGGTTGACCAGGAAGATCCAGTGCCACGAGGCGACGTCGATCAGCCAGCCGCCGAGGATCGGCCCGAGGATCGGCCCGAGCAGCATCGGGATGCCGAGCACCGCCATCACGCGCCCCACCCGCTCGGGGCCGGCGGCGCGGGTCATGATCGTCATGCCCAGCGGCATCAGCATGCCTCCGCCCAGCCCCTGCAGCACTCGGAAGACGATGAGGGTCTCCAGGTTGGGGGCGGTCGCGCACAGCGCCGAGCCCGCCGCGAACAGCACGATCGCCAGCATGTAGAGCCGCTTGGTGCCGAATCGCTCAGCGGCCCAGCCGGTCATCGGGATGACCGTCGCGAGTGCGAGCGTGTAGCCGGTTGCGACCCATGCGACCTGAGCCTGCGTCTTGCCGAACGTCTTCATGAACGTCGCCATCGCGACGTTGACGACGGTGACATCCAGGATCGACATGATCGATCCGAGGACGACGACGCCGGCGACGATGAGGACGCGGGCGTCGAGCTTGTCCGAGGCGCCCGCCGCTGCCTCAGGTGAGAGATCTGTGGTCACCCGCAAAGCCTAGGTGGGACCACTGACAGTCGCCGAGTCGTTTAGCCCGACAAGGAGGTGACAGGTGTCACAAGAGCGCGGTGATCGCGTCGACGACGCGGGTCTCCTCCGGCTCGGTGCGCGGGCTGAACCGCTGCCTCACCTGGCCGTCGGCGGCGATCAGGAACTTCTCGAAAACCCACATGGCTGCACCGTATGTCAGTGCTGAGCGTGAACCAGAGCCCGTTCGGGTGAACGGAGACCCTGTTTGGTGGCGAATGCATCGATACGAACGCGCCTACGCGGCGGCTATCGGCAGGACTGTCGGCGGGCGGTGCAAGAGTCATGGCAGGACCCCTGGACACCGAGCTTGCACCCTCTGTACGAGGCTCATGTAAGCACTGTTACAGTGCTTACATGAGCGACGACGTGACAGTCGAGAGCCTGTGGCGTCCTCTGCACCTGCTGATGCAGCGCATTGACGACGACATCGCTCGCTCCTACGAAGCCCTACCGGATGCCCGTGGCCTCCGTCCGTCGTGGGTCCTCGAACTTCTCCGGCTCAACGCACGCGGACCGATGACGATTCGAGCGTTGGCTGATTCCGTCGGCAAGACACACTCGGCGCTGAGTCAGAAGGTGGCTGCGATGGCGCGTGCTGGATTCGTCGAGACCGGCGACGGCAGTGATGGCCGCACGCGTCAGGTCACCCTCACGGAGCGCGGGCAGGCGCTTGTCGGCCGGATGCGCGCCGAGTGGCGCGCGACGGAGGGCGTACTGGCAGAGATTGAAGCCGAGACCCCATATCCGCTGAGCCAAGCCGTGCGCGACCTTGAGGCCGTGCTTGGCCGCAAGAGTTTCCGCGAGCGACTGAGCGAGCGTCTTGCCGCCGAGTCCGCTCCGCCGTTGTGAGGCGACTTCTTCTCGATGTCGCGCCATTGCGCTCCTTCCCGACGTTTCGGCGGCTCTGGGTGGGAAGGGCGCTCTCGGCCCTCGGCGGGCAGATGACGTTCGTCGCTGTGACGTATCAGGTCTGGCAGGCTACTCACAGTCCGCTGTGGTCAGGATTGGTCGGCGTCGTTCAGGCGGTACCCACGGTCACGGCGGGGCTCTGGGGCGGGTCGCTCGTGGACAGAGGCGACCGGCGGCGCATCGTTCTCGTCACGACGGTCGGCCAGTTCGCCTGTTCAGCCGCACTGGCCGCACAAGCGTTGTGGCGGCCAGGAGTGCCTGTCGCGCTAGTGCTCCTTGCAGCCCAGACCGCGATGCTCGCGGTCGGGACCCCGGCTATTCGGACGTTCGTCCCAAGACTCCTTCCGGTCGAGCAGGTCGCAGCAGGGCTGGCGCTCACCAGGCTGGCGGGGCAGGGGGCCATGCTGGCTGGCCCGGCGCTCGGCGGCCTGATCGTCGGATTCGGCGGTACGTCGCTGTGTTACGCCCTGGACGCCCTCTCGTTTGCAGCCGCGTTCTACGGCGTCTTCGGTCTGCCGTCCATGTTGCCGTTGGGCGAGCCCGCGCGGCGCGGAGCGCAGGGCCTGTTGGACGGGTTGCGGTTCGTGACACGGCAGCCAATCGTGCGCGGCGCGATGCTCACGGATCTGGCGGCAACTGTGCTGGCGATGCCGGTCAGTCTCTTCCCGGTGGTCAACCAGGAGCGCTTCGGAGGCGATCCGCGCACTCTCGGCCTGTTTCTGACGGCCATTGCTCTGGGCGGCGTCATGGCCTCAGCCTTCGCGGGAGCATTCACACGCTTGCCACGAGTCGGCCTCGTCATGGTCAGCGCCGCCTTGTGCTGGGGACTCTCAATCGCCGCCTTCGGGTTGGTCAGCACCCCGTGGGTAGGTCTCGGATGCCTCGTCGTCGCTGGCGCGGCCGACAGCGTCAGCGTCATCTCGCGAGGAACCCTGGTTCAACTCGCGACGCCGGACTATCTGCGTGGCCGCGTGTCGTCGGTCGAGATGATCGTGGGAATCAGCGGGCCAGACTTGGGCAACGTTCGCGCGGGAGCCATGGCGCAGGCAACCTCGGCAGGGGTTGCCCTCGTGGTCGGGGGCCTTGGCTGCGTCGTGACGGTTGCCGCCACTGCGATTGCTTCTCCCGATATCGCCCGATTCCGCTCAGCCGAGCCCAACGTTCGATGACGCCGTGGTGCCGAACCCAGGCCGCGACGCCTATGTTCGGCTATTTGAGGACGGACTCGATTGCGGCAACGACCTGCGGATCCTCGGGTTCCACGCGGGGAGAGAACCGCTGCACGACCCGCCCGTCGGCGTCGACGAGGAACTTCTCGAAGTTCCACTGGATGTCGCCGTCGGTGCCGTTCTCGTCGGCGGTCTTGGTCAGCTCACGGTAGATCGGGTGGCGGCCCTCGCCGTTGACCTCGATCTTCTCCGTCAGCGGGAAGGTGACGCCATAGGTCGCGGAGCAGAACTCGGCGATCTCCTCCGGCGTACCAGGCTCCTGGCCCATGAACTGGTTGCACGGGAAGCCCACCACGGCCAGACCCTGGTACGCCTCGGCGAGCCTCTCCAGCCCGGCGTACTGCGGCGTCAGACCGCACTTGCTCGCCACGTTGACCAGGAGCGCCGGGCGGCCACCGGTCAGGTCGCGCAGAGTGCCGGGCGTGCCGTCGAGGCGGGCGACTGACTCATCGATGATGCTCACGCTCGGAGCCTAGCCCCCTGATCACAGCCCCAGGGTCATGAACGTGGGGTGCGGGTCGAGCTCGGAGTACAGCGCCACGGCGCGCATCCTCCCAGCACGGGCGGGCGCGCGCGGAGATGGGGACTGTCGGGGGCGACGGTTACGTTTCGGGGCATGAGCTCGCTCTACTCCCTCACCGGCGCCGCGGCCTTCCGTGCCGCGTGCCCGCCGCGTGACGGCGTCGTCGAGTTCGGCGGGGGCCGCACCGTCGCGCTGCCGATGGCGGCGGCGATCCCGGTGCTCAGCAAGGCTCACCGCCGCGAGGATCTCCACCCGTCGGTCGCGCTGCTCTCCGGCGCCGTGATGCTCGGCCTGCGGCTGGTCGCCGCCGGGCGGATCGAGCCGGGGGAGGGGCCCGAGCCGGGCTGGCGGGCGGTCGTCGACGGCGAGGACGAGGACCGCGTCCTGATGCTGGCCCGCTCCCGGATGTACGGCGAGGCCGACGCGGCCGCTGGCGAGCAGATCGTGCGCTCGGTCCTCGACGCGGTCGCCGACGCGATGCCGCGCGCCGCGCCCACGGTCCGGGCCAGGAGTCGACCCGCGGCGCTCGACTCCGGCTTCCAGGACCGGCTCAAGGCCCGGCTGGCGCGGCACGTCGGCGCGCCGCCCGTTGTCCAGCTGCCCCAGCTGGTCTCGGTCTCGCTACGCGTCGAGGCCGACGAGGAGGAGCTGGTCGGCGGCTCCATCCGGCTCGTCCCCCAAGTGCACGACGAGAGCGACCCGCTGCACGTCGTCGACGCGGCCCGGCTGTGGCGGGAGACCTGGGAGGAGCACGGCTTCGGCGACCGCGCGCGGACCCACGCGCTGGTGGCGCTGCGCGGTGCCGCCGAGGCGTGGCCGGTGCTGGAGCGGTTGCTGGACCTCCCGGTCCCCGATGAGATCGCCCTCGACGGCGACGAGCTGGGCAGCCTGCTCGAGGACGGGGTGGCCGCGCTCAAGGCGCGCAGCATCGACGTGCTGTGGCCACGCTCGCTGACGCCCGAGCTGACCGCGCGGGTGGTGCTCGACCGCAGCGACGCGGCCCACGAGGACCTCCTGCAGGACGGCCTCTTCGGCGTCGAGCAGACCTGTGCGTTCCGGTGGCAGCTGGCGGTCGACGGCGAGGAGCTGACCGACGCCGAGATGGACGCGCTCGCCGCGGCCGCCGCGCCGATGCTCAAGCTCCGCGGCTCGTGGACCGTCGTCCACCCGAGCCTGACCCGCAAGGCCCGCAAGAGGCTGCTGCGGAAGGTGAGCGCCACCGAGGCGTTGGCCACCGCGCTGACCGGCACGCTCCCGGAGAAGATCGCGGAGAAGATCGCGGAGCAGGTCGCGGAGAAGGGCGCCGGTGAGCAGGTCGTCATAGGGGCGAGCATTGGCCGGCTGCGCGACCAGGTCGCGACAGTCGTGGACGCGCCGCCGGTGCCGGTGCCCGCTGCCCTCCAGGCGACCCTGCGCGACTACCAGCACCGCGGGCTCAGCTGGCTGGCCGGCATCACCGGCCTGGGCCTGGGCGGCTGCCTGGCCGACGACATGGGCCTCGGCAAGACCATCACCCTGATCGCGCTCCACCTCCACCGGGGTTTCGAGGCTCGCTCCGCTCGCGCCTCGACCGGCGATGGCGCCGGCCCGACGCTGGTGGTCTGCCCGGCCAGCCTGCTGGGCAACTGGGAGGCCGAGATCGCTCGGTTCGCGCCCGGCACGCCGGTGCGGCGGTTCCACGGGGCCGAGCGAGACCTCTCCGGGATCGAGACGGCGGGCGGCTTCGTCCTGACCACGTACGGCACCATGCGCCGCGACGCCATGGCCCTCGCCGAGGTCGCTTGGGACCTCGTCGTCGCCGATGAGGCGCAACACCTGAAGAACGCCGCCTCGGCCACCGCCAAGGCGATCCGCACCATCCCGAGCCGCGCCCGGGTGGCGCTGACCGGCACCCCGGTCGAGAACAACCTCACCGAGCTGTGGGCGATCCTGGACTGGTGCGTCCCAGGCCTGCTGGGCAGCCGGCTCGCGTTCCGGCGCGCCTGGGCGAGCCAGATCGAGGCGGGCGTCGACGAGCGGATGACGCAGCGGTTCGCCGCCCTGATCGCGCCGTTCCTGCTGCGCCGGCGCAAGTCCGACCCGGGCATCGCCCCCGAGCTTCCGCCGAAGACCGAGACCGACCACCCGCTCGCCCTCACCCGCGAGCAGGCCGTGCTCTACGAGTCCTTCGTCCGGGACTCGATGGAGCGGATCGAGCGCGCCGACCCGATCAGCCGGCGCGGTCTGGTGCTGACGCTGCTCACCGGCCTGAAGCAGATCTGCAACCACCCGGCACAGTTCCTCAAGCAGCAGAGCGGCCGGATCACCGGTCGCAGCCAGAAGATCGACCTGCTCGACGAGCTGCTGGAGACGGTCCTCGCCGAAGATGGCGCGGTGCTGGTCTTCACCCAGTACGTCGCGATGGCCAGGCTCCTCGAGGCGCACTGGGAGGCGACCGGGGTGCCGCACCAGTTCCTGCACGGCGCCACACCGGTGCGCGAGCGCGAGCGGATGGTGCGGCGGTTCCAGGATGCCGGCGATCCCCAGAGCGTGCCGGTCTTCCTGCTCTCCCTGCAGGCCGGAGGCGTCGGGCTCAACCTCACCCGCGCCGACCACGTCATCCATGTCGACCGCTGGTGGAACCCCGCCGTCGAGGACCAGGCCACCGACCGCGCCTACCGGATCGGGCAGACCAAGCCGGTCCAGGTACACCGCCTGGTCACCCGCGGCACCGTGGAGGAGAAGGTCGCCGAGCTCCTCACCCGCAAGCGTGCCCTCGCCGACGCCGTCCTCGGCCGCGGCGAGGCGGCGCTGACCGAGCTCACCGATGCCGAGCTGCGCGAACTGGTGAGTCTGCGATGAGTCACGCACCTGACGTTCCTCACGGGGACACGCCGATGGAGCGTGCGAAAGGTCAGGTACGCCGGTGAGCGCGCTGATCTTTCCCGCCCAAGGCCACCGGCGGGTCTCCCGCAAGCTCAAGTCGTGGTGGGGCCGCGCGTTCTGGCGTGCGGTCGAGGAGCTCGCCTACGACGAGACCCAGATCCTGCATGCGCGGGCCCTGTCCCGCTCGGGGCGGATCGGCGGCCTGGTGATCGATGCGGGCAGCTTCGCCGCCGGCGTCGCCGAGGAGGCGGGAATCTGGACCGTCACGGGGTCGGTGCCGGCACTGGACGGGGACGGTCGGGCGGCGTTCCTCGAGGTCGTCACCGGCCGGGCCGACGCCATCCTCGGCGGCGACCTTCCGCACGACCTGGTCGAGCATGCCGAGGAGGCCGGCGTCGAGCTGGTTCCCTACGGCGTCGAGCTGAGCGCCAGCTGCACCTGTCCGCAGTGGCAGCGCCTGACCCGGCTGGGTGGGGTCTGTGAGCACGCCCTCGGCGTACTCGTGCAGGTGAGCGAGTTCCTCGACCAGGATCCGCTGGTCCTGCTGCAGTTGCGTGGCATCACGCGTGCCGACCTGCGGTCGCGGCGAGCGCCCGAGCCGGTGCCACCACCCCGCGACGAGGAGGCCGACGCGGTCGAGATCGCACTCGATGCCGCGCTACGGGCCGCCCGGCTCCTGGAGGAGAGCGGAATGGATCCCGACCCAGGCGACGTTGGGTAAGGCCGTGGCCACGACGACTCCTGCGACGACCCCTGCCCCGGCGCACACGGCCGGCGCCCTTCGCCTGCTCAACATCGTCATGGCCGCTGCCTGCGGCCTCGCGGTGGCCAACCTCTACTACGCTCAGCCGCTGCTGGACCTGATCGCCCACGACCTGCACACCAGCCAGGGCACCGCGTCGCTGGCGGTGACTTTCACCCAGGCCGGGTACGCCGCGGGTCTGCTCTTCCTGGTCCCCCTCGGCGACCTGGTCGAGAGCCGGGGCCTGGTCAGCCGGATGCTGCTCGGCACCGCGCTCGCCCTGGTCCTAGCGGCGACGGCCCCGGTGTTCCAGGCGTTCCTGGCCTTCTCCGTGCTGGTCGGCATCACCTCGGTGGTGGTGCAGATCCTGGTGCCGATGGCAGCCCATCTGGCCCCGGAGGGCCAGCAGGGCCAGTTCGTCGGCAAGGTGATGAGCGGCCTGCTCCTGGGCATCCTGCTCGCCCGCAGCGCCTCCAGCGCGATCGCCCAGGTCCTCGACTGGCGCGCCATCTACGCCGTCTCGGCCGTGCTGATGGTGGTCCTCTCCGTCGTCCTGCGCCGCGCCCTGCCCGAGCACCGGCCCGCCTCGCGCACCAGCTACCGCGCGATGCTCGCCGGGGTCTTCGCGGTCGCGCGCGAGGAGCCGGCGCTGCGTCGCAAGGCGATCGCGCACGCCTCGATGTTCGGTGCCTTCACCGCGTTCTGGACCGCCATCGCCTACGAGCTGATCGGCGAGCACGGCCTGAGCCAGGGCCAGATCGCGCTCTTCGCCCTCGTCGGCGCTGGCGGTGCGATCGCCGCGCCGATCGCGGGCCGCCTCGCCGACAACGGGTACGGCGAAGCCTTGGCCGGCGGCTCCTATCTCGCCGCGACGGCGAGCTTCGTGCTGGCCGGGCTCGGCCACGGCTCGGTGCTGCTGCTCGCCGTCGCGGCCGTCGTGCTCGACTTCGCGGCGCAGATCCACCAGATCACCGCCCAGCACGTCATCTACGCGCTGCGCCCGACCGCCCGCGCACGGATCAACACGGCGTTCATGACCACTGTCTTCATCGGCGGCACGCTGGCGTCGCTGCTCACCGGCGTTCTCCATACCCATGCCGGGTGGACCGGTGTGTGCTGGCTGGGCGGCTTGCTTCCC
>Ga0164242_10001670_pt1 | contig 26305 bp, 26 predicted proteins | sample OricomgcompostMG_FD_108783 | JGI IMG/M metagenome (GOLD analysis project Ga0164242, IMG submission 108783) | Miracle-Growth compost microbial communities from Emeryville, California, USA - Original compost - Miracle growth compost (MG) ...
CGCGGCTTCACCAATCCGTTCCGCGTCGAGTTCCAGGTCGTGAACCTGGACAAGATCTCGGAGCTGTTCCCGGAGGGTGGCGAGGTGACCGTCGAGTCGCTCGTCGCCAAGGGTGCCGTCCGCAAGAACCAGCCCGTCAAGGTGCTGGGTCAGGGCGACATCACCGTGAAGGTGGAGGTGAAGGTCAACTCCTTCTCCAAGTCCGCCCAGGAGAAGATCGCCGCGGTCGGCGGGTCCACCGAGACCCTCTGATCGTCACGATCGTCTTCACCGCTTCCGGCCCCGTCACGCCCCCGGCTCACCGCCGGCGGGGGTGACGGGGCCGCTCGCTTCGCACGCGGCGTCGGGCGCTCATGGTGCCCGACGCCGCGTGCTCACCGCCCGCCTGCGCCGCACCTGCGTGCCCGGCCCGCCGCCGCGCCGGGGTGCGCGAATTCCGGCGCGCACCGCGCGGCGGTTAGACTCATCGGGGCCGTGCGGACTCCGCTCCGCGCCCCACCCCACCCTGCACCGCTAGGAGACTGTGTGTTCAGCGCCATCGCTCGGGTCTTCAAGACCCCCGATCTGCGACGGAAGTTGCTCTTCACCCTGGGCATCCTCGTCGTCTACCGCATCGGCGTGTACATCCCCGCGCCCGGCGTGGACTACACCGCCGTGCGCGCCTGCCTGGCGCTCGGCTCCACCCAGGGCGGCGTCTACGACTTCGTGAACCTGTTCTCCGGCGGTGCGCTCCTGCAGGTCTCCGTCCTGGCGATGGGCATCATGCCGTACATCACGGCGTCCATCATCATCCAGCTGCTGCGCGTGGTGGTTCCCCGCTTCGAGGAGCTCCACAAGGAGGGCGCAGCGGGTCAGACGAAGATCACGCAGTACACGCGCTACCTGACGATCGCGCTCGGCCTGCTGCAGGGCACCACCCTGGTGACGCTCGCGCAGACCAAGCAGCTCTTCCCCGGGTGCGGCCAGGAGATCATCCCCGGCGCCAATCTGTGGATCATCATCGTGGCGATCATCGTGCTCACGGCCGGCACCATCCTGATCATGTGGCTGGGCGAGCTCGTCACCGAGCACGGCGTCGGCAACGGCATGTCCATCCTGATCTTCACCTCCATCGCCGCCGGCTTCCCCGGCTCCATGGGCTCCATCCTGCAGGCCAAGGGCGCCTGGGTGTTCACCCTGGTCCTCGCGATCGGCCTGGTCATCATGGGCCTGATCGTCTTCGTGGAGCAGTCCCAGCGCCGCGTGCCGGTGCAGTACGCCAAGCGGATGATCGGCCGCCGCACGGTGGGTGGCACGAGCACGTACATCCCCATCAAGGTCAACATGGCCAACGTCATCCCGGTCATCTTCGCCTCGTCGCTGTTGGCCCTGCCGATGATGGTGGCGCAGTTCGCGCAGAAGGCCGACGGCTCCAGCTCCGGCTGGGCGCAGTGGGTCAACGACAACCTGGCCAGCACCTCGGCGCCGCTGCACATCCTGCTCTACGTGGCCCTGACCTTCGGCTTCACCTACTTCTACGTGTCCATCACGTTCAACCCCACCGAGGTGGCGGACGACATGAAGAAGTACGGCGGGTTCATCCCCGGGATCCGGGCCGGAGCTCCCACCGCCAAGTACCTCGGCTACGTCTCGAACCGTGTGACTTTCGCCGGTGCGTGGTATCTCTCGATCGTGGCGGTCATTCCGCTCATCGCGTTCGCCCTGGTGAACGCGAACCAGAACTTCCCGTTCGGCGGGACCTCGCTGATCATCATGGTGGGCGTGGGCCTGGAGACCGTGAAGCAGATCAATGCCCAGATGCAACAGCGACACTACGAAGGACTCCTCAGATGACGCGTCTTCTCATCGTCGGCCCGCCCGGCTCCGGCAAGGGCACCCAGGCGGCCCGCATCAGCTCCCGGCTCGGGATCGTGGCGATCTCCACGGGTGACATCTTCCGCGCCAACGTGAAGGAGATGACGCCGCTGGGGCAGGAGGCGAAGAAGTACATGGACGCGGGGGACTACGTCCCCGACTCCGTCACCAACGACATGGTGCGGGACCGCCTGGCGCAGCCGGACGTGGCCGAGGGCTTCCTGCTGGACGGCTACCCCCGCACGCTGGCGCAGGTGTCCGAGCTGGACTCCATCCTGCTCGGCAACGGCCAGGAGCTGGACGCGGTCCTGCTGCTCACCGCCGATGCCGACGAGCTCGTCTCGCGCCTGCTCAAGCGGGCCGAGGTGGAGGGCCGCACGGACGACACGGAGGAGGTCATCCGCCACCGCCTCGACGTGTACCACGCACAGACCGAGGACGTCGTCGCGGCCTACCGCGAGCGCGGCCTGGTCCGCGAGGTAGACGGCCTCGGCGAACTGGACGAGGTCACCGACCGGATCCTCACGGCGCTGGCCTGAGCCACGCCGCAGCAGCAGCCCCCGCCCGAGCGCGGGGGCTGCTGCGTTCCCCGCGCCGACCGGGTGGGGGAGAGAACACAGCACGAGCGCGCCCGGCGGGCGCAAGGAGGGGCCATGGGCCTGCAACGCATCGAGTACAAGCACCCGGCGGAGTTCGCCCGCATGGTCCAGGCCGGCAAGGTCCTGGCCGAGGCCCTGGACCGCACGGTCGCGGCCGCCGCACCGGGGAAGACGACGGCGGACCTGGACGCCGTGTTCGCGCAGGTGCTCTCCGAGCACGGCGCCACGAGCAACTTCCTGGGCTACTACGACTTCCCCGCCACCATCTGCACCTCCGTCAACGAGGAGGTCGTCCACGGCATCCCGGGGGAGCGGGTCCTCGCCGACGGTGACGTGCTCAAGATCGACGGCGGTGCCGTCGTGGACGGCTGGCACGCCGACTCGGCCCGCACCGTGCTGCTCGGCACCCCGGACCCGGCGGACGTGCGCCTGAGCGAGATCACCGAGGAGGCCATGTGGACCGGCATCGCCGCCGCGGCCACCTCCCGCCACGTGGGCCAGATCGGCGACGCGATCGACGACTTCGTCACGGCGCAGGAGGGCCCGGAACTCGGCATCCTCGAGGACTACGTGGGCCACGGCATCGGCTCGGCCATGCACATGGACCCCGACGTGCTGAACTACCGCTCCGGCCACCGCGGCGCCCGCCTGAAGCCCGGCATGGCCCTGGCGATCGAGCCCATGCTGGTGCGCGGCTCCATCGCCACCCGCACGCTGGAGGATGACTGGACGGTCGTGACCGAGGACGGCGGGCACGCGAGCCAGTGGGAGCACACGGTGCTCATCCACCAGGGCGGGATCTGGGTCTCCACGGCGCACGACGGCGGGGCGGAGCGCCTGGCCCGCTACGGCGTCACCCCGGTGCCGGTGCGCGCCTGAGGCGAGCACGCGGCGTCGGGCAGCGCTCGCGTGACGCATGTGACGCACGTGATAGCCCCGATGCTGCCGCGGGGATTTCCCCGCGGGGCCGGAATGGACTATTCTTGATCGTTGGTTGTCTGCGTACCCGTACCCGCGAAGCGGGCGGGTGGCACTCGACCGCGTCATCCAATCACTTCCGGCCCTGCCTGGGCACGGACCGACGTTAGCGGAGGACATGGCAAAGAAGGAAGGCGTCATCGAACTGGAGGGCACCGTCACGGAGGCCCTGCCGAACGCGATGTTCCGCGTGAAGCTCCAGAACGAGCACGTCGTGCTCGCCACGATCTCCGGGAAGATGCGGCAGCACTACATCCGCATCCTCCCCGAGGACCGGGTCGTCGTCGAACTGACGCCGTACGACCTGAATCGTGGGCGCATCGTCTACCGCTACAAGTGATCGTCCCCGGGGGCCAGCCCCCGGACACGGGGATGAGTGAACATCCACGTCAACACGAAGGAATGCAACCGTGAAGGTCAATCCGAGCGTGAAGCCGATCTGCGACAAGTGCAAGGTCATTCGTCGCAACGGGCGCGTCATGGTGATCTGCGAGAACCCGCGTCACAAGCAGCGCCAGGGCTGAGACCCGTCCGGGTCTTACCGCACACGCCAGTAACAAGAAGAAGGCAGGCCGGCACCTCATCATGAGGCGCACACCCTCGGCTGGGAGGCCGGGGACCTCGTCGTGAGACGCGGGTACGGACTGCTCAAACCTCCCATCACAAGACAGGAAGACAACCACCATGGCTCGTCTCGCTGGTGTCGACATCCCGCGTGAGAAGCGCGTGATCATCGCACTGACCTACATCTACGGCGTGGGCAAGACCCGTGCTGAGGAGACCATCGCGGCCACGGGCATCAGCCCGGACGTCCGCGTCAAGGACCTCACCGACGATCAGCTCGTCCAGCTGCGTGACTACATCGAGGGCAACTTCAAGGTCGAGGGTGACCTCCGCCGTGAGGTCGCCGCCGACATCCGCCGCAAGGTGGAGATCGGCTCCTACCAGGGCCTGCGCCACCGCAAGGGCCTGCCCGTCCACGGCCAGCGCACCAAGACCAACGCTCGCACCCGCAAGGGTCCCAAGCAGACGGTCGCCGGCAAGAAGAAGGCCCGCTGATCCAGCGGCCTGCAGACACGAAACGTAGGTAGGAGTAGATATGCCCCCCAAGGCACGCACCGCGGTCCGCAAGCCGCGTCGCAAGGACAAGAAGAACATCGCTCAGGGCCAGGCCCACATCAAGAGCACGTTCAACAACACGATCGTCTCGATCACGGATCCCACCGGTGCCGTGATCTCGTGGGCCTCCGCCGGCCAGGTCGGCTTCAAGGGCTCGCGCAAGTCCACGCCGTACGCCGCGCAGATGGCCGCCGAGCAGGCCGCCAAGGGCGCCCAGGAGCACGGCATGCGCAAGGTCGACGTGTTCGTCAAGGGCCCGGGCTCGGGCCGCGAGACCGCCATCCGCTCGCTGCAGGCCGCTGGCCTCGAGGTCGGGTCCATCCAGGACGTCACCCCGAGCGCCCACAACGGCTGCCGCCCGCCGAAGCGCCGCCGCGTCTGAATCGCGCACCGGACGGGGAGAGGCGCGGCCTGCGTGCCGCGCCCTTCCCGCCCGCTCCGGGGTCCTCGCGGCCCCCAGCGACGGTTCACCGCACGGTGTCGTCGTCCTCAAAGCCATCATGTGTTGCGTCATATAGCGGACGCTCGCTGAAAGGACATCATCAGTGCTCATTGCACAGCGCCCGACCCTGACCGAAGAGGTCGTCGCCGATCACCGTTCCCGGTTCACCATCGAGCCGCTGGAGCCGGGCTTCGGCTACACCATCGGTAACTCCCTGCGCCGCACCCTGCTCTCGTCCATCCCCGGTGCCGCCGTGACCAGCGTGCGCATCGACGGGGTGCTCCACGAGTTCACCACGGTGCCCGGCGTCAAGGAGGACGTCACCGAGATCGTCCTCAACGTCAAGCAGCTCTCCGTGTCCTCCGAGCACGACGAGCCCGTCGTGGCCTACCTGCGCAAGCAGGGGCCCGGCGTCGTCACCGCCGCGGACATCACGCCGCCGGCCGGTGTGGAGATCCACAACCCGGAGCTCCAGCTGGCCACGCTGAACGAGAACGGCAAGTTCGACATGGAGCTGACCATCGAGCGTGGCCGCGGCTACGTCTCGGCGGCCCAGAACAAGAATGTCGACGCCGAGATCGGCCGCATCCCCGTGGACTCGATCTACTCGCCGGTCCTCAAGGTGACGTTCCGTGTGGACGCCACGCGTGTGGAGCAGCGCACCGACTTCGACAAGCTGGTGCTGGACGTGGAGACCAAGGAGTCGATGAACCCGCGTGACGCGGTGGCCTCTGCCGGCACCACGCTTGTGGAGCTCTTCGGCCTGGCCCGCGAGCTGAACACGGCTGCCGAGGGCATCGAGATCGGCCCGTCGCCGACGGACGCGCAGGTCGCGGCCGACCTGGCGCTGCCGATCGAGGACCTCGACCTCACCGTGCGCTCGTACAACTGCCTCAAGCGCGAGGGCATCCACTCCGTGGGTGAGCTCGTGGCTCGTTCCGAGGCCGATCTGATGGACATCCGCAACTTCGGTGCCAAGTCCATCGACGAGGTCAAGGAAAAGCTCTCCGAGCTGGGTCTGTCCCTCAAGGACTCTCCCGCGAACTTCGATCTCTCCGCGCACGTCGCGGACGATGTCGACTACGACGCCTGAGTCGCTTCCATCCCTTCTTCTCTTCGGCCCCACGCTGCCGTGAGGGCCACATCCTAGGAGTACTTGAATGCCTACCCCCACCAAGGGTCCCCGCCTCGGAGGCGGCCCGGCGCACGAGCGCCTCATGCTGGCCAACCTCGCCGGTCAGCTCTTCGAGCACGGCTCCATCACCACCACGGTGACCAAGGCCAAGCGTCTTCGCCCGTTCGCCGAGCGCCTGATCACCATCGCCAAGCGCGGTGACCTGGCCTCGCGTCGTCGTGTCCAGTCGGTGCTGGCTCCCCGCAGCCGCACCAACAAGGGCATCGTCTACGAGCTGATGTCCACGATCGCCCCGGCGATGGCGCAGCGCGACGGTGGCTACACCCGCATCACCAAGATCGGTAACCGCCCGGGCGACAACGCGCCCATGGCCGTGATCGAGCTCATCATGGAGCCCGTCTCCGCCAAGCAGGCCGTCGTGTCCGAGGCCGCCAAGGCCACGGAGAAGGCCGCCCCGGCCGAGCCCGTCGTCGAGACCCCGGCCGAGGCCCCCGCCGAGACCGCGTCCGACTTCGACTCGGATGCCGCGCAGGCCACGGCCGATCGCTTCGAGGGTGGCGTCGCCGCCAACGCCGATGGCTCCGCCCCCGAGGGTGCGGACATCAAGGGCAACGCCGACTCCATGAAGTACCACGTGCCGGGTTCGCGCTGGTACGAGCAGACCGTCGCCGAGGTGTGGTTCAAGACCGCCGAGGACGCCAAGGCCGCCGGGTTCGCCCCGGCCGGTGGCGAGGCCGCGCAGAAGCAGGGCGAGTGATCCACTCCCCGGCACTGCCGGGGAGCTGACACCGCAGCCAGGAGGGGGCGTCCCGACCGAGAGGTCGGGGCGCCCCCTCCTCGTGTGTACGGGGAGGGCGGTGGGGTGGCCACCGATACGATGAGGGGCGTGTCCCGCCACCTGCTCACCCTCGCGTACGACGGCACCGGCTTCCACGGCTGGGCCAGGCAACCGGCGCACCCCAGCGTGCAGGAGGCCCTCGAGGACGCCCTCGCCACGATCGTGCGCACCCCGGTCGCCACGGTCGTCGCCGGCCGGACCGACGCCGGCGTGCACGCGCGGGGCCAGGCCGTGCACCTCGACCTCGACGACGCCGCGCGTTCCCGCCTCACCGGCCGCGACGGCACCCTCCCCGTGGATGCCACCCTGGTGCGCCGTCTCAACGCCGTCCTCGCCCGCACCACGGACGGGGCCGTGCTCATCCACGCCTCGCGCACCGTCCCCGACGGCTTCGACGCCCGCTTCTCCGCGCTCTGGCGCTCCTACACCTACACGATCGCCGACGGCACGCCCCGTTGGGATCCCCTGCAGCGCCGCTCCACCCTCCAACTCCCGGACGCCGTGGACGTGACCGCCATGCAGGCTGAGGCCCACAGCCTGCTCGGGCTGCACGACTTCCTCTCCTTCTGCAAGCCACGCGAGGAGGCCACCACCGTGCGGGAACTGCAGGCCGCCTCCGTGCACCGCAGCGACGACGGACTGGTCCGCGTCCACCTGCGCGCCGACGCCTTCTGCCACCACATGGTCCGCACCATCGTCGGCGCCCTGCTCGGCGTGGGCACCGGCCGCAAGCCGGAGCACTGGGTGGGGGAGCGGCTCGCCGCCCGCGTCCGCGACGCAGACACCCGCATGGTCCCCGGCCACGCCCTCGTCCTCGAGGAGGTCGGCTACCCGGCCGATACCGAGGCCGCCTTCCGTGCCGAGGCGACCCGCGCCCGCCGCGACGCGCTCGACTGACGGAACCGACCGACGCGCCCGACCGACGTGCCGCCCGACCGACGTGCCGCCCGCACACGAGCCGGCCACGCGACGTCGGGCAGTGCGGGAAGACCGGCACGTGAGCCGCGTCGCCCCGGCTTGGCCAGGCACGGGGCTCTCGGGTAGAGTGTGGTGCTGTTGTGCATGCGTGTGTCGACACGACCCGTCCCGTGTGACGGCCCAGTTGCAGGGCCACTGGTCAGCGAGCGGAGCGACCACCAAGGTGCGCATCGGGGTGATGACCTCACCGTCCCCCGGAGCGACGGCACGACGATCCCACGGCAGCGGGAACGGACGGAACTCACGCCCGGACGGAACCGATGCTTGACCAGTACCAGTCAACGAAGGCATAACACAGTGCGTACGTACACTCCGAAGGCCGAAGACGCGACGCGTCAGTGGCACGTCATCGACGCCACCGACGTCGTCCTCGGGCGCCTCGCCACCCAGACCGCAACCCTGCTGCGTGGCAAGCACAAGCCGACTTTCGCCCCCCACGTGGACATGGGCGACTTCGTCATCATCATCAACGCCGAGAAGGTCGCCCTGACCGGCGCCAAGCTCGAGAAGAAGCGCGCCTACCGCCACTCCGGTTACCCGGGTGGCCTGCGCTCCGTCAACTACGCCGAGCTGCTCGAGAAGAACCCCGTGCTCGCCGTGCAGAAGGCCGTCAAGGGCATGCTGCCGAAGAACTCGCTGGCCGCCAAGCAGCTGACCAAGCTCAAGGTGTACCGCGGTGCTGAGCACCCGCACACCGCGCAGCAGCCGAAGACCTACGAGATCTCGCAGGTCTCCCAGTAATCCTGGGCCACCCCCAAGCGAACACGAACTTCCAAGGAGACACCGTGGCTCAGAACGACGAGCTGACCGAGGGCACCCCCTCGACCTACACCACCGAGTCCACCCCCACCGCCGCCGGCACCACCGCCGTGGAGCGCAACCTCACCGTCGGGGGCTCCGCCGTGGGCCGCCGCAAGGAGGCCATCGCCCGCGTCCGCCTCGTGCCCGGCACCGGTGAGTGGACCATCAACGGCCGCGCGCTGGCCGAGTACTTCCCGAACAAGCTGCACCAGCAGGAGGTCAACGACCCCTTCAAGCTGCTGGAGCTCGAGGGCGCCTACGACGTCGTCGCCCGCATCAACGGCGGTGGCCCCTCCGGCCAGGCCGGTGCCCTGCGCCTCGGCGTGGCCCGCGCGCTGAACGAGATCGACCGTGAGAACAACCGCCCCGCTCTCAAGAAGGCCGGCTTCCTCACCCGCGACGCCCGCGTGATCGAGCGCAAGAAGGCCGGTCTCAAGAAGGCCCGCAAGGCCCCGCAGTATTCCAAGCGCTGATCCGGGGGCTTCCCGTGGTGTCGAGACTGCGTCTCCCCACCACGGGGCCCTCGCCCCGGATCACCGCTTGGCTCCACAAGCGCTGATCCTCAGCGTCTTCCGCTTCGGTCCCGTCTCCCTCTCCTGGGAGGCGGGGCCTTTGTGGTTCCGGCCCCTGGACGCGTTCGTGGCTCACTTCTGAGTCGTTCGTGACCGTCAAACGGGTCGCTTGACGGTCACGAACGACTCAGAAGGTGCGCTCAGTCCGCAGACCGGCGCGTGATCTCCCATTCCAGGGACAGCTCGCCCGTGCCGTAGGGGCGGCTCAGGTGCAGCCACGTGTGCTCCGCGCCCGGGGCCAGCTCGGCCGCGGGTGCAGCGATCGTGCCATCCACACTCCAGCGCGGCTGCACCAGCACCGGGGTGTCCCCGGTCCAGATCACGTGCGCCGAGAGGGCGACGACGTCCAACGGCAGCACGTCTGCTGTGGGCGGGGCCAGGTTCGCGGCGATGTCCTCGCGGGAGGCCACCACCTGCGCTCCTGCCTGGCCGACCTCCTTGCCCTCCGACCCGGACGCCTGCGCCGCGGCCTCGCGGGCCACCTCCGGGCCGCCGAGCACCACGTGCTCGCCCGTGAAGGTCCAGTGCCGCGGCGGGGCAGGCGTGATGGAACGGGGGACCACCCTCACGCTCAGCCGCCCGGTCTCCCCACGGGAGTCGCTCCACGCGAGTTCCGTCAGAGCAGCCCAGTCCTCGGAGTGCACCCGCCCCAGCGCGGCCACGGCCTGCGCCGCGCCACCCGCCACGGCTTCGGAGCCCGCCGGCCGCGCCGCCGCATCCGCGAGCTCGGAAGCAGGCACCCGCACGAACACCAACTCCTCGTACGCGCCCCGCTCCAGCAGAACGCCGAGATCGGCGCCCGGTCCATCGCTCAGCCACGCTGCCGAGGAGTACCCGGAGGCGCCGCCGCACAGCAGCACGGCACCGCCCCACTGCGGCAGCCCGGCGGTACCGGCCCCATCGGCACCGGCTCCGGCCGCCATCGTCACCGCGGTGTCGCAGCGCAGCCGCGGGTGGCGGTTGTGGGTCACCACGAGCGGCCACCCGGCCCCCGGCGATGACAGCAGACTGCCGTTGTCGGAGGGGTCGGGGACGGCCGGTTCCGGGCGCGGTGCACCGAAGCTGAGGCCACCGTCCTCGGAGACGGCCTGCAGCCGGGCCGGGGCCGCGCGGGAGGAGGACAACACCCTGCCATCGGGCAGTTCGGCCAGGGAGTGCTCGTTGCCGTGTTCGCCGTCCTCTCCGACGGGGAACGGCTCGCCCAGCTGCCAGGTCTCGCCGTGATCGTCGCTGAACGCCACGGCGGAGCCGATCCGCTGCGTGCCGTCGGGGGAGTCCAGCAGGACCACGAAAGGCTGCAGCAGCCGCCCGGCCCAGCGCGGATCCCTCAGCACGATCCCGGAACCGGAGGCCGCGAAGAGCGAGCGGATCCCGTCCTGCTTCAGCGAGCCGGTGAGGCGACGATGGCGCCACGTCAGCCCGTCGTCGTCGGAGCAGGAGAGCTCCACGTGCTGCGTCCGCTCCAGGCCGGGAGAGGACTCGAAGAAGCCCCACCGGGTCGTGGAGACGTGGAAGCAGAACACCCTGCTCGTGGTCGGGTCCTGCAGCAGCGAGGCGTCGCCGAAGCCCTCGAGCCCCGTGCCGGTGCGCAGGGTGCTCCACGGTGAGAACGTGGCCCCGCCGTCCGTGCTGCGGCGGATCACGAGGTCGATGGGGGAGGGGAGGTCGTCAAGCAGCGGCCGCCCGTCCGCGACCGCGAGCAGGGTGCCGGACACCGTGCGCAGCAGGGCGGGGATGCGGAACTGCCGGTATCCGGCGTCGCCGCGGCGGGCCAGTACGGTGGCGGCGGCGCCCCGCGCCGGCGACCCGGCAGCAGCCCCGCTCACGCCCGCATCGCGTCCGCGAACCACCCCGTGATGGAGGCGGGGTGCGTGATCGCCGTGCCGACCACCACGGCGAAGGCCCCGGCGTCCCTGGCGGCCCTCGCCTGTTCGGGGGTGTGGATGCGGCCCTCGGCCACGAGCGGTGCGTCCAGCCCGGCAGCCGCGATGGCGGCGATGAGCTCGAGGTCCGGCCCCTTCGTCGTCTCGCGCTCGCCCGTGTACCCGGCCAGGGTGGTGCCGATCAGGTCGGCGCCGGCGTCCGCTGCTGCCAGCGCGTCGTCGAGCGAGCCGCAGTCGGCCATGACGCGTGCGCCGGTCTCGGCGTGCACGCGGGAGATCGTCTCGGTGAGGCTCAGCCCGTCAGGGCGTTCGCGCCGCGTGCCGTCCAGCGCCACGATGTGCGCTCCGGCCTGTGCCACCGCGAGCGCGTGGTGCACGGTGGGCGTGATGAACACGCCGCTGTGCCCGTCCTTGAACAGCCCGATCACGGGCACCTCCACGGCCGAGCGGGTGAACTGGATGTCCGCCAGTCCCTGCACGCGCACGGCCACGGCGCCGCCGATGACGCCCGACGCCGCGACCTGGGCCATGGTGCGCGGGTCCCGCATGGGCTCGCCCGGGTAGGCCTGGGCGGAGACGATGAGCCCGCCCTCGAGGGCGGCGAGCTGCTGATCGGTGAGGTACACGGTGGATCCTTCCGGGGGAGTGACAAGGGGAGAAGCCGGACGGCGGCGCGGCAGGGCGGCACTGACCACCTTGCCGCGCCGCCGTCGGGCAGGCCAATCGGCGTGCTCAGGCCGCCAGCAGGCCCTCGCCCACCAGGATCTCCCTGACCCGCGCGGAGGCGGAGGCGTCGAGGGACTCCATGGGGGCTGCCATGCGGTTGGAGGCGATGATGCCGAGCTCGGCAAGGGCGGTCTTGAAGCCGCCCACGCCCGCCGCGCCTCCGGAGACGCCCGGCTGCGCCACGCCCACGATGGAGAAGAGCCGGGTCAGCCGGTCCTGCTCCGTGCGGGCGGCCTCCCAGTCACCGGCCACCGCAGCGTCGTACAGCCGCCGGTAGCCGGCCGGGTCCACGTTGCCCAGGCCAGGCACGATGCCCGCAGCGCCCGAGAGCATCGCGCCGTCGCAGACCACCTCGTGGCCGGTGAAGAGGGAGAAGCCCGGCACGTCCCGCGTGGCCAGGGCCAGCTGCCGGAAGGACACGTCGTCGCCGGAGGAGTCCTTCACGCCGGCCAGCGTGCCGTCATGTGCGAGCTCGGAGACGAGCGCCACCGGCAACTTGTAGTGCGTGCGCACCGGGATGTCGTACGCGAACACCGGCACGTCCACGGCCGCCGCGATGGAGCGGAAGTGCCGCAGCACCTCCGCATCGTCGCTGAGCGCGTAGTACGGCGAGGTGACCACGAGCGCGTCGGCGCCGATCGAGAGCACCACGCGGGCCTCGTCGATGACGCGGTCCACCGTCTGGTCGTTGGCACCCACCAGCAGCGGCACGCGGCCGGCGTTGGCGGAGACCACGGTGCGCAGCACCTCGGCGCGCTCGGCCTGGGTCAGGTACGGGGTCTCGCCGGTGGAGCCGAGCGGGAACAGCCCGGTCACCCCACCCTGGATCAGGTGCTCGACGACGGCCTCGAGGCCAGCCAGGTCGAGGTCACCTTCCGCCGTGCGTGGGGTGACCACGGGCGGGACGACGCCGCCGAAGCGGGCGGTCGGGTGCTGGATCATGCTGCCTCCGGGTTCTTCTCGGGGCCCTTCAGCAGCGTCGGTGCGGCGCCGAGCAGGGTCCTCGTGTAGTCGTTGTTCGGGTTCTCCAGCACCTGTTCTGCGCTGCCCTCCTCCACGATCCGCCCCGCGTTCATCACGCAGATGCGGTCGGAGATGTAGCGCACGGTCTGGATGTCGTGGGAGATGAAGACCATGCCGAGGTCCAGCTCCGCCTTCAGGTCTCCGAGCAGGTTGAGCACCTGGGCGCGCACGGAGACGTCCAGGGCCGAGGTGGGCTCGTCGGCGACGATCAGCTCGGGGCCGAGGGCCAGGGCGCGGGCGATCGCCACGCGCTGGCGCTGGCCGCCGGAGATCTGTCCGGGCGCCACGGCGGCCGCGGAGCGCGGGAGACCCACGAGCTCCAGCAGTTCCCGCACGCGGGCGGCCCGCGAGGCGGCGTCGCCCACACCGTGGATGATCAGCGGGTCGGTGAGGATGTCCTGCACGGTCATGCGCGGGTTCAGCGCGGTGGAGGGGTCCTGGAAGACGATGGACACCGCCCGCCCGAACTCCTTGCGCTGCGCCGCCGTGCGGCCGGAGTACTCCTTCCCGCGGAAGCGGCGCACGCCGGAGGTGGGCGGCTGCAGGCCCACCAGCACGTTCGCGAGCGTCGACTTGCCGCAGCCGGACTCGCCCACGATCCCCACGGTCTCGCCGCGGCTGACCTGGAAGTCCACGCCGTCCACGGCGCGCACCAGGGTGGGCTTGAAGAGCTTCCCGCCACGCACGCGGTGGGTCACATGCAGGTCCTCGAGGGACAGCACAGGCGACTGGCTCATGCCGCCGCTCCTTCCTTCTGGCTGGGATCGGTGTCCACCTCGCGGGCCACCACGTGGTCGCCCTCTCCCACCTGCTGCAGCTGCAGCGGCTTGGACGGATCGGATGCGGGGTCCAGGGAGCGCACCGCGAAGCGGTCACCGGGGGCGAAGTCGCCGGGGGAGGGGACGGTGCCGGGGATCTGGTGCAGGCGCTCCGCACCGGACTCGATGGAGAGCACGGCGCCGAGCAGGCCCCGCGTGTACTCGTGCCGCGGGTCGGTGAGCACCTCGCGCACGGCGCCGGACTCCACGATCTGGCCCGCGTACATGACCGTGACGCGGTGGGCCAGCGAGGCCACGAGCGCCAGGTCGTGGCTGACGAAGATCATGGCGAAGCCCAGCTGCTCGCGCAGCTCGTTGAGCAGCTCCACGACCTGGCGCTGGACCGTCACGTCCAGGGCCGTGGTCGGCTCGTCCGCCACCACCAGCTTGGGGGAGCGGGAGAGGGCCATGGCGATGAGCACGCGCTGGCGCTGACCGCCGGAGAGCTCGTGCGGGTAGGAGCGCAACGTGCGGGCCGGGTCCAGCTTCACCAGGCGCAGCAGCTCCTCCGGGCTCTGGCGCCCCCCGCGCTTGGTCAGCTGCTGCATCTGGTCCTTGATGAGCATGGACGGGTTCAGCGAGCTCAGGGCGTCCTGGTAGATCATGGCGATCTGCTCTCCGCGCAGCCCTGCGTAGACCTTGTCCCGCGCGCGCTGCCCGCGGTTGGTCACGAGCTCCTTGCCGCCGAAGCGGATGGAGCCGGAGACCTCGGCGTTGGGGGCCAGCAGCCCCATGATCGCCAGGGAGGTGATGGACTTGCCGCAGCCGGACTCGCCGACCAGGGCCATCGTCTCTCCCTCGCGCACCGTGAAGGAGACCTTCTGCACCAGCTCCGTGTCCCCGTAGCGGTCGGGGAAGCGGATGCTCAGGTCCTTCACCTCGAGCACCACGGGCGCCTGCGGGTCCGCGCTCAGACGGTCCGCCCTGGTGCCCTCCACGGCAGCCAGCCTGGCCAGCTCACCCGGCAACGCGTCGTCGGGCACATCGGGGCGCGCCTGCGCGTCCTCGCCGCCCGCGGCCTGCGTGGCCAGCGACGCGCTGTCGTTGGCGTCCGCGATCTTCACGGCGCGGCGCAGGCGCGGGTTCACCATGGCGTCCGTGAGGCCCTCGGCCAGCACGTTCAGCGCCAGCACGGTGAGCAGGATGAACAGGCCGGCGAAGGTCGTGGCCCACCAGGCACCGTTCAGGACCAGGGTGCGGCCGTAGGAGATGACGTTGCCCCAGGACGGGGCCGGGTCCTGTACGCCGGCGCCGAGGAAGGACAGGGACGCCTCGAAGATGATCGCGTCGGCGACCATGACCGTGGCGAACACGAGCACCGGGGCGGCCGTGTTGCGCACGATGTGCTTGAGCAGGATCCGCATGCGGCCCGCACCGAGCACGCGCTCGGCCCGCACGTAGTCCTCGTTCCACTGGGCCAGCACGTTGGCGCGCACCACGCGGGCCAGCTGCGGGATGTAGATGATGGCGATGGACAGGATGATCACCGGCACGGAGTTGCCGAGGGTCGCCAGCAGCACGGCGGCCAGGGCGATGCCGGGGAAGGCCATGATGACGTCCATGATGCGCATGGTGCCCTCGTCCACCCACTTGCGGCTCGTGGCGGCCAGCGAGCCGAGCAGCGCGCCGACGACGATCGCCAGGGCCACCGAGCCGAGGCCGATCAGCAGCGAGGTGCGGGCGCCGAAGAGCAGGCGCGAGAGGATGTCACGCCCGAGCCGGTCGGTGCCGAAGGGGTGGGAGCCGCTCGGGTGCTGGGCGGGCACGCCCGTGGCCAGCGGATCATGCGGCGCCAGGAACGGGGCGAACACCGCCGCGAGCACCACGAGGATCAGCAGCCCGAGGGCCAGGCGGGAGGAGACGGGCAGGGACCGGAACGCGATGCCGGGCCGGCTGAGTCGATCGGCGAGTCGGGATCGCATGTCACACCGTCCTGATGCGGGGATTGATGATGAGGTACACGAGGTCCACCAGGATGTTGACCACCACGAAGGTCACGGCGATGGTGAGCGTGACGCCCTGGACCAGGTTGACGTCCGAGTTGGTGATTCCGTTGAGGATGAGCTGGCCCATGCCGGGCAGGGAGAAGATCATCTCGATGACCACGGCGCCGCCGAGCAGGTAGCCGATGCGCAGGCCGAGCACCGTCACCGGGGTGATGAGCGCGTTGCGCAGGACGTTGCGGCGGATCACCTCGGCGCGCGGGACGCCGTTGCCGATGGCCGTGCGGACGTAGTCCTTCTCCATCTTCTCCACCATGGAGGTGCGCACCACGCGGATGAGCGAGGCGCACACGGGCACGGCGAGGGCGATGGCGGGCAGGGCCATGGACTTGAAGTACCCCACCGGGTCCTGGCTCAGGGGCACGAAGCCGCCGGCGGGGAAGGTATGGGTGCCGAGGGCCAGCCACTGGATGAGCAGGATGCCGAGCCAGAAGGACGGGGTCGCCACGGCCGCGATGGAGAGCACGCGGATGATCTGGTCCGGCCAGCGGTCGCGGTACAGGGCACCGGCCACGCCGAGCACGAGCGAGACCACGACGGCGATCAGCACGCCCCAGAAGGTCAGCTGCAGCGTCAACGGGAACGCCCGGGCGATGATCCCGCCGATCGGCTGGGCGGGTGGCGTGGTGGAGCCGAAGTCGAGCCGGATCAGCCGGCCGAGGAAGTGCAGGTACTGCAGCCACACGGGATCGTTGAGGCCGTTGGCCTCACGGTAGGCGGCCTTCGCGGACTCGCTGGCGCCCTCGCCGAGGGCCGTGGTGGCCTGGTCCCCTGGGGCGAACTGGAGGATGACGAAGACGAGCAGGGTGATCCCGAGCACCATGAAGGGCAGGGCGATCAGGCGCCTGCCGAGGAGCCGGAGCATATTGGCCATGGGGTAAGACGTTCCTTGCCGTTCTGAGCTGGGCGGGTGCTGGGGGAGGCGTGCCCCCCCGTGCCCGTGTCAGGGGGAGGGCACCGGATGCAGTGCCCTCCCCCTTGGACGGTCCTGGAGCGGGACCGCCGCTTCCGTGACGTCGGGTGGGAGCTACTTGCGGCCCACACCCTCGAAGGACAGGCCCGTGGTGGGCAGCGGCTTGAAGTCCGTGAGCTGATCGGCCTTCCAGGCCGAGGGCAGCTTGCGGTGGAAGAGCGGGTACAGCGGCGCCTGCTCGGCGACGATGTCCACGATCTGGTTCCAGGCCTTCTTGGCGCTCTCGGTGTCCGTGGCGCGGGCGCCCTCGTCCAGGAGCTTCTGGACCTTCTTGTTCTCGGCGGTGTCGGACCAGCGGAAGCGGTTCTTGGGCCACACGTCGCCGCGGTAGAACCAGGAGAGCAGCAGGTCCATGTCGTTGCCGAACACCGAGGGGTCGCCCGGGGCGGCCACGACCGTGAACTTGCCCGGGTCCACGCTGTCCGCGTAGAGCGAGCCGGACTGCACGGACTTCAGGGTGGCCTTCACGCCTGGCAGCTTGTTCCAGGACTCGATGATCAGCGGGGCCACGTCCTTGACCCAGCTGGTGTCCGTGGTGAGCAGCTCGAAGTTCAGCGAGGTCACGCCGGCCTCCTTGAGCAGCGACGCGGCCTTGTCCGGGTCGTACGTGTAGACCGTGGAGGCCTCGTGGTAGTCCGGGTGCTCCTTCTGCACGTAGGACGTGGCGGGGGAGGCGTTGCCGAGCAGCGCCTTGGAGATGATGGAGTCCTTGTCCACGCCGTACTGCAGCGCCTGCCGCACGCGCACGTCGCTGAAGGGCTTCGCGGAGCAGTTGAACATGAGGAAGAGCAGGCCGAAGGACTGCACGGACTCCACGGTGGCGGAGGCCTTGAGGCGGTCCATGTCCAGGTAGGGCACGTCCTCGATGGCCTGGACGCGGCCGGTCTCCACGGCGGAGACGCGGGCGGCGGCATCGGAGAGCAGGTACCAGGTCATGCCGGGCGCCTTGGCGGGCATGGGGCCGTTGTAGTCGTCGAAGCGCTCGAAGACGATCTTGTCGTCCTTGGTGGCGGAGACGAACTTGTAGGGGCCGGTGCCGACGGGCTTGGCGTCGAAGCCCTTCTGGTCCGCCGAGGCCAGCTTCTTGGGGACGATCTTCACCACGGAGAGCCGGCGCGTGATCAGCGGGAACGCGTACTTGAGCTTGATGGTGACCGTGGTGGCGTTCTTCGCGGTGACCTTGTCGATGAAGGGCACGAACTGCGCGAAGAGCGCGGCGTTGGACGGGTCGAGGACGCGCGCGAAGGAGTAGACCACGTCATCGGTGGTGACCTTGTCGCCGTTGTGGAACACGGCGTCCTTGCGCAGGGTGACCTCGTAGGTGGTGTCGTCCACCTTCTTGGGGTCGGAGGCGGCCAGGGCGTTGTAGGGCTCCAGCGTGGCCGGGTGCAGCTCCGTGAGGCCCTCGAAGATGTGCAGGTTGGCGGCCAGCGGCGTGGCGCCGGAGGACGTCATGGGGTCGAAGCCCGTGGAGAGGGCGTAGGACAGGCCGGCCTCGATGGTCTTCTCACCGGCGTCGCCGCCGGAGCTCGAGTCACCGCACGCGGAGAGCGTCGCTGCGAACGCGGTGGCCAGGCCGAGCGCGCCGGCGAACTTGAGCACCGTGCGGCGGGAGGTGCCCGGGGCGAGGATCTCGGAGGAGTTCATGGAACCGCCTTGCTGAAGGGTTGGACGAGAGAAACGGCGGAGGAGGTAGGATGTCCTACGCCTGGTGACAACGTAGGGCAGATCACAGGGCCACGTCAACCAGGTCACAGTCCACCCGCCGCTCACGGCCCCGGGAAGGGAACCGTCGCGGAACCGGTAGTCTCCGGTGCAAGTGCGGGTGATCGGGCAAGAGAGGCAGGGCGGCGCACCATGAGCGCATCGGTGGGACAGGCGAGGCAGAGCGCCAAGCTGCGTTCGCGCGCGCTGCAGCGCGAGATCATGGACCTGATCCTGGAGCGCGGACTGCGCCACGGCGACCCGCTGCCCACCGAGCTGGAACTCGTGGAGACCTTCGGCGTGGGCCGCAACACCGTCCGCGAGGCCCTGAAGGTCCTGCAGGCCATGGGGATCGTGGACGTCCGCCACGGCTACGGCATGTTCGTGGCCAGCACCAACCTGGACGCGCTCGCCGTGACCCTCGAGTTCCACGCCCGCATGTCCCTGGGCCAGGGCGGGCGCGAGGCCACCGAGCTCGTGGACGTGCGCCAGGCCCTCGAGTCCGAGCTGGTGCCCTCCAGCATCGACGCCCTGGACGCCGACGGCCTCGCCGCCGTCGCCTCCGCCGTGGCCTGGATGGACGAGTGCGCCAAGGCGGGCAGGCCGCTGGCCGAGGCCGACCGCGCCTTCCACCGCGCCCTCTACGCGCCGCTGCGCAACAGCCTGCTCTCCAGCCTCCTCGACGTCTTCTGGTCCGCCTACTCCGGCCTGAACCGCGTGCTCCCCGCCGACGACGCCGCCGCCACGGTCGCGGCGCACCAGGCCATCTACGAGGCCGTCGCCGCGCGCGACAAGGAGGGCGCGGCCGAGCTGATCCGGCGCCACTTCGACGGCGCTCGCCGCACGCTCGCGCAGCTGCCGCAGGCGGGTTCCGCCGGGCGGTAGGACGGCAAGGGCGCTGCCCGACGTCGCGTGCCCGCCTAGCGCACGAGCCGCACCGTGAGCGCGGGGCCGGCCCCGCGGCGTCGTGCGCCGGTGTCCTGCCCCGGCCGGCGCCGCTCACCCCACTAGACTGCCGATCATGGCAAGACTCTTCGGAACCGACGGTGTCCGCGGCACCGCGAACGAGCTGATCACCCCCGAACTCTCGATGCACCTGGCGCAGGCTGCCGCCGTGGTGCTCGGCTTCAACGAGGTGGAGGCGGGGAAGCGGCCGGTGGCCGTGGTCGCCAAGGACCCCCGGATCTCCGGTGACTTCATCTCCGCCGCGATCGAGGCGGGCCTGTCCGCGTCCGGCGTGGACGTCTACGACGCGGGCACGCTACCGACCCCGGCCGCCGCGTTCCTGGTGGGGGACCTCGGCGCCGACTTCGGCGTGATGATCTCCGCGTCCCACAACCCGGCGCCGGACAACGGCATCAAGTTCCTGGCCAGGGGTGGCCAGAAGCTGGACGACGCGGTCGAGGACGCGATGCAGGCGCGGCTGGAGCTGGATCCGCTGCGCCCCCTGGGCGGCGAGGTGGGGCGCGTGCGCCGCTTCTCCGACGCAGAGGACCGCTACGTGGTGCACCTGCTGCAGACCCTGCCGAACCGCTTGGACGGCCTGAAGGTCGTCATCGACGCGGCGCACGGCGCGGCGTCGGGCTGCTCGCCGGACGTGTTCCGCGCGGCGGGTGCGGACGTGGTGGTGATCGGTGCGGAGCCGGACGGCGTGAACATCAACGACGGCTACGGCTCCACGCACCTGGAGAAGCTGCAGGCCGCCGTGGTGGAGCACGGCGCCGACCTCGGCGTGGCGCACGACGGCGACGCGGACCGCTGCCTCACGGTGGACCACGAGGGCACCGTCGTGGACGGCGACAAGGAGATGGCGATCCTGGCGCTGGCCATGAAGGAGGCCGGGACGCTGAAGGACGACACCCTGGTGGTGACCGTCATGTCCAACCTCGGCCTGAAGCTGGCCATGAAGGAGCACGGCGTCAAGCTCGTGGAGACGGGCGTGGGTGACCGCTACGTGCTGGAGGCCATGCGGGCCGGCGGCTTCAACCTGGGCGGCGAGCAGTCGGGCCACGTGATCATGGCGGACCACGCCACGACGGGCGACGGCGTGCTGACCGGTCTGCAGATCGCGGCCCGCATGGCGGCGACGGGCAAGAGCCTGAAGGAGCTGGGCTCCGTGGTGACGGTGCTGCCGCAGGTGCTCATCAACGTGCGCGGCGTGGACAAGGCCTCGGCGGGCAGCGACGCCGGTGTGGCCGAGGCCGTGCAGGCGGCCGAGGCGCAGCTGGGGGAGACCGGGCGCGTTCTGCTGCGCCCCTCCGGCACGGAGCCCGTGGTGCGCGTCATGGTCGAGGCGGCCGATCACGAGACCGCGCAGGACGTGGCGCGCTCCCTGGCGCAGACGGTGCAGACGCGCCTGGCGCTGGTGTAGCCCCGCTTAGGACCGGCGGAGAAGACAAAGAACGAGGGCCCTCCCGGATGGGAGGGCCCTCGTGTTGTGGTGACGGAGGTCAGGCGCGGGGCTGGTTGGCCAGCTCGTCGCGGATCTCGCGCAGGAGGACGACCTGCGGGTCCTCCTCGACGGCGTTGGGGTCGATGCCGGCCTTGATGGCGCGACGCTCGGCCATCTTGTTCATCGGCAGGACGAGCACGAAGTACACGACCAGCGCGATGATGAGGAAGTTGACGACGGCGGTGAGCAGGACACCGAACTTGACGTCACCCCAGGCGAGGAAGTTGTCGAAGTTGGGCTGTCCGACGAAGCGGGCGATCAGGGGCATGATGACGGAGTTGACGAGGGCGTCGACGATCTTGCCGAAGGCCGCACCGATGATGACGGCCACGGCCAGGTCCATGACGTTGCCGCGAGCGATGAACTCCTTGAATCCTTGGAACATGTCCCCCATGGTATGTGCAGGTGGCTCTCAGTTCACCTCATGGCGGCAAGAAAATTTGTGTGAGCTACCGCTCGGTAGCGGCAAGGCCCAACGTCGTCAGGAAAACACGGCCCCCGCGGCGCTCAGATCTTGCGCAGCAACATGCGGTGCACGGAGTGGTCCGCGTCCTTGGTGAGGACGAGCCGGGCCCGGCCGCGGGTGGGACGCACGTTCTCGCGCAGGTTGGGTTCGTTGATGGAGCGCCAGATCCCCGAGGCCGTGCTCACCGCCTCCGCATCGGAGAGGGAGGAGTAGCGGTGGAAGTAGCTGGCCGGGTCGGCGAAGGCGCCGGAGCGCAGCCGCATGAAGCGGTTGATGTACCAGCGCTCGATGTCCTTGGTGCGCGCGTCCACGTAGATGGAGAAGTCGAAGAAGTCGCTCAGGGCCAGCCCGACCGTGCCGTCCGCCCGCGGGCGGGCCGGGGCCAGGACGTTCAGCCCCTCCATGATGAGCACGTCCGGGCGGTCCACCGTGACCTTCTCATCCGGCACGATGTCGTAGCTCAGGTGCGAGTACAGCGGTGCCTCGACGTGCTCGGCGCCGGACTTCACGGCGGAGACGAAGCGCAGCAGCCCCTTCTGGTCATAGGACTCCGGGAAGCCCTTGCGGTGCATCAGTCCGCGCCTGGTCAGCTCCGCGTTGGGGTAGAGGAAGCCGTCCGTGGTCACCAGGTCCACCTGCGGGGTACCCGGCCAGCGCCGCAACAGCTCCGCCAGCACGCGGGCCGTCGTGGACTTGCCCACCGCCACGGAGCCGGCCACGCCGATCACGAACGGGGTGCGACGCCGGCGCTCGCCCAGGAAGCGGGTGGTGGCGGAGTGCAGTGATTCAGCGCCCTCCACGTAGAGGGAGAGGAGCCGGGAGAGGGGGAGGTAGACGTCGCGCACCTCGTCCAGGTCCAGGCGATCGCCGAGGCCCTTGAGCCGCTCGACCTCCTCGGCGCTGAGCGGCAGTCGCAGCTCCGCGGAGAGGCGTGCCCACATGTCCCGGTCCAGCTCCACGTACGGGGAGCCCTCCGGTTGTCCCGTCAGGAGGGTGGTGGGCGTCACTGCCTCGCGCTCTCTCACGAGACGCCATTGTCCTCCGCCCTGCGCGGGGCGGCCAAATCATGCCCTCCCGCCCCGGTAGGATCGTGCGCATGTGTGGAATCGTCGGATACGCCGGACTGGACGCCTCGGCCGGGGGCCACCCCGCCCTCGAGGTCATCATGGAGGGCCTGCGCCGCCTGGAGTACAGGGGTTACGACTCGGCCGGTGTGGCCCTCGTGGCCGATGGCAGCATCTCCGTGCGCAAGAAGGCCGGGAAGCTGGCCAACCTCGTCGCCGAGATCGAGGAGCACCCGCTGCCCGCCTCCTCAACCGGGATCGGTCACACGCGCTGGGCCACCCACGGTGGGCCCACCGACGTCAACGCGCACCCGCACCTCGCGGACGAGGGACGTCTCGCCGTGATCCACAACGGCATCATCGAGAACTTCGCCGTGCTCAAGCAGGAGCTGCTCGCCCGCGGGCACGAGTTCGCCTCGGAGACGGACACCGAGGTCGCCGCCGCCCTGATCGGCGAGATCTTCCGCGGCGAGGCGGACGGGGACCTGACCCGCGCCCTGCAGCTGGCCTCCTCCCGCTTCGAGGGCGCCTTCACGCTGCTGGCCGTGCACGCCGAACTGCCCGGCGTCGTCGTCGCCTCGCGCCGCAACTCCCCGCTCGTGGTGGGCCTGGGCGAGGGCGAGAACTTCCTCGGCTCCGACGTCTCCGGCTTCATCGACTACACGCGCCGCGCAGTGGAGCTGGACCAGGACCAGGTCGTCACCATCACGCCGGACAGCTACTCCATCACGGACTTCGCGGGGAACCCGGCGCAGGGCCGCGAGTTCACCGTGGACTGGGACGCTGCCGCCGCCGAGAAGGGCGGCTTCGACTCCTTCATGGCCAAGGAGATCCACGACCAGCCGCAGGCGGTCGCCGACACGCTGCTGGGCCGCTCCGATGCCTCAGGCAAGCTGGCCCTGGACGAGCTGCGGATCGACCCCGCCGAGCTGAAGGACATCGACAAGATCGTGGTCCTGGCCTGCGGCACCTCCGCCTACGCGGCGCACGTGGCCAAGTACGCGATCGAGCACTGGTGCCGCATCCCCGTGGACGTGGAGCTCTCCCACGAGTTCCGCTACCGCGACCCGATCGTCTCCCCGTCCACGCTCGTGGTGACCATCTCGCAGTCCGGCGAGACCATGGACACCCTCATGGCGCTGCGCTACGCCAAGGAGCAGGGCGCCCGCACGCTGGCGATCTGCAACACCAACGGCTCCTCCATCCCGCGCGAGTCCGACGCCGTGCTCTACACGCACGCGGGCCCCGAGATCGCCGTGGCCTCCACCAAGGCGTTCCTGGCGCAGATCACCGCGACCTACCTGCTCGGCCTGTACCTGGCCCAGCTGCGCGGCAACCTCTATGCGGGCGAGATCGCGGACCTGCTCTCCGACATGGCCGACATCCCCGCCAAGATCCAGCACGTCCTGGACCGCGAGGACGAGATCATCGAGTTGGCCCGCTCCATGGCGCACACCACGAGCGTGCTCTTCCTGGGCCGCCACGTGGGCTTCCCGGTGGCCATGGAGGGTGCCCTGAAGCTCAAGGAGCTCGCCTACATCCACGCGGAGGGCTTCGCTGCCGGCGAGCTCAAGCACGGCCCGATCGCGTTGATCGACGACGGCCAGCCCGTGTTCGTGGTGGTCCCGTCCCCGCGCGGTCGCCACTCGATGCACTCCAAGGTGGTCTCCAACATCCAGGAGGTCCGCGCCCGCGGTGCCCGCACCCTGGTGATCGCCGAGGAGGGCGACGAGACCGTCTCCGCCTACGGCGAGTGGGTGTTCCGCGTCCCCGAGACCAAGACGCTGCTCATGCCGCTGCTGGCCGTGGTGCCGCTGCAGATCTTCGCGTGCGCGCTGGCCGGCGCCAAGGGCCTGAACGTGGACCAGCCGCGCAACCTGGCCAAGTCCGTCACGGTGGAGTGAGTGCCCGCCGCGCGGCGTGGGTGATGCCCGACGCCGCGTGGTCGCCACACGCGAAAAGGCCCCACACCGCTTGGGTGTGGGGCCTTTCGCGCGGCGTCAGCCGCGCTGAAGCAGCCCCGTGACGTACTCGGCCTGACCGATGTGCCGCGCCGCGTCGTCGAGCACCGAGACGAGCCGGGCGCGGGCCGTGACGGGCGGATCCCAGGCCTCGTCGATGACGGCGTCCAGGTCCTCCTCACCGAGCGGGGCCAGCCACGCGGTGAGCGCCTCCTGGACGGCCCGGTGGTAGTCCGCCAGCAGTGCCGGGTCCACGGAGGGGAACGCCGCGACGTCGGCCGCGCTCTGCCCGTAGCCGGAGGCCTCGGGGGAGTAGGGCAGGCCGAAGCGCTCGGCGAAGCCCTGCGCGGTCCACACCTGCTCCGGGACCTCGCCCACTCGCCCGGCCGCGTGCAGGCCGGTGAGCACGGAGAGTCCCTGGTGGTCCATGACCCGGGTCAGGTGCCAGATCAGCCAGGCGCGCGAGTTCGCACCGGGGGCCGGCTGTGCGGCGAGCTGCTCGCCGTCCGTGTCCGCGGTCAGTGACGCGACGGACTCACCGACGCGCTCGAGCCCGTCGAGGAGGATGCGCAGCTCCGGGTTCACGCGTTGTCCCAGGTCGGCGCGCTCGGGAGGTACTCGCGCAGCCAGGAGGTCAGGTCCGGGCCCAGGTCCTCGCGCTCCGCGGCGAGCTGCACCACGGCCTTCAGGTAGGAGAGCTTGTCGCCCGTGTCGAAGCGACGCCCGCGGAAGACCACAGCGGTGACGCCGCCGCCCTGCTCGGCCGGCATGCCCGCCAGCTCCAGCAGCGCGTCCGTCAGCTGGATCTCGTTGCCGCGGCCCGGCTCGGTGTGCTCCAGCACGTCGAACACGGCGGGGTGCAGCACGTAGCGGCCGATCACCGCCAGGTTCGAGGGCGCGTCCTCGGGGGCCGGCTTCTCCACGAGCGTGTTGACCTTCACGTGGTCCTCGCCGGGCAGCTCGGTGACGTCGGCGCAGCCGTAGGCGGAGATCTTCTCGTGCGGGACCTCCATGAGGGCGATCACGGATCCGCCCACGCGCTCCTGCACGGCGATCATGTCGGCCAGCAGCGTCTCGTTGGAGTCGATGAGGTCATCGCCGAGCAGGACGGCGAAGGGCTCGTCCCCCACGTGGGCGCGGGCGCGCAGCACGGCGTGGCCGAGGCCGCGGGGGTCGCCCTGGCGGATGTAGTGGATGTCGCCGAGGTTGGTGGCGTGCTGGACCGAGCTCAGCTTCGAGTGGTCGCCCTTCTCGTTCAGCTGGGCCTCCAGGAACGGCACGCGATCGAAGTGGTCCTCGAGGGAGCGCTTGTTGCGCCCGGTGATCATCAACAGATCATGCAGACCGGCGCCGACCGCCTCCTCCACGACGTACTGGATGGCGGGGACGTCCACGACCGGGAGCATCTCCTTGGGCATGGCCTTGGTGGCCGGGAGGAAGCGCGTGCCCATACCTGCAACAGGGAACACCGCCTTGAGGACTTTGCTACTCATGACGGACATTCAAGCATCACCCGCTGTCTTTCGCCTCAACGTGTCTCCTCCCGCGCCCGGATGCTGGCCGATCACCTGTCCCCGGCACAGCTCTCACCTACGCTGGAGGGCGTGATCGTGGGAATCGGCGTGGACGTGGTGGCCCTTGAACGCTTCGAGGCGCTGCTGGGGCGCGTGCCCGCGCTGCGCACGCGGCTCTTCTGCCCCGACGAGCGCGAGCTGCCCGTCCGCTCCCTCGCGGCGCGCTTCGCGGCGAAGGAGGCGGCGGCCAAGGCCCTGGGATCGCCCGGCGGCATGCGCTGGCACGACTGCGAGGTGGTCACGGCCCCCTCCGGCGCACCCTCCCTGCGCACCACGGGCACGGTGGCAGCCCGCGCCGTGGCGTTGGGCGTGCGCCGTTGGCACGTCTCCCTGACGCACGAC
>Ga0164242_10001671_pt1 | contig 26301 bp, 24 predicted proteins | sample OricomgcompostMG_FD_108783 | JGI IMG/M metagenome (GOLD analysis project Ga0164242, IMG submission 108783) | Miracle-Growth compost microbial communities from Emeryville, California, USA - Original compost - Miracle growth compost (MG) ...
AAGGTTGCTACACCTATATATATGTCCTTAATAATAACTCCAGTGCATTTCCTTCACAACGATTTAATCTACATCTCCAGCAACATGCAAGACTTTGATTCCTTTCCGCCAATGCCCGCAGCCCACCCCAAGACACAAGAAGGCGCTAGCCGTGGTAGGGAGGTAACACAACTCTATTCCTTAGGAAACTGGGTGCGAGTACGCACCCCGCATTCTAGCGGTTGTGATCGGCGAGCTTGTTTCCCGATAAGATGCCCCATATGCATGCACGAAGTACGAGGTGTAAATTTTATCATAGGTTTTACGCTCTGCTCCCTCTTTCCTGTGTTCCTCTTTTTTTTCTCACTCAGTGGTAAAACTGATGCCAGTATTGGTATCAAACAAAGCACCTCGTTCTCTGTCAGAAACATTCATCGGGGCCTTCCAACACAATGGAGAAAGAAAGAAATATTAGCCCCGAAGGCCAGGGCAGCCAGGGTATCGAGCCCGCGGTAAGACTAGACAATGAAGTGCTAGTCAAGATGGCCCAGGATATCGACAACTTCACTACGCTCACACACGACGCACATCGGGCGACCGAGTTTGAGCGTAACATGACGCTCGGCCAAGCCATTCGGCTGTACTCAAAGGCGACCGCATTCTCCATGATCCTCTCTCTATCGCTCGTGATGGAAGGCTACGACACGTCCCTTCTAGGATCTTTCTTCGGCTACCCAGCGTTCCAGAAAAAGTTCGGCTATGAGTACAGTCATGGAAGCTACCAGCTCTCCGCATCATGGCAGTCTGGCTTACAGAACGGCGTTCAGGTGGGCGAGATCGTGGGCCTATGGTTGGCAGGTGCCGCTGCCGAACGGTACGGGTACAAGAAAACGATGCTGGCGAACCTTGTTCTCATGGTTGGGGTTGTCTTCATTATGTTCTTTGCACAGAACATTGGCATGCTGATGGCAGGGGAAGTCCTCTGTGGATTACCATGGGGAGCATTCCAAACCCTGACCACGACATACGCTGCCGACATTGGCCCGTTAGCCCTGAGACCATACCTAACTACTTTCGTAAACATGTGTGTGAGTGAAAACATTGAGGCAGGCTTCTGATTCTGACACACAGTGGACTGACTTTTGACAGTGGGTCATGGGCCAACTCCTTTCCGCGGGGGTTCTGAGGGTTCTTCTTGATCGAACCGACCTGGGCGATTGGGGGTGGCGTATCCCTTACGCAACACAGTGGTTCTGGCCAGTTCCTATTATTGTAGGCTGTTTGTTGGCTCCGGAGTCACCTTGGTGGCTGGTACGAAAAGATAGGGTCGAGGACGCAAGGCGCGTCCTTCAAGGGCTGATCCCACCCAATGACACCGAGTACGATGTTGACCGAAACCTAGCCATGATGATTCATACCAAGTAAGTATCGCCAGGTTGCCAGGTTTCTATGGCCCCTTGCCTACCCCAAGGAGGTTAATGATCTAGCGATTAGTGCCCACGAGAAATATGTTAGCGCAGGAACGTCGTACAAAGACTGCTTCACCGGAATTGATCTTAGACGCACAGAGATTACCTGCATGGCATGGATCCTCCAGATAACCTGCGGCATCTGGTTCGGGGGCAACGTAATCTACTTCCTCGAGCAAGCGGGATTCGACCCCGCCCAGTCATTCAACTTTGGGCTCGGACACAACGCTATCGGACTTTTTGGCACATTGTGTGCGTGGTGGGCGATGCAGTATGTCGGACGGCGGACACTCTATCTCTGGGGCCTAGCAGTGATGACCCTCATCCTGGCGCTAATTGGCTTCCTGGGTATACCTGAACCCAGTCTCGCCCTTGCTTATACCTCCGGCGCGCTACTCATGGTCTTCACCTTCACTTATGACGTCACGGTCGGCCCTGTCTGCTACTGTTTAGTAGCCGAGATGCCTTCAACACGGCTGCGCATCAAGACGGTGGCGCTCGCGCGAAACTGCTACAACGTTGCAAGCATCGTCGCCAACTTCCTCAACAATCCAATCTTGAACCCGACAGCCTGGAATATGCGGGGCAAGGGTGGCTTTGTCTGGGTTGGCTTTGCGTTCCTATCCTATGTATGGGCGTACTTCCGTTTGCCGGAGCCCAAGGGGCTGAGTGCCGGAGAGATGGATGTGTTATTTGAGCAGGGTGTCTCAGCTCGCAAATTCAGGACGGTGCGGGCCGATGAATTCTGCTCAGAGAATTTGAAGGTTGCGGCCGAGGAGGGTGACCCTTGTCACGACTGATCTGAACTCCCTACCATTTAGCAGGGCAGTATATTTTACTGATTGGAACGGAGATGGAATAACGCACAATGGGGCTATCGTCGCTAGTGATCGTCATAGAGCTCGATATATTAATGAAAACGGCCAAGTAAACAGACTGCTTTGGCTGCATCGTGTCGGACATGAGCCCCTGTCGGACATGAGCCCCAGAAGAGTAGCGGAATGGTGTTGAGTTAAACTTTAGTATTATCATGTCTGAGACCACTTACACGCAAACTTTCCATGTCTCCACATTTGACAACCGGGGATTCTGCTTGGGGTAGCAGAATAAGCCTCTCGTCAACTAGCAAACAGATAACCCCATCAAGAGTTTAACTACCTAGTATTTTCAGCTAGCAGTGCCTCTTGTACATGCTGCTTGAGAGATCAGGCAAGGCATCGTCACTAATCGTAGAACCGCCTAGGCACGTAGTGTTTGGCCTGGCCGATGTTCATATTGACTTGCAACCCGTCTCGGTATTTGATGGTTCCTTGTTGGGATAAATATATGGTCGCAAGTTTCTCGTTTAATCTAGACTTCAAAGGCAAATGTGAGTTACAGCACCCTATATCACCCGAAAAGTTTGGGGTTTACAGTGGCAGCACATTGTCCCTAAGTGACGAAACTACTTCACAATCTAAACTGGTGGTAATAAGGCCATGTTGTTAGAGACAAATACTGACGCTGATGAGGCCTCGCTGGCCGATTAGCAGGGTCATTCATTGCCGACTTATGTTACAGTTAGGAATTAAGCACTCCCTAACGAGAGAACACCAGCCATATTTACTTGGGGAGTATACACCCGCGGTAATCGACAATATTATTTTGGTTTTGCATTAACAGTTATTGTCTTGGAACACAGTTTTAACTGCCCTTATCTCACACAGCGGACCACTGTTTAGGGAGTCTTTGTCGCGTCCAGCACGGCCATGGCAGCATTATGGCCGCCGATGCCGCTCACCGCACCTCCGCGAACGGCGCCGGAGCCGCATAGCAAGATGCGTTCGCCGTGCTCGGTCGCCACGCCCCATCTCTGCGATGGCGTTTCTAGTGTGGCATCATCCTCGACAAAGGGCCACGAAAGCGGTCCGTGGAAGATATTTCCTCCCGGCATGTTGAGAGCTCTCTCGATGTCAAGCGTAGTCTTGGTCTCAATGCAGGGACGCCCCTGGGCGTCCTTCATCAGCACGTCCTCGATTGGTTCGGCTAGTACTGAGTTTAGCGAGTCGACCACTGCCTTCTGGAGCAACGCGCGCTGCTCGTCGTTGTTCTCGGCCGTGATGAGGCGGTCAGGGACATGTAGGCCAAAGACCGTGAGAGTCTGCGCCCCCGATGCCGTGAGCTCGGGGCCGAGGATGGAGGGGTCGGTCAGCGAGTGGCAGTATATCTCGCAGGGTAAGATCTCGGGGATCTTGCCGTTAGACGCCAAATCGTGTGCCTGGGCCAATTGACTGTACAGCTCGTTGACGTGGAACGTTCCGCCGAACGCGGCCTCGGGTGAGATGGAGTTGTCGCGTAACTTAGGTAGGCGCTTGAGGAGTAGATTGACCTTGACCTGAGCGCCTTCCGGGCGTATGAGCTCGGATTTAGACTTCCCGAGTAGCTGACCGAGCACGAACGGCGCAACATTGGCAAGTACGTGACGCCCGATAACGGTATGCTGCTGGCCGTCGGCCATGTAGCGGACGGTCCCATCGGGCTCGATCGAGATTACCTCGGCCCCGGTGATAATCCTGGCTCCGCCGGACGTCGCTGCATCCGCGAGCTGCTGGGTCACGTTACCCATTCCGCCGACAGGAACGTCCCAGTCCCCGGTGCCACCGCCAATCACATGGTACAGGAAGCAGCGGTTCTGGTGCAGCGCCGGATCGTGGGCGGCTGCGAACGTTCCGATGAAGGCATCGGTGACAGCAACACCGCGCACGAGGTCGTCCGACAGCCGCGCCTCGATGAACTCGCCGATCGGGCGCTCAAAGATGGCATTCCACAGATCATCGTCCCCGAGTCGGGATTTGGCCTGGCTGCGTGTGAGGAGCGGCTCTGTGACAGTCGGCCACAGCGCCTGGGCTACCCGGGTAGTGTCCTGGTATAAGGACGCGAACGAGACGGCGTCGAAACCAGCGTTTAGACGGTCGAAGGATGCACGCGTAGCGTTCTCGTCGAAACGGTCGATAAGCAGCCCAGCACCGTCTGGGTGGCCTGGGGCTGGCGTGTAGGAGGAGTAGCGGCGGCGAGCAAGCTCAAGTTTGAGGCCAAGATCGTCAATAATCTTTTTGGGCATCAGACTGACTAGATACGAGTAGCGCGACAAGCGGGCGTCGAGGCCATCGAACGCGACGGCGCTCACGGCGGCGCCTCCTGTGGACTCGAGTCGCTCCAGCACCACAACCGATCGGCCCGCTTTGGCCAAGTAGGCGGCGGCAGTGAGCCCGTTGTGGCCGCCACCGACGACGACAACATCGTGTGTGGCTGCGAGCCGAGTCGTAGGCATAATCAGTGATGTTGGAGGGGCTCCTAGGAAAAGCAACGTATTTTTACCTCTGTCGATGGTGATGGTTTCTCCCAAATTTTGTACCATCAGGAGATTGGTACTTACCCCCTCTTCCCCGCTTGCCGACACAAAGCGGACGAGGGAAGAGTGTTACATCACTACCCACCTATTTGATTCTCTCACACCTCCTCGGTTTGAGTTCGTTAGGGCCATGGCGGTGAATTCGACCTGGACTGCTTCGCCTCCGCGGAACTCTTCAATCTACCGCAGCTCGCCTTACTTCCAGAGGGGATCGAGTGGTCTGGTAATTGGTAGCTTGAGATAGGTACGCCATGGTCAATGGTAGAAATACTTACTTGACCTTCAGCCCTCGATATTTCCGTCTTGCACGAAGCGATCCCGCTCTGTCATGTCCTCAAAACACCTTTTTGTGTTGATTGCTTTTGGTCTACTTCTCATGCATCTCAATGGTTCCAAGCATGAGCACTATCAGTATCGGGCACAGGTTGAGTAGTATGACAGTAGTATTAAAGTAATACCCAAGACCCTCTTCTACCGCTTTGGCCAGGCTATGCGTCGCTGTTGACTATGTCGCCATGCAATGTACCTAGAGAGGTGTAGTAGTACAATATTGGTTGTTAATGCCGAATAACGAGGCTTGCAGATACCAACCACCACAACTCGCGAAATTCCAGGGTATGATGATGTCGGCCGCATGGATTCCAACGAAGCCGCGTTTGGCATATGAAAGTCCATCCGTCCGAATAGAGAGCCACTGTGGTCTCAAGACTGCAAGCATCCAGCCTGCGGCCCATGTCGTCGACAAGCTCCGCAAATACCTATCGAGACGGGGTCTTCTCCGGCCTCGAATTGCTTCTTCTATTTCGTCGGCATGCATGGTCGGCATCTGCTTCACCATGACGTGTGACCGCCGTCGATTACGACGTTAGTCCCCGTCATGAAACTACTAGCATGGCTGAGTAGGTACAGCGCTGCACCCTTGAACTCGCTAGGCGTAGAGAGGCGGCCCATCATGTTCTCGCTCTTCCACTTCTCGGCTAGTCCAGGGACCTCTTCTAGATTCTTCTCTACCATAGGCGTGATGATGTGTCCGGGGCTGATGCAATTGACCCTGATGCCGCCGGTACCGTCCCGTTTGATGGGACTCCACTCCATCGCCAGGTTGCGGGCCAGCTGAATCACGGCCGCCTTGGAGGAGTTGTAAACCGGGCATAGAAGACCCTTGTTTGCCACTGAGCCTGACATGCTGGCTATGAGGCAGATGCTACCGTGGATCTTGTATTTCATCATCTGCCTCGCGGCCGCCGTGGCGGTCATTAGCACACCAGTGTAATTGATGGCCATCATCCTGTGCACGTCTTCTTCCTGGTAGTCCAGCGCAGGTGTCACCTGCTGCACGCCTGCGGCGGCGATGACTCCGTCAAGTCTCCCGTTCTCGTCAGCAATGTCCTCGATTAGACTCTTTAGATGCGCCGTATCCGTAACGTCCTGTTGGCGGTAGTGTAGAGAGCCACCCCACTCGGGGACGACGCGCCGTTGGGCCTCGGGCCAAAACTTGTCGTCGGGTTCCGGAGCCCGGTCTAGGCAATATACCTTTCCGCCGGCCTCGACAGCTGCCTCCGCCAGGGCTAAACCCAGCCCCTGCGCGCCACCAGTTACAATAAACACCCTTCCACCAAGGTCGAAGTCGGCAAATCGCTTACTACCCACATTGATGTCGCCCTTGGGCGCTAAATCTGTTGCTGGGTTCTCTCGCGGCTCAGGGTTTGTGGGCTTTCGCTCCGTCCAGGAGGTAGAGCCAGCTCGTATGTTGTATGGTGCCGTTATTGTGATACGTGCTAATCTTGGTGTTATTTTTGGCGCTACTTGAGTTGGGATGTATCTGCAGGCGATATGGCTGGAGCGCTGCGCGATAGCGCGAATTTTAGAAGACAACGCAAACATTTTTATGGAAGAGTAGGTATCTACTGCTCCTTATAAAATGCGGCGAGAGGTTGTGCGTTGAGATGGCCAAGACGAGGACGAGCACTACTATTAGTTAGTTACTCCGTACCTACCTATCTACGTCACACAGCGGAGTATTGTCATCCGCGAGAATTTCTGTTCGAGGTGGATAGGGAGGTCACCTGAAGGATTCAAGGAATATAACACAAAACGTGTGGATTGTGCATAAACTTTCATGGCGATCCGTCTCCTCGAAGTTCTCGTTCAAGTGTTGGAGGTGTTACGGTGTGATGCCAAGTGTCAGCCAGGTAGCAAATGACGTCAGAGGCGGGTTTCCCCAGTTACCCCTGCCTGCTCCTGGGTATCGGTGACGAGGGTTATGCGCCAGGATGTCATGACTTTTCAGGCGCGTCACAATTTCATTTAGCGGACTCGTCTAATGTACGACTCGACTAATAGCGGCTTACCGTACCCAAAACAAAATGTAGGTGTAGTTACTATGGTCTCTTCAATCGTGCCACGACTGAGCATGTTGCTATCTTCTTGTCGACCAATGTTAGTTATGAAGGGAAATATATTGACTATTGTAACGTCCCTTTCTGGCTAGGCAGGTCCTCGTTACTGATGTGATAGTTCTCCCATAACCATCTGCCCCAAAAACTAACTTGGTGCTCGCGGATCGTACTCATAGCTACACCAACTCCCTAAACTACCGGTTGGACATCCCCCATCACCACCTTTACTGCGTCGCGTGAGAGGATCCTATTCAGCCAATCCTTCACCAGCGGGAAGTCGTCTGGATCGTAACCGTCCTCCTTTTGGATCACGCGGACCACAATAGTTTGCCAGGAGAGGAACGCGATATCAGCAAACGAATACTTATTTCCCACGAGCCACGGCCCATCCCCGCCATCTACCTGCTCCTTCTGTCGCCCTAGATGCCCTTCTAATACGCCCGTGACGCGGTTGATCTCCTTGACGTAGCGCTCCAACGCGCTCGGCACCTTTTCCGGGTGGAACTTCTTGAACCACGACGCTTGCCCATAGTATGGGCCTTGGCCGCTCACTTGAAAGTAGAGCCACTGCTTGGCTAAGTACGACTCATTCGTACCCCTTGCAAAGCTCAGCCGCTGCGTCGTGTCGTAACGCTCGATTAGGTACTCGATGATTGCTCCAGACTCCCACAGAACCAGGTCCGTGTTTGGGTCGTAGATGGACGGGATACGACCATTAGGGTTGATAGCAAGGTACTTGGGATCCTTCACTTCGGATAGCGGGATAGGAATTATCTCATGGGGAAGCCCGAGTTCCGCGACGACGATGGCGACTTTGGGTGGGTTAGGGCCGCCTTTGCCCCAGATCTTGATTGGTTTGAGTTGTGACGACATGTCTCTGCGAGTAGTCGACTAATTCTTCTGTCGGTGAACGTGTTTGATCGGGGCAGGTATAGGTGAAAGAGGAGGGAGAACTGGGAGGACGGAAATGTTGTCTGGGTTTGTGGTCTAATCCACGAAATATATGCACGTGTGTGTCTCCCTTTGTCTTCAATTACTCACTTTTGTCATCCAATTACTCACGTTTGTCATCCAATTACTCAGCTGCTCAGCGATGCCATACGTGCTGCCGCTTACGCCTTCGTTGACGGCCCCGCACGAGAGTGCGACAGCGTCCTCGGCCGCACCGGTCAAAACCTGGTGGATATTGCAGCGCAGTTTCACGTCCGCTCTGAAGGGCTAGATCGTGGGCTTCCTGAGAAAACCAATAGCTCTGTACTTGCTAGTGGGGTAGCGAGAAGACTTAGAAAAGAACAAAAGTCAAATAGACTTGTTCCATACGCATGGTGTTGCTGCCTCTATTTCATTGACCATGCTATTGAGGCACCCATGACTCTCTAACGCAAATAAGGCCTGCCTTTTGGAGCGGAAGGGACGTGTTGGTCTGCTGTGGTATGTCACAACTGGAGCTATAGAGCTCCGTCATGGCAACATTATGACTATTGCGGACCCTCGGCTGGTGAAAACTGGGTACAGATGTGGCGTCTGAAGTATTAGCCAGGTGTTCGGGCTGTCAAAGACAGTTTTGCGTTTATGTATCTCGTTACATTACCCCTAAAGCCTTTAAAATTGCTTGCCAACTTATATGTAACAGGTATGCATAGTTGGGACGCCACGGCGTCTGTCGGGCGTTAAAAGACAACATTACAGGCCAGTCCCCACGATCCCACCCTGAGACTCACCCGTAAGGTTAAGAATGCTTAGGAACCTCTCCCTACATTGATCAAAGAATGCATTTATAACGCACAAGTCCTTGTCTTATATTATTAATTGAGGCATCCACAAGCTCCGAGGTAATGTACGTTGTGCATGCCCGGCTTAGGCACTCATACTCTTATCTATCTAAATGTAGCTATCTTTCCAAACGTGTCTGCCATGCCCCATATGCCCATCCTGAGACAACTGAGCTGGACAATCTGCGAGTGGTCGACAAACAGATTCACGTCGGCGCCGAACTCACGAATGTACCAATTGAACACCTTGGGGTCGGCCGCCTCAAACATGACGTTCTCGCTCGGCAGCTCTCGCAGGATATTTTGAATCACATCCGTGCGCCACGAGGTCACATTCTCTGTGATGCCTTCACTCTCGATCATCAGTCGTTCGACTCCGAGTTCGTTGATGAACCGCTTTCCCAAGTTCACAATCTTGGCTGGATCCGACGTTCCCATGCTCTCGAGTTCCCCTGAGGCCGTGTCGCCGCCGGCGCCAAACTGGATCCCAATCTCTGGCTTAGCCTTCAACCCGGCCTCCTGAACTTTCTCTACTAGCCGGAGCCAATCATCAGGCGGGATAGACAAGAACCCGGTCGACACCTCTAGCACATCGAACCCCAGCGATTTACACTGCTTCAGATAGCGGTCTATGGCAGCGTGCGGGTCGGACTGCGTCAGGACGTGCTCTATCCAACCACCTGTCGAGACGTAAACGCCGTGTTGGTGTGCTAGGTCGATCAGTTCCCTGAGCTTGTCCTCAGGGAAGAGGGAAAATGACCCGCCCGCGAATTTGAGCCCGTCCACGTGGTGACCCATACTTGTAGAGGGGAAAATATATTGTTAAGCCTTGCCTTCCAAGCCGTTCTGTATGGGGGAGTGGAAAGTGAACGGCAAAAAGATAGGTTATTGATATACGGGGCTTAACTCACGTCTCAAGTACATCCTCAAGGTACCTCTTGCCCATAGCTGAGTAGTAGGGTCCTCGGATCTCGGTGACACCAACATTTCGAGGTTTCGGCGGCCGGTTGTTGTGCCGGATGAAACCAAATCCGTTCTCGTCTTCGAGCATGATCTTAGGCGCCCGAGGACCCTTCGCATTGGCGGGCGAGGTCGTAAAAGCCCGGAGACATTGTAATCCGTTGGCTGATTGCCTCGTGCAAGACACGCCGAAAGCGGTGGGTTTCACAGTTGACCGCACTACACGAGAGCATCGAGCAAGCATTTTGTGTTTAATTGATATCCAATGATAGAAATGGTAGAGGGCTTTATTGAGGTGTTTAGAATATTGGCAAGGAACTCTTTTCTTCCTTTTGAGATAGAAGCTTCGTTGACATATATTGTGCGTATGAATAATTGATTTTGGATGTCGTCAGTGTGACGTTTACCAAAACGGGAGACCCAACCAGATCCTATGTGAGCTCATTGTTGCTCTTACACTGGCAAAAGATCAGCAAATAATTTTACAGGTTTCTTGTTGGTTTACCGACGCGTTCTGCATCGGAGATTTAATTTTTAGCTTGCTAATTATCGCGAATAACCCTACGTTCCATTCCCCAAGCGATAGACTAGTAGAGAGAATTGACAGTGAAGGTCTTTCGCATTAATCACCAAAGGGATATGCGTGCAATACTTGGCCATAGTACAACTCCGAATCTTTAGATGCCAAAAACACGAAACTTGGCGCAATCTCGCTCGGCTGCCCCGGTCGTCCCAGCTGGGAGCCAGCCCCAAACCCCTCCATCTGCTCTGCTGGTCTTGAGGCGGGTTGGAGGGGAGTATGGACAGGTCCTGGCGCAATAGCGTTAACTCTGATGCCTTTAGGGATCAGCTGCTTGGCTAGTGAGCGCGAAAAGGAGACTATGGCGCCTTTCGTTGAGGCATAGTCGACCATGGAGGGAGTTCCGCGGAAGGCCACGGTGGAAGTGGTGTTGATGATTCTATTTGTCGGCGAACATCTTTGTTAATCCAGCCGGTCGGGGAAATTCTGTATGCGTGGGTCTCAAATTAATAGACGATGCACTTACGATCCGCCGCGCTCCATATGCGCAACTGCATATTTAGTCATGGCGAACATCTGTAAGATGTTGCTGCGAAACGTGCTCTCGACAGCGTCGAGGTCGATCTTGGCGATATCGTCACACATCATTTGCTTGGACGCATTGTTGACAAGGACGTGAATTTTGCCAAACGCCCGCACGTGCTCCTCGACAGCCTTCTTGCAGGTCTCGTTGTCCATCAAGTTCCCGGGGATGAGAACACACTTACGGCCCTCCTTCTCTACCATCGTCTTGGTGCCCTCTGCGTCGGTCTGCTCTTCAGGGAGGTACACAATGCTAATGTCGGAACCTTCACGGGCGAAGAGTACGGCCACGGCGCGCCCAATGCCTGAACTAGTGGAGAGCGCAGGTATGTCAGTCTGGACGGGTGTAACTGAATGGATTCCGGGACATCATCATACTCGCCACCCGTAATCAGGGCTTTGTTACCCTGTAACTTCCCCGCTGCGAGATACTCGTGGAACCGGTCTTTGCCTTCTAGCTTTGTCGGTTCGCTCTGTGGTTTCATGTGTTTTTCTAACCTATACTCAATTTAACCCTTTGCCCTAATTAATCTTAGGCTCTCAAACCTAGGCTGCCTGGTACGCACCCTGGAAGGTCTTGCGCCTGCTTCTCGGGCACGGGCTTGAACTGGCCTTGATCTGCAGACATTATGAAGGTATTCTTGGAAACGTGATAATTGGCCGAGAATGGGGAAGTAGCTATAACTCGGCGAGTAAGAAGTCGAACGCCGCGTAGAACTTGGGGACTTGAGAATTTGGAAATAGCGCTCATTGACACTTTGGTTGAGGTTAAAACCTAGATATGGAGCGGAATTGGGCTTCACGGTATGAATCAGAGAAGTACTATTTTAATTACATCACCATGACTGGGATGAGCACATCGACGATCCACTCCGCCTTGCGACCAGGCCAGCCATTATAATCCCGCTATACGCTTGAAAGTTGCTTTGGCAGTTCCCTGATTTTCCGGTTCGCCCTAATCTTCCTATCCTAATTCCCGGGGTTCTCAAATTAGCTATCCCAAATTCGCGGTCCCATTAACTCTCTAATACTATCTGGGAGAACCTACTGAATATCCGTATATGTGGCTGTTTTAGGTCGCACTATCCCCACCCAGTCCGGAAAACAGACACAACATGAGGGCTTGTTTATCTTCGTAGTTCCTCCTGGCCAACTCCACCTTCCCCAAAACCTTCTCTTTTTTTAAGCAATGCTGGAATCGTGGCAAAGTTGGTGTTTCAAAAGTTTCGCACCAAACACCGCCTTTCCGGGTCGCATCCTTTGCTTCCCTGTTAGTGTAAACGGGTCTTCTATGGTTTTGGTAAAAGTTCAATCTAAGAATGCGTGTTGGGCGCACTTGAGGTGAGACGGATTCTGTGCGTCCGCCTGGTTTCCTGGCAGGAGGGGTGGGGCATGTATTGCCAGGTACTTCGTACATGAAGTGATGCCAGGGAACGAGTTGGCGCTTCCCATCCACGTATATGCGATGATTGGATGATCCAGAGAAAGGGTGATTTTCGACGGTGCTTTACAGGGTCTATGTTCCCCGCCGCATTCCTGCTTATACAAGGTAGCTAGGCACTCTAGGTAGCCGTCCAACACATTGATCCCCACTTCTCAGCACGTACTTCGTAGGTACTACCTATCTTGGAAATGTCGATGCACCATATTGTTTTCGTGCTACCGATTTTATTGCCCTTCCGCGACATTTCCCACATCATCCTCCCTCTATACCTCCAAATCCTTGGACCGCCCTTCCTACATTTTCGCTTCTATGGTAGCAAAATATGGCTCACGATATCGAGCACGGCCCCGAGGAGGCCGTTGCCACTGAAGCAAGCTCGCTTCTTTCACCGCCGTCCGCCGAGGTTCAAGTTGCCCCAGTCAAACCGATCGCGTCAGCACACCGCACGCGTTGCTCCTGGCCGTGGATTTATGTCGTGTTGGTTTGCATTGGGGTCGCCGTCGTGTCAGATGTTGGCGAATCCCTCTACGCCGCCCCAAAAGTTCGACTCTTCGAGTCTGTCGCCTGTACTCGCTACTACTTGAGGCACGATCCTTCGCTGGTTGATCGAAAAGGTTCCGTCCCCGAGCATTTCTGCAAAATCGACTCGGTGCAGAGTAAAGTTGCGTCGGTGCTGGGCTGGCAACTCTTCTTCGATAGCATACCAGCAATACTGCTTCCCATTCCATACGGGTACCTCGCTGATTCGCGTGGACGAAAATGGATCTTGGTTCTAGCGTTGGCCGGTTACACAACGTCCTGGGCCTCGACTTTGTTCTTCGTACGTATTCTTAATGCCAACTGGAGTAGCACTCCATGCGCCACCTGCCCTAATGGATCTTTCTTGACAGGTTGGAGTACTGCACTCACCCTTGAACTACGTGTGGTTATCGTCGCTCTTCTTCCTTGTTGGCGGTGGTCCAACTACAGGAACAACCCTGATCACAACCGTTGTTGCCGATGTCGTGCCACCAGAGCTCAGGTTTGTGCGCCACTTCCCAATCTTTGGAGCAATTCGATATGTCTAACAAGATCGTTACCCTGGTAGGAGTACCATATTCTTTTACCGGTTTTGTACCGATCTGATTGCGGACCTAATCGTCCCCCCAATTACCTCTATTTTGATGCACAGAAACACCTGGACCCCACTCTTGCTGGCTGTGGCATTCCAAGGATTCAGCGTCATACTAGCACTAGGCTTACCAGAAACATTGCCCATTTATGATTCTGAATACAGCAACAACGTCTGCAGCACCTCTCCAGTAACCTTGAGTAGTCAAGGAACAAGTGGACAATCCAAGCTTGATAGCAAGTGGGCAACCCGGTTTCGGTGGACTCTAAGATCATTTGGCTTTGTCACACGAGACAAATCTGTCGCAGCCCTAGTGTTCACGTTCTTGATTTCAAAAGTCGGACGTCGGACCGACAACGTTCTGTTTCAATATGTTTCAAAGAGATATGGATGGACCCTGTCTCAGGCAAGTCTTCGCCCCTATTTTGCTTCCTACTCAAGTATGGATCTGTATCTGACACGGTCCAACATACAGGCTGGGCTGCTCCTGTCGTTGCGTGCCGGGGTGAATATTGCCCTGTTTACGATCATATTACCTTCCATCACGACCTTTGCCCTTTCGAGGACGAGTGCAGCTTCCAGAGATCTCTGGATCGGGCAAGCAAGCATTGTTCTCTTGATCCTAGGATCTTGCGTCATGTTCTCATCGGAAACGGCAGTCTTTATGATCATCGGTAAGGAACGTGGCCCTTCCGCAACGTCCGGTCGCTAATTTTACACAAGGGCTTATCATAACTACACTTGGCGCGGGCTTTGCACCTATCATACGCAGCCTGGTAACATTTCTCGTGGAGTCTCATACAAACATGACAAACGATATCGGACGCCTCTATGCTCTCATCTCTGTTATGGAAGGGATAGGAAGCCTTGTGGCGGGACCGGGGATGGCCTGGGCCTTCCGCTTGGGTATGGGCTGGGGAAAATCGTGGCTCGGCCTGCCTTTTGGACTTGCTTCTTTCCTCTTTGCTTTGGTCTCAGTCGTTGTGTTCCGTATAAAGCCCTAGAACAGCTTAGAAGTAGAATCTGTAATCGCGAGATAAATGAAATACCACCATGTTTGGCTCTGAAATCTAGATGTGCTAAGCAGCACCTGTGATCCTATCCATTACTATTGCTATGGATAGCGTCCAGGTTGGACTGTGTGGCGCCATCTCCCGGACGGGTAGGACAAATCACACTATTAATCGCCTCGCATTATGCGTGGCAAGATTACAGCTACGTGCGACAGCTTCGGTTTATGACCACCAACCTCCTGTTTTGTGACGATCCTTGTGTGTTCCTGTGGTCCCAAACGTCCTCCCATCAGGTACGCTATCCCTCGATGCTGGGATCTCCACCGAAAACATATCGTAGAAGGTCGTTTGGCTGTTCACCCTGTTGCTTCGCATAGCAACCAAAAGTCGCGTTCTCCATGTTCTCAAACAGTGCTATCTGTTCAGGGAGGGGGTACAGAGTATCTATGGAGACACCAACAGCTAATATGCGCTGTTGGATCTGGCCCAGGACTTCCTTCACGGCCCCGCTATCCAAGAGATTTGAATAGCGACCGCGAGTAACGTCATGCGAGTCAACTTTGTCTAGGAGATGGAGATAACAGTTGGCATCGAATCGGGCATTGAACCTGTCTTCCTGATAACGTACCTAGCTCTGGGCTAAGAATATGCCAGACTTGTCGTGGTACCCGCCGTTATGTGTCGCGCGCTGCTCGCCAGCTATGGGAGGCCGGTAGGAACGCTACGATTTTGACAACAAAGGCTCTGCGTCTAACCGGCGTCTTCCAAATCGCTTTTCGACAGATAAATACATTGAACCGAACCTTGACAGTAAATACCACGGTCGCGTTGGTCAGTGCCTCACCCAGCTCCAAGGTGAACTTCTGGATTGTAGTGTAAAGCTACTTAGAGAGTCGGTTTGGCATCGAGTGATGGACATCGACGAACGGAATCAGCAACGGATCCGATCAAAGGTATGGGGATTGAGACTAAACCTACCAGTTACTCGAGCTAATTGCCGGTTCTAAGAGGAACTATTCACAGTCATTGCGAGGGTATGATGTCTTCCTGGAAGGTTGAAGTTCGTTTGGTCAAATCTCCGACGCTCAATCATAGTACAGTACCCAGCCCCGGGACCTAGGTTTCGACCATGGAAGCACTTGAAGCGCTGAGCACTAAAGACAGTGTACAAGGCAAATACTTACCGCTCCAGGCATAATATGATGTAAGGCAATAGCTTTGTCTATAAGCCTTGTAATTTCAAGGTACTCTCTCTGCGTTGGTCCAGCCCGTTTGCAGCTCGGTTAAGTGTGACATGAATTGGACTGGTGGCCCGCATGTAGGATTGCAGATGGGGAGCCGGGAACCATCCCGATCCGCGTCAATCGTTGCGTTTGTGACGTCAACGATTGCAGTTGTGAGGCCCCGGTTGGTTTGGGGCTGTTATTGAGGATCTGTCAACATCCAAGGTATGTATAGGGCTTGCAGAGTACCTGAATGTACTGTATTATGTCTACAACTCCAAGATCACTGACCTGGGGTACTTCTGTCAGATTCCCATGCAATTTGAGTGCCACCATTGGACTGCCACCTCCCAACTGACCTAGGAGGAAGCCAACAGACAAGAGCTCATTTTAACCCCCTCCCCCCCAGCGCGCTGCTTGCAATCACGTAAATGTGTTCAACCAAAGTATTCGCTTTTTCAGCCGTCCCAAAATAGTGTCTTCTTACCACGCCTGATTTTGCTAGGTATCAATTCGGAAAATGTCCCTGCGATGGTTGAAGCCATTCGGCCGACATCACGTCCCAGACATTCCCACAGAACGACAGGTATCTGCGGAACAAGACGCGGGATTCTGGAGCAAACTGTGGTTCGCATGGCTAAGCCCTCTGATGGATGTAAGGAGATACTACTAATGGCTGTTTAGGACTTCCATTGCTGACTGAGATAATCGTGTAGGCAGGGTACAAACGACACCTCGAGCGGAACGATATATGGAGGGTTCCCGACGCGAGGTTAATAGGCTTGCTTGAATCTCAACTCCATGACTCATTTAGAAGAAAAATATTGGCTCGCAGTCATCTACCACTCCTGAGGGCTCTCTACGAGATATTCAAGTTTGACTTTTGGCTTGGGGCCTTCTGCCAGTTCGTTGTGTCAACCTTCCAGGTTATGACTCCTTTCACACTGCGCTGGCTCATACAGTGGGCGCAAAGCGCCTACCATCCCGCAGATGGAACACGAAGATCTACTTCCATCGCAGCCGGAATGGGATATGTAGTTGGCATCGCGCTCATGCAGATGCTGCAGAACTTCGCATCAAGCCAGTTCTACTATCGAGGCATGTTACTCGGCGGACAGAGCCGCAGCACCCTCATAGCCCTGACTTTCAGCAAGTCATTAAAGCTTTCGAATCGAGCCAAGGCCGGAGGCAAGCCAGGAAGAGATGCACCGGGCCCCTACGGCAGCATCTCCTGGAGAGCAGATGCCAAAGGCTGGTCCAATGGACGTGTGATGAATTTGATCTCAAACGATACCGCCCGCATTGAACAAGCTCTCGCAGTCTTCCATTTGTCGTGGCTGTCGTTGTACCAACTCATACTCACAGTGTCGCTCTTGGTGTACAATTTGGGCTGGGCTGCACTGACAGGAGCGGCCACTCTAATTTTTGGTCTTGCCGCAGTAACCTACGGTACAAGGCCTCTAGTCGCTAGCCGAGTCCGCATCAACAAAGTCACCGACCAGCGAGTAACGCTTACGCAAGAGATACTTCAAGGTATCCGCTTTGTCAAGTATTTCGGTTGGGAGGGCTTCTTTCTGGAGCGCCTAAAACACATTCGAGCATCCGAGACTCGAGCATTGCAATTCATGCACCTTATTAGATGTGCCGTGGGAGCGCTCGCTCAGTTACTGCCAGTCATTGCCATCATGGTCACGTTTATCGTTTTCGCAGTCGTCTACGGTCGTCTGGAAGCAGCGGTAGTCTTCTCGTCCTTGGCTATGTTGTATTTACTTCGCGTCCCGGCGAATTGGTTGCCGGTGTCCCTAAGCCTTGCTGCGGATGCAGTTCAGTCGATAAAGAGGCTTGAAGACTTCTTGCTAGCCGAGGAGGTGCAATCACAGACTACCCCAAATCCTGACTTGGTACCCGCCGTCCAACTTAATCACGCAGCATTCACCTGGGAGCATTTTCCGGTGGACGAGGAGTCTGTAGCGCCGAAGAGGAAAAGGACCGCCAACCATCACCTTACAAAGCTTTTGACAGGACGCCGAGAGAACTTACCGAAGGGAAAGGACGAACTCGGCACTTCGGAAACACAAGTTCGTGCAGTCCAGGATGTCGACACACCTTTTTCCTTGAGTAATATATCCTTTGAGTACGGTCGTGGCGAGTTGGTTGGGATCATTGGCAGCGTGGGATCCGGAAAGACGTCACTACTCAGTGCTCTTGCGGGAGACATGAGGCAGACAGACGGCAGCATGCAGTTCTCCGCCGATAGGGCGTATTGTCCACAATACGCTTGGATCCAGAACGCCAGCGTCAGGGACAACATTATCTTTGGGAGGCCATTCAATCAGGGGCTATACTCCGAAGTGGTCCAAGCTTGCGCTCTAGTACCAGACTTTGAAGTCCTACCCCATGGCGACAGGACGGAGATTGGCGAGAGAGGCGTAACGTTATCGGGAGGGCAAAAACAGCGCATCAACATCGCCCGTGCCATCTACTCTGAGTCTGGCATAGTTATCCTCGATGATCCGCTTTCAGCAGTTGATGCCCACGTGGGCATGCACATCTTCAACGAGGCTATCTGCCGATTGCTGCGATGCAAGTGTCGATTCCTTGCAACCCATCATTTACATCTGCTATCCCGTTTTGACAAAATCATCTGGATGGTCGATGGTCGGATCGAGGCCAGGGGCACCTACGAGGAACTGCTGAGCTCTAACCCCGCCTTTCTCAAACTTATTGCAACTAGAGGACACCAATACCAGGCTAGTGACAATGCTAACAAGCACAAGCAAGAAGACGCCGTGACAACGGAAGGAAGTCGCGGTGTTGACGGTGTGGAAATGAACGCCAAGGCATTAATGCAAGAAGAAATCAGGATTGTGGACAGTGTTCCTCTCTCTGTTTATGCCTCGTGGTTGCGGGCATCCGGAAGTATCTGGAACGGCTTGGCAATGTTGGTTGGGCAAGCATTGTTTCGAGCTTCGAGTATCGTGGGGGGCTTATGGCTTTCGTGGTGGGTGGACAACAAATATGGTCTTACACGCGATCAGAATGTAGGTTGCTTCAAAGCCTTGGTACTGCCTCTTTGGAAATCTGCTGATCGTTCCGAAATAGATCGGTATCTATGCCGCCCTGAGCATAACACAATGCGTCCTGTTATTCATATCTTCACTCATCACCTGTTTGATCTGCATCAGGTCGAGCCAGGTCATGTCGAACGACGCGCTATGGCAGACTCTCCGAGCGCCCATGTCCTTTTTCGATACAACTCCTCTCGGCCGCATAATATACCGTTTCACGAGAGACATCGACTCACTGGACAACAACCTGGTTGTTGCTGTCCAGCAAATGCTGATAAACGGGGCCGCGCTTCTGGGTTCATACGCGCTCATTGTTGCCTACTTCTACTATGTAAAGCAGCGTTTTTTTTGGTCGCTTTCGCAGAAACTAAGCTAATAGAAAGGTAGTTTGTTGTTGCACTATCGATCGGCGCGTTTTCACTTTGGTGGTCCATCTCCTATTATAGGGGCAGTGCGCGGGAGCTTAGGCGGCATCAGTTGACTTTAGATGGAGTGGTCTTCGCTCGCTTCAACGAAGCTCTTGTTGGTGCCGTGTGTATCCGCGCCTACGATCGGGAGCCCCAGTTCGTCAAGTTGGTGCACGACGCCATCGATGATATGGATGGTGCCAACTTTCTGGCTTTCGCTAGCCACAACTGGCTGTCTGTTCGCCTGGACAACATTGGCGTTTTTCTGAGTTTTGTCACCGGAGTGCTGGTGGTCACCAACTCACTTCCTGTTTCACTAAGTATCTCTGGGCTCCTGCTGACCTACAGCATCTCCATGGTTGGCATGATGCAAGTGGTGGTGAAGTACCTCATTGAGGTTAACAATTCGATGGCCAACACTGAGCGCTTGTTTCAATATACAAATTCGCTCGACCAGGAAGCACCCTTAGAAGGTGCTCACGTTCGATCTACGTGGCCGGAACATGGAGCAATAGAATACCAAGCAGTCCAGATGCGCTATCGCCCCGATCTACCGCTTGTTATCGATGGGTTCACCCTGCGCATTTCCGGTGGGGAGAGAATAGGCATTGTTGGCCGTACAGGTGCCGGAAAGAGTACAATATTATCTACGCTGTTCAGGTTAACCGACATCTCGGGCGGGTGTATCACTATTGACGGCCTTGATATTAGCCAAATTGGTCTCCATCGTCTTCGATCTTCTTTGGCTATCATTCCTCAAGACCCTACACTCTTCCGGGGCACGATCCGCTCAAATCTGGACCCTTTCAACAAACACACCGACACAGAGTTGTGGAACGCCCTACGTGAAGCACATCTAATTCCGGAGAAGTCTGTTTCAAAATCCCAAGACGACACTCAGGCAAGCGTTGTCGGGTGCACAAACGAAAGCAGCAGCAAGGCCGGTGAGGCTCGCGAAACGCGCGTGGCGCTTGATTCGCCAGTTGAATCGGAAGGCCTCAACTTTTCGCTCGGTCAGCGACAGCTAATTGCCTTAGCTCGAGCTCTTCTTCGAGACACGCGCATTGTACTGGTCGATGAAGGCACAAGCAGCGTTGATCCTGAAACGGATGCACGTATTCAGGACACACTGGCGACCGGGTTGGGAGGGAAAACGCTAGTGGCTATTGCACACCGACTCCGCACCGTCATACAATATGACCGCGTCTGCGTTATGGATAAGGGTGAGATAGTTGAGCTAGGCCCTCCCTTGGATTTGTGGGAGAGAGGTGGCACCTTCAGAGCCATGTGTGACAGCAATGGAATCACGCGAGAGATGTTCATCCGTCAATGATGGTAACGACACAATGAGTATGATCAGCCATATTCAACTACTATTAGAGAGAGAGAAGGGGGTTAAGAAATGAAGGAAATGAAAGGCAAAAGTAACTAGAATTTTAATAGGATAAGACATAAGCGCTACATACCTCAATCTGGCCCCGGCTGATACAGATGCCACACTACCCATACACGTTCCCATCGGGTAGTCCGCTCCATTGGGCCGTCGAGTTCTCTTGCGTGGACGCTGTCCGAGCTCTTCTTCGTCATGGGGCACATCCATGGCTTCCCAACGGCAGTAGGCAGTTTATTTTCGCAACGATGTTTCCAGATTCGAAGCCGCAATCCACTCACGACATCTACCACAATGAATGGATTCTAGGCCCATCTAAAGGACCCACCGCAGTAGAAGTAGCCATCCAAAACTGGGACAATTATTATCTTAGCCCTGCTGCTCGATCATGCTCCGCAGAGAACAGAGAGTGGCATGGAAGACAGTATAGGGCTCTTCCAACATCTAATTGCTGCAGCGTTCCGCTGGATCGGCGATTCCACTCGATTTTATAACCCATTGATCCGAGGTGGCCGGAACGCCTGCCGACTAAAGATTCAGCGCACAATCGGCACTCTCATAAAGTACGGCTTTGATGTCGATTCGTTATCTCCGGCGTGGGCAAGGAGACACCATCAATAAGGCGTGACTAGCACTGCGCTGATGCTTGCCATCTATATGGGAATTTGGAAGTCGCCGAGGCTCTCGTCAACGCGGGTGCTGACGTCAACCTTGGCGGAAACGACGGTCGAACGGCCATCATGTACCTTGGAGCTAAATCTGCGCCGCCGCTCCTTGATCATTATGGTCTACACAAGGACTTGCAAATCCAAGTAATGCGTTTCTTGTTGGCCAACGGGGCTATAGTTGACGTTTGTGACAACGCTGGCGAATCTCCAATTCTTGCCCTTGCCCATGACGGCCTCATTGGCGCTGTCGAGGTTCATTGCAACACGGATCAGTCGCGAACGACTGTGCCCGCCCCGGAACTTCAATCTGGGTAGATATCGAGTTTCCAGTCTTTACCGCACTAAGTAGATACGGCGGAAACACCGAAAGCTTCACACTGAATATAGACTGAGAGACTGCCGCACTGCTGCGAAAGTACGGTGTTCCGCTACTGCGTCAGGCTACTCTAGCAAATACATCGCCAACACACAAAACATTGTTGCGCAGCTTGGCCTGGAATGGATTTGTCGAAAGTGGATCTGTATTGCTCGCCCAGGGTGTCAATGTCAACACATTATTCGCTGCCTATTTCATTCCTGGCGTGGAAGCATCGGAACGCAGAATGACGCCGCTGGACGAAGGAGTAAGCAATACTCTTCTACTAAGAGCCCTCAAGGTCGCATATCAAGGTCTGATATGTCGTAGCGAATCGTTCATTATCAGATCTCTTATATGATGATAAATCGTCGCTAACTTGCGTTCTCTTGGGGAGTATAGAGGCTGCGGAGCTCAAAGCTCGGTACCGGAGAATGGAGGAACTGCTGCGAAGCTATGGCGGACGACTAGCAGAAGAACTAGAAGTGGAAGCCGGTTGATTGGAACTACTGTCTCTTTGTCGAAGTATTTACACGAATGCTCTGAAGGTATAGTGCCAATAATAAAATTCAAGAAACTAGTCCTTTAACGTATTTAAACGCATTACTGGTCCTAGTAATGAGCATCACTAATGATCAATCCATTAATCCCGGTTCGCATCCTCGCCAACTGGCGCAATGATCACGGCATCATCCGGGGGCAACGAAGGGCCAGCAAGCACAGCTCGGCTCTGGGATATCGAGACGAATAAAGAGATGGGAAATTTTCCAGTCAATGAAATGATTAGAGGAGGTTTAACCGTCTCTGGGGATTTTACCCACTTGAGGTCAGATTTCGGGCGGCTACCTTTTCCGCATGCAAGCCAGCCTCCTTATTCAGACAACCTTCTGGAAGGTACACAAAGTTGCGTATATGTTGACCGGCAGTGGATTGTTCAAGGGTTTGAAAATCCTGTATGGCTGCCCCCAGCGTATCGTGTTGACCGAGGTGGTTGTACAGCTGTCCAAGGCGAGACAGTTATGCTGGGGAATTGGTTTGTCAAAGTTACTTTTTACAAGTTGATCTTGGCAATACGCCCTTTTATAGGGAATTTACTGAAAGAGCATCATCGAGATTAGTTAGTTCCCGCCGCGTGCCCGGGTTCTACCCGTTACAATAGTCACTGTGGGGCGAGGCGATTGAGACAATCTTAGTCAATAGTCTTAACGAATGTGAAGAGGGAAATGATCTTAATCCGTAGTCTAAGGAGTGTAAAGCCGGAAACGATCCTAGCCAATGACGAATGAGTGTATAGAAAGAAACGATCTTAATCAATAGTCAGGGAGTGTAAAAGGAGAAACGAGGATTTACTGCTGCCTGTAATTAGACAGAGCAATAAGGTCCTGATGCCATTGGGCCCAACCAACCCCAATCCTTCTCAAATCCAAGCACCTTGCTTAACACGACCCGTCATTAGGGTCAATTCTGTACCAGAACGACCCATGTACCTGCTCGCTCCCATGAGAGCAGGCAGTTCTCTCAATCTCAAAACTCTGGTAGCACTCCTCGTAGCTAAGTCCTTTAGCAACGCCTTCGAGGTTTTGGACGAGCATCTCTAGCCCATAGAGATCGCCGAATCCGTAACAGGTAGAGACGGTTTGCCGAGGAGCAAGGGTTCTAGGGATGAAATCGCGGCAGAATCTTTCGACGGTGGCGTCAACGTTTCCGCCGATATCGCTGAAGGTAGGGCCATGAGAATAGCAGCCGTTGGCATTGACGAGAGAAGTGGAGGCAGCCAAGAGGCTAATAAGTGACAGAGCTTTAGAGGCGAACATTTCGACCTTGCGTGTTTAGAGCTTTGGCAATGGTTTGAGAGTAAGAGCACTGGATTGAAGGTAATAGTAGTTTGAGGGTCGATACTGATTGTCGAAAAGAGGCAGATGAGTGTAAGGTGCAAAGCTTCACTAAGTTGATGGGAAAGTTGCGATCTTCTTATACTAAACACCCAACTATCCCAGCCCCTTCACTTTCCTCTCAGACGTAAATCTTGAAGTTGTATTCGCAACAGTAAGCGCTCAGTTTCTTGTATGCCCAAAAGTAAGCGCTTAACTCTTGTATTCCTAACAGTAAGCGCTTAGTTCAATGCCGTTAGCAGATCTGACTTGCGTTGGGTTGATCGGCGAACATAATCAATTATTCTTCCCCGGATAAACCGGGAGTTAGCGTTTGTGATTAACTCCTGTACTTAGGGACGGTGAAAAGGATGACAAATGGTGTTTTACCTCGATGAAACTTGACTTGGGTGGGTCTGTAGTTAGGTAATTAAAAGGTTTAACGAATAGCCTTATACGTCGATAAAAGTTGCTTTGAGTGGTTCTGAAGTGGCATTAAAAAGCTGACGAATACGGATAGTCGACAAAAACCTGCTCTGGGTGGGTCCGTAGTCGTGTAATTAACACAGTTAACAAAAAGCCTTATACGTCGATAAAAGTTGCGTTGGGTGGCTCTGAAGTGACGTTAAGGGGCTGACGAATATGGATGGTCGACAAAGACTTGCTCCGGGTGGGCCTGTCAAATTTGCAACCTCGCTCTCTGCGCAGGATTCGACGCAACCAGCGTGCCTGTCTGCCTCTCCGGCTCCCACCAGCTGGCGGGACTCGTGTTTCTCCCGCCGAAATGAGCGGTATTTGCCTCTCGACATCCGGGAAAGGACCGTGTGATATCCGGGCTAAATTATATATGTATGGATGTCCTCAGATCTGTGGTATGTATCCGGTTTCATTCTACTCTACTCAACCCACTCATTCAAGAGATACTAGTTCGACACCTGTCCCATTTCCCAAGAAAAAGGAACACCCTGACGACTAGTATTCTTTACCTCTCAAGTCATATACCTCCTCTGTTGAACACAACACCAAAATGCAAATCCTCATCATCGGAGCAACCGGCCGCACCGGCACTCTTGTCCTACTCGAAGCCCTCCGGCGCGGACACATTGTCACTGCGCTTGTTCGCAAACCCTCCTCGCTTGATAACTTCCTCTCCACTGTCCCACCCACACAGAAATCCAACGTAACCCTTGTCCGTGGGTCCCCCCTTGACGCCTCAGACGTTGTTAACGCCATCACCACCGCTTCCACTGCAAACAGCCAGCTCGCAGTAATCTCAACTCTTGGCACCCGCCGCACATCAGAAAACCCTTGGGCGGCACTGCACCCAACCGACTCCCCGCCGCGGATGATGGCCGATAGCATCGCCAATATTCTCTCCGCCCTTACTCACACCATCGTTGGAAAGGCAGGGCAGTCCAAGGTGGTCCATCTCTCTGCGCTAGGTGTAGGGTCGTCAGTGTCCCAAGCTCACTGGTTTACCCAAACTGTCCTTATGCATAGTAACATAAAGTTCACATATGAGGACCACGAGGCCGTGGAGGCGGAGCTGAAGGGGGCTGATAAAGGCATAAAATGGGTAATTGTGAGGCCTGGCAGGCTCACTGAAGGAGATGACGGGAGTGAGGCAAAGGTATGGCCTGCAGAGAAGGGAAGGGTAGGGCTGATGTCAAAGGCTTCGAGGGGAGCCGTGGCAAGGTTTCTAGTAAATGCCGCGGAGAGAAGCGAGTGGGATCGGAAGAATCCCATTGTTCTTAGTTAAGCTAAATAGAAGTGAAGGGCCACTCGGTGGAGAAGAGCGGCGGCGGATGTCGGGAATTCAATTCAAATTTACAGTAATTTAGCTCCAACCATGCCAACTTCGCCCACCGCCGCGACCTAGTCTCAATGAAGAGCGACCAAGCCTGAACTGAGAAAATATGGATAGGATCCGAGACCAGCCAAGAAGCGCAACGCCGTGGGCCGGTTAACCCTCGTCGATTCCCTTCACTCGAAAACTAAGTAGGAGGAGAACTCCTGATCAGCCGGGTGCAAGCAGAACAACCGTCGCCGCTCAAACATGAGTCTTTAAGGTCAAAGATTATCATACAATTACAGAAGAAAAAGCGTTTGTATTTTTAACTATACCTTCTTCTTCGTTCGTTCGTTTTGACTATCGGCGCGCAATCCTGTTTATCAAAGATTCCACGTTTGTGGGAGTCTCGCGTAGGTTCCGCAAAGGCGTACGAGATATCCTCGCGCTGCCAAGCTGGAAAGTTTTGTGCCGTGAGTGTAGCCTTGGCTTCCGACTGGGCGAGGTTAATTTGCTAGAGTCGTTTCCAATTCTTTTCCCTCAAGAGTTTTGAGTCGACTGCGATGCTGATCATTGTGGCTGCTGCGGTCCGAGTGAATCAAGTAGTGCATCGCATACTTTAATAAGTAATTAGATTTAATTGGAAACGTTGGGTTTGAAGAACGCGCTACCTGTAACACAATGATGGCGGATAATGGGGTGACTGATGCTCTGAAGAGTCGAAGAGGTCATACTAGTCTATGTCTCACCGAAAATGGATACAGAAGGCCCCGAGCTACAATAATCTTCATCATTGATCTGAAAACCCTATGATACGGGGAAAAGGAAGCCATCTTAAGCGCGTCACTGATAGAGGCAGTTTAAGGAGCCAGTAGTTAACCTGGTGCGAA